>Ga0247724_1000277_pt1 | contig 12945 bp, 9 predicted proteins | sample OKSTACKMC2E_FD_182776 | JGI IMG/M metagenome (GOLD analysis project Ga0247724, IMG submission 182776) | Subsurface sediment microbial communities from gas well in Oklahoma, United States - OK STACK MC-2-E | ecosystem: Environmental > Terrestrial > Deep subsurface > Rock core/Sediment | place... | reverse complement strand
TTTCGCGCGCAAATTTAGTTGGCGTCACTCCTGCAGAGGAGTGCGCATGGAGCTGTCCGGTAATGGTCTTTTCCCTTATCTAATCTGGGACGTGTTGACCTATCCGGACCGTTCGTTTATTCTGAGGTCACTTCGGAAGACTGTCAAAAATCCGACGACAACTGAATAGCGGGGTCCGCAAGGGTCTCACAAGAACATCGCCTGCAAGCGATGTTTTTGTTTAAGAGCTTTTCGTCCGAACCAACTTTCTAGGGACAGGGCATATCTCTTAGATGCACACCAGGCAATCATGCCAAGTGTGCTCTCTCGGTGACACTATATAAGGTGGCGTAAGCAAGATCAACTCTTTAAATCGCAAAAGGCTGATCTGGATCAGGGATCGAGTAAGCGTGGAACTAGCGAAGAACCAACCACGCTGATCGAGATCGGCACCCTGAGCAGGAAAGATAGGCTAATAGTTTTGCTAACCGAGAGCGCGGATCTCATTGCGCAGAACCGCAGAACCACCGGAGAACCTCTTTGATTCTTTGGCGCCGAGCGAAGAACTCTCCGAGGTACTGCGCCAAAAGTAGCGCGGAACAGCGAGGAACCGGTAGACACTGCGGGAATTTAGGGATTTATCTGACTTTGCACGGATCGCTGGTTCTTCGGGATGGTTTTTGTACTGCGGAACCAGATCGCAGAACCGAGGAACCGAGTTCCGAGCAGTACCGCACACCGCCGAACCGAAAGTTCTGCGCAGGTTCGGCGGTGCGTCGCAAGGTAAGTTCCTCGGTGCCACGCCCCTGAAAAACCTTGTTTCAACTATGATTCTCAGGGTTCTGCGGTTCGGCGCAGGCAGGAACCACACATGAGCACCATATCGATATATACAAAATTATTTGTGGCTTAAGGCCAACATTGCAAATGGTATTGCCCTGGTTCGGCGCTAGTACCACGCTGGTTCCTGGCTAATTTAAACCCCGTTGTAGACGGCATCTTCTAGGTTTGCTTTTATCTAATGCCATCCTATAATGACGAATAAATGATGGGATCGAACGTCATATATACACAAGCGCGCCACCAGATATAGAGCCACCTTTATGAAAACCTTGACCGTCAAACAAGTCGCTGAATGTTTAGGTGTGAGCCCTCGCGCTGTAATTAAGAGACTGAATAATGAGCAGCTAAAGGGAACACGCCGCCCAAACAAGTACGGTGTTGAAGAGTGGTGGGTCTATCCCAATAAGGAGATCCGCGCAGCTCTTGAGTCAGCAGGAAAGTCCGATATTCTAATTGACGATGGGGTCAGTCCCGCCGATGCTGAAGTGGTTGATGTTGAGACTGAAAATTTTTCGCCTGATCAAGACGATCAGGTAAACGAAGAAGAGACCGAAACTCCACAGGCAACTTTTGAGCGTGTAAAAGGCTCGGCGATTGCCGAAGAGCTTTGGAACAACATTATCGGAAAGTTTGTAGGACAACTGCAAGAGCGAGACATGCTCATCGGCGAAATGCGAAGCGAAATAGCAGAGAAGGATCGCCAGCTCAAATTACTGCCGGACCTCCAAAAGCAAGCCGAAAAAGAGCGCAAAGAAGCGGAGTTGTACGCCCTGGAGGGTGAAGCGCTCAAGAAACAAATTTCAGCACTACAAGAACAAATCGATGAGCGCCTTTCTCCGGAGATGGAGAAACAGTTGAAGGATGAAAAGGCAGTCAAAGAATTGGAACTGGCAAACCTGCAGCGTGAGATGGAAAAGGAGCGGGCGCAGCGGGAGCTGGAATTGTCCGCCCTTAAGGGGCAACTAGCTGCCATTGACGAGTATAAGAAGCTGGCCGAGGAAGCCAAAACTAGACTTGATGAATTGCAAAAGACGATTGAAGAGCGTGAGCATCGCGAAGATTCAGAAAAAACAGCGGCCTTAGAAGAAGTGAGGCGCCTGCAGGAAGAGAAAAGCAAAGAAACTGCGGCGATTCGAGAAGAACTTGCTGCCCTGTCACGAAAGCTCGAAAAACCGCAACAACAATCGTGGTGGAAGAAATGGTTTAGCTGGAGCCAACCAGAAAACTAGTTTGTCTTTTCAGACCTATGGTGATTGGCGTCGTGCGAAAAACCCAACGGGCAACACGAATAAACATCGACGGGGCACAGCTTTTTGACGGTATCAATCTCTTTCTTTGCTAATTGATTTCACCGAAAGCAAGTGTCAGGTCAAGAGAATGTGCGCCTGCAAACCTTCTGTCTAGCAGTATTTCAACCTCAAGCCAAGAGCCCATCGGGTTTTTGACCAACATCCTTGCCAACGGTCTGTTCGCTGGCAAACGGAGACTTCGAAGGCGAGAATTAACAGCAGCGCGCGCGCTGATTTTGATAATGACCGGTTATGACAAGCAGGTTGCCGACCGTTATTAGAGAGGTTTCGACAATAGGAGACAGGCCAAAACTCGGAGCAAAAGTCGCGGTCAACACCGCAGAAAGTCCAGTCAAGATCAAATAAACGACGCGCCAGTTCTCTTTTTTCACAGCAGCGCATAGTGCGAAGAGTGCAAACAGAACCACCCAAAGTGCTAAGAACAAGTGCGTTGACTCGTCGTGGGATAGGTTCAATGCAGGCAGAATCAAGACGACCAGGGGAAGTCCGAGACAATGAATTAGACATACAGTCGACGTAAGAATGCCAAAGGAATCAGAGAAATTGCTTAGTCGGCTTTTTGAAATCATGACCGTCACCACCATGTAAAGTACATAATACTGGAAACGGTTTTCATTTTCGGTTTCTTAGCACTTTCTTTTTTTTTGGAATTCGGTGCTTTAATGGAGCCATAAAGAATTCCGGTCTCTCTGATACCAAATACGATATCGAACTCCCTGTCGATTTGTGGAGCAATAATTCAAAGAGCTTGATCTTTTGCCCCAAGTCCTGCAAAGATGGGTCTGACAAGTGATTGCATAGCAGAAGAATGAAAACGAAAACCAAATCGATTTTCATATCGTTATTGATTGTCGTCTTGAGCTGGTGCACAAGCGCGCCGCCCTGCGCTTGTCCCGAAGAAATTTCACAAAGCATCTCGACAGCTGTTTCCACAGTAGTGGACCTAACAGCAAGATCGAGCACCGTAGATGGTGACATTTGTCTTGACTGCGGACACACAAAGACTTGCTGTTACAACCATAAGGAATTATCCGCAATAACCTCCGCTGCGGGCATTATGGTGGAGGATTTCAACTATCTAATTCCCTTATGGTTTCCTACCGACCTATTCTCCGCTCATTTCCTTTCTAAAGAATCAATGGGAGCATTGGGAAACCGTGCCCCGCCCTGGATTGTAAAAGCAACCCTTCTGCATCTACATCAAAAACTTCTGGTTTAAAGAGTGCTGTCCGTCTCGCTTAAATGCGAGCGCACCATGCCGTCATCTCTTTTCCAGGAGTTGCTTAAGATGCAAGCACCGAATGACGTTGATTCGGAAACCCCAACAGTTTACACGCAACCCGCCCAAGCGCGGGGGTGGATGGTGGCTCTTCTTGTCATAGGACTAGCCGCTGCCTGTAGCGCGTTGCTCTGGTTGAATTTGTCCAAACCGGCCGCGAAGGTCGAAGAAGAAGAAACCGCAAAAGCGAACACCGTTGAACTTAACAAGCTGAGCGCTACAGAGATTGCAACTGTTATAGCGGGCTCAAAGCCACCGGTCGGAAGTTTCTCGGTGGCCGCGACTGTTGAAGCAAATCAGCAGCAATTACAACAGATAACACCACTGGTATCTGGCCGCGTCAGGAACATCTATGTCAGTCTTGGAGACAATGTCTCCCGGGGAATGTTGCTCTTAAGGATTGACAGTCCACAAGTGGCAGAACTGCATGGAAAGCTGCACGAAGCTGAGACGCGTGTGCGTCTTGCCAAATTAGCACTCAAACGAGTGAACGAAGCAGCAAGCAGAGTTAACATCTTAAAGTCAAAGGCGAGTCTGGATGAAGCAGAGGCAACACTGAGGCGAACTAAGCAACTGGTCTCAGAAGGATTGACTGCAAAAAAAGACCTCGTAGCGGCTCAATCTGAGTATGACCGTGCAAAGGCCGATTACAACTTTCAGAAGGACATATCCTTAAATCGCGAAGTAGCCGAAGCGCAAGCTGAATACAGTACGGCATCGACGGAAGCAGACCACTTGGTAGACGGGCTTCGTGCGCTCGATGCGCACCTGCCTGTGGAAGGTGAGAGCAACAACCATGACATCTCTACAATCGAACTGCGTTCACCCATTGCTGGCACGGTCATAGAAAGATTTGTGAATCAGGGATCGGGATTTGACCAAGGAAAACCGCTTTTAACGATCGCGAACACGTCGAATCTTTGGGTAATTGCAAATGTTCCAGAAAAACAAATGGCGCATGTGCGCGTTGGAAGTGCAGCGCGCGTAGCCATTGACACGAAGACGGTCACAGGTTCCGTAAATTACATTGATCCACGCCTCAACGAGGACACAAGAACCGCGCGAGTACGGGTTGAAATAGCAAATCCTGGTAACAAACTCAAAGCTGGCAACTTTGCCCAGGTAGAGTTTCAAGAGCCGCCAGAACAAGCCCGTGTCTACGTGCCGACATCCGCTGTGCAAACAGTTGATGGTGGCAGGGTAGTTTTTGTCAAAGTAAGCGACGGTCAGTTTGCCGTCCGGAAGATTGTTGCAGGCTCCACTGTGTCGGACATGGTGCCAGTGTTGAGCGGGCTCAAGGCTGGTGAGGTTATAGCAGCAAATGGTTCTTTCATTCTCAAATCGAAATTGCTGAAAGAACAATTTGGGGACGACGACTAATGATTGAATCAATAATTCGATTCTCCATAAAACAGCGCTTGCTCGTACTTATGCTGGTCTTGTTCTTAATAGTTGGCGGCACATTCAGTCTTCAAAAATTACCGATAGACGCAGTACCCGATATAACGAACGTTCAGGTGCAGATATTAACTGCGGCTCCATCGCTGGCGCCGCTCGAAGTCGAGCGCCAAATTACTTTCCCTGTAGAGATCGCCATGAGTGGGTTGCCGGGAGTCACTGAAGTCAGATCAGTATCGAAGTTTGGACTCTGTGCAGTTACAGTAGTTTTTGATGATTCTACCGATACATATTTTGCCAGACAGTTGGTACTGGAGCGGCTATCAGAGGTCCGCCGCCAGATTCCTGAATCAGTGGGCTCTCCAGAAATGGGACCGATTTCAACCGGCTTAGGCGAAATATATCAATATGAAGTGACAGCTCGCAATGGCGTCGAAGACCCGCTAACAATGCGCACAATTCAAGATTGGGTAATCAGGCGCCAATTAATGGGCGTCTCGGGCGTAGCCGAGGTAAACAGTTACGGCGGAGAAAAAAAACAGTACCAAGTAAGAGTCGACCCTGGCAAACTGCTCTCGTATGGAATAACTCTGCGAGATGTCCTGAACGCAGTCGTTTCCAATAACGAAAACGTAGGTGGAGCCTACATCGAGCATCAGGGCGAACAGTTCATTCTGAGGGGAATTGGGTTAGCGAGAAATTCTTCTGAGATCGGAAAAATTGTCGTTAAAACCGGAAAAGAAGGAGTGCCAATCTTCGTTTCAGACATTGCCGAGGTAGTATCGGGCGCTGAAGTCCGACAAGGAGCAGTCTTAGCAGACGGCAAAGGAGAAATCGTCGCAGGGATCGTGATGATGTTGAAAGGGGAAAATTCCCGAACTGTAGTTGATCGTGTTAAAGAACGTGTCTCGCAGATTAAAAAGACCCTGCCGGCCGAAGCTCAACTGGTGCCATTTTATGATCGCTCAGAGCTAGTAGAAAGAACAATTCACACAGTTGAATCGAACTTAGTAGAGGGTGCAGTACTGGTGATCTTGGTGTTACTTGTGGTGCTCGGCAATTGGCGCGGCGCATTACTTGTGGCCAGCGTGATACCCCTGTCGATGCTATTCGCCGCCATTTGTATGAATGCCTTCAAAGTATCAGGCAATCTAATGAGTCTGGGCGCTATTGATTTTGGACTCATCGTTGATGGCGCAGTAGTAATGGTGGAAAACGCTGTTAGGAGACTGGCCGAGGCTCAGCATAGGCAATTGAAGGAAGACTCCAAAACGACCATATTGAAGGCGTGCCTTGAAGTCGGACGTCCAGTTGTTTTTGCCGTGGCGATAATCGCGATTGTTTACTTGCCAATTTTCAGCTTGACTGGAATCGAAGGTAAAATGTTCAAGCCGATGTCCATGACGATAGTGTTTGCATTGGCCGGCTCTCTTTTTCTCTCGTTGACCTATATTCCAGCAGTGTTGCCCATGATTATGGCTGGAAGAGTGAGCGAGAAAGATAGTTTTCTAATTGCCATCTGCAAACCTTTATACAAGAGGGCGTTAGAAACGGTTACCCGGTATCGAGCGCCAACATTTACAGTCGCTTTGTCATTGCTTGTCTTAAGTCTCATTACGTTTCCACTCTTAGGTTCGGAGTTTATTCCGCGACTAGATGAAGGCGCGTTGGCTGTGCAGATGCAGCAACTCCCGAGTGTTTCACTCAGTCAATCGATAGAAACTGGTACTAAAGCCGAGCAGGTTTTGAAGTCGTTTCCAGAAGTTACAAAGGTGGTCACAAAAATTGGTCGAGCAGAGGTAGCAACAGACCCTATGGGCGTGGATACAGGCGACATGTATGTCGGGCTGAAACCGATCAGCCAGTGGAAATCTGCAAGCAGCAGGGAAGAGTTAGTGGACAAAATGTCTGATGCTCTAAATGAAAAAATCCCACAAGCATTATTCAGCTTTTCACAACCGGTCGAATTGCGTACTGCCGAGCTGATTGCCGGAGTTCGATCAGATATTGCAATAAAGCTTTTTGGGGACGATTTAAATAAGCTCAGACAGACCGCGGAGAAGATCAGTCGCGTCGTGAAGGAAGTACCCGGAGCTGCAGACGTGAAAGTTGAGCAGACAGCTGGTCTACCCCAGCTTTTGATAACGGCAAATCGTGACGCAATAGCGCGCTACGGTATGAACGTTGAGGATGTGAACAACGTTGTCGAGTCAATTGTAGCGGGCAAAAACGCAGGGGTTGTTTATGAGGGCGAAAGGCGATTTGACCTAGCGGTGCGGCTGAGCCAGGCCTCCAGTGAGGACGAGGAGTCAATTAAGCGCTTACTGGTTCCTGCCAGCAATGGCGCCCGCATCCCCCTTAAAGACGTAGCATCTATCAAGGTGGAAGAAGGTCCGGCCCAAATTTCCAGAGAGGATCGCCAGCGTAGGATTGTTGTGGAACTCAATGTGCGCGGCCGCGACATAGGAAGCTTCGTTAAAGACGCACAATCTGCCATAGACAAGCAAATAAGGCTACCTGAGGGCTATTACATTAGCTGGGGTGGGCAGTTTGAAAATCTACAGCGCGCCAGCTTCATGCTAGCCATTGTTGTACCCATTGCTTTATTCCTCATCTTCGTACTTCTGTTCATGACCTTTGGCTCGATTAGTCAGGCGTGTCTTATCTTTACGGGAATTCCCTTTGCGATAGTTGGTGGGATATTTGCCTTAGCTATTCGTTCGATGCCGTTTTCAATTTCAGCAGGCGTTGGATTTATTGCATTGTCTGGTGTAGCAGTTCTCAACGGCGTCGTTATGGTCAGTTATATAAACACTTTGCGGGAGAGCATGGATACGGAAGTAGCAGTTTTCGAAGGTGCGCTGACGAGGTTACGCCCGGTTCTAATGACGGCGCTTGTCGCTAGTTTAGGATTTGTACCGATGGCCTTCAGTACATCTGCTGGCGGCGAGGTACAGCGCCCGTTGGCGACGGTTGTTATCGGTGGATTAATCACATCGAGCATATTGACGTTGCTTCTCTTGCCAAATCTCTATGTTTGGTTTGAAAGGTTGGCCATTCAGTTCGATCGAAAGAAACGTCCACCTCGGTCGGACAGAGCGACAGCAGAAGTCATATTTAAAGATTAGTGGAGGGAGCATGAACGAATCAAACGAAGATCACGATCACGGACCTGCTCTGGCTGATTCTGGACAGCACTCGCACAAGAAAGCTTTGCACGACAAACATTCCCATGGGGACTTAGCAGAGTTGAGAGCACTGAGCAAAAAGCGCCTATTGATGGTAGTGGTGCTATCTGGCTCGTTTATGGTAGCTGAACTCATTGTCGGGATCTGGAGCCAGAGCCTGGCTATTTTAGCCGATGCCGGTCACATGCTGGGCGACGTTGCAGCAGTGCTGTTGGCATTAATAGCAAATGTTTTTGCCACCAAGACAGCGACCTCGAAGAAAACCTACGGTTACTACCGCTCAGAAATCCTTGCCTCAACGCTGAATTCGTTGTGCATGCTGGGCATGTCGGTCTATATCTTGTTTGAAGCGTACTCTCGTTTTTTCAATCAGGCTGATGTACAAGGCATCCCACTTATTATCACTGGCATACTTGGCGGCTTGGTCAACTTTATTGCAATGCGCCTATTGGGACCGAATGCAGAAGAATCTCTGAATACAAAGGCAGCTTATCTTGAAGTTCTGTCAGACATGCTCGCTTCTTTTGGCGTAGTGGTCGCTGGCGTGATCATTCTGTTCACAGGTCAACATGTTGCAGACTCAATAGTAAGCGCGCTCATAGCGCTGGGTCTGCTACCTCGAACATGGTCCTTACTAATGCAATGCGTTCATGTTCTCATGGAAGGAACTCCAGATCACATAGCCGTTAGCGAGCTACGAAAGTCGATTCTTGCTGTAGAGGGCGTCCGCGACTTGCACGATTTGCATGTTTGGACAATTACTTCCGGACTAGAGGCATTGTCAGGACATGTCCTCGTGCAGGAAGGGATGAATACTCAGTCCGTGCTCAATAAGATTGCGCAGATTTGCGAGCAGGAATTCAAGATCAAACATACGACAATCCAGGTAGAAATTGAATGTGAGGGTAAAGCATGCCATTGAAGCTCCAGATAATCAGTGTCAATTTAGGCTTACTCTTAGCTTTATCTGGCTGTTCTAACACGAACGACACCGCCTCGACCATCAAGAGCAGCGGGGCCAATCCAGTGCTCGCGGTTGAACAACGAGGTTACCGATTTTCGATGTATCCGCAATATGTTGATGAATCAAAATCGCTGATCAAATTAGACGTGCGGGATAAAGAAGATCGTTTCGTAGATGGCGCAGTGGCGACAGCCAAATTAAGAGCTGCTGATGGACATATACAAAGTGTGAGTTTTCGCGAAGATCCAGCATTGCAGAGGTATGTGGCCGACGTGCCTCTAAAGCATCATGAGGATTACGTTATCGACACGGAGGTCTCGTTTGAAGAAGAAAAATTCAGACCGGAATTTGTTTTCCATTGTGGCGATCCGGTACCAGAGTTAGTGGAGTTTAAACAAGAAGGGAGCGACAAAAAATGAGTCCGAGCAAACTGGGAATCCGGGGAGTAATCGGCATTGCAGCGCTATTGGTGAACATACATCCGGCGACAGCAGCGGCGATAGATCCTAGTTTGATGATGATGCCTCGAAGCCCGTCAGGACAGAATCTACCTCCGGTAGCTTTGTCTGCTGTCTTTGACGAGTCCTTAGTGAACAGTCCACGTGCAGCGACCATTAGAGCGCAACTTGGCATTACAAGGGCGGCTTATGCGCAAGCATTGGTACTGCCGAATCCATCGTTATTCTTTCTTGAGGATACAGCCCAAAAAGCAAGACAAATCGGAGCATCAGTGACAATTGAAGCGCCTTGGAAGCTGGCTTTTAGGGTGCTTGGGGCTAAAGCCCAAATAAAGCAAGCCGATTTTGAAATTCAGCGCAATTTATGGCAGCTGCGCACGACAGTTCGGCGTGCTTACCTAGATGTGGTGATGGCCACAGAGACAAGTAAGTCCTATGAGGAATTGCAAGCCTTAGCATCAGAACTTTTGACGGCAGCACAAAAAAGATTTGCAGCAGATGATGTCGCCGCCCTGGACGTGAATCGCTCAGAATTAGCGGTATTTCAGGCAGATGCTGACCTTAAGCAAAGCAATCGAAAAGTGGCTCAAGCCAAACAGCGATTGAGCGTACTCATGGGTCGGGATTACAAAGACGTGATTGAAGTTCCACGCTTACCGCCGTTCAAGCTAAAAGCTGAAACGCACGAACTGTTGCCGAATTTCAGCGAACAGGTGCCGGTCTTAGATGCACTCATAAGCGACGCGCTAAAAACTCGACTGGACATAAAAATAGTCAAGCAAAGCATCATCGTTACTCGCGCAAACAGGCGAATAGCAGTCGCAAACATACTTCCGAACCTGCAACTAAACGCCGGAAGCTCATATTCTGGCAATCCTCCCGACGGTCCGGCTACACGTGGATACTTCGTAGGGTTCACTCAGGAACTACCGATTTTCAATTTTCAGCAAGGAGAACAAGCGCGATTGTATGCTCAAAATATCCAGTTAAATAGAGAGCTAGAATCAACTAAGAATTTGGTGACTGAAGAAGTGGTGTCAGCATATCAACAGCTTGAGTCTGCCCGGGAACGAGTGGGACTTTTTCAGGACAAGATACTTCTCTCCTCTGAAAACGTCGCTAGGTTAGCCAGGCGCGGCTATGAAGTTGGACAATCTGACATATCTTCAACAATGGCAGCGCAACAGGCAAATGTACAAATTAAGGCTCTGTTGCAAAAATTGCCTAAATTTCTAAATTGCGGACAGCTTTTTGATAATCGCCCTCGATGGCAGCCAAAGAAAGATGCTGATAGAGTTCAAGGCTTTTTCGGTTTCCATGTCCGGATATAAGCTGTATTTTGGCGTCAGAGAGCCCTTGCGCGGTCAGGAAGGTCAGCATTTGATGACGTAGCAAGTGAGGGTGCACCGCTCGTGTAAGACCGGCCTTGTCGGCATACTTGCGCATGATCTGCTGAACTCGCCTGGGTGTGAATGGCTGATTCAACCGAGATTCGAATAGAAAGTCATTGCCAGGGTGGGCATCAATATAGGTTTGCAAGGCGAGCCGGAAGTCCAATGGGAAAAGAATGTACCTGTCCTTACTGCCTTTTCCGTTATCAATGAAAATCTTGCACTCGTCCAGGTCAACGTCGCTGACTCGGATATTGACCAGCTCGCTCACACGGACAGCGGAATATAGCATAAGTTTGAGCATGAGCTCGTGCTGAGTATCACCGCATTTCTGGACTGCTTTGAAGAACTTCTTGAGCTCGCTCAAAGACAAAAGCTCCGGCAGCTTTCGCTCTTTCTTGGGCTTTTCCATCTTTAACTTGAGCCGTACCTGCTGGCAAACGGCGATGAAGGCATCATATGAAAGGCGGTGCTGCCTGACCACTCGGACTATCTTTTTCACAGCCTCGGATTTCGTATTCTGTTTTGACGCTGCGAAACTGGCGGGCTTTTTCGGTCTGGGCTTTGTCATTTGTTTCTCTTTTGGCACGATTAGTTCGTATATCTGTTATTCTACGAAACATATAGATTAGGCGTCCTGGATTTAATCTCGAATTGAGGAGCAAGGCTATGAGCGACTTCAAATGGCGGCACTTTCAGGGCGAAATAATCCTCCAGTGTGTTCGCTGGTACTGCAAGTATGGCATCAGCTATCGCGATCTCGAAGAGATGATGGAAGAGCGCGGCGTAGATGTTGACCACACCACCATCTACCGGTGGGTTCAGCACTACGCCCCGGAGATGGAAAAGCGCCTGCGCTGGCACTATCGTCCGTCCTACTCTAGCTCCTGGCAAATTGATGAGACGTACGTCAAGGTAAAAGGCGTGTGGAAATACCTTTACCGGGCAATAGATAAAGAAGGCCGGACATTGGACTTCTTCTTGTCACACACGCGAAGCACGGCTATGGCAAAGCGTTTTCTCGGCAAGGCGCTGAGAAAACAGAAGTCTTATGATAGACCGGATACGATCAACACTGATAAGAATCCCGCTTACGGCGCGGCTCTCAAAGAGATGAAAGACGAAGGTAAGTGTGACGTGGACCTTAAGCACCGACAGGTCAAGTATTTGAACAACAGGCTGGAAGCCGATCACGGCAAGCTAAAGCGTCTTATTAAACCAGTCCGTGGCTTCAAGTCAATGAAGACTGCCTATGCCACCATCAAAGGCTTTGAGGTCATGCGCATGTTTCGCAAAGGGCAAATGCTTGTCTGGCAGTTGTTTCCAGGCGTCAAGGGCGAAGTGTATCTTGTCGAAAAACAGTTCGGGCTAGATAGCCAAAATGCCTACGGCGAGTTTTGGAAATCACTCATGGATGAATTTGAGGCTGCATAATCAGAAAACCGGACGGAGAAACACGTGTCATAACTCGTCTCAAATTTTTCGGCCAATCTTTGCAACAGAGCCTTTCTTTTCGTACCGGCAATTGTTGTTAAAGAAGGCGCAGGAGTGATCGCTGAGGTTTAACACAAAATTTTCGAGAACATCAGCAAATTTTGGCTCATGACTATTTCAATTTACTGGCCCAATAACTTTTGCCAAAATGTTGGTTTTGGCTTTTGCAGTTCCTGGACCACTTTCTCAAGATCGGCAAGCTTCGCTGCGCTCAAAACTGCTTCTTCGGCCTTCTGTTTCAGAAGAGCGTTTTCTGCTTCGAGAGCTTGCGTTTCTTCTTCCTTTTCTTTGACCTTATTGAACTGAATCTCGGAGGCTTTGCGCTCGGCTTCGATCTCGCGCAGGAGTTTTGCTTTCTGGGCTTCGAAGTCTGGGAGCAGTTTGAGTTGTTTGTCCATCTCCTCGATCTTGAGATCTTTGAGGACGAGTTCTTTGGTCAGCTCTTGGACCCGGTCCATCATTGGCTTGAGGATTTTTTCGGCGGCGGCAGTTACCTGGCCTTCCAGGTCTTCGTTGCGCCAGCTCCGAGGAGCAGCTCCGGAGGCTTGGGAATTCTCCTGTTCGTGTTCAAAGATAGAACTATCAGCCACTGATTCAAGAACATCAGCGTCGGTTATGTCCTCATAGGCTTGCGGCTCCAT
>Ga0247724_1000276_pt1 | contig 12966 bp, 11 predicted proteins | sample OKSTACKMC2E_FD_182776 | JGI IMG/M metagenome (GOLD analysis project Ga0247724, IMG submission 182776) | Subsurface sediment microbial communities from gas well in Oklahoma, United States - OK STACK MC-2-E | ecosystem: Environmental > Terrestrial > Deep subsurface > Rock core/Sediment | place... | reverse complement strand
TGGATTGGCAACCGCAAGAGACCTTTGAATCCGGTATTCGCAAAACTGTGCAGTGGTATCTGGATAACCAGCAGTGGGTCAGCAACGTCAAGAGCGGTGCCTACCAGTCCTGGATTGAGCAGCACTATTCTGCGATTGAAAAGAACGATGGGGAGCGCGCCTGATGCATATTCTGCTGTTTGGCAAAAACGGCCAGGTAGGCTGGGAGCTGCAGCGCGCACTGGCGCCGCTGGGGCGCATCACCGCCGTTGATTTTGACTCCAGCGATTATTGTGGTGACTTCAGCAACCCGGCCGGCGTGGCGGAGACTGTTCGCCTGGTGAAGCCTGATGTCATCGTGAATGCAGCCGCTCATACTGCAGTCGACAAGGCCGAAAGCGAGCGGGAGTTTGCCGAGCTGCTCAACGCGACCAGCGTGGCAGCGATAGCCAAAGAAGCGGAAGTATTGGGGGCCTGGTTGGTGCATTACTCCACCGACTATGTGTTCGATGGTAGCGGCGAGCGCCCCTGGCTGGAAACCGATGCGACTGCACCGCTCAACGTCTATGGCGAGACCAAGCTGGCGGGTGAGCAAGGGGCCGCGCTTTGCTCCCGTCACCTGATCTTCCGCACCAGCTGGGTTTACGCCGCCCGCGGCGCCAACTTTGCCAAGACCATGCTGCGCTTTGGCAAAGAGCGTAGCGAGATGTCAGTCATCAATGACCAGTTTGGCGCTCCGACCGGTGCCGAGTTGCTGGCCGATTGCACTGCCCATGCTCTCCGCGTGGCGCAGCGCAAACCCGAGGTCGCCGGGCTGTACCATCTGATTGCCTCTGGTACAACAACATGGTTTGACTACGCCCAGCTGGTGTTTGCCAAAGCCAGAGAAGCCGGCGTTGAACTGGCGGTGACACAGCTCAATGCGGTGCCGACCAGTGCCTTCCCGACCCCGGCCAAACGCCCCCATAACTCCCGCCTTGATACCGGCAAATTCCAGCGCACCTTCGATCTGGTGCTGCCGGAGTGGACCGTCGGTGTGGAGCGGATGTTGACCGAGATCCTCGGCAAGTAAATCACTGGCCAGGGATCTAGTGACTGCCTCCTGGCTGGCAGGGATAAAACAGAAAGTGTGGCCATCAGCCACCCTTTTCTTTTGCAATTTAGAAATACGAAACAAGCATCATGACCAAACGTAAAGGCATTATTCTGGCCGGTGGCTCAGGCACCCGTCTCTATCCGGTCACCATGGCGGTGAGCAAGCAGCTGCTGCCCATCTATGACAAGCCGATGATCTACTATCCGCTCAGCACCCTGATGCTGGCCGGTATTCGCGATATTTTGATCATCAGCACGCCGCAAGATACTCCCCGCTTTGAGCAACTACTGGGTGACGGTAGCCAGTGGGGCCTGAACTTGCAATACAAGGTCCAACCAAGCCCGGACGGGTTGGCCCAGGCCTTTATTCTGGGTGAAGAGTTTATCGGCTCAGACCCCTGTGCGCTGGTGCTAGGGGACAACATCTTCTACGGCCACGACCTGCAGAAACAACTGGCGGCGGCTGCAGCCAAAGAGAGCGGTGCGACCGTCTTTGCCTACCACGTGCACGACCCCGAGCGTTATGGGGTGGTTGAATTTGATAAAGAGGGGACCGCTATTTCTCTGGAAGAGAAGCCACTGGAGCCCAAGAGCAACTATGCGGTGACCGGCCTCTATTTCTACGACAACAGCGTTGTGGAGATTGCCAAGAGCCTGAAGCCGTCGCCCCGAGGTGAGCTGGAAATTACCGATGTGAACCGTATCTACCTGGAACAAGGTAATCTGTCGGTGGCCATGATGGGCCGTGGTTATGCCTGGCTGGATACCGGTACCCATGAAAGCCTGATTGAAGCGAGCAACTTTATTCAGACCATCGAGACCCGTCAGGGGTTGAAAGTCGCTTGTCCTGAAGAGATCGCCTATCGCCAGAAGTTTATCAGTGCCGACCAGATACGTGAGCTTGCTGCGCCATTGGCGAAGAATGCCTATGGACAATACTTGTTAAGAATGGTTGCCAAAGCCTGATGTGATATAGGGGGGAAGGAAGATGCTCCCCCCATAAAAATTTAATCAAATGTGGATAGACAGATGAATGTAATCAAGACAGCGATTCCTGACGTGCTTATTTTTGAACCAAAAGTCTTTGGTGATGAGCGTGGTTTTTTCTTTGAGAGTTTCAACCACAAGTTATTTGAAGAGGCCGTCGGATATCAGGTTAACTTTGTGCAGGATAATCACTCCAAATCGTCGAAAGGGGTATTGCGTGGCTTGCACTATCAGTTGCCTCCCCATGCCCAAGGCAAGCTGGTGCGTTGTGTAGCTGGTGAAGTGTTTGATGTGGCAGTCGATATCCGCAAAAGCTCACCGACCTTCGGCCAATGGGTGGGTGTTCATCTTTCAGCAGAAAATAAACGTCAATTGTGGATCCCGGAAGGCTTTGCTCATGGCTTTGTCACTCTGACAGAGAGGGCTGAGTTTTTGTATAAGACCACCAATTACTATGCACCGCAGTATGAGGGCTGTTTAGCGTGGAATGACAGCCAAATTAATATTGCTTGGCCTATTAAAGATGTGTCGCTTTCAAGCAAAGATCAGCAGGGTTTAACGCTGTCAGATTACCTTAATTAAGGCGTGGCATAAAATTGGATAAAACTCTGTTTAAGAATATTACATCGCTATTTGGTATTCAGGGGATGAATTATCTTATTCCTCTGATTACATTACCTTATTTAGTGCGTGTGCTTGATCCTGTTGGTTATGGTTCATTAGGTTTTTCATTGGCCATTGTACAGTATTGCTGCATGTTAACTGATTATGGGTTTAACTTGTCGGCAACGAAGCAGATAGCGGTACACCGTGAGGATAAACGGAAAGTCAGTAAGTTATTCTGGAGTGTGCTTGCTTGTAAAGCGGGTATGGCATTGTTTAGTTTGCTGATAGTGAGCGTGGCCATTTATTTTGTACCAAAGCTCAATGATGTATCTGTAATAATTTACTCTGGTTTATTGATGGTATTGGGTAACGTACTATTTCCAACTTGGCTGTTTCAGGGTAAAGAAAAAATGGTTTGGATTGCCATATCAAATATTACTGCCCGTTTATTGGCGATTCCACTGATTTATATCTTTGTCAATAAATCAGAGCATGCCTATATCGCAGCATTAATCACCAGTTTAACTACGATTTTAGCAGGTGGTATCGGACTCTATTTTGTTTGGCGACAAAAATGGGTGGAATGGTATAAGCCTACACTATTAGATTTAATTGAAATGTTACGTGATGGTTGGCATGTGTTTATTTCTACCGCATCAATAAGCCTTTATACAACTAGCACTACAGTAATTTTAGGTTTTATCAGTGGCCCTATTGCTGTCGGTTATTTTGTTGCTGCAGATAAATTGCGACAAGCAGTACAGGGATTAATCTCACCAATATCACAATCATTTTATCCGAGAATTAATGCCACTATGAGTAAAAGTACAAATGAAGGATTTTTACTTATCCGAAAATTTCTACAATGGCAGGGTACTTTCACGTTGTGTTTAAGTATCGCACTTTTTTTAGCTGCACCATTGCTAATTTCATTGGCTTATGGAAAGCAATATGACGCATCCGTGCCTGTGTTGATGTTGATGGCCTGGCTACCGTTTATAGTTGGTTTGAGCAATGTTTTTGGGATTCAAACATTGTTGGTATTAGGCCATAAAAAAATTTTCAGTAAAATATTAATGATGTCAGGTATAGTTAACGTAATTTTGATCTTGCCATTGACGTATTTTAACGGGGCTGTTGGTGCAGCAACATCGGTATTGCTAACAGAGATTATTGTCACCACACTAATGATAGTGGTGATCATCAAGAAAAAAATTCCTCTATTTAAAGGTGATTTGTATGCAATATGATTATATAATCGTCGGTGCGGGTTTGTTTGGCGCAGTATGTGCCCATGAGCTGCATAAAAAAGGTAAGCGAGTTTTAGTACTTGAAAAGCGTGATCATATTGGTGGTAATGTATATACCGAAAATCAAGATGGTATTCAGGTGCACAAATACGGTGCACATATATTTCATACCAATGATAAGGATATCTGGGATTATGTGAACTCATTTGTTGAATTTAATCGTTTTACCAACTCGCCTTTGGCTCTGCATGATGGAAAGTTATATAATTTACCATTTAATATGAACACATTTTATCAACTCTGGGGTGTCAAGACACCGTTAGAGGCGATGGCTAAGATTGATGGACAAAAAGCCGAAATGGCGGGCAAAGAGCCAGCCAACTTGGAAGAGCAAGCAATCTCTTTAGTGGGGCGCGATATCTATGAAAAATTAATTAAAGGCTACACAGAAAAACAATGGGGCCGTAAGGCAACAGAATTACCAGCCTTTATTATCCGACGTTTACCGGTGCGATTTACCTTTGATAACAACTATTTTTCAGATAAATATCAAGGCATCCCAATTGGCGGATATACAAAGTTAATTGAAAAATTGCTTGTTGGAATCGACGTTAAGTTGGGGGTTGATTATTTAACTCTGCGTGAGCACTATCGTTCGTTGGCTACCGATATTATTTATACTGGCCCCATCGATGAGTACTTTGGCTATTGCCATGGTCAGCTTGAATATCGTTCTTTGCGTTTTGAACACGAACGGTTTGAAGTGAATAATTATCAAGGTAACGCTGTAGTTAACTATACTGAAGCTGAAGTGCCATTTACTCGGATAATTGAACATAAACATTTTGATACTGTTGAGACTTCTCACACGATAGTAACCCGAGAGTACCCGGCTGAATGGAAATTAGGTGATGAACCTTATTACCCAGTTAATGATGATAAGAATATGCTGCTTTTCAAAAAATATAGAGATCTTGCTAAGCATGAAAATATAATTTTTGGTGGCCGTTTGGCTGAGTATAAATACTACGATATGCATCAAGTTGTTCGTAGTGCATTAAATGCAGCTAAGGAGTTATAGTGCGTAAATTTTATGTTGTAGCACCCGGTGGTCTTACTACCGGTGGGGTAGAGTTAGCTCATCAATTGGTATCGAGCTTAAACGAAAACGACTTAAATGCTTACATTGTTTATAGCCCATTTAATTTTGATTTTACGATTCCTAGTTCATATAAGAAATATAACGTCAAAGTGGCAAAAGCCAATGAGATTATTGATGATTCTAATTCTGTTATAGTTTTGCCAGAGATATATACTGGCTATGCTGTTGAATTTAATAAGGCATCAATATATATATGGTGGATGTCAGTTGATAATTATTTTAGTATCCAGCCTCAAGGTTTTGTTAACAAGATTAAATCCACATTAAAACGTTTAATAAAGCACAAGAATGCACGTCCAAAACAAATACCTATAGAGTGTTTAAGTTCTTATCATCATTTAACTCAAAGTCAATATGCGAAAGATTTTATTAGCACCTATGGATTTGAGTCAGATATGTTATCTGATTTTCTTAATGAAGAACATTTGAATAAGAATGTTTTATTAGAGAAAAAAGAAAATATTGTTTGTTATAACCCGCACAAAGGAGCTCAGTATACTCAGATTTTGATAGAGTGCTTACCTCATTATAAATTTGTACCAATAAAGAACATGAGTGCAACTGAGGTTTCCAATTTGTTGGATCTTGCTAAGATTTACATAGACTTTGGTAATCATCCCGGTAAGGATAGAATACCAAGAGAGGCAGCTATGGCATCTTGTGTTGTAATTACTGGATTACAAGGCAGTGCATCTAATGAAATTGATATACCTGTTGATAAAAAGTATAAGATTGATGAAACTGATATTAAATTCGTGGATAGAGTGGATTGTCTTGTAAAAGAAGTCTTTACAAATTTTACAATGTCACATGAAGATTTTGATGATTATAGAAAAAAAATAAAAAATGAAAGACAAGTTTTTGATAAGGAAGTGATAAAGATTTTTAAAAACTAAAACCTGGATTCTCGGAATAAGCTACACGCGATTGACTTTTAATATATATAATGATGCCTCCGAACGGTTGATATGGTATGGCGGGCACTTTTGTGATTTATGGCTTCATGGCATCCATCACCGTTTACTGTCCTCGTTGCAACTCTGACCAATGGGAAGACCCCTGCTGGCCATGTTCGCTATCGTTGCCCCGCCTGTCCGCACGTGTTTCAGCTCGCCTATACCTATGAAGCCCGCAAGCCTGGCGTTAAAGACAAGATTATTGATATGGCGTTCAACGGCTCAGGTGTTCGTGATACTGCTCGCGTCCTCAAGATTGGCTTCAACACCGTCATACGCGCCCTAAAAAACTCACCCCAAGGCAAGTATCCTCCGAAAAGGTGGTACGTCGATGACGTGGGGCTTATCTGTGAACTTGATGAGCAATGGGCCTATGTCGGCAATAAACAGCATCGACATTGGCTTTGGTATGCCTTTGATACCAAGAGAAAACGAGTCGTGGCATATACCTTTGGCCCACGCAACGATGAGGCATGCCTCCGCTTGCTGAGCCTGCTTTCTCCGTTCCAGATAGGCTTTATCACCAGTGATGACTGGGGAAGCTATGCCAGAGAGGTACCGAGCGAGATGCATCTGACCGGGAAGATATTCACCCAGCGTATCGAGCGTAATAACCTGACGCTCATAACGCGCATCAAGCGATTGGCTCGCAAAACCATCTGCTTCTCTCGTTCCATTGAGCTCCACGAGAAAGTAATTGGTGCCTTTCGATAAAGGCACCATTTCAACTGATTGGAGGCATTACCAAAAATCTATGGTCATGATCTCTTGGTGACTACTATTCAATATTTCACAGTCGATTTAATGTGACTAATAAAGAATTTTTATTATGTATTTAAGTTGAGTATTACAGTATGATAGATATCGTTATAGCTACGTTTAATCCTAAAGTCTATCTACTAGAGCAGATAGACTCAATATTGTCTCAGAAGTCTATAGATAAAGTTAATAGAATCATTATTGTTGATGATAATTCAGTAGACAAAACTTATTTATTATTGGCTATTAAAAAGGATTCACGCATAGAGCTGTATGAAAATACATCAGGTAAATGTGGAGCGAAGAATAATTTTTCATATGGGTTATCTTTAACATCATCTGACTTTGTTATGACCTGTGATCAGGATGATGTGTGGCTTCCCAATAAAGTTGGGTTAAGCCTTAATACTATAAGAGAATTGGATGAGAGCTATCCTTGTTTGGTTTCAACGGATGTGATTGTTGCTGATAATAAGTTATCTGTAATACATAAGTCATTTCTAAATTATAAGGGTGTAAAGTTACCGCAAGATGCACAGCCTAATAAGATTTTGTATCGCAACATATTTCCAGGATGCTCGATGATTTTCAATAGAAAATTATTAGATGTTGCGCTGCCTATCCCCGAAGAGGCCATTATGCATGATTGGTGGTTAATATCTGTCGCCTCTCTTATTGGGCAAACATCTTATTGCCTAGAGCCAACTATGTTATATAGACAACATGATTCCAATTGTATAGGCGCAAAGCAGAGCTCTCTTCTTTCTGCTTTCAAGGCAAGAAGTATAATGGATAATTTAAGCTTGTTGGAAAAGCACTATATCAATGTTAAAAAGCAAAATCTGGCTATTTATAATCGATTTATGTTAGAGGAAAATAAGTGTGTTGATGCTGCTGAGTTAGAGGGATTTTTGTATACAGGAGGAATTATCAATGAATCACTAAAATTCTATAATTGTTTAAGGATGGGGTTTTTAAAGTCATTTTTATACTTTTGTTTTATTTCGTATAAAAAGATATTTCGACAATAAACATAATTTCTATAGTTAAATCAACGAATGAAATTCGATACTGAAATACAGTTTTCCCTAAGCTTCTGTTTTGCCTATTTGTCATAGTGAAATTCGTTCGACCGTTTTTAATAGGAGTGCAATTAATAAAAGCAAAAGGTTGGTTATAAACCTTATTTATTGTTCTACTTCTATATAAGAAGAACCCATAATTTGATGGGAGATAGTAATAAATTCATTTCATGGTTTTTTACTATCGAATATCTTGAGTTTTATTTAGATTGATGTTTAGGGGCGGGAATGAGAAAAAAAATTATGATTATGAGTCGTTACCCTGTAGAAGGAGCTAGCTCAAGACTGCGATTGTTACAATACTTACCTTTTATCACTTCTGGCCATGATGATTTTTATGTAGCATCGTTCTTTAACGCAAAGTATATGCTATTTCTTAATGGAAAGAGAAAACTATCATATCTTAATATTGTTTGGTGTTATATAAGGCGTTTTTTTCATTGTTTATCATGTGTTTTTTTTGACACGATATGGGTAGAAAAAGAAATCTTTCCCTATTTACCTGGTTGGTTTGAACGTTTTTTTGTCCTTGTAGGGAAAAGAGTTGTTGTTGACTATGATGATGCTGTGTATCTACAATATAAACATGGTAATTTAAAAAAATTTCTATTGGGAAATAAAATTGAAAAGGTGATGAAGCATGCATCACTAGTTATTGCAGGAAATAGGAATTTAGCGGATAAAGCAAAGTTATCCGGTGCTAAAAACGTCTTGATTATACCTACAGTGATTGATATCCGTCGTTATTCTCAAGATCCAAATTGCAATTACAGAGATAAAGTCTCTTATATCGGATGGATCGGCTCTCCATCAACGGAGAAATATCTAATTGAAATGAAAGATGCTCTGTCATCTATCTGTGAAAAATTTTCTGTAAAACTCTTGATTGTTGGTGCTAGTGATAAGATTTTAAGTCATTTTAAGAATAATCATATTGAATTGGTTTCATGGTCTGCAGATAGTGAAGTGGAGCTAATTAAAAAAATGGACATTGGAATCATGCCATTAATAGACAGTGAGTGGGAAAAGGGTAAGTGTGGATATAAAATAATTCAATATATGGCTGTCGGCATTCCTGTAATTGCCTCCCCAATAGGAGTTAATGTTGATATTGTAAATGACTCGAAATCTGGATTGTTAGCATCTACACAAGATGAATGGATTTCTGCATGTACTACGCTCATATCGTCAAGTGCTCTCCGTGAAATGTATGGAAAAAATGGACGTGCAGCGGTTGAAAATATATATTGTGTTCAACAGCAATACAAGATGATAAAAGAGTCACTAATAATCAACTGAGCGTTATTTCATGGGGTCTTATATTGCACATATATTTCCATATATTATTTTTTCATTGTTTACAATTAGGCATAATGGAATATTACGAAGTAAGTTCCCGTGGGTACTTTTTTATGTTTTTTATTGGGTTGAGAGAGTCTATTGGCGGAGACTGGCTGTTATATAATAAATTCTTTATTGAGATATCAAAGCTTTCATTTTTTGATGCGATCAGGTATACAGACCCAGCATATGCAGCTATAAACTGGATTGTTGGAAGAGCATTCGGGACTATATATATATAGTTAATTTTATCTGTGCGCTTATTTTTTTAGTTGCATATTCATTTTTTGTTCCAAGCAGCCATATCCATGGTTGTGTTTAGCTGTTTTATATCCATACTTAATTGTTGTTGTGGGAATGGGTTACACTAGACAGTCTGATTTACTAAAAAGTGGAGCCATAGTTACATGCATATCTATGATTCTAGTTTTTTCTATCCAACACTAGTAGATAGATTTTACTTGTACTTTATATATTTTTAACCACTTATATTGATGTTAGTTTTAGATAGGATTCGTGATTCTAAATATCTGCGTCACGCAGTAACATTTTTTATTGCTATACTTTTTTATTATATATTTGGCTATGTTTCTCTCCATTCGCAGGCTTGTTTTGGCTTCCATATAAAAACATCTTGAGTATTTAAATGTGAAAATATTATTAATTGGTAATTCAATGTGGTCATTCTATAACTTTAGAATGGATTTAATTAAAAATATTATTGATTTAGGGCATCAAGTCTATATTTTGGCTCCAAATGAAAGCTCCTTCAATAAGATTAAAGATATACCTGGGTGCACGTTATTAGATATAAACTTTTCTAGGAAAGGAATAAATCCAATCTACGAAATCTTGCTTCTTTTCAAAATTTATCTAAAAATAAAAGAAATTAAGCCAGACCTTATCTTCAACTATACTATAAAGCCAATAATTTATGGCTCCATTGCCTCATGGTTCGCGGGGATTAAAAATATAGCGGTTACAACTGGCTTAGGTTATATAGCTATAAATAATAACTTAGTATCAACAATATCTCGTTACTTATATAAATTCGCATTGTTTTTTTCAAATGAAGTTTGGTTTTTGAATGAGGATGATAAAAATTATTTTATTTCATTAAGGCTAGTCGATAAGAACAAAACAAGAATACTCCCTGGTGAGGGGATTGATGTTGATTATTTTTCAAGCATCCATTTTCAGCCGTTTTTTAGTGAAGGTTTTTCATTTCTCTTGATTGCAAGAATGCTTTCAGATAAAGGCATCTTTGAATTTGTTGAAGCAGCAAGAAGAATTAAATGTTTTTTCCCAGAGTGTAAGTTTATATTAATGGGAGATGTTGATTCTGGTAATCCGAATTCGATAAAAAAAGAAATGCTGGAGGCTTGGATACAAGAAGGGGTGATTGATTATTTGCCATTCGAGAATGATGTTAGACCGTTCATAAATAAAGCAAACTGTGTTGTATTACCATCATATCGAGAGGGGATTCCTCGCACGCTGCTTGAAGCCTCAGCCATGTCGAAAGTAGTTATTGCATCAAATGCCCCAGGGTGTAAAGATGTCGTTATCAATGGGGAAACCGGCTTCCTTTGTGAGCCAAAAAATGTAGATAGTTTAGTCGAAACATGTACTTATGTTCTTGGATTGGAGTCTTCTGAATTAGCATTACTCGGACGTAATGGAAGAAACTATGTGGCCAATAAGTATGCAAACGAGATAGTTTTTGATTTTTATAAAAAAGCCATGTCAAAATATCAAGTGTAAAGTAACGGTAATAGCATGAATTCAAACATATTATTTTTCTTTATTTTTATTGGCGCAGCGTCATTTTTATTATCCCTTTTTTTTAGCAAGCTAGCACATATTTTGGGCTTGGTTGACAAACCCACACAAAGAAAACAACACATAGGTAACGTCCCGTTAGTCGGTGGTTTATCAATTTATACATCAGTAATGCTAGCTCTTTGGTGGAAACAAGAGTTGCTAGTGCACTCTGATATTTATGTTCTATGTGCTTCAATACTTGTTATGATCGGTGTGATTGATGATAAGTATGACATAGATTATAGAATAAGATTAATTGTTCAAATCATTGTTTCTTGTCTTATGATTTTTGGTGCTGGTCTTTCATTGAAAAGCCTAGGATATATACTCTTTGGTTCGGAATTGGTTTTAGGACCTCTTGGCTACATCGTTACTATACTGGCTGTTTTGGGAGCAATAAATGCATTTAACATGGTTGATGGTATTGATGGTTTATTGGGGACATTATCTCTAGTCGCGTTTTCAGGGCTTTTTTACATACACTATGAAGATGAACAATTTAATCTTGCATGGTTCTCTTTGCTTTTTATTATCGTCACCGTGCCGTATCTACTATTAAATCTTGGTTTTATACTAAAAGACAGATGCAAAATATTTATGGGTGATGCAGGAAGCATGCTATTTGGCTTCACCATCGTATGGATATTATTGCAGGGCACACAAGGTGCAACTTCTCAGATGAAGCCGGTAACGGCCTTATGGTTGATTGCCATTCCTCTTATCGACATGATTTCGACAATGGTAAGGAGAATAAAAAAGAAGCAATCGCCATTTAAAGCTGATAGAGAACATTTGCATCATATTTGTTTGAGAGCTGGACTGTCATCAGGCAAATCTTTGGCCTTAATCTCTTTTATGGCTGCATTGCTCGCTATTTTTGGTATATTTATGGAGTATAGTGGCATACCAGATTTTATGGTTATGATAATGTTTTTATTTATTTCGATGTTCTATTATGTAATGTTGAGCCACATATGGAAAATTATCTCTTGGCTGAGGAGTCGTTCATGACTAAGATCTTTCTATATATTATATATTCTTCCATCTAAATAGCTGTTGCGAATTATCGATCACCGGAGGTAGGAACTTCAGTCCAGTTTGTGCGATCTAATTAGTCGCCAAAAAATCAAGCTGTAGTGATGTGATGGAGGCCTCTCCCAGCGTGGTCAGTTTCATACTTAGGCTGACAGCGTTCAACTTGGGGGAGCACCTTTAACGAATATACCGACTAGATGCAGCACAACTATGACTTTAAAACTAATTATGATCAGCTTAAGTGTACTTTATTGGGTGTTGGGTGTGCACTTTTTTATGCACAACCCAGGTGGTGCTGGGCTGTACCTGCCATTTAACGCATGGGGGTGGGTGTTTGCCTCGCTGGCTATTGGATTGGGGCTCTGGCAGGTGACGTTACGCCAGCGTCTGGTCTTTTCTCCATTACAAGCGGGTTTATGGATAGGGGCGCTCTTGCTGCTGCTTCCGATGCTCTATTCCGGGTTTGCTCTCAAGGATTATGCCATTCCCCGATTACTGGGGTTGTTTGCTGGCCTGCTGTTTTTGTTTGGACTTTATCAATGGCGCTTTGATAAAGCACAGCGTGATCGCTTGCTCTATCTCATCCTGGTTGCGATCGCGATGGAGGCATTGCTGGGTCTAGTGCAATTCTACCTCTTAACGCCAGGTAACTGGATTGGTTATGACACCAAAGCCAATCGTCCATACGGGATCTTTCAACAGCCAAACGTGATGGCGACGTTTATGGCAACTGGCCTTGCTCTTGCTATCTGGCTGGAATTACGCCGAGGGGGGGGGCGCTTGCTTATGGCGCTGCGCTATGGCGTCATTCTTTCTGCAGCACTGCTGCTCGTTGTTTTGCAATCCCGAGTGGGGCAGTTAGGCGGTCTGCTAGCACTGTTTTTATTGAT
>Ga0247724_1000273_pt1 | contig 12993 bp, 20 predicted proteins | sample OKSTACKMC2E_FD_182776 | JGI IMG/M metagenome (GOLD analysis project Ga0247724, IMG submission 182776) | Subsurface sediment microbial communities from gas well in Oklahoma, United States - OK STACK MC-2-E | ecosystem: Environmental > Terrestrial > Deep subsurface > Rock core/Sediment | place... | reverse complement strand
CCTCTGCAATGGCCTGTCCCATAGAGGACATCTGGCCCTTATTGAACGCCGTCATCGTCTCGGTGCGGGCGATTGTCTCGCCCCGAAGAAGCAACAGCCGATCGGCATAGCGGCCCGTCATCCGGTCGACTGTCGCCTGATCCAGCTTCTTGCCCGTCTTGATGGCGTCCAGAATGGTCCGGTCGAAGCGCTTGTCACGGCGCTCCATGGTCAGAACCTTCTTCAGTTCGTCCTTATCGCCCGAGAGAAGCCGCTGGCGCATATTCTCGACATATCCGGCCTGCGGCCCAGACAAACCGATGATGCCGCCCTCACGGCGTCCTGTGACCTTGCTGAGCCTGCCGACTACGTTAAGTGCGGTCTGTCGCGGTCCCCTGCCCTGTGCAATCCCATCGGCCAGAGCGTCACGAATAGCCTGGCGCTGGTCTTCGGTGATCCGGGTAACGAGCGTCGAGCTGTACTGCCGTAGTTCCTGCTCTGCCGTCGGGTGCCGGATATCGAAGCGAAACGTCGTGGTGGCCGCTTCAGGCGCTTTCGGCACCTTCTTTGCTGCTTGGTTGCCGCCACTCTCAAAAACCTCTTCTGTGGCCTTCTGTAGCGGTCTGTAGGCGGCAGGATCAATGTTTAAGGCTCTCATGGCCCCGTCGATGTCCTGCTGCTCCAGACGATCGACAATCCGGCTCAGTTCGATGTTCGATTTCAGGCTGTCGATGCTGTCGAAGAACGCTTTCTGGACCGTCGGCTCCAGATCATCCAGCAGCCTTCGGATTTGCTGCTTGGCTGTTGGTTTGCGTGCCATTCACCAATGCCCTTGCTGATGCAAAGCTCGACGTGTTTCTTCAGCCGCGAAGGCGGCGGCGGTAGAACGAGAAACCATTCCAGGCTTTTCGATACGGACTAAGGAAATGGTTGTTTCCTTGGACCATGCCATGATTATGAACCCCTCCAACTCTCCGCTTTTGTGAATGTTGGCATAGTACGCGGCTGTGTCCACAAGGTGCTTTTGCACATCGTCTCGCGGCGCTGTAGGAAACCGCAAGACCTCGGCGCCATTCTTGAGCTTAACGCGACCAATCCGGCAACCAGCCATTTCAACCTCCAATAATCCAGCCACCAGCGGCCCAGCCAAGCCTTGCGGCGCATGCAATGAGAAAGCCGATGATTACGCCGCGCACGAGGATGCGGGCTGCGATCGATGGCGGCACGTTGTCGTTCAATGTTTATTCCTTGAGGGCGGCGTCGATCATGTCGCGGAACGTGTTGCTCGGCATGCCCGTCGTTTCTAGCCCGGCCTCATGCATGGCCCTGGTCGGTTCCCGCATCGCGTTGATAGCCACGCGGGCCTCTGGCAGAAACTCATGCCATGCGAACTCCTGCGGCTCGGTTTCCTTGCTGTAGTTTGAGGATGAAAACGGCCTGTCAGGGTCAAGCCCGGAGGCGACGCAGATTGCCCTAGCCACTCGTTCAATCATCGTTTCAGCCATTTTACCCTGCCTCTATCGCCTGCCCTGAACCTCGTAATAAACTACAAGACCAGCCGGTGACAGCGGCTTCAGGTTCTCGATGGCGTATACCTCACCGCCGGCAACGACCTTGTCGCTCTCGGCCAACGTGATGCTGAGACCGGCCGTCGAAACGTAAATCAGCTTGTCCGTCTTGCGGATCAGCGTGCCGTCCACCTTGGCGTCGTCATATTCCAGCGTCACCAGCGTACACGGATAATCCGTCTCGGTGACCTCTGGGTCGTAGTCGGGACCGGTCTTAACTGAGCGGCGGATTGCGCCGGTCGTGCCGAACTCGCCTATGAGCTCTTCCGCGACCGCGCGGACTTCGGCATAGTTGAATCCTGCCATGATTTCGTGGCCCCAACTGAAGAGGAAGAAATGACGGAAATTAGCATCCGAGAAGATGGCCAAACCGCATCAGGGAACAGAACATTCACCGTGACTGTCGATGGTGACGGCAAAGGTCAAAACCTCACCAAGATTGAAGCGATGATGACGCTATGGTCGGTTCTCCAGTTGTCTCATGACGACTGGGAACACGTAAAATCAGAGTTCCAAAAAATGGAAGGCTAACAGCCTACGGACCAGATGCCGACGTACTGCAGGTCTTCATCCTTCAGGAATGGCGCCAGCATGCCGTCAACGATGGAGATGAGGGGCGTTAACCAGTCCGCGGAACCGTCGGCATCTCTAGCTGTCTGGTATTCCTTCTCGATCTGGCCAACTTTGACGCGCTTTACAGCATCTGAGGGCGAACCTACAGCCACCAGACTGCCTGGTGTCGATGCTTCCTGCCAAGCGGCCTGATACGAGGCGTTGATGACGGCGAACGGCACTACATCGGAAGGCAACAGCTTGCCATTCACAATAGCGCCTTCACGCGGCCACTGGCGCTCCTGCGTGGCGTCTACAACGGAGCCGAGGAACCGAGAGCCGTACACCGCATCGATATACTGGCTCCCGCGGTTGCGGAGAACGGCAGGCGCTGGCGCATCGGCGGGCAAGGTATAGCCATTATCGGCCAGCCAAGCGGAGAACCCCGCATCATCACCATAGCCTGCCATGTCTCGTTACTCCGCTTTCAGGTTCGCGACGTGCGCGGCCTTGTCTTCGTCGGACAGGGCATTGAAGATTTCCGCGTCGTCCTTCTTGATGGACTTGCCAACAGCATTGCCGTCAGCATCGGTGATCGCCCACCAGCCGCCGCCCTTTTCTTTTGCCTCAAACGGGCCCTTGGCATCGGCAGGATTGATGACGGCAACCTTCTTGCCATCACCCTTACCATCCTCTGAGATGACGCGGTATCGCCCATCCCAACCTGTCGGTTCCTTCTTGACCGTCAGCACGGTACCGACCGGCACTTCACCGGTCTTGTTGTCTTTGGTCGGGGCGCCGTAGATGCCCTTGCCAGTGATCTCGATCTTCATTCTGATGATCTCCAGTTGGGGGAGCCCCGCCATTGAGGCGAGGCAGTTTCATCAATCGACGTCGGTCGAGTAGAAGACGCCGGAGGCGCCGTTCCAATCGGCTCGAATGTCGATGCCCAAGGCTGCCATGATCAGGAAGTTGTAATCATCGACAGGATTGGTGCGGACCATGGCTGTCGTATTGGCCGCCATGCCGACCAGCGGGCGAATGAAAGTCGCATCCGGAACGAAGGCGAAGAACTCATTGCCAGAAAGCAGCGATGTCTCTTCGATCTTGTTGATGTTTGGATGGGTTCGCAGGTAGTCGATGAGGCGACCGCCCTTGAAACCTTCCGAGCCGGAGTAGCTGCGCGACCAGTTCTGCATAATCTCGCCGGAGACATACAGATTGACCTTCCGACCGTTGAGCTTGTTTGCGCGAAGTGCGCCACCCAAACCATTGGTAAGGAAGGCGTCAATCGCATCGGCCGTAGTCGACGCGGACGTCAGGTCGATGTTGTAACCACCAGCGGCCGCGCCCAGGTTGATGGCCTTGGCATTCGGGTGATTCCGGATGCCGTAACCCACGGAGCCCTGGAAGGTGATGGAGGTATCACCATTCAGTACGTAGGTCGCCATGTCGCGACGGATCGCGGCGGTGTGGCTTTCCTGATCGTCAGCCAGCGCGTCGAAGTTCTCCGACTGCATGGTGTTCCATTCACGCCACGAGCGGCCATAGCCCGTATTGAAGATCGGAACGATGGCCTGGCGATAGTCGTACTCGGTCTTGCCGAGAACTTCCGGAACCTGTCCTGAGATCGACCGGCGAACCGTGCCGGCGTCACTGGAGACGCGGTAGCCGAAGGCGATCTTGCCGATGTTGACCGGACGGGCAAGCGCCATCAGATCACGCATGAAGTTCTCGCCTTCATCGTCGCGCATTACGCGGCGAGTGATGGTGTCCATCTCCAACCAAGCGTCTCGCGGGAGAACCGCAGCAGCGTTGGTCACGAGGCCGGTGCTTGCTGCGAGGTCCGCAAGGTTCGCTTCGTGCATGTGGAAGGTTTCGCGCTGCGCGCCGACCTCTGCCCACCACTGCTGGTGCGGGCGAGAGTTGGCAACGAGGTTTTCGTCAAAATAGCGCATCTGGAGCCCTCCTTACGATGCCGCCGACAGGTAGCTGGCAGAAGCTGCCGGGCGAACCCGAACGAGCTGCGAGGCACCCGTGTTGTTGTTGTAAATCTCGTCCGAGTAGGCGACGATCAGGTCAGAGGTCGATGCGACGGCGAGCGTGCCGTTCGCGCCGGGCGTCAGCGGCGTGCCGACGGCCGTGATGTTCACACCGTTGGCTACACGAGCCGCGTAGTGCGTATCGTCCTGCATTTCGAGGCCGAGAACTACGTCACCCCGCACGACCGGCGGGCCGGCAGCGTAGGCGGTATAGGGGGCGTCTACGCCCTTCATGGCGAGGTAGTTTTCCTGGGCCAGCCATACCTTGCCTACGGTCGTGGCGCCGGCCAACACGAACCGACCGGACGAGAGCACGATCAGAGAGCCGGGGACGATTGCTGCGCCGGCTTCCGCTTCACGAACCTGAGGGTCCTTCTTGCGAGCCGGGCCGAGATGGATGCGAGAATAGCGAGCCATGGATCAGCCCTCCTTCTTGTCGGCGCTGGGCAGCTTGAAGCCGGGCTTATCGCCGCCGGCGCCCTTGTATGCGTTGTGAAGAGAAGCAGCGGCAGCCGGCTTTGCCTTTTCGCCCAGCTTCCGCAGCGTACCGAGGGGAGTGGCCTTTGCCGTTTCCTCGTCCAGGAGGTTAGCTTTGACAACCGCGTTGACGAGTTCGGCCATCTCGGCGTCGTCCTTCGCCTTCTGGTTGGCCACGATCTCGGTGTGGGCATCGACCAGCGGCTTTACCGCATTGGCTACAGCCGTACCGATTGTGTCGCCAATCTTGTTGAAGCCTTCCGAGAGGGTGTCGACCTTCGCGGAAAGCGCATTGAACTGCTCGTCAGTGACAGGCATCTCAGTGTCCTTCTTGTTCGTGGTGGGTTCCCGCTCGGAAAAGCCTAGGGCTTCCAGTATCGCGGCTTTCATTTTCTCCCATGCGCCAGCGTTTTGCCTGCGCATGACAGCCTCGATAAGCCGTGTTCCGGCCCAGTCGATTTCTTGATCTGCGGATTCGGTGATGGTCGAGTTGATTACTTCAACCTCTTCCTCTGTGCCGTCCGCATTGACGAGCATTCCAACGCCTTGCTCTGGCGTAGCTGCCCCGGCTTCTCCGAGAAGAATTGCGTCATGATCAAAGACCATGTTTCGCGCCACACGCTTGTGCGTCGTCGCATTGACCACATCCAGCATCGCCAGAAGGCCAGTAGACGTGTGAATAGGTCCGCCAGCTTCGATGGCTGCCAGCACCGCCTTGCCGCCGTCCGATTGGTTGGCGATCTGCACATCGATGACCTTATCAAGGAGAACCCTTCCGCCCTCGCGGCGAACGTTTTCGTTCCATGCCCCGATGTAAGTGGAGTTAATCCCCTCAGGGTCAGATGCAGAGACGAACTTGCCGTTGACCACTGGATGCCCAAGCGGCGCCGGCGTGCGGTTGAGCTGCCTGTAGCTCTTTGCGATCTCTTCCGCTGGGTAGAGAATGCCGTTCATGATGACGTTATCGGGCAGAGTTGCCGATGGGACGACTATCACGTCTCGTCCGTTACGCTTTTCCTTGCGCGCAGCCTTAGCGTTCGCCAGCGTTGTGACGTTCACACGTACTTGTGGCATTGTTGATTATTCCTCTTCCGTAGGAGGCGGATTGCCGAGCGCTGCTTGCGTCTCGTCGTCGGTCTCGTCCCGATACTTTTCGGCGTCGCTTAGTGGCTCATACCCAACTGCCGCACGGATCTCGTCATCCGTGAAGACATAGGTCTGGTTCCCCATTTTCTGGTTGGTGTCGGCCATCTTGTTGGCGCGGTCGACCTTCTCGGACATCGAGCTTTCGGTGAGGTCTGCCTGATCAATGAACCAGTCTTTCTGCGGCAGGATGCCCCATGTCACCAGTCTGGTGACAAGCTCCATGACGTTCGGGTGGGTGATGTTTGCCCGCCGCGCCATATTGGTCGTATTCCATTCATCCGCATCTTCGGTCGAAGCGCGTTCGCCAGTCTGGTTGCCGACAAGTATCTTCAACGGCATGCCGACGGAGGCAGCGAAAGACTGAAGCGGGGCCGACCAGAAATGCTCCGGGCTGGGCAGGGTGACGCCGAGCGTCTTTGCCTGCATGCCCTGCAGCATCAGCATCTGGTCGAACCCCTTCTGGAAATCGGCCACCTGCTCGTTCATCTTGTCGGCAATGTCCTGAACCGTGACGCCCATCGCCTTGGCCATTTCCGCGATACGCACATCCGCCGGCATTTCCAGCACGGGTGCGCTCTTGGCATTCTTCCAGAACCCCTCACCGCCTGCGCCCTTGATCTTCTCAAGGTCGATCAGGTCGTTATAGCCAGGCTCAAGAAGCGATCGGCCGTTCACGGTTCCATCGTCCGACCAGATCAACACTCGGTCTGGGTGGATGCGAAGGCTGCGCTTGTTCGGGTTCTCGTCGGCAACATTCGCCTCGTTGAACTCGTACATCGTTGGCTCGCCATAGGTCTCCGACGTGGTGTCCGTATTCCAGTCTGATACCTTCAACTGGCCAGCCCATACCGGGTCAATGCGATAAAGACCTTCGAGGCCGCCACCAACCCTGTCAACCGGCTGATTAAAGCCCTTACCGTCTTTCAGGCGAAGGATGACGCCAGAATATCCGCCCACCATCGACTTGCGGTCAGCTTCGGCCAGCTTGGCCCACAGTCGCATGGAGGCGAACTTGAGGCGGATTTCCTTCTCTAGTTCCGTTTCCTTGCTCTTGCCCTTCTGTGAGCCGTCACGCTCCTGTTCGAGCAGGTATGGCGTGTCCTGCCAGGTCTTGAGCGCGGTTTTGTCTACTGCGGCGGTGGCAATGCCGTTGCGGCAGTACATTCGGTAGAGCAGATCGAACGTGAGGACGTCTGGATATCCGAAGTCCTTGTTATAGTCGTGCTTCTGACCGGGGAAGAAGCCGGGGAACATAGCGCCCAGCTGGCGCACTGCTCGGTTCGCCAGCGTCACAACATTGTTCATCGGTGCCTCTTATCGGTGACGTGATGTCAGGAACATGGCGACCTGCGCCGTTGGCTGCACCAGTTCATTGAATGCGCGGGACGATGCGTCCACGATGTCTTTGTGCTTTCCTGATGGGAACACCTCAACCTCATCGAGGTAATCACCATTCCACGGGCCTTCGAGCATGACCACGTTGCCCGCCTCTGCCTGCGCGGCGAAGGGTTCAGCTCTGGTAACCTTGTCTCCGCTTTCAGGCGTGGCCGACGCGCTGTGACCAGCCAGCATGGCAATCATCTGCTGCGACTGGTCTTTACCCGCTTGCCCTGGGTCTTTCGGCAGTGATACGCGGCAAATGTCATGCTTAGCATCGTCTTGCTCTGCCATGTTCTTGATCAGCGTCCGCACGCCCGCCGGGCTGAGCCTTTCAGCCACACAGTGAGCGATGATGTATCGCCCATCAGGCATACGCCCGATTTTGACGCCAGCCGTTCTTGCTCCGTCGCCGCCCTCAGTAGCTGCCAAGTCCCATCCCCGCACAAACTCTGTCCCAGCGGGTATCGCTTTCACGATGCTGAAGAAGGAGCGCTTGAACATCCCGCCGCCGCGAGGTGCGGGGCGCTGCTGGTTCTGCCCTGCATGCCCTACCGAGCCGAGCGATATCTTATCGCGCTCCACCACTTCACGAGAGAAGCGCTTGGTGAATAGAAGCTCGCCCTCTTCCGTCCGAATATCCTGAGAGTAAACCGCTTTCCGTTCCGACTTTTCGACATACTCTCTCCGATTGTCGGGGATCGCGTCACCTTCAAAGTACCAGACCTGCTTTCCCGCGTCATAGCGGCCCAAGCGCGGCTTCTCTTCATGAAACGAAGGCTTTACGACCGTGTAGCATCGGCGCTCTGGCTCGAATTCCATGGGGAGCATAAGATGCTCGTACCCAAGGTTCTTCGATATCGCCACGCCTGTCGTGTCTTCCTCGTGCAGGCGCTGCATCACGATGACTATGGCCGACGTCTCAGGGTCGCTCAGACGAGACGGGACTGCCTCAAGAAACGTTTCCTTAGCCGTGATCCGGTCTGCATCAGACTTCGCCATATCGACCGACAGGGGATCATCAATGATCACTCGGTCACCGCGTTCACCGGTCAGCGACTGGAAAGACATAGCGGCTCTGAAACCTGCCAGATCGTTCTCAAACTTGAGCGTCGAGTTCTGATCCGGCATGAGGCTAAACTGGCTGCCCCATCTATCCCTGAACCACTGTGACTGCACCAGACGGCGAGCCTTGATGTTGTCCCGCTTTGCCAGTCCTTCCTTATAGGCCGTCGCAATTGTGCGTAGCCAAGGCTTGTTGAGAGGGCCCCATTCCCATGCCGGCCAGAACACACCGACTGTCAGAGACTTCATCGTGCCAGGCGGAACGTTGATGATGAGGCGACTTAGCCCGCCATCAGTGATCGCCTTAAGATGATCCGATATCGCATCGATGTGCCAGCCATGGACGAATGCCCTACCCGGCTCCAGCACATGCCAACCGCCGCGGATGAAGGAGGATAGAGAAACACCTGCCTGCGCGGCTTCTTCCTCAATCTTCTTGTTCGCTTCCCTCGCCTGTCTCTCCGCCCGGATCGCCTGCAGCGATAAGCCCGAGCTTCTGGAGAACTGGATATGCTGTTTCGAGAGCGGCAAGTTCATCGTCGTTCAGCGCTTCCAGTTGCTTTGCCGTTATGTTGATGACCTGCAGCGTTCCACTAAGGTGCCGCTTCTCTACCCCCAAACCAAAGAGCTTCGCCTTGCCCATTGTGGCGCTCACAGCGGCGCTCGACTGCTTTTCGGCTAGGGCAATAGCGCGGGCCTCTTCAAGCTCGTCAGCGAGGCTCTGGACGGTGATTTCAGCGCGTTTGGCGGCCTTACCCTGCAACTGAGACACCCTCCCCGTTACCTCCCCGTTCGCCAGCAATTCGCTAGCCCTCTTGTGGACGGTTTCGGGCTTAATGCCTTCACTTACTTGATATGCCCTGCGGTATGCCTCTGAAGCGTTTCCGGTCTCGACAAAGAAGCGAGCGAAGGCCTCTTGCTTAGAGGTTAGCGTCATTCACCCTCTCCCGCTCTTGCTCGGTGGTGGTCATGGGGTGGCTAACCGAACACTTCGGGATGCAGGCGCCGCGCAGAATGCTCAAGCCACGGCATACGCCACACGATGGACAGGCGTCCGATCTGGACCTTCATCGCGTTAGCAAGACGGAATTTGGCAACATAGCTGTAGCTGCCCCACTCAAAACGGATCAGGCCAGCCTTTGGCAATTTCTTGCGCTGTTCGCGTGTCATCGCTCTCTCCATGTGGGCGGGTGAATGGGGTTAGGCGGCTGAGGGCTGGGTCCACTCGCGCCATACCACTTCGCCGTGGTGGCGGAGAATAAAACCCTCGGGATACTCACAAAGAACGATCTTCCCGCCCTCTGACGTATCGCCTCTGAACCGAACCATGTCCTCTTCGAGTTCGACCGGCTTAAACCGCTTATCAAACTCCGATTTGCCAAGATAGTACGGCGTGTTGCGGCCTTCGAGCTTGAAGGTTACCCCATCATCGCCATGAGAAATTACCTCGTAAACCTTGCCATCGGCGGAATTTAGGAACTTCATCGGCCTCTGTTGTGGGGCTTCTTCGTAGGTAGCCTCAAAAATCTCAGCAGCAACGTTCCACTGTTCTCCAGCCGGACCGGTGCAGATGTAATCCCCACCTCGAACCACATGCCTTCCTTCTTTGGTATCAAGAACCCAAGAGCAATCCGGTCGCTTGCGCGGATCGCCGTGGCCGTCCGAGTAGACACCCTTAGGTATCTGTCCAGTTGCGGGCAGGAATTGCTCAGCCATAACCAAAGCTGTCTTGCGATATGCCTTAAGCGCCACGGAACGTTTCCTTTCGGGCCTTCAAACCTGCGGGGGTCCATTCCAGAGGCCAAGAGCAGATAAACCCGGCGTCGATGAATAGAGCAATGAGGCGAGGCCCAAGCTTGCTTTCATGAAGCGCTGTGACCTTCATCCTCATCTCCTGAAACGAATGCAGCCCCACCTTGTTACGGGCGGGGCTGGTGGAATGCAGGCGACCGCTGGGCCGCTTATAGATGTCCGGTGTACACCACGGCTGCTATCCCAGAACAGCGCCGAACATCATCACCTGGTTTCAGTTCAGCATGCGGACGGTGATATCCCGATCCGCCGCTGTGAAGAATGTCACCGACCGGTTATCCGTGATGACAATGGCGTTCCCGTCTTCATCGAAGAGTGCAAAGCAGTCGATGCCTTCATGCACGATCTTCTTGACGTAGCCCTCTCCGGTTCTTCTAAATTCCGATTGAGACATCATGCCGCCTCGCGCTTTCGAGCTTCACGTTCCCGCCGCCTGGCGTTCTGCGCGTCTGCCCAACTGAAATCCCGAAGGTCGGCGTCGAAGTCCAGAGAAGGCCTTGCGTCATCTGCGCGCCAAACTCCGATGTTGGACTTTTTATCCTCGATTTCAGGGTGATTTGTAAAGGCGGCCTCATCGTCAAAATCGTTATGCTGCAATGGCTTGCGGCTGAAAGCTCTTGTAATGCATTCAATCGCAGCGTTTTTTCGGTAGTCGCCGAGCTGCCGGCTGATCCCTTCGACGTTCCGACACCACTTCGCGAATGCCTTTCCGCCTGCTTCAGAGATGGCCCATGCCCAAAGCGCGCGCCGCTTCTTCTCGCACGGCACCAGCTTGATAACCTCCATGGCAGCCTCCCACAGACCCATGTCGTTGGTCGTGTTGCGGAGCTTCTTTGGATCGAGCCATGACCAGTTGTTGGCGTGCTTGTCTTCGGCCGACCAGCCGTTGATATCAGCGGTGTCGTGGATATAGCCATAGTTGATGGCCTTGGCCTGCGCCGGTCGCGCGGTATCCGGAAGCTTGCGATCGACCTCGGCGGCGCGAATGAAAAGCTCTATGATCTGTCCTTCGTTCACGCCGATCTCCGTCCGTGGTTGACGTGGTAGCCGATTGCCCGCTCTGCGCCCTTCCTGGCGGCGGCCGCAAGCTCAACCGAAGCATATGTGCCAAGATACACGTTTTCACCTGGTCGAACCATTATGTGTGCCACCCATTTGTTTTTTGAGCGTGCCGGCGCAACACCAATCACGCCAGAGGTGTTGTGCTTTGGGATAGGCCTGTTCCGGCAGTTTTCAGAACCGCTTACGCATCGCAAGTTTTCTATGCGGTTGTCATTCTTCATCCCATTGATGTGATCAATTTCATCTGCAGGCATTTCGCCGTGTACCCAGAGCCAAATCAACCTGTGCGCCATGTATTCGGCTTTACCGATGTGGACGCGCACATAGCCGGTCGAGCTAATTGACCCGGCTTTCTTCCCAGCGAAAGAAGTGTTCCATCGCTTGAACTGCTGCCCTGACGTGAACTCACTCCTGTTCCTTGCTCTCCATATCAAGGCGCCGGTTGTCGGGCAGAAGTCAAAAATCGAACGAATTATTTCTTGAGACAGATCTGCCTCGTGTTTCCGTGCGTTAGCCACTAACTGCCCTCCTGTTTCGGTCATCAAGCAAATCAGGTTGGCGATACAGACCGCCAAACCGTCTTTTCATGCGCTCCCACAGCATCCCAACGAGGGCATGTCGCTTCGACACCACGCCATCAAGATCGATTGTAAGGAACTGCAACCAACCCAAAGGCAAGTCGTCAAAGAATTCGAACCAGGCAGTGACATTGTTCGTCACCAGTTCGGGGAAGTTCTTCTCGGCCGCCCGGATCATATCGGAAACGACCCACAGAGAGGTCTCGTCAATGAAGCCTTTGTTATTGGCGGTCTCTGCCAGCGTCATGACCACAAAGCGCGCGTGGTCGTCTCCATGGCGGCTTATGATACGCTCCAGCGTGACGATTGCCCGTGTCTGCCCGACGGCCGGCATTACATGCGCCGGCACAACTGCAATGCCATGCTCTGCAAATATTGCTTCGGCCCTCGGGTGGTTGGTCATAGATCGTCCCACTCCTTCTTTGTCTTGCGCTCGGCTATGGCGCGTACAGCCGCCATAATGGTGGTGTGATCGCGCCCGCCCAGAAACTTGCCGATCTGCGGGTAGCTCAGGTCTGGGCGCTCACGCTTGATAGCGTCGATGACGGCGAACCTTGCTTTGATGAGATAGTCGCTGCGCCTTGGTCCCTTGATCTCCGCCAACGTGAAGTCTGGGTATCGTTCAAGCACGCGCTTGGCGATCTCGGTCATAGACTTGCGCCTTTCCCGCGACGTTGATCCGCCGGCGTATGGCATGTACTCGCTTTCCCACGAGACGATGAGGGTGTGGCTCGTGGTGAGTTTCGATACCCGCAACAGCATGTACTTGCTCGCGGTCCGCGCCGCCTTGGTCGTGCGGGTTATCTTGGGCATTGGCCAGATGCCGTTCATGTCCTGATAGCCTGTTGTCACCATCTGGTTCATGCTGCCTCGCTTTCCGGCTCTGGGCCGTCGATAAACGCAACACGCGGCAGAGTGACCTTGGCACCGGTGAATGTGGTTCTGACCACACAGCCAGCCTTGAGAGGCGTTGGAGCCGGTGCTTCATCCACCTGCTTGATGATCATGTCTGAGCGCCGAACGTTTCTTTTGTGATACGGGAATATTCCGCGGCGGGTGCTGGTCATGTTCTTGGCTGCGCTGCAGGTTATGCCGAGCTTTTCCGCCATAGCGTGCAAGGTATAGCCGTCACGCCATAGCGCGGCAGCAGCGGCTATCTGTTCCTTGGTGTATAGGGAGCGGTGGTGGGTCATTTTACCACCTCCAGCTTACGCTTCGATGGCGGCTTGCGTGGACCGTGGCCGCTACCGAGCGCGTGGCTGTCGTGTTTGTGGCCTATCGGATCGGCGCCAAGCTGCTGCTGCACCTTCTCCACGCCGGTCTCGACTTCCATCT
>Ga0247724_1000272_pt1 | contig 12996 bp, 14 predicted proteins | sample OKSTACKMC2E_FD_182776 | JGI IMG/M metagenome (GOLD analysis project Ga0247724, IMG submission 182776) | Subsurface sediment microbial communities from gas well in Oklahoma, United States - OK STACK MC-2-E | ecosystem: Environmental > Terrestrial > Deep subsurface > Rock core/Sediment | place... | reverse complement strand
GCTATGGGATCATGGTCTCTCAGCAAGATCTCACAGAGCAGGCGGATGTATTAAAAGCCAAAGCTGAAGTAGGGGAGCTGCCGAGCATCGATAAATTAACGGGGCGCTAATCAAGCGCATCCATTCAAATCCCAAATGCCCGCAACCGCGGGCATTTTGCTTTAAAAAACCACTACTCAATCAGTCGAATACTGGTTCTGTTAAATTGAACGGTCATGGCTTTTTTTCCGGCGGCTTTGGTTCTTTCAAACCAATCTAAACCAATACTGGTCGCCCCATCATCACCGCCAAAAACATTCATTTTGTTATCGTAAAAATCTTCATCGACTTCTGGATTAAAGCCAACACCATAGGCCACTATGTTCGGCAGTTGTTTTCCGTCCACAACTAAATGAGGATTATCGACATTAGCCATAATATAAACACCGTGATCACCGACGATCATCAACTTTGGCGTGAGCTTTGTTTTGTCCATTTTGTTGCTATCAGGCCACCAAGGCAGCCCTAATTTCTTAGCTTCCCTCTCACTTCGATCATCTTTATCAACGATTTTGTTGTTTGGGTACAATGAAGGCTCAAACAAACAATCCATAGTTGCTGTAAGCTTGACACCCTCTTGTTGAAATTGCGCGACCACTTTTTCAAGTTCTGCCATCGGAAACGAAATACGACCTGCCATGTTTTGGACCTCTGCTGTTAAACACAGCAACCATCATTATGCAATTTAGCATTCGCGCAACAAATCAGAATCAGAGGTACATTCATATATTTATCAATGAATTACTGATTTGTTGCGAACCTACAAATTCAGGTTAAAGTAGGTGCAACGAGGAGGGTTTCATGCTTAAAATTTTCATTATTATCAGTACAGCGATTGCCGGTTTCAGTGCCTTTGCGGTAGCCAAAGAAATCGATGTCACCATCACGCTTCCCATTCAAGACCTGACACAACCTGAACTCTTGGTCCGGGCAAAGAACAAAGCCGTGCACCAAACACTGGATAAACTGCCCAGCATCGTCTGGGGGGAAGAGCATGCGACTGCCAATGGCGATTATCATAGCGAAGTCAAAGCCATTGGTTTTGCTCAGGCAGCTGTCGATGTGCAAAGTGAGCTGATGGATAGAGCCACGAACTCTTATCAACTGATGGCCACAGTCCGGTGGGATCGGGACAAAATTCTGGAAACACTGCAAACCGTCAAAGCGGGCGAAGAGGCAAAAAAAACCGTCCATCAGATTGAGAAACTGCTTAACGGCTTGAGGGCTGAAGATTTTCTAAGCCAAAAGGGGCGTTATAAGTTCGAAGAGGCCCGTCTGCTTGCTGCCCCTTTTGAAGAAGGGATGAACCTGACGGAGCACATAAAACGCTACCAACAGACGCTTTTGAAAATGCAGCAGTTACGCGAGGCACGTGTGATTGATTACATCAACGCTATCACAATACAACCGGTTGGCATGAAAAACGAACGCATGGAATATCAGATGACGATGCCAGCACAAAGCACTCTGTCGTTGGACTTTGAAAGCCCGGAACTCAATCAATTCTATCGTGATAATCAGAAGTCGATTGAGCAATATGCTGTGATTTGCCCAGTATCCAATGTGATCAATTACCATGACCTCAACGCTTGCGGGCTTCAAGGAACTCGCTCATGCTACGATCATTCGAAGTCGCACACATTCCAGTTTAGCGTCAAGCCAAACCAACCGCTGATTGAGAACCGAATGGCGCCAGTATATTTCGTTCCATGCAAACAGTCGGAGAAAGGATTTCTGTGGCCCAAAAAGTTCGCAGGATAAATTTGAAAAAGGTGCCTAGTACGCAGGCACCTTATCTTCCGCATCATAGATGATAAACAGTGGACGCTCCGCATCGGGCATGTCCATGTATCGCTTCACGTTAAACCGGCACGCCTCATAAACGCAGTCCACTTTCTCTAGAAATTCCTTCCCATCAAAAATGCGCAAATCATGCTCGGTACCAGGTTTTGTCAGCCACACAACAATAGTGCTAGCAGTGATAAATGCACGTTTAATGACGTGTTCTGACAACATGATGCGATAGGTATTTTTCCTATGGGCGAGTTCAATGAATTTAAAACCCGCCTTTACTTGCGGATTGGACACCTTGTCATGTTTATAGGGTTCCACTCCTTTGAGAAAGTCAATTTGCTGCCCATGCGAATGACCGGCCACCAGGCATGAAGCGGCAAGAACCAACAAGGCATGCATCAGAGTTTTCATGGCGTTCGTCCTCTTGGGAAATTTCCAGTCAGGATCAAGAGGCTACATCGAATTGTCAATTCCCTTGGGGATTATTTACAGATATTTGGCGCAGTTTTGGATGATTGGTAAATAGACTTTGCATCTCACAAAGCGAGTCGCCAGGAAGCTGGATTTATGCATTTTGCTGTATTCATGCCTCTAGTTTTCGACTGTGCATTTGTGACAATATCAGGCTCATGCGACCAGGCAGCTGATATCAATCTGGTATCGCTCAACATAATCAGCCCAAACAAGGGAATGTTTGTAACTCTCCACAAGGAATATTGTTCAATGCATAGCGACAAAATGGGTGCGAAAAGCACCCAATCAACACGATTTACCTTTGCCCATTTCTTGATTGCTTCCATCCCTCTCATTTTTACCTTTAACCTACTGGCAAGTACTTTCGAAGAAGGCTTTCTAAAATATCACAGGGGTGACTACACAGAAGCTTTATCGGTGTTTAGCACTCTTGCAGAACAAGGGGACAAACGCGCACAGCTAATGCTAGGGAACATGTACAAAGAGGGTATTGGTCTTTCCAAAGACATGAACGCAGCAATTAAGTGGTTGAAGCTCTCGTCATTACAAGGGGAGAGCACAGCACAGTCGGTTATGGGAGATATTTACTTTAACGGTTCGGACGTACCTCAAAATGTCGATGAAGCCTACAAATGGTACAAGCTCGCCGCAGAACAGAAACACCCGCACGCTCTGGCAATGATGGGCCTCATGTATCGAGAGGGTCAGGGTGCTCCCAAAGATAACAAAGAAGCAATCAAATGGTTCAGGCTAGCAGCAGAACAAGGCGAGTCTCGGGCACAAGCTATTCTGGCTATGTCTTATGATCAAGGAAACGGGGTTTCGAAAGACGATAAAGAAGCATTCAAATGGTACAAACTTGCCGCAGAGCAAGGTGTAGCAAGCTCTCAAGCCATTATTGGCCTTCGTTATAGTGAAGGACGAGGAGTAGAAAAAAATAACACTGAAGCTTTAAAATGGTTAAAACTTGCTGCTGAGCAAGGACATGAAAGGGCCCAAGCTAAAATGGGCCAGATGCATAGAGATGGCCAAGGGACCCCACAAGACTTTGCAATCGCGCATATGTGGTTCAATATTGCATCGTCGAGTGGGTATGAAATTGCGACCGAGCTGCGAGATAATTTGTCATTGAAAATGACCCCTGAACAAATCGCAGATGCTCAGAAACTGGCAAGAGAATGCATTGCTAAAGAACTGAAAAGTTGTCACTGATATTTTAAAGGCAGTTTGAAATCACTTCATGTCAGCATCAGCCCACATAGCTGATGCTGACCCACTAGGTATCAATCGGTAGACACTGATCTGTAATGTTCGACTGCGGTCATTGAGAAGCAAAGCCCAGTACCAACCAATTCTTTTTCACGCTTTAAAACCATGCGCCAAATTTTGCCATCCAACTCAAAAGCAATTCGCTCTCCATGCATGGATTTCAGTGGCATCCCGAACCAACGGTAAGTAATGGAAGCACCGCTGATTTGTTTTTTAATTTCAGCTTCAAATCCAAAATAGACCGCCAGCATGATAAGCGGTAACCAGGTATCCACTGACATCCAATAGCCATAAAAGCCGGCCGTCATCACATTGACCCAAATGAAAAACAACGCGATGAACACCAAGCAAAAAGACAGGCTTAAACCCACTGGATGTTCGATGGCAAAACGATAATTAATGGACATTAACTTTTCCCTCACTGTCTGGCTGAGTGATTTCAGCTAGTTTGCTGATTTGACTTTGATGTGTATTGGCAATGAACCGCATTTCAGTTGAATCAAAGAGCGCTTCCAGACCATCAAGTTGCTCATAGATTTGTCGATACAAATCCTTGAGCATGTGTTCTTCAGCATCATGTACATGCTCATCAAAAAGACGGTTCTTCAAGTCCTCGTTAAGCCGTAGGTGGATAGATTGCTGGTCAATCAGCAACAATCCGCTCTCACTTTTGGGGCCGTGATACCGTCCAGTTGAAAACACAGGAACCCCTGTTTGCAAACAGGGAGAGATCTTGATGTCTGAGCTAATAGCCCTGATAGTCCTTAAGTGGAAGTGCTGAGTAAACTCAAAAGTGAGATACAACGCAATATCATGTCTTTTCAACGGAAAAAGCCTCTTATTCAAAAAAGAGTATCGTAAGATTGGACCAGTTTAACGCAACAAAACATGTGCAAAATTGGCAGAGATCCCCGTTAGGACGCTTCTGAGTAAATTTCTCAGGATAAGAGCCTGACAGCGCTGTCACTTGGCTGACTTAATTTATTATAAAAATGCTAACATATGAGACTTAATCTTGAACAATAATAAAGTCTCCACACATGTAAGACTTGGCCCACGGATGGCAAAGAGCAGAGAATTAATGATGATGGTGTCTGGTTCGCCCAAGATCAGAAAGAAGAGATCACCTGCAGTGATTAAGCTGTCTATGGAACAGGCAGCGGCGACACTGTATCAATTAGGTGTTGAGACATTTTCTCAATTCGAGCGTCTTTGTGAAGATGGCAAACGTCCAGACACCATTCCAAGACACATCGATTCGTTTTATAAAGATTACCCTGGTTGGCAAGCTTTTATCTCGCTCGGGAAAAATTACGCTGCCAAATTTCCAGTGCAAACCGCGACGAGTTATGAGCAGCTCAAAGCCGAAGTCCATCATTTACAGCTCAAATCAAAAGGTGCTTACCTGCAGGCCTATCGACAAAAGCTCTTACCGCCAGGTTCACCATTTGACCCAGCATCATATTTTCCTGAATTTGAAGGGTGGGTGACCTTCCTGCAGAAGGCGCCTTACATATGCTATGCAGAGGCCAAAATCCTCATAAAACCTTATCGGTTGAAATCGAGCTATCAATGGCGAAATTTCTGCCGAAACGGTTTAAAACCAGAAGGTATCCCAGTACTGCCTGACCGCGATTACGATGATTTTGTCAGTTGGGCTGATTTCCTGGGTTTTGAGGAAAATTAAACCCCCAATTCCTGGGGGTTATTTCTGGCTGAAATTTTAGTTCTATTTGACCAACTTCGTGCCGAACGGTTGGGAATCACTCAGGCGCATTTTTAGAAGCTCAGCTAAATAAGCGGGATCGTTCTCCATCCGCTCTTTATCTGCCATCAGATTCCCATCTTCGTTTTTAAATACGCTCACGTCACGGACGCTACGTGTTTTTGCGTAGAGCTCCTCTGACAACATTCCATTTTTGCGACCCGCCAGCAACAGTCTGTCCTCAATATCATTGAGTGGCTTTAATCCCTCGACAACGAGTTCAGCACTGTTATCGTTCGCAACAAGATGCAGAGTTGGTGTCAGACTGACATTAAACTGTTGGGCCACGCGATGCTCCGGATCAGCTACGACCTGAAACGCTTCCATCCCGGGAATGGTTCTTCCATCTAGGGAGATGGCTAAGATCTCAATCTGATGCCGCCGCTTAAATTCCAGAAGCACTGGGAGCATTTTGTGACAGTAGCCACAGTCACTGGCGAAGAAAAAGAAGATACCTCGACTATTCTGTTTCACTTCTGCAATCGCCTCTTTGACAACGACTGCCCGCTCTTCCTGAAATGCATTGAGAGCAAAAGCCGCTGTTGGACGACGTTGGCTTTCATCAAGCATGGTTTCAGTCACCATGTAATCTGTCATTCGATTAGCAAACCTTGTCGACATATCCAACCAAAGACGCTGGGAGTACGCATAGTTTGCCAAGTTTTCATCGGTTGGATTGTTAATGGCTCTATCTCTGAGTATGGGCATGTTTTCTTTGAGCCAATCAACATTGAGTGCAACCTGCTCTTTAGGGGGGGCTAACACCATTGGTTGCTGCTCTAGGGGAGGGGATTCGGGGTCAACGGTGGTTTCCATCGACTCATGCCAAAACCAGCCCCTTTCACGGTCTTTATAAAATGAATTTGGATCTTCAGGGTCCGCGGCAAAACACTGAAGACTCATGATCCCGATAACAAGACAAGCTATTTGATGTCTAACAGTTTGCAGATGTTGCATTTTGATTCCACTGCATCATGTCTATGAACCACGAACGGATGGCCGCAGCTTTTGCAGCGCTCGACCACGACAGCATCGCCGTTGCGGATGGACTGGATCAGGTAATAGATTCGGTTGGTCGACATTTCGTCGGATGGGTACTTTATTTTGTATGTCTGCTCTGCGAGCACCAAATCAGTGAGTGACAATGGTCTGTCCAGGACTGACTTAGAGAAAAGCTCAATGAGCAAACGTAAGGCTCTATCACCGGTATATGCAGCCTCTGTGCGCATCCAGTGCGTGCCATACCGGTGAATGATTTTATCTGCACGCTTATAGATGTCATCCCAATATTCTTTGCGAATATCCGTCAGTGCTTGGATGATGTGTCTTGCTGTTCCCGCTGCTGCCAAGTATTGAGCTGCAGTGATGATTTCTGCTTCGCGATTCATATGGCCAACTTATCGTGTAACCATGCAAACTGCGAAAAACACGGTTTTGAGGCGACCCTCGCAAGCTCTAATAAACCACGCGGGTTAAATCTGATCTTCAGGATGCTCGATTTTTTGGTGTAACAATGTTCCGTGAGTTCGGAGCTGGAGAAGTTTATCAGCTGGTCAATCTGAGACCGGCTTAATCCGCAGCACCCGAAAGCGATCGTCGGGAAGCGCAGGCACAGTTCACGAAGCTCTAACACAATCTTTCGCTCAAGTGACCTGATTTGACGGATCTCGTCTAACTCTAAATCAGAGAATGTAGCCCGACATTCTTCAAAACTACTGAGTGTAAAGAGTGTCGAAGTGTTGGCATTAAACGATGTCACCAAGTTGTTTTGAATGTCACTTGATGTGTCCTTGAGCTGCCTTACTTGGTCAAAACTCAAATCTAACAAATTCGCCACGTCGATTTCGCACGCGCTCGACAGGCGAATGTATTGCATCAGCAACGCTGATTCCAGTCGCCTAATTTGAAACAATATCTTTACAGCATCCATACCCAAACCTCACATCTACAAGGTTCACTCATTCTGTTTCAGAATGTTCGAATTTTCAACACATTTCGACACAATTATTTATATTTAGTCGTTCCTATATTATAGGCACAACAAATCATTACCAAAATCAACAACTTGAGAGCAATCATTGATATCTGTATTGAAAGTTGGAACTACTGCCTGTTTTAAACAAGGTTCCGCAACCTGAGGCATGGCGCCCATTTTTTTCATCGAGCGAACACCCAAGGTTGCCAACATGTGGATCTCACGGCTTCGGCCGCGACCTTCCATGCCCTGGATCCAGCGTCCTAACTCTGAGTCATCATCCACGGTGATCTTAAATGTCGACATATCGTTCTCCTTACGCCGCTTTTTTCTTCAAGGAGTGATATTGAACACCGCCAAAATACATCCCTCGACAGACCGCAGTTAAAGGTTCATCCACGACGATAATTTGATGCTCTGGGAATGTCTTACGTACTTCAGGTAGATAAACAGCATGTGAGCCGCCCATCACCACGATCCGACTGATTTCAGCACCTGCACCAACATTGTTTCTTACATGTTGCAAACAGGCCGTTGCAATTTTCTGGATAGCTGTCGTCACATCAAACTGGACCTTTGACCCAATTTTTTCTGCATCCATTTTGGAGCAGACAGGGAATGGATAGCTTTTACCTGAAATCTTCAGCTGCCCGGGGTGACGCCAAAACGCATCATCGATTAACTGTAAAGGGATAGCGTCCAGATGAGGGAATGCTGGTTTGAGTGCTTGCTGGACTTCCTGAAGTACTGCCGACATACCCATATCGACTGCGCCAGAACGACGATCGTTAATCTTCAACCCAAGGCTTGTCAGCCAATCAGCAGTGGTAAAACCAAAGTCCAAGGACAGAACATTCTGAGTCTTTAATTCGTTGAACTCACTTTGTCCAATTTGGTTGGCATAAGCCAAATAGCCGGCAAGGGGCTGGCACAGAACCCAGCAAGACTTTACGTTGACTTCAAACCCCAGGATGGTGTGCTTTCCAACCGCCATTTTTTTCAAATCATCTGCCCGTTGCATGTTACTGACTGGCAGTGAGAGAACCAGTAATTCAATCTCTGGCTCTTTCATCATCAAAAGTGCACCTCGGAAAAGGGCCTTGTACTGGTCAGACTCGATATAGGTGCTGTTCAACACGCGGCTTGATGAGCGGTCAGATAACAAATACGCGTCTGGGCCCACTTCATACAGGTTCGCGCCGACATCGACTCGGACAGTATCGCGCTTCGATAAACCACCAGACAGATCTTCATTGGAGACCGCTGCAACTACAGAAGCAAAGGTCTTAATGACAGGGTAACCATCAATCACTTGCTCCGTGAATGACAACGACCCATATCCAATTTCAATTGCACGAATCATAAATTCCTATCTCCATGACATGAAAAGCGCTGAAGGGAGCTAAAAGGGTCTTAAAAGCGCTTTTATGATTGACGGTTGCGCTAATGGATTGCGTGTAAAGTCCACTAACGCGCTTTTGAGGACTTTAACGCCCTTTTGGGGGCGAAAGATTTGGCAGCGCTATTGGAAATCGCATGTCTGAACAATCTTTTGAAAGATGTGCATTGCTCTCATTGCGACCCACTTCGTATCAGCAAAGATGAAATGCTTATACAAATTTGTAGCCAAGTAAGCGCAGCTGAAAATCTTCTTCTGCCTGGCTATCGATATGAATTGGCCTTTGTATAAGCAAAGGCAAAATGGTTATACAAATTTGTAATTTGAAATACCTCATAAGCTAGGCATATGAGGGCAGGCTCTCTCAAATCATCACAACTTCGTATAAGCATTTTATTTTGTTTATACGAATAACTCTTGTAATCAATAGGAGTTAAAAACACTCAAAAAAAATATACGCAGAGAGCTCAAAACCAGCAGCTCTGTCGAATCCGCCCCCCTCTTTTTCAGCGCAAAATCTCTGCATTAGATTTAAGAGCAGGTTTATTGCGTGACAGGTCATCTCTTACAACTACAGAAAATATCCGAGCATCTTCAGTCAGAGCGCCGGGAAATCCTTGAGCATGCCCAGTCATTAGTGGACGTATATTGGTTTTCCTTCACTAATCAGAACCGCGAGATTGCCCAACGCATCAAGAGCGGCCTCACCCAAGAGGACATCAACAACATTGCGCCGGTGATTGAAACGAGATCGCATACCGGAAGTCCTGTCGTGAAGGTCTACATCATCTGGAAACTCCATTCGAAGAAGTTTCGCAACAACATGAAAAAGGCGGCAAAAACAAATGCCAGCCTCCCAATCCATCCATACACCAGTGAAGACGCAAGGGCCGCCTTGAAAAAACACTGCACATGGAACCTCAACATGGCGCTCGAACTGGAACGTCAACTTATCGACATCAGGACGACGCTTGGTGCCGTGCACGAAAGCCATAAGCGGATCATCGCCGGCATCAGAAAACTTGAAAGACAACTACAGAAGGAAACGAAACATGAGTGAATCAAGTGTGATTCTCGCAGAGAATGCGCTGTTTGAGTCAACCACCTCTGAGCCTGCAGTGAAAGCGGCTTCACCAGCTGTTGCGGTACAGAACACGACTGCAAAACCTGCCAAGGCCGCGCAACCAAAAAAACGCCCACCTCGCCCGAGTCGTGAAGAAATCATCCGCCAGCAGGCGAATCCATCAACCCGACTGGTTGGCCGTCAAAAAACGCTGAAACTGCCTTTGCAGTACAAGAGCAACATCATGCACGAGTACATTCAAATGAATCAGTCGAAGATGCTCGACGCCTATGAGCGCCTGGCGGCTCTTTTGCGGTTAGTTTCAACAGCGCCAGATTTACACGCCCATGTAAAATATTGGATCAGTAAGAACGTCGAAATTGCCGATGCACAACTGACTGAACTTGCCACACAGCGTCAGTTGATTCTTGAGCAGGTTGGCGATATTGCGGTACCGCAAATCGTCGTACCTGAAAGCTACAAAACAGAATTCGAAGCATCACATCCAATCGCCAACACCATGGTAGCCACGCTACAAAAAGTGGATGCTGAACTTGATGAGTGCGAAAAGCTTTACCTGTCCAACCTCATTGATGACTTGGAATACCGGCAATTATTTAATCAGGCAACCGGCGTCATCCGGGGGATGGTCGACCGCATTTTTAAGGCAACCACTCCAGGCAAACGCCAAGACGGCGGGCGCTTTAATCCAGCCCAGCTGGCGGCATGGCTTCGCGAAGGCAACAAGATGATTTTCGCGGACATCCCTCAGAACCAAGCGCACTTGGTGCAAGAGATGTTACATGCTTAAAGGCCTCTATAAGTATATCGCCCAAGGTGTGCGGTCTTTAAAACCCATCGAAGAAGACGTGCACCGCGATATATATGGACGCAAAGTGGAAAATGGGGATGCGTTCTTCCATCCCCAAAAGTTCCGCGGCATCCCGGTGTTCGATGCTGATTCGATTCTGCGCCATTACTCTGAGCAACTGAAACGACTCAGAGATGTAGTGGATATCGGGGACCAACGAAAGGCACCGAATGGCAAGCCTTTGTATGACGAACTGTATTTAGAAGTACTGAGAAGGTTTGTCACCTTTGTCCACATGATCCCCGCATCCGAGGATCACCACCACGCGCACACCGGCGGACTTCTTCTTCACAGCATTGAAGCATCGATAGAAAGCCTGCGATGGTCCAAAGAACGCAAGTGCTTATTGGTTGACAAAATCGACCTCAACGCACAAACCAAGCCCATCCTTGATTACTGCACTTGGCTTGGCGGGCTCTTGCATGATGTTGGCAAAATCATGCGGGACATCTCTGTAGATGCAGTGGAAGTCATTCATCCACTCACCCGATTACCAGTCCCCATGACTGAACCTGTGGTGTCATGGCACCCACAGAAAGAATCGTTAATCCAATGGGCGAAGCATAACCATATTTCTGCCTATGCCGTCACATGGGTTCGCTCCCGCATTCACAACCGGCACAACGTTGACTCAGGCCAAATATTACAGCCTCTTTTGCAGGGCACTTATGCCTTAGATTACATTTTATCTTCCGCACTCAAGCAGGAGATGTATTCAGATTTAGTGCTGTGTCTGAGCGGTTACACCAGTCAGACAGGTCATATGCAGGACTGCATCCGGATGGGTGACAGTGTAAGCACCAACAGAGCACTTTCAATTCAGTACGACGCTATTCGCGGAGCCCGCTACAACTCAACGCCCACCATGCTTTATCACGCCATCAATCAGGCACGCAAGGAATGGGATTGGAATCGAGTTAAGTCTAAAGGCTGGGTCATTGGCGGTGAGGTTTATGTGCGCTGGTCGTCCGGCGTCGATTCGATTATTAACGCATCTGTCGAATACAACTATGGCCTCCCCACCGACACTCGCACCATTTTGACCATCATGGAGACCAACGGATTCTCCGATTTATTTGAGCGTGAGTGCCCGAATGACCGCATCGTCAAGTTCTGCCAGGGGCCATTTACCCAAAAACAGCGGACTGAGATCACCACTGGCGTCACGCCAACCACCTGGCTCGACTTAGTAAAAATGCGTGAGCCCAAAGTTGTGTTCGGTGAGAACCCTGTTCCCCCATCGATGGAAGGGATTGTCCATTTGCCATCAGCGAACCGCTTTTACTATGTTGAAAAAGATGGTGATACACAGCTGATTGAATCGCATCCAACCACCCCGACAACACCAGCGCCGATGGTTGCCGCACCTGCTGCCCCAGCAGCTCAAAATCGAACACCTGCACTGGCATCAACAACACCAGTTGCAGAAAGTCACAACGCATCAACTGAACAAACTGAGTCCACCACACCGGCTACATCTTCGCAAAAACCGGCGAAGTCGAAAGCGACACCGAAAAAGCCAAAGGCAGAACCCGCTACCAAGCAGGAAGTGATTGATGACCCATTGCCCGGCCCAGCAAAGAGCAAGTCGGCATTGAACCGCCAGCTATTTGGTGATGATGAAGAGATATCTATAGAAGATACCGAGGCACCTGACGGGCTTGAGCTTACGAGCAATGAAGTGCAATCCCTGTTTGAACTTCTGCAGGAAAGCACATCCTCTTCTGAACCCATTCCATTTGAGAATTCACCAGAGGAAGAAGCCGCCGCTCCTCAATTGAAAGCCGACCCGAAACCTGCTCGGCCAATAGGGATGAAACTTTCACCAACACTACAATCCATTTTGGATTTGCATGTGCAGTTTTATCGTCAGCACCAAGAGATCCTGGTCAATGCTACTGATGCGCAGGAACGCCTGGGAATTCCGCTTGCTGAGATCTTACAAACGCTCAAAGCCAGCGGTGAGCTCAAACAAAACCTGATGTATCCTACCGTCCTAACTGCATTTCATATTGTTGATGGGCAGAAAATAAAATGCATTCCTCTGACACCAAACGCTGCCAAGGCCTTTGCACAAATTGAACCTGCACCGTTATCCGTGATGGAAGAAACATCCGTTGAAGTCACGAATAACAAGCCATCGCCTGACACATCCGTAAAAGAACCTGCTCCGAAGAAGGCTAAAAAATCCAACAAGGAATCTGTTCCTGCAACCACCAGTGTTTCTGAAGCACCTGCGCCAGTAACAGAATTGCGAGAGACTTCTCTCATCCTTGCAAATGCGGACCATAACGCTCAGAGCGAACCCAAACCTGATCATGACCCTGTTGTCGGGGAAAACCTCAGC
>Ga0247724_1000271_pt1 | contig 13056 bp, 9 predicted proteins | sample OKSTACKMC2E_FD_182776 | JGI IMG/M metagenome (GOLD analysis project Ga0247724, IMG submission 182776) | Subsurface sediment microbial communities from gas well in Oklahoma, United States - OK STACK MC-2-E | ecosystem: Environmental > Terrestrial > Deep subsurface > Rock core/Sediment | place... | reverse complement strand
CGGTAGGAACACCGCCTGCAGGACCTTCTCCTCCCATCATAAAAGCGGCCTTTGCTTGGGCTATCTCCCTTGTCAACTTCTTGCTGTCCGGGTTGGAACGAATTTCTGCCGAAGTTCCAAGATCGTTTTTGCTTGTCGGCGTGTGGGGTGTGATTGGGTAAAATTCGTTCTTCTCAGCGTTGCCATCGTCGGCGGGATCACCGGGCTTGTGAATGTTTTTACCTAAAACATTCACCGTGTACGCTGAAACGTGCGGTCTAAGCTTCTTAGCCTCAGAGGCGGCGGGAGGTTTTCCATCTACGCTTTTGCCCACGCCTCGGCCGTAAGCCGTCTGCAGAAATGTGTGTCCATCAGGGCCGACGTCATTGGACTTTCCTCTCTTGATCAAGAGGTCCTTGGAGGCGTCAGAGTACGTTTCCAACACGGACGGATCCAGGTCTTCTGAATTTGTGAAATACTTGGAGTTAGCTATCGGTTCTGGTCCGACGGGCAGCTTCGTCGCAGGATCTGTGTGTGATATCGTCTGAGACGTCTCGTCCACGGGATATGCATTGGGAATATCGGTCGTGGGAGCTGAGGAGGTTTCTTGACCTGCCTTCTTCGTTGCATCGCTAATTTGAATGAGGTTCTGTGGACTGTCGACCGTCAAAACATTTTTCGATGTGCCACCGTCGATAGACAAGTTTGAAGGAACATGAAGAGGCCAGGCACCGTCCCCAAGAGGAGGCAGGTCGCCGTCCTGCATTGAGATCAGCTCGGGATTTGCCTGCGACGTTGGATCAGGCGTACGAATGTTGGCGTCGAGGACCTTTGAGAGGTAAGTCTTCATCGGCGGTGCTAGATCACCGGCCGGTTTGATGTAATCGCCGCCGGACAGCCCAGGACTTGCAGCTGATGAAAGCAGTGTGTGTCCATCAGGCGTTCCTACAACAGGTAAGTTTTTTCCTCTGCTTATCGTAAAACGATCTGCCTGGGATGGATCAGAGGCCGCTGCGAGATCGTCAGTGTAGGTAGAAGCTACGTTCTTGTCCTTCGTGAAATAGGTAGAGTTGACAGGAGTCGCCGGGTCTATCGGAAAACCAGAAGGATCTGTCAGCCTAGACAGCTTCGTTGGATCGAAAGGCGCCGGGGCCGAGTCGATCGGATACCTGTTGGCGACGGCGCCCGGTGCTCCCATCACCGGCAAATTGTCGGCCGTTGATGGCGTCTGCGCCGCTGTTTGAATGTGGGCCAACTTGGCAGCTTTTTCAAGAGTCAACAGGTTCTTTTCAGCGGGATTCATCAACGTGTAGGAACTGCCTACGTTCAACGGTGTCTGATCGCTTGGGCCGAGGTAGGCAACGTCCTTGATGCCGTTGGGTATGACGTTGCCTCCGTCACCCACGGTCGTCTTTACGAACGCAGGATTTTCCTGCAGAGGATCGTTCTTGTTGGAGGCGAGATGCTGTTGGACGTAGTTGGCAAGACCAGCGTTCAATTGTGCAGTGGAGATGTTGTCGTTGATGACCTGAGACGTCGCCGAGGTCGCATCGGGAAGCAGGTCGTTGCCTCCGACAGCTCCAGGGCCTGCAGCCGTCCTTCCTCTTTTTATGTTCAGGGCGGAGGAGGCCAACCTGTCGCTGTAGGTCGAATCGATGTCATTTGAAAAAATGTCAGAGTTAAGAGGATTGGCCTGGGCGTCGGTCGACGACAGAGGAGTTCCTGTCACGGGATCAAACGTCTTGCTGGTCACAACAGGATTCGCTGGTGGGTCCACCTTGAAAAAGTTTCCGCCTGTTGTGTTGGAAGGTTGCTCAGCCGCCTTCTTCAGCGTCAACTCATATCCTGAATTGACACCCAGAATATTCTTTGAAGTGCCTCCATCTGATGCTATGGATGCATTGTCAGGAATTATCTTGATGATACGTGTGTTCTGCGGAGGGCTATTTAAAGTGCCGTCAGAAACTATGACGTTAGGGGTCGACGGCGTATCCAATGGGCTGTGAAGATTCGGATCGAGGATGCCTTTGGTGTAATCCTTGATCGGATTGAGAAGCTCGACGGCTGGTTTGATGTAATTGCCGCCTGAGGGTGCCGGTGTCGCCGCCTCGGGAAGCATTTTGTTGCCATCAGGACCAACGGCGTTGGATAGGCCTTTTTTGATGGCTATGGGAGAACCAGCGGCGACTGAGGTGTTAAATTGTTGGTTGAACTTGGATTCATTTGGCTGCACGCCGGGTTTTGCAGGCAGACCGGCGGGGGTCTTCAATGAGGTCTCTTGGACCGTCGTCGAGTCTCCTGCCGCCACAGGATAGACGTTGCTGTGAGGAGAAGATCCAACCTGACCCAGCGTCGATTTGCTGAGATACTTGGCGAAAGTGACCTTCGTTGGATTGGTAATGTCCTTGACAGAGTTGTCAACCGCAATGTCACCAGGAGACCACGGACCTTGGGACCCTCCTTGGGCATCCGGCAGGCCGACGTCCATGGCATAAACCTCACCCTGTATGTTTATGCCACCTGTTCCGGTGTCCTTGCTTTTGTCCGTCATTTGTCGGCTTCGTCCTTCTTCTGATTATGTATCTTCTTCTGCAGCGCTTCGGCCACCTTTTCAGGATTGTCATTCAAAAACTTTTTTATCTCACTTATTCCTTCTAAGAATCCAACAAAGACGTCTTCTGACAGGCCTTTGATCTTTTGGTGCTCGTCCTTGTCCTGTATTTTTTTAAGCGCGTTATTGTATAACTCGTTCTTATGAAGTATGTCCAATAGGGTCTGCTTCGTTTTTGCGTCCATGGTATTTCCTTTTCGTAACAAGAAAAGACGTCAGTTATCATACTGCCCTTGATCAGTAGGAGTGCCAGCAGAATACAAAGCTGCTGAAGATAGATACTGTTTTGCAGAATCAGTTTTTTGTGCGTCTCCGGAGACAGCGTCAAGAAGAAGGTTGATCCTCTGTTTGATGACAGATTTGCCGTTGGAGACCATTATTCTTTCAAGCTCGCTGGAGTCTAGGGCTATCCTAAAGTTAACATGGATATTAACATCCTTTGCTTTAACGGTGTAGGCACCACCCTTGCCGAGTGATTTTCCAAACTTGGTTGCGAACGCCTGCAGCTTCGCATCGATGTTGAGCTTTTGTCCCGCTTCGAGAGCCTTTTCGATCCTCTGAGCGGCGGCGACCATCTCCTCTGTCGTCTTGACGGCACCCAAGACCTGCGACCCAACGCCGTCTGTGATCGCTCCAGCCGCGGCGCCGAGCCCCTTCGTTTCAACCTTTTTGGGCTTCTTGCTCAACGGGTTGGCTACCTCTAAGGCATCGTTCTTTCCTAATCCTAGGTTGTTGATGTGTGACGCCAAGCCCTTAGAGTAAGATTCGAATTGGCCCGCGACACGTTTCATGTCAGCCTCTGACAAGTTTAAACTCTCACCGACTTTAAGGCTATATTTGGGGTCTTGTTGCATTTTTTGCATTTCCCCTATGACATCTGTAAAGATTGCCTTCTTTTTCTCTGCGTCAGCTTTCGCAAATTTATCAGAGTCGACACCCATTGCATGAAATACTTTTTTAAGCTCGTCAGGGATGCCGTCCATCGGTAGCATCATACCGTCAGCCAACGCTTGTCCGATCAACTGAAAGTCGTCTGATGGCGAATGAATGCCAAGGGCATCTTTGGTGGATTCTATTATCTGTTCGGCGCTGCCGCCGACGAGGTCAGGCATCTTGTCCACCTCCGACATGAGTCCATCATTGATACCTTTTCCTAACCTTTGAAAGACTCGAGATGGTGATTTTGTTTCAGTTTCATCCTTAAAAACGTCTATCATCTCTTTGGCGGCGTTCCTGATCGCCTCAGGAATCTTTTTAAAGCTGTCGATGAAACCGTCGATGACGCCCTTGGCGACTTCTTTAAACTTTTCCCAAGTAAAGTTTTCATTAAAATAGGCCACCGAATCTTCCCAAGGTTTCTTGAGCTTATCACCTAATCCTGAGAACCATTCACCTATCTTCCCAGGAAGCTTTGAGACCTCTTCTTTCAGATATCCATAGGCTTTTTTGATTCTGTCCCATGCCTTGGTGTGAGGGTCAGAAAGTATGGTGATAAGGGCTTCGCCTTTCTCGTAGATCCAGTCACTGACCTTCTGAAAACCTTCTTTGATGTAATTAAAGATCGGTTCGACAGCCTGCCATGCTTTTTTAAAGGCAGACGAGATCGCGTCGTAAATTTTGGTCGCACCCTCAATGATAAAGTCGAAGACAGGTTTGATAATGTTATTCCACAACGCATTGAAAATGCCCATCGCAATGTTCTTGACTGTGACCAAGAAGGAAATTATAGGTTGTATAACGTTTTGATTGATCCATGAAGCGATTGGTGCTATGATCTCTTCATAAATTGCCTCAATGACGGTCTTTATCGTATAATATGCCAATCTAATCGGCATCGTAAATCTGGCCCATGCTTCAGAGGCACCTTCAGCAGTGGATGTAAAAAATTCTTTTATTTTAGTGATGGTTTCATCAATATACTTCGTGATGTTGACCTGCTTCATTATGTCGGCGATCTGTCCCCAAGCTTCGCCTGCCTCAGTAAAAAACTGTCCTAAGGTCTTGAATGCCTCTCCTACCCATTCAAAGATTGGACCAACGAGAGGAAGATCCTTAAGCGATAAGAAGATGTCGCCTATTTTGTTAGATATCCAGCCCAATGCTTTGTACAGGTATTCAAGTATTATCGGTCCAATCTTCAAAAGAATATTGGCGTACATCTCGAATTGACCTATCCACATATCAAAAAGACCGTTTACCATCTTGCTCAAGGCGTCGTTGACACCCTGCGAGTCTCCGTTCCACATGGCGACGAGAAGGTCGCCAAATCCTGAAAAGACATCGAGGTAACCACTCATGTAGTTTTTCATGGAGTCTGAGAAACCAGGTCCGAACCATTGATCAACAGCCTTGAATAGTTCATCTGCAATTTTAGCAATTCCTGTCGCGATCTGCGCTTGCAGCCCTTCAGGAAGAAGACCAAATGTCAACGTATTAATCAGTCCTGTGGTACCGGCAGCTATCTTTGCTGTCGCTGGATCGAAGCCCTGCGCCTGTAAATCATCACTGAACTTGTTTATTGATTTGCTGACATTTATCGCGGCATCGGCAATTATTGCGACGATGAAAGCTTTCCCAAATATGCTATTGAAGAATTTGCTTAACAGATTTTTGGCCGTAGTAAGCAAGCCGCCGCTAGCAAATCCCTCAAAGGCGCCGAGGACCATGCTTTTTAACGCTCCCCATAGGGCTCCGGCCAACGTTGACCAAGCTATCCTTAATAATGCACCCTTCAACCACCAAAGTAATACTGGCCATATGTAAGGCCATGCCTCATCGAGGCGTTTGAAGGCCTCAACAAAAAGTTCAATTAAAGCTGCCTTTAGTTCAGGCAGCACCTCTTTTATCTTCGCAAATGACTCCTTGAGTATCTCGATGAATTGACCTCCGCCGCCCGTGCCTCCGACCTTATCGAGGTACTTCTTTGGATCTCTAATGAAATCTGCAAGGGTCCTTGCCAATTCAGCTATCTTTCCCATGATCCACGGAATAGAATCACCAATCACCTTGACAAACAGCAAGAACAGCTTCTTGACGCCGCTAAGCAGCCCCTTACCTTCTTGACTTTCAGCATCAAAGAAGGCCCAAAACTTCTTATAGATTCTCTCAAGCACGGCGCCAAAGTCAGCCTTGCCTCCTGCATTAAAGATCGTTAAGAATGATGTTATTTCTGATGCTATGGCCTTGAACAGAGGTGCGATCTTCGTTATCATGTCTCCTATTGAGTTCATGATAGACCCAAAGATTTCACCTAACTTATAGCCTAGACTCTTTCCCGACTCAAACACATTTCGAATGGTGGTCATCGTGCGCTGCATGAGCTTTTGAAACTGAGGCGACAATCTCATTCCTTCAGAGATTCCATTCAGAAATGCACCTAACATGCCTCCACCGCCCGTCAACCCAGTTCGAGGCTTCTGCAGTCTTTCCATCGCGTCAGCAAGCTTCGTCAGGGCTTCTTCCTGGGTCATCGTCTTTTTGGCGGCCTTTTCGGATTCCTGCTGCATCTCCTTGAGTGAGATGTTCTTCTTCTTCATGTCAAATGCAGCAATGATCTCAGCATCACCCAACCCTGTCGACGAGGCCACAAGCTTTCTTGTTAGATGATCCATCTTAGATCCGTCGATGCCAGCCTTGATGAACTCTTTCCGCAAGACTTCAAGTTTTTTATCAGGCGTTGACGCCTTCATTATCTCCATGGTGTCGATGTTGAGACCCATGACGGAGTTCAGCTTCGCGACGTTCTCAGACGCGCTATCAAAAGTGTCGAATGAATCTGACAAACCGGTGATCTTTTCAAGGCTGACACCTAGTTTTTGTGAGAAAGCCACCGCGGCGGCGAGCTCTTTCTTCGATATGTTGCCAAAGTGCTTGAAGTCTTGCGATGCCTTGCCCATCTCCCTTGATATCACTTTGGCGTCTAGTTTATAAGCACGTGCCATGTGATCCGCCTGCTTCGTCATGTCGACCAAAGAGTCTGTGATGCCCTCACCTGATGCCTTTGCACGTTGGGCCATTATCTCCATCTGCTCGTTCGTCAAGCCTAAACCTTTTTGCATGGCGACGGCGGCGCCGTTGGTCTTTTCAATCTCACTTGCAAAACCCCTGAGTGCTGGTCCGCTCTGTTCATAAAGCTCAATCAGGTGATTCTGCATGTCGGCCAGCTGAACCATCGGATTGTGAGATGCGCTGAAGACGGCTGCCGCGGAGGTCCCTTCTATCTTCAACTGGTTCATTGCTTTGGCGGTACCTTGAATTGCAGTGTTTGTTGGACCACCAAGGGTGCCGAAGGCTTTTCGCATCTTTTGGGCAGATTCCCACAACGCTTCTATGCCTTCGTTGGCTTTATCAGCCTCGTCGACGATTTTTCTGAATATTTGAAGCGGAATGCTAATGAGGGCTTTAGCGACGTTAAAGATGAAACCACCTAGACCCGATATGATGCTACCAGCGAGGCGTGCCTGCGCAGCCATCATTTTTAAAGCCGCCGAAAAACCATTGACAGCACCGATGCCAGCACCCATGGCCACGTTTGCCATGCGACTCTTCTTTTCAAGCTTAGGCAACTCACCGCTGAGGTTTCTGGTCGATCTGTTGGTTCTGTCTACGTGTGTGCTTAGATCCCGGATCCTTCTGGAGTCTATTCTGTTTAACGACCCTCCGGCGGCGCCTGCTGCGCCTTGCAGAGAGCCTAGTAAAGTATTTATTTGTGTTAAAGAGTTTATGATCTGAGGATCCTTAAGACATTGCATCGCGGCACACAGCTCTTTTAAAGCTTGCGTCTGCGAAACAAAATTCGCCTCAAGAATTTTGGTGGCCTCAGAGAGGCCCTGCATGTGCTTGTTTAGATCTCTTATGAAATCTATCTGTCCTCGGTCCGCGCCGCCTGCGCCCGGACCACCACCGCCTCCACCACCAACGCCAGGACCTGCCATAATATCACCTCAAACTCAAAGTGGCCATGGAATGCCAAGAACTCTTTCAAACTGCGAAGCAGTCATGTGCTTTATGCCTAACTTTTGAATGACTGATTCAACGTCGGCACCCGGTTTATTAAGCTCATCTTGAAACCTTTTCGATGCGGACAAAGCAGCTACGACAGCCTGTATCTGCTCCCTGGTGCCTCTTAGTCTTGTATTGACGGCTTTACCAAGCATCCACGCTGCTAGCGTGCCGACGAATATCTTCCCAAAGAGGCTCATTTGAAGACTCTCTTCTAGCTTTTCATGTTTTTTCACGATGTCTCCACGGTCAGTTAAATAAGCTTTGCCACACCTAAATATTAGATGTGGCAAAATAAAGACACCTTAAGTAAAACGACGGAGACGAGAAGGTGATTCAGTCCTTGTCTTTCCTTGTAAGGAACGAACATCAGGTGTATTTTGATGCAAAGCCCTTGACTGAGCTGAGCCCGATTCATCAGACGTTCTGTTGATTTCTTTTACAATCCTATCGATGAACCATCTTTTGTAAGTGACAGGCATGTTGATTGTCTCACGCCAGACAAAACCTCCGTAGTACATCAATAAAAAAGAAGGTTCTAGTATTAAGGCTTCTTTATCTTCCGGACTGAGGCCAAAGAAAGTTGACGCCGAGTGGCATGCTGACCTCCTCTGAGTGACCACAAGAGGGGCAAGAAGTCTCCTGCTTCATGATGACACCAGGCTCATTGTCCTTGATGTAGTTACGAAGGGCCAGAGAATCCCTTGCAGGCATGTGCTTGATGAAATTGATGATCTTTGACCTATCCTCAACTCCATCGACCGAGATAATAGAATGAATCAAGTTGGTTGTCACGGTAGACTCGTTTGCCGCTAATCCCAATTTCTTCTGCTTCTCAGCGGTAGCCATGATTTCTTCCTCATCTCTGCCCGTAAGAAAACGGAACTTGACGACCTTCTTACTATAAGGTAGCTGGAACTGAAACTGATTGGTTCCTGCGATGATTGGCTCTAACTCCAACCTTTTGATGGGAAGTTCCGCAAGGTTGAACGCATGGGGAGCCTTGTTGTTACACTCTTCACAGGTTATTTCTGCAGCGTATTCGGGTCCATAGCCTGTAATCCTGATCGCAACCATCAGGGCATTCCTGTCACCACCTAAAAGCTCATTAGGACTAATGGTCTTGTCGACGAGACAGGACTTGATCAACTCGGTGATGACAGTTCCCTTCTTTAACAAGGCTCGGCTTGTTAGAATGTCCTCTTCACGAGCCGTCATAGGCCTGATCTCAACTGTCTCAGCGTTGTACAGCGATGAGTTAGAAGGATACACCTTTCCTGAAGAAGGAAGAGGCACGACCTCCATCGGTATATCGAGTCCAAACTCTGCCTTAACCTTGTCGACTGCAGACTGCATTGGCATCCGTGGATCCACACCAGGAGGCATTGGTTGCTGTGTTGAAGAAAACACGGCATTTCGCTGTTCACGATCTTCTGACATATTTTTGATAATCTCCTACATCTTGAATTGTATGTGGCTAAATACAAATTGTAAAAAATATCATACCATATTTGTGTTCAAGCAAACAAATATTCTAAGATCGACTATTTACAGGAAGAGGATTCTCAATGCCAATCAACCACGTTTACCAAGGAGAAGGATATGCGCCGGCGTATCAAATATCAGCGACGCCGTTCGTGACGTCTTCTCAGGTGTCTTTAGGACAAATAAAAGAGATTAGGTTTGAGCACGTCACAAAGTTCGTGTCGATAAAAAACTCAAGCCCGTCGACGGTCCTCTCTGTCGCATTCACAAAGAATGGTCTAAAGTCTCAAAAGTCGAATTACTTCTTCCTTAGTGGATCTGAGTCATTCTCTGCAGACGTGAGGGTCGACAGGATCTTCGTGTCAGGAAGTTCAGGTACCTCAAATTTCACAGTCGTAGCCGGAGTCACGACGATAGATCCCAAGAACTTTTTGATCGTCACCGGTTCCAACGGTCACTCAGGCGTAGGATGACATGTCTGGCAACGGTTTTGGAAAAGGTTTTTCGTCTGCGGCCAGCACCAGTGGATGGAACATAGGATTTCATGTACCGCCTGTTTCCTCTTCTTCCATAGATGAGTCCAAGCTAGTTCTTTATTACAACATCGCAAACGCCGCATCATATCCTGGCAGCGGAAACACCGTGACGGACCTAAAGGGAAGCAGCAACGCTTCTTTGGTCAACTCACCCACATATGCAGGCGGGTATCTGACATTCAACGGTACGAACCAGTACCTAATCACGTCTACAAACCTAGCATCCAAAGTTCCAACTGACGTCACCACTATTTCTATGTGGGCATATCCGATGGACAACGGAGTCCTGCTGTCTGAGAGAGGTAGTAGCAGCCTCCTGGCTGGATGGCACGATTCGCAGATGGAGATGGTAGGAGGGGTGATGAAGTTCTCCACATGGCCCTATAGTCCTGGTAGCGCCAGGATCACTTCATCCATCACCACACCGTTGAATAGATGGTATCACTTCACTATAGTGTACGACGGTACCAAGCTAACAGCATACATCAACGGCGTCTCCGCCGGCAGCGCAACTTACGTCAGAGACAATCCGATCGAGGGCGGTGCGGGAGTGTTCTACACCATCGGAGCCGCCGACTCCACAAACCTAGGTGACGGCACCTATGCCAAGATGATGTTGGGTGAATTCAAGGTGTACAACGCAGCGTTGACCCCATCTCAGGTTCTCAGCGACTACAACTCTACCAAGAGCAAGTATGGAGTGGTGACTGACGGATTACAGCTGTATCTCAATGCAGGCAACAAGGACTCCTACTCAGGTAGCGGAACTTCTTGGACCGACCTATCATCCAACGCTTATGTCGCCACCTTGACCAACGGAGTCGGCTACTCAAGCGCGGATGGCGGAGCATTGACGCTGGCCAGCACACAGTACATCGACACCAATCAGAGCCTAGCGTCAGAGACATTCACGATCGGGGCATGGTTCAAGTCCTCGGCAGCCGGCATCAAGATGATACTATCGAAGGAGTCTGCTGGTGGCAATCCATGGAACTACAGGGTATGGTTGAACGGTGGACAGATTGTCGCCGATATGAGTCAAGTCACGACACAGGCGAACCTCAACAGTCCGCTCACCAACTACAACAACGGTGGTTGGTACCAGGTCATGTTCACGAGGGACGACAGCAACTGGTATCTGTATGTCAATGGTGCACAGGTCGCCACCCGGGCTGATCCCTACACAGGATCGGTCGTCAACTCTCAGGAGTTATGGATCGGTCTCTCCGCCTATCTAGGTGGAAGCTACCAGTTCATCGGAAGCATATCTGAGGTGATGGTGTACAACCGTGTGCTATCATCAACGGAAGTGCTGAAGAATTACAACGAGACAAAGGCGAGATTTGGATTGTAAAATCGACCACGTTGACTATCGGGGATTTTTTGAAAGATATTCTTGGGTCAAACGTGGTGGGCAGTGTCATGGCAACTAACACAAAGCACAATTCCTGAAACGTTGTTCTCGATGTGATAGTTGGTGACCCATTCAGAAATCAACGACTTCTTTTCGAAAGAATCTTCAGGTTCACCGAGAGATTCGATGGCTTTTCTGAGGATGGTGGCAAATCTTTCCCCGTTATGGTGCACCTCTAGATCAGCGGTTGCCCCGCAAGAAGAACACTTAAAACCGCTTTCCTTTAATTTAGGAAAAGTCCAGCGGCTGTGCAGGTGAGAACGAACCATGGGTTGCAAGGCTGAAGTACCCCCTCTCCATTGAGGATGCGAAGAACCGGTAAGAGATGGTACAACTCCTGAAAGCCTATTTTCTTTCATAAGATTTGCATAACGTAAGCCATGCTTTTCTTGAATTTTTTTACCAATATTAGCAACTCTTTCATCATCCTCTTTAGTTTTACCTCTATTCCACGGATTCCTTGACCACAGGCCTTCATCCCTTCGTTTCTTTAGGCTTTTTTCCTGCGCGTCCTTGTTGTGGCCCCAGTTGTTTTTTACTCGAGAAGAGTGACCTAGGATATATTCTGAATACCCTTTCGTCAATGTTAAAAACTTTGTTGTTTCACCACACCCGCAGGCGCATGTAGGTTGTTTTCCGTCTAATAAAAACAATTTAGAATAAAGGTCTTTTGCGGATAGATTATGCTTTTTTTGGCAATGGATTCTAAGAGAATCGAGCTTGTTAATTTCATAATCGCATTTTGGGCATTTAAATGTCGAAAGGTCCATGGTAATAAATATACCACAGACCTCTTGACTTGTAAACTCGGCAATCGCTCAAAATTGAAGTACGCAGTTGTCAAATCGGAGTGTCATTGAGATCTCCATCGGACCGCCGTCCTCGTATGTGACCTCGCCGAAGTTCGCCTCGGTGATGAATGCACCCTTGATGTCCCAGAGCTCAACGACCGTACCGACGGGATCGAGCATCTTGAGCTGTATATCGCGCTTGTAGAAGTCGGCATAGCCTGCACGGCCGGAGACCGACTCGAAGTGTGTGCGGACCCACTCCATGACCTGTTGGGCACCGGATGGTGCGATGGGGTCGTGAAGGGTGACCGCCATCGTTCCGAAGGTGGTCTTACCGGCGAGGTAGCGACGGGAGTTGATGAAGGGAACCTCCACCTCTTCGGTTGTGATTGTTGGGCGTGCCGAGGTCTTGATGATGTAGGCATCGATGCCTTCGATCATGAGGACCCAGCGGTTCTTGCGCTTCGGCTCGAACTTGTTTGGAATCATCGATGTAACGTCAAGTGTCTCTGCGGCCATTTTTTATTCTCCTGTTATTCCTTGGAATGTCTTTAAATATCTGCATCGAAAAATTATTTATTGTTGATTGCAAATTGTGGCGATCAATACATCGTGGGATCTGTCACGCTTGGCTCTTGGGCAGGCATATAGTTGCTGATCGCGTCGTCTATCTGTTGGTTCATGCCGCCGAGGGCTGCGTCGATTGCCTCCAGCTCTTCCTGGGTGACATCGGCTTCTGGGCCGTTGTCCAACAGGTCGTGAAGCTGCATGGTCAGGCCTGCATCGGCCAGCCCGGCATATGCCTTTGCAAAAGCTAACAGACTCTCGGCATCGACAGAGAGCAAACCTTCATGTGCTTCCTTCACCAGCCTACGACGATGAGACGCCGATCGTGATTCGGTGATCGCTTCTCGTATCATCTTCCGCAAGTGCGTCCTTGTCAGCTTCATTGTCTGTTCCTTTATCTCTTGCTTGACGTCAGAATATTCCTCGTAAATCCGATCTGTAAAACCATCATTGATTTACGAGGAACTTTCCTGCATCAACCTCACTGTACCTGCTGCAGGTTGTTGGCCACGACGAAGTCGAGTGAGACGAACTCGATGCTCTTCGTCGGCTGGACGAAGATCTTGCCGCGGACGGTGTTGTTCTCCACGTCGACCTGGGTCGTCGTCGAGGAGTCGATGATGACCCTGAACCTCTCGAGGCCGGCGAGTGCCTGGATCCTCTGGAGGCGTG
>Ga0247724_1000270_pt1 | contig 13107 bp, 19 predicted proteins | sample OKSTACKMC2E_FD_182776 | JGI IMG/M metagenome (GOLD analysis project Ga0247724, IMG submission 182776) | Subsurface sediment microbial communities from gas well in Oklahoma, United States - OK STACK MC-2-E | ecosystem: Environmental > Terrestrial > Deep subsurface > Rock core/Sediment | place... | reverse complement strand
ATGAGCGAAATGAAGCACACAAAAGGCCCTTGGGTCATACACGAATCGAATGTGATTGTCGGAGAGAAGCTGGACGACCACCCGATCTGGCTGCGTCCTGTAATAGCCCGCTTTGCTACCGGCGTTCGCCCAGCAGATGCCCGCCTGATGGCCGCAGCGCCGGAGCTGCTGGAGGCTTTGCAAATCACACGCGGCAACATCGCCAGCCTCGGCCCCGCCGGAGCGCTGACGCCTTACACGTCATACCAAGAGTGGCTTGCCATGGTGGATGCTGCCATCGCCAAGGCAACAGGGGGTAAGCCATGACCACCCCAATCCAACTGCAGCGCCTGCCCAAGCGCAAGAAGCCCGCCACTGTGCGGGCTTTGTTTTTGTGGATCGCCTCCGTGTGTTTCTTCACCGCATGTGCCGCGGCCATATCGAGCCTCACATGAGCTGCCCCACCGGCAAAAAGCCTCTGGACTACGAGCGCGCCCAGAAGCTGGCCCGCAAATCCAGCGCGACCCACACCCACCCCATGACTGCCTACAAGTGCACCGCCTGCGGCTGGTGGCACCTGGGGCAGCCCGCCAAAAAGCCCAAGCGGCTTCCCTTCGTTCGCAAGAACAACCACCAACTGAGGTTTGTATGAGCAATGCTCTTGTAAGTTTGACCCAGAAGCTGGCCACCACCCTCAACATGGGCGATGGCACCGGGCTGATTGAAACGCTCAAGGCCACCGCCTTCAAAGGGCAAGTTTCCGATGCCCAAATGACCGCCTTGATGGTTGTAGCCAACCAGTACGCGCTGAACCCTTGGACCAAGGAAATCTATGCCTTCCCCGACAAGAACAACGGCATCGTGCCGGTGGTGGGGGTCGATGGCTGGAGTCGCATCATCAACTCACACCCGCAGTTCGATGGCATCGAGTTTGAGCAGGACGAGCAGTCATGCACCTGCATCATCTTCCGCAAAGACCGTAACCGCCCCATCAAGGTCACTGAGTGGATGGCTGAATGCAAGCGCGGCACGGGCCCATGGCAGTCCCACCCCAAACGCATGCTGCGCCACAAGGCAATGATCCAGTGCGCCCGCCTGGCCTTTGGCTACGGCGGCATCTACGACCAGGACGAAGCAGAGCGCATTGTTGAAGGTCAGCCCCAGCAGCGCCAGCCCGTAGATATGGGCCTTGCTGAAGTGGTCGAGCTGCCCGAGTGGCCAGCAGACCGCTGGGCCGCAGGGCTACCCAAGTGGGTCAAAGGTATCGCAGATGGCAAGCCGCTCGATGAAGTGCTGGCTTGGCTCAAGAGCAAAGGCCGCATCACAGCCGAGCAAGAAAAGCAGCTGCGCGCCGAAGTGGCCAAGCTGCAGCAGTCAGTCCCACAGACCCAAGATGCCCCGCAGGTTGACCCTCAAAAGCTGGCCGCAGACATGCAGGCCTGCACCGACCTGGACAAGCTCTACGAGCTGGCCGGGCTGATGGAAGCCATCACCGACGAAGCCGCGGCGCTGCGTCTCAATGAAATCTTTACCGCCAAGCAGGCGGAACTGGAGCAAGCATGAGCATGCAAATCGCATCCCTCGTACAAGGTAGTGCCGAGTGGCATGCCCACCGCGCCAAGCACTTCAACGCTTCGGACGCGCCTGCCATGATGGGCTGCAGCAGCTACAAGACGCGCTCGGAGCTGGTCAAGGAGCTGGCTACTGGCTTAACCGGTGAAGTGGATGCAGCCACGCAGAGCCGCTTTGATGACGGCCACCGCTTTGAAGCCTTGGCCCGCCCACTGGCAGAGGAAATCATTGGTGAGGACTTGTCGCCATGCGTGGGGGTGAAGGGCAAGTACAGCGCCAGCTTCGATGGACTGACATTCATGCACGATGTTTCATCCGAGCACAAAACTCTGAATAAAACACTGCGTGAAGCCATGTTTGAAGGCTGCACAGGCGCTGACCTGCCCTTGCAATACAGGGTTCAGATGGAACACCAGATGATGGTGTCCGGCAGTGAGCGATCCTTGTTCATGGCCAGCGAGTGGACAGGTGACGGCCAGCTGATCGAAGAACGCCACTGCTGGTACGAGCCAGACGCCGAACTGCGTGCCCAGATCATCGCGGGATGGGAGCAGCTGGAAAAGGATGTGGCCGCCTACGACCCTGCAGCCGAGCGCCCTGCCCCAGCCATTGCCGCACCCATGGAAAGCCTGCCTGCTGTGGTGGTACAGGTGAACGGCGCTTTGACCGTGGGTGGCAATCTGGAAGACTTCGGCGCTGCCCTGCGCCAGTTCATAGCCCGCATTCCGGCCAAGCCAGCGACTGACCAAGAGTTTGCCGATGCCGAAGCCGCAACCAAAGCGCTCAAGAAGGCCGAGGAGGCACTGGCCGCCGCTGAAGATGGTGCACTGGCCCAGATCAGCGATGTGGAAGTGATGCGCCGCACCGTGGCCGACCTGAAGAACCTGGCACGCACCACCCGCCTGGCCACAGAAAAGCTGGTGACTGCTGAGAAGGAAGCGCGCCGCACAGAGATCGTCACTGGTGCGCAAGCCCAGCTGGATCAGCACATTCAAGCCCTGAACCAGCGCCTGGGCGCCAACTGGCTGCCTCGTGTTGCGGGTGGATTTGCGGAAACGATCAAGGGTCTGAAGTCGCTGGACAGCATGCGCGACAAGGTGACCGTGGCCCTGACCAACGCCAAGCACGAAGCCAACCAGCTGGCCGACCGGCTGGAGGCCAACCGCAAGCACCTGGTGCAAGACGATGGCGACTGGATTGCCCTGTTTGCCGACTTCGCCACCGTGGGCACCAAGGCTGCGGAAGACTTCCAGGCCCTGGCCTCCCTGCGCATCGGCAACCACAAGCAGGCCGAGGCCGCGCGCCTGGACAAGGAGCGCGAGCGCATCCGCGCCGAGGAAGCCGCGCGCCTGGAACGCGAGGCGGCGGCCAAAGCCCAGCAGGACGCGGAACAGGAGCGCCTGCGCATCCAGCAACAGGCCCAGCAGGAGCAGGCAGAGATTGCCAAGGCACAGCAGGCCGGTACGCTGGCAGCACCTGTGGCGCAGGACCTGGCCGGCCTGGTGCAGGACAAGGCCGTCGAAGACGTGGCCGGCATCGATGCGCAGCAGGTAATCGCTGCGGCCAAGTCTGGTACGGCGGTGGTCGACAGCGGCGAAACTCTGACGCTGGGCCAGATCAACACCATGATCGCCCCGGTGAAGATCGACGCCGCCGGCATGGCCGAACTGGGCTTTGAGGCGCGCAAGGTGGAAAAGTCGGTAGCCAAGCACTATGCCGCCAGCGACTTGCCCGCCATGCTGCAGGCCATGGTCAAGCACCTGAACGGCGTGCTGGAAACCGTCTAAAAGAGTAGCAACCAGCGCTTACACCGTGAGCGCTTTCCCTTTTTTCAACAGGAGAAAACCATGAACAAAACCGAACTGATCGAGCACATCGCTTACAACGCCGACCTGTCCAAGATGGGTGCCGCCCGCGCCCTGGAGGCCACGCTATCCGCTGTGTACCAAACGCTGAAGAAGGGCGGCACTGTCTCGCTGGTGGGCTTTGGCACCTTCTCGGTGAGCAAGCGCGCCGCGCGTACCGGCCGCAACCCACGCACCGGTGAAGCCATCAAGATCAAAGCCGCCAAGGTGCCCAAGTTCACGGCAGGCAAGGCGCTGAAAGAAGCGCTGAACTGAGCCACCCGCCCACTAACCCCCAAGCCCGCCATGTGCGGGTTTTGTTTTTAGAGGCATGAGCACAGCGCCCCCCTGGGTGCTGTCCTGATCCCCCTGCACACGGAGACACGCATGCTCAAAGAAGTACCCCAAGACCTGCCGCCCATGAACCGCGCCCAGCGCAAAGCGTGGGACAAGCTCACCAAGTCGGCAGCATTCCAAAAGGCGAGCCCCTATCGCCAAGCTGTAGAGCTGCACCGAAAAGGGCTCGGATTCATGGTACCCAAGGATGTTTACACCGATGTGAGCGTTAACAACCTCAAGCCCATCGCGCTACTGAACGATTGCCGGCCATTCCGTGAGGGCGAAGTCGATCTGGACATTGTGAAAGTCCGTGGGGCTTATGAACGCCTCAAGGATGGCACCGCAGACGAAGATGATTTCTTGCTGGCTGGCTTGGTCATCAACATGACAAAGGTACGGGCCATGGAAATCAGTGAGTTTCTGGCCGATGAAATCGACAAGGCCCAAGACGCGATGAACCGTTGCCGGGAGCGCTATTTGAAGCACGGACGCTTTGGGTTTGATGGCGAAGGCCTGCAGGCCATGGAGTACGCCATCGAGGCGCACGATGAGATCCTGGTCAACAGCAGCCCCAAGCAAATGCAAGACGCGGCAGACGTGGTGCGCAGGGTGCTGCTCAAGCAGATGGGCGACAAGCGGCTGCCAGCTTTGAAGGTTTGACCGTGAGCCCCGCCTACATCCGCCAGCGCCGTGAGCGCGAACAAGAGAAACGCTACCCCGATCCCCGCCACTGAGCGGGGTTTGTTTTTCCATGACTGCGTACTACAACGAAATAGACCCATTCGCAGCCCAGTGGCTGCGCAACCTGATATGTGCCGGGCACATAGCTCCCGGTGTTGTGGATGAACGGAGTATTGAAGATGTCAGACCGAGTGACCTCAAAGGATTCACACAGTGCCACTTCTTTGCAGGAATTGGCGTCTGGAGCCTGGCTCTGCGAAACGCCGGATGGGCAGACTCTCGACCTGTTTGGACAGGTTCCTGTCCGTGCCAACCTTTCAGCGCGGCAGGCGCGGGAGCTGGGTTTGCTGACGAGCGGCACCTCTGGCCTGCTTTCTTCCACCTCATCCAAGAGTGCAAGCCTGCAATCGTCTTTGGAGAGCAAGTTGCGAGCAAAGATGCAAACCCTTGGATCGACCTTGTATCAGTTGACCTGGAAGCTGTGGGATACCGGGTCGGGGCGATTGCGTTCCCGTCTGCGGGCGTCGGTGCGCCGCACATCAGAGATCGACTTTACTGGGTGGGTGACTCCGGCCGCACGCGACTGGAAGGACACGCCCGGAATGGTGGCCCAGCGCGATGGCAAGGATCGAGTGGATCAACTTCCACGCCAGGCTTATCTGGCGGGGTGGCCTACTACGAGCTGCAACAACGACAGAACAGGGAATCCGCAGTCGGCTCTAAGCATGAAGCGCGAGGACGGCAGCAAGGCTCAACAGCGGCTGCAGGACTTCGCAGTGATTGCGGGATGGGGAACACCGACAGCAAGCGAACCGGGAGGGACGGCAGAGGCCTATGTGGCGCGCACGATTGCCAAGACGGGGAACACGGCCCCAACGATGCTGACGCATCAGGTGCAGTTGTCAGGATGGCCGACGCCGAACAGCACGGTGGTAGATGCGAAGCCGCGACCACCGATTACCTCGGGGCGCAAGCCGACAGACCCGCAGATCAGCACGGCGGACATAGCAGTGCACCTCTTGCCAGGCCCGGCCCGACTAACGGCCACTGGGCAGATGCTGACTGGCTCCTGTGCAGGGATGGAAAGTGGCGGCCAGTTGAACCCGGCACATTCCCGCTGGCTCATGGGGCTACCTCCCGAGTGGGACGCCTGCGCGCCTATGGCAATGCCATCAACGCGAAAGCAGCGCAAGCCTTCATAGAAGCAGCCATGGCCTGTCAACCCTAACGCCTGCAGCCCACCACCGCGGTGGGCTTCTTTTTTTGGAACCCCGCATGAGCACCACCCAACCTGCACAGCCACTCACACCACCCAAGCGCTGCGTCAGCTGCGGCGCACCCGTACACCACGCCCCCAAAGAAGGCGAAGGCCTGCCCTGCGGGCATTGAACACGGAGAACACAACCATGAACAACGCCATCAACATGCTGCCATGCCCAATGTGCGGATGCACCAGCATCAACGTCAAGAATGAGCAACCCACAGACAACAGCGGCGGATATTTCATTGAATGCCCAGACTGCGGGATAAGCACCAGCCTACGTTACGCATGCGGGGATGATCCAATCCCGCTATTGGCCGAACAGTGGAATCGTCGCGCCACCGCCCAGTGCCTGCACCAGATTGCAGAGCCGCAGGCCGAAGCGATGCGCCTGGCGGACGAATGCGAAGAAAGCGCGACCCACTGGGTGCATGAGATCGACACGCGGTTCAAGGCCGCAAAGATGCTGCGCGCCCAGCACGCCCGCATCGCGGAGCTGGAGGCCGATAACGCAAGTTTGCGAGGCATCAACAGCGCCCAAGATAAAGCGCTTGCCGAGCTGGAGGGTCAGCTTGAAGCCATCGGCGCCGGTGGCGTGGAAAGTCTTCGCAAGCGTGACTGCGGAGGCTGCCGATGATTACGCAGGCAGAACTGAGGCACGCCCTTTACTACGACAAAATCGGAGGACGGTTCTTCTGGAGGAATCCGCCTCAATATTCGCGCTTCCTGCCATGGAAACGCGCAGGTGTGGTCGGTGCTGACGGTTATGAAAAGATCCAGATCAAAGGGAAGACGTACCGATCTAACAGACTGGCTTGGATGTACATGACTGGGCAGTGGCCCTCAGAATGTACCGATCACATCGACGGCTGCAGGACTAACAATGCCTGGTGGAATCTTAGGGAGGCCAGCATCGCGGAGAACAAAAGGAACTGCAGGCCACCGCGACCTGTCAACCGCCTTCCGATGGGAGTCGGGTATTCCGGTCCGACGAGGGTTTCGTTCCGAGCGCGACTGAAGATTGGCGGAAGGTAGATTAATCTTGGCACTTACCCGACAGCCGAAGAAGCGGCCGAGGTCTATAAACTTGCTTCCGAGTTGGTTCACGGAGAGTTCGCCTATCACCTGAGCCGTGACGCCGCCATTGCAGCCAAAGCAAAGCAGGGAGAGCAGCCATGACGCCGCTTGTCCGAGAGATGGTTGCACTCGAGCCAGACATGGCCGAGCAAATGCACTGGTTCGATTGCGGCACGGACCCAGACGGGATACTCATAAATCTGGATTCTGTGATCGACAACCCACTGCCTTATGACAGGTGCGCCGTATGCGGTATGGATGATGATGGCGGGAAGTGGCTTATTTTGCTGCGCCAGGTCGATAAAGTCGTGGCTGTAGCGGCATGGAGTATGCGAGCGAAAAGCTACAACAAGCACCCGGGGTTTAGTTATGAGCGCACAGATGAAGAACTGCTCATTGTGCCGTTTGACAAAAAACTGTACGACAAAGAGGCTGCCAGAGGTGTACTTGCTGCAATCGGGCGATGGCTTATGAGCCTGACGCCACAGACGTAAGCCTATCGAGCAACAGCGCGACCGTCTTTTATCAACAGCAAGCGCAAAGCAAAAGGCAAGCCGCCTGCGCTCTTTGATTGGCGCACTGTCGTTATCGCCCCACCACCAGAGCCTGGCCTACCCAAAGGCGGCACCCATGCCAGCCCAAGGCTGCACGACCGGCGCGGCCACTGGCGCAATCACCCGTCAGGTAAGCAAGTATGGGTCAAGGCGTGCAAAGTTGGCGATGCTGCCAAGGGAGTGATCTTTAAAGACTATGAGGTAAAGCCATGACACACACAAGCACAGAGCAGCCAGAAGCGCTGCGATTGGCTGATGCGCTGCGCGACGGCAAGTATTCGCTGTACCAAGAGCGCAATGCTACAGAGGCAGAACTTCGCCGCCTGCATGCCCGCGTGCAGGAGCTGGAATTCAGGCGCGATATTGCATCAGCATGCTTTCGCAACATCAGCACGGCATCCCAAGCACAGCGCGTGCCGCTGAGTGATGCGGAGTGCGACAGCCTTATCGCTGCGCTTTGCCCAGACTTCTGCGACGAGCGTTTCCCCGGTGATCGATCGATCTTGCGGCAGCTTGCGCGGGATGCGCTCAATCCGAATGTTGGCATCACCGCAATTGACTCGCGGATCACACAGGTGAACCAGGTATGACACAAACCAGACTTGGAAGCCTGATTGAAGCCTTCATCAATGTGCTGATTGGCTTTGGAATCAACTTCACAGCCAATGCGCTGATCTTCCCTTTGTTTGGCTGGCACATCAGCGCAAGCCAAAACATCACCCTCGGCCTGATCTACACGGCCATCAGCGTGGCACGGTCATACGTGGTGCGCAGATGGTTTAACGCACAGCTCAAGAAAGCCGCTGAACGTATTGCAGCGCGCGCCACCAATTCCACGGAGAACCAGGCATGAACGCACCAACAGAAAAAGAGCGCGCCCTCGCCAATCTGCGCCACCTGTACCAGCAGATGGCCGGTGGGCAGGTGAAGGATTCAGCGCAAGCAAAGCGCATTGCTGATGGCCTTTTGTCGCCAGCCATAGCCAAGTTGGAGCAAGCAGCCCGCCGCGATCCAGCAGTGCCAGTTACTCCGGTGACGGATGCAATGAGAGAAGCCGCAGAAGAAGCCTACATGCCTTTTGGCGATATGCACTTGGCTATACAGGCAGCACTCGCCGCCGCGCCCCAGCCACCAGAGGCAGGTTGTTCCGTTTCAAACGGAGAAACCTTGGCAGCGCCTGTGCAGTTGCCGGAGCCTGTGGCTTTCGCGCTTGAGTGGACATTCGATGGCGAGGAGCGCGGAATCAGGCTTTACGACGACGAACGGCATTGCAGGTTTGACGCAGAAAGTGACGGCGGAGTGTGCCATCCGCTCTACACCGAGCAGCAAGTGCGCCAGCTACTCGCGAATCACGGCATCAAGGAGCAAAGCACATGAGCCGCAGAGCCCGCCAGCGCGGCGATAAGCGCGACCGCTGGAAAGACCAGCAAGACCAACAAGACAACCAGCCCCGCTAAGTCGGGGCTTTTTTATGCCAAAAGCCATGACCCCCTTATTTCTCACATGCGATGAAGTGCGTGAGCTGACCGGCATCAACACCGGCAAGCGTGGAAAGCGGCGCGAGGAACTACAGGCCGCAGCCCTGCGCACAATGAAAATCCCCTTCTACGTCAACGCAGCAGGCCGCCCCATCGTATCGCGCGCAGTGATCGAAGGCGGCACGCAGCACAACACGGAGGCTGCGCGCCCTAAGTGGGAGCCAGCATGCGCCCATGGTTAATGCAATGCCCGGCTTTCGCGCCCGCCATCAAAAGTCGGGCAAGGTGTACTACTACTTCGACACCGGCGCCAAGCCGCGCCGAGAAATCCCCCTGGGCAGCGACTACCGCGAGGCCGTCAAAAAGTGGCTGGAGCTGTCCAACATACCACTGGCCGCGCCCATGGAGACTTTTGCAGACCTGGCCGACAAGTACGAAGCCGAGGTGGTGAGCGCAAAAGCTAAATCCACCCAGCAAACCCAGCGCGGCGATATCAAGAAGCTGCGGGAGTTTTTCTGCAACCCGACGCCAGCCCCCCTGGATGAAATCAAGCCCAAGCACATCTACCAGCTGCTGCAGTGGGCCAAAAGCACACCCACCACGGCCAACCGCTTGAAGCGCACATTCAGCCACATGTTCAACACCGCCCGCGCATGGGGCTGGACGGAAGCAGAAAACCCCTGCACCGGCATCGAGGGTCACGCGCTGGGCAAGCGCGAGGTGTACATCACCGACACGGTGTACCGTGCCGTGTACGAGCAAGGCAGCGACTTACTCAAAGACGCCATGGACCTGGCCTACCTCACCGGCCAGCGCCCTGGCGACGTGCGCGAGCTGACCGAGCACCACATCCAAGACGGCTGTCTGGTCATCCGGCAAAGCAAGACCGGCGCCCCGCTGCGCTTTGTCATAGAGGGGGAACTTGCCGCGCTTCTGGATCGACTGGCACAGCGCAAAGCCGGGCGAAAGCTGCACAGCTTCAACCTGCTGACCACCCCCCAAGGCACAGCCGCCACGCCCATCACACTGCGCAGACACTTTGAAAAGGCTCGCGCCAAAGCCGCCGAAGCTGCAAGCACCCCGCAACTGGCAGCAGAGATCCGCGCCTTCTGGTTCTACGACCTGCGCGCAAAAGCCGCCGACGATGTTGCAGACGCCAGAGGCGAACAAGCGGCGGCCAAGCAGCTTGGACACGCATCCGTTTCCACAACCAAACGGCATTATTTGCGCCGTGGAGCCAAGGTGCAGGCAACCAAATGACAGGCCGTTTTGCTGCATAATAACCAGCACTCATTAAGAAGCGCTTTTCGAATTTGCGGAGCGCTCCGCAAAATTACCGTTTGTCGCTACACTTAATGAAGCATGAAAGCCTTGCAGGACAACGCGGTGGCGTTAGCTCAGTTGGATAGAGCAACAGCCTTCTAAGCTCACCAAGAAATCTAGGTTTTATGCGGGTTGTGCGGCAGTTTCCGCCCCGCATTCATGTACGTTTAAACAGTGATCTGGGCCGCGTTATTTCGTTTTTGCACAGCCAATTGCGGAGCAAAAACAGGCAGCCAAAACGCAAAAAAGCCCCCTCCAGCGCAAGCTAGAGGGGGTTTCTTATTTGGGCTGCATTGCCCGCCAGCACTGCGCCGCATAGTCCTGCAGGTAATCTATTTTTGCGGCGTCTTCTCCGATGGCTTCTCGGTGGTCGAGAACACGGCGTTGTACGTCTGGGTCGATTTCGATGGTGTCATGGCCCACGCTGCCGGCGCCTGGATCGCTGGGCCCGTGACCACTTTGGGCGGCGATGATGCGCACCCCGCAAGTGCCATCAGCGACACAGCCGCGCAGGCGGCGTAACTCTTTCTTGTCATCTTCCAGTCCTTTCCACGCTTTTGCGTCTGCGGTTGAGATGGCGGCATTTGCTGCGCGCCCGATGGCCATCACCTGATCGGCCACGGCCAGGGCCTGACGGTCGCGCTGGGCCAGCTCTGCGGCGTGCTGGCCATCCAGGCGCCAGCCGTTGAGCAGCCAGCCAGCACCAAAAGCCAGCGCCACCCCCAGGGCGATGCCCAGCAGCTTCGCCTTATCGAGCATGGCCACCCTCCACGCCACGAATGGCTATCGTGCTGAAATGCCCATCACGCCCCCAGTCGCGGCACAGCTCGGCCGTGGTGGTGCGCCGGTCGACCAGACCAGGCAGGCGCACGCTTTGGCCGTTGACGGTGCCGCGCACCCAGCGGGGCATCTGGGCGCAGGCGCCATCCAGATCGCCGTCATTGGCCAGGGCCAGCAGCGTGCTGCCCTGCACGGCCGGCACGCCCAGGTTGTAGAGCATGTCGATGAAGCTGGCCTGCACCCACACGTTGTAGGTGACCCAGTGGTTGAACAAGCGCTTGGCTGCGCGCTCGGCCTGCAGGTACTTGGGCAGCTCCAGGCGATAGCAGTCATCTTTGCTGTAGTAGCGCCCAGCTACCACCTCTGGCCCGGTGACGCCGTTGCACACGGTCAGGGGTTGGCCCTTGCCCAGCTTGTCGACATACGGCACCCCGATGTGCCGGCCACTGCTTTCGTAGTGGGCGCCCAGCTCCATCGCCAGCTGCACGGCCTGACTGGGCTTGGCAGGCTGGTCGACCGCCACATAGGTGGTCGCACCCATGGCCAAACCCAACGCCACCTGCAGCAGCTTGTTGCGCAAGACGGCAGGAACTTTGCTCATCGCAACCCCCTCCAGGCGCTCCACGCCGTGACACATGCCGCCCCAAACGCCACGATGGCCGCCGCCGGCCGCGCCAGTTTGCCCACCCAGTGGAACACCTTGATGGCGCCCGTCATGGCTGAGAAAAATTCCAGCAGGTCAGCCAGCTGCTGCTTGAGCTCATGCAACTCTTTGCGCGTGGCCGTCAACTCGCGCTCGATGCCGGCCATGCGGGCGCTGCCGTTGTCGAACTTTTGATTGATCTGCTGCACTGTCACTGCCGGCAGCTCATTCCCGTGGTCGTCAACCATCCCTCCCCCCCCCCTTACCCCCCACAGTTTGTGGAGGCGATTCATCAAAAAAACATTGTGTGGAATTGGCCTAGATGGAGGCTTCGTAAGATTTAGCCCATCGGAAAAGCGCGTGCACATGCTCAATTCGCAACCCCAGAAGCAAACGCATAGACTCCACCAGCGGCGAAGTGATCAGGTAATGCACCACATCGTTGAGCCCGGCATCCAGGTCATCGCGCTCTTTACTCGGCGCCATGGCATTGCGGCAATCCATCAGCGCCGCAAATAGGCTGTCTGGCGCATCGCCTTCGTCTTGCGCGATCTCCTGCAGCACACCTTCCACCAAACGGTGACGCTTTAGTGCCATGCGGCCGCAATAGCGCGGCACTTCTTGAGGCACGGGGTTTTCCGCCAGCCAGCGCTGGTGCAGCTCTTCGGTTGTCATGTTGCGGATGCCCCGCACCACGACCACGACCTGGCGCTCGGCATCCACTGTCAGCACTTCGGTGCTGTCATACACCTGGTCGGCCCCGAGTGGCGGCGTATCGTCGCGCTCAGGCCACCACGCAGCATCTTGCACACCAAGTTGTGGGTCAGTCCACGACAGGTCGACCAGGGATTCTGGCGCGAGCCCCTGCAAAAATGATGGCAGTGGTTCGCGTGTAGCGATGCTGTTTTGAACTTTAATCATGCGTCACCTCAATAGAACCACTCGACAACAATGCCGCCGGGACCCCCCGCACCAGCAGCGACACCAACAATCCCACCGCCACCGCCACCCATAGAGCCGCCATTTTGCGTCTCGCTTGATCCAACAGCTCCAAGCGGATCGCCAAACTGTGCAACCCCAATACCAGGATTGGCCATGTTTCCAGACGCTACTGCAGTGATGCTTATTCCCGATTGCGCTCCTGAGCCGCCACCAGCGGCGGCGGCATAGGATGATGTGTTGTTGCGTCGAACACCTCCACCACCTCCACCACCTACACCCCAGCCAATGCCAGCTCGTTGACCAGAACTACCAGGAATAGTGAACGTCCCGCCGACACCTCCCGCGCCAGCACCACCAGATCCATCAGGGCCAGCTCCACCTCCACCACCAAAGCAAATAGTGCCGGTAGAAACCCATCCTCCAGCGCCTCCACTGAAGTTGTAATCCCCACCGGAACCTGATCCGCCTAGTGCGGCCCTAGTGCCCGCTGCGGCAGCGCCCCCTCCTTCTCCACCTGTTGCACGCAACTCGTAATCAGCAAAGCTGGCTGAACTGGTGCCGCCACTGGCACCCACCCCCCCTCCTATGCCACCGGAGGCAACAACGTAAGTAACAGCGGCAGCTGCTACAAGGT
>Ga0247724_1000269_pt1 | contig 13122 bp, 11 predicted proteins | sample OKSTACKMC2E_FD_182776 | JGI IMG/M metagenome (GOLD analysis project Ga0247724, IMG submission 182776) | Subsurface sediment microbial communities from gas well in Oklahoma, United States - OK STACK MC-2-E | ecosystem: Environmental > Terrestrial > Deep subsurface > Rock core/Sediment | place... | reverse complement strand
CATGGCTCTTTGGTGCCACATAGTACTCTTGTGCAACTGTAGCCTTATTATTTTCTAGTTGATAGACTATAGGAATTGGAGGATGATCTCCTTCCGCTATCATTAGGTATTTGCCTCTGTCAAATATCAGTCTGTCATAGAAAGCATCTGCTCCTAGTAACAGAAAATCTACTTTGTTCTCGTATACCATTACTGTAAGAGAAAGTTTATATTCTCCTAGATATAAATCTAGATCTATACACCCGAATACTTTCAAGGGGTGTCCTGATGCTGATTTCAACCTTGGCGGGTTACTGATTGTTTTTACTAGAGTTTGCAACGCTTTGTCTCCGAACTTTTTAATCACAAATGTATGAGAGCATATTGTCATATCGGCTCCTGTATCCACACACACTCGGGCATTTACTTTCAGCTCCGGTGCTTCAGTTGCGCTCATGTTAATTAAAATGTATGCGCTTCCAACTGGTTTTGGTTCGACCGAACCTACTTCTACTTTATTTACTCTAAATATAGGTATATCGCTTATGCCTATGACTTCATCACTAATTAGTGAAGTGAAATCTAGTGTGGAAGATTCGTTGTCTTCCTTTTTTACTTTTTCTTTGATTTCTTTAATATTACTTTCTTGGTGGTCAGCTTCGGGTTTCATTTTCATGCGTCCCTTAGCTTTGTTAGGGCTTACATCAACCTTCGGTTGATAGCCTATTCGGTGTTTAAATCACCTTCTTCTTCATTTTCTTCTTGCGCTTGATTGGCAGCAATTGGTTCTGCTTTTCCTCTGAATTGGCTAGAGAATCCTCTCAGACAATCATCTGCTGAGTGCAGTCCCTTGCCACATTTGGCACAAGGTCTGTCAGTGAGTGGTCTATTCCTGAGGGCACACTCATCTTTTCCTAGCATGTGGCCTGGGGTTCCACATTGGATGCATTCTCCTCTGTTGACGTTTGCAAGGTTCAACAGCTCTAATATATTCTTTCTCCTCTCTGACCCTAGTCTTTCAGGAGGACCTTTCCAATCCTGGACTTGGGCTGCAGCTGCTGCTGCCTTAGGACCAGGAGGTGGTCTTCTCTGATACCTCCCTCGGTCTTTATTATAGCGTTGGGTTACTTTGGCCCTTAGCTGTTGAGGAGTGAGTTTTCTGCCTTTGTTGGCATAGTACCTTTTAGCCTGTTCCATCCTATTTACCCAGTGGATGGCTTCCTCATCAACCTCGTCTTCACTGAATTCAGTGCTGGTTTCTTCATCTTCAGTAAAGTCACTATCCTCCATTACTGAATTGATTTGAGCTTGCCTAATGAACTTCTTAGAGTTCTGTTGGGGTTGTGCTTTGACTGATCTCTGTGCCTCTTCTCTTCTTTCGTCTCTAGCTCTTTCTAGCTCAATGCATTCCTTTTCCACTTCTCTGCATGTCATTTCTGGTTTGCCCATGCTGAGGTGGATTCTCATTCTGTCATCTAGTGACTTCCTGAGTGATAAAGGCAGAGCCCTTCTTATGTTGCTCTTGATTAAGGAATCTGTGAGTTCCATTCTCCTGCCTTCTGCAGGGATGTTGCGATAGGCCATTTTAGCCATTTTTCTGAGGCGATCAATGAAGTCAGCCAATTTCTCTTTTTCCTTTCTTTGAAGGTTGTTGCACCTGCTCATAGCTTCTTCTGGGAGGCACAAGTCACCGTACCTAAGTTCCAGTGCCTGGACTATTTGGTGAGGCGTCTTATGTTCATCCCTCATTTGTCTGATATAGTCAGCAGCTGATCCAGTTGCTGCCATTATCATTAGATTGACGACAGCTACCGCTGTTAGTCGGTGCGATGTTCCCAGGCTAAAGACTCTATCCAACCAGCTGACAATATCTATTGTGTCAGCACTGGTACCCGAGAAATTAGGGACATTGTATAGCCTGATATTGGCTATTCTATCCTGATCTCCCCAATTCACTGGGACTACCGTCAGTGGTTGTAGTTCTGTGGATATTCTCTCTCTATCCCTGGTTGCATCACTTGCTGCGACTATAGGTCTGATGTAATCGGCCAGATTGTCAATGTCAGCCACCGCTTGTGGGTCATTGATTTGTGCTGTTCTCAATATCCTTAGGATCTGTAGGTTGATGGCTCCTAAATCTCCTACCTGACCAGGGACAGTAGCTGCCTGTGGGTTGGGTACAGCTACAAATGCTCTGTTTTGTCCCCAGTCGTTAGGAGCTACTACTGCTATTGGTAGTGCGGGATTAACAGCTTGTACCCCTGGTACCGCTTGAGCGGCTGGCGCAGCCGCCGGTGGTACTGCTCCTGGAACTCCAGCTGGGGCTCCAGGCTGAGCAGCTGGTGGTATGTTACCTGCTGCTGCATTCTGAGGGGCTACTGGTGGTGGAACGTTACCACCCCCTAAATTTGGGTTAGCTTGTCTCAGCGGAGGCAAGTTGGGGAGCTGTGCTCCAGCCCCTGGTTGGTTAATGTTAGCCAACCCTGGTCGAGGTTGTAAATTGGGTGGAGGAACCCTTAGATTCGCTCGCTGCTGCTGCTGCTGATTTGCTTGCTGCTGCTGGTTCGCTTGTTGCTGCTGGTTAGCTTGCTGCTGCTGCTGTTGCTGCTGCTGCTGCTGCTGCTGCTGCTGCTGTTGCTGCTGCACTGCATCCTGCAATTGCCTTTGCAGATTCATTATTTGCGCTCTATGATCATTAGCTTGCTGCCGCAAAAGATGCTGCAATCTATCGTCAGCTGCTTGCTGCTCATCAATGAGTCTCTGATCAAATCTGTTTTGCATGCCTTGCACTACCCTTATCACCCTAGGGTCTCTTATCCCTTGAACCAAGTCCTCTAGATCTGGATCTTGGTCTCGAGCAGGATCATCGGCATTACCTGCTGCGACATTACCTCCTCCCACCGCACCTTGATCCTGAGGATCCAGTAGATCATCATCGTTGTCATTCATGGTGCGGTTTCTCTTTCAACCTCTGGTCTCGTTTGTCCTGAGAAAAACTGAATAGTTTTGTGGTCCCCACGGGTCCCCCTTATTTAACCTAAAAAGAAGTTCTACTCTTCTTTTATCAATACAAAATTCAAAACTACTTCTATAGTGCTCTTCCACTTTTAGTTCAACTTAACTAAAAGATCCCGGACGAGCCCCCAAGTTTGAAGGCTGAGTTTCGGGGTTTTGTTAACCGACCGGTTTAATTTTCCGAACTCATAAAAAATTTTCTTACTCTTCTACAAGTATTTACTAACCTTACTAAATATCTCGTAACTAAGTGACTCTAAATTTAAATTTTACTTAGCTTAGCTACCGCAGTTTCCAAGATTGAAAGTTGATTTGTCTAGGGTATGATTTTTCAATATTGGTCCCGTTGCCTTCAGTGGTTCAAATTTTTAGTACTTAAAATATATATGAGGATATAGATTAAGGCAGTTGAACAAAACTGAACACTTCTTCAATTTCAACACGTTGTTTATTTCATCAATGTGATAGTTTAACTTAATTGATACACAAGAAAAGAAACAAGTCAAATTCTTTCAGATAAATTCATTACTCGAAATAAATCGCACATCACCAGTCTAAGTCATAATAAATTCAGTAATTTACATTTACACACGTTCAAATTATATATCAAAATTCATAACTGTAATGTCAACCGTCGCTTAGAAAGTGAAATGATATTGTTTGAAATTATAAAGAACCATTACCAAAGATGTCGTTTTACAATACAATTCGCATAACATTTTACAACCGTATTACATAAATTGTCATTTTACGATAAAACTTGCATGAAACCTTAAATACATATGTCAAAAATGCTTATTTAAAGGAAAATAATTCAGATAACGATAAATCATTACATAATGTTCAATTTGAGAAACAAAGATTTTTCCACTTCTTTTACAGGTAAGAGGACAATCAAAAACTCGTGAAATTCCACTTCAAAACAGCAACGTTGATTCTAAATGTGTTGTTTTTCACTACTTTTAGACCATAAAATACAGAATATCAAGTGACACTGACTATTGTTATCTTACGATCATCTAATAAAGAACTATAGGTTATAATATATCAATTTAGAACATTTGTGGGGTATACTTAAAAATTTTCTGGGGTGCTAATTATATTTATAGAGTTGGTTAGCTTTTCCTTGCTCTTCTTGCCTGTACCAGACGTAATTATTACACAATAAACTTCTTATAAATGGCAATCTCCTGTTAGAGGACTCCGCACTACACACTATTTTGGGCTATTTTATCTCTAGTTACTATCACCCGATTTGCCGCAAGGACTGTCCTCTGACGGTGATATCCTACTTAGTTTTGCTGATACCAAGCTTGGGATCCAGTCACAGCCTACAATAAGGCAAGGACTCTTTCACTAGATTTGGCTAGCACAACCTGACCATTACATTGCCTAGGAAACACTCAGTATCACACAGCTAACTCGGCCTAAGTTCCTGGCTCCTACTAGTCGACCTTATGACAGATGCAATGTGCCCCTAGTTAACACTAACTAGTTGAATAATGTGCAAGGGAGCAATAATTAGCGGATTTTCTCTACTAGAGACTAATTATTCCACAGTTTCAGACTTAAGAAAGATGAGAAACTGTTTAACCTCTATTGATAGAATACTCACAAAGTAGACGTATACCTGAATATCCTATACCGAGCCTTTTCGTCGACTACTTGTCAACTAGTCTAGTAAAGCTTCAAACCATCGCCGGAGTCCCAACAATTTACTCAAATTGTCTCGTCCGTTTTAAGCTTGAAGTTTACCAAACACCTTTTTAGATTAAGATTTCTAAGCAAAGTCCCAATAATTCACTGAATTATCTCGTCTGCTCAGGTCCGAATCTAGAAAGAGACTCCCCTCTAGACCCACAGTCGTACCTCTTATACTAAGAGTGCTTCGCCAATTCGGCCTCAATTGTTCACCGGCTAACTAAACTGTATTATTGTCGGCCCAGATCAAAGACTTTGACAGTCAGCCTTGACTGGGTTTCAGCCATTCTACCCCGTCACTGGCTAATGTTGCTACCGGCCAAGTAGAACCCGACTCCGGCCATTCTCACTTGCAGCCACCTAGCGCGTTTCTTAACTCATTCCCAGCCGAGATCAGAACCCTACCTCTGCACAGACTCGACCTGCCAATCTCAGCCTAAGCTCGACCAATAATATTAACCCAATTTCTCACTTTTTTATGCTTCAACTCTGTCTCTCGTTTGCCATTGGCTGACACTTCAGCCCTACTCCCACATCCGGGATCTATGACCTACGACAGGGCTTTTAAACTTTTCTTTTGGTTTTTGACACGTACATTAATCTTCTGCTACACAGTAAACATGATTTCATTCTTTTCCTTAATTGATTCTTCGTCGACCGTGCCTTCCATTTAAAATGTCACATTAATCAAATGACGAGTTTCTATCTTTGGTTTCTTGCTTAAATGTTTCCTACTTTTTCTTACTTTTGTGCTTCTCTTTTCATAACTGGAAACACTTTTGAAACTCCATCAGATTGATTGACCTTGGACCACTCTCGACAATTAAATCACCCTTTTTCTACTTTTTTCTACTTTTTGCTTTTCTTTCCTATCATTAATCTCTCGGACATCACTTTCGTTTGACAGCTAAAGTTTCTTGACCTCTCTCAACGTCAAAAAGCTTCGTCGATGCTTCTTTTTTAATTTTCTTTGCGAACTAATTTTTTACTAATTTTTTAGAACTAGTTTTTACTAACCTTTATATGACTCTAAGAAGACCTTATATGACTAGATTTCTTCTTCCCTCCTACTTAAGATATAATTATTTCTTTTAATCACTAGTTAAGTTTTTAAGGGAAAAGTTGTGTGATTTCGATCAGCTTCTTTCCGACGTACTCCTATATGTTTTTCCAGTGAAAAACATTTCAAATACATCCTCAAGATTTACCGATTCTTTATTCCACCAAACTTCCCCCCGACTGAGAAACGTCCGTCCCGGCGTTCTAATGAAAGAATATACTTCTTAACATTAAAATCCGTTCTGGTAATCCATTTCGAATTTTTGGATAAGAGAGAATAACTTCTGTCTTATCGAAAAATCATTATGGTATTCAATCGAGATTTGATGAAGCAAAGCTCCGTGTGTCGAAAATCTAGTATCAGTTTTGAATTTTGTATGGGTTTACTTAAACTCTCTCTGTAACCTTTACCTTGCGAATACTACCTCGCTAGTAATGTCGCTGAGGGGTTTTCCTTTTGAGATTCTAAGTAACTTCACCAAATATGTCTAAACAGTTTGTACCCAAAGAAATAGTTTTTCTAATTTCTTATACTGAATAATCGACATTAGACTTAAACTTATGTTGTCCGTGACATTAGACTTAAACTTATGTTGTCTTTTCTTAAGCATCTGTGATTCTGAGTAATAACCTCTTTTAAGACCTCATTTTAACTATGTTGATTTGCAGTACTGTACTTTTATTTTAAGTTTATGCATTTTCATTGAAATTTTTCTATTCGAGCTTATGATTTTTAATTTATGTTTTTGTGTCTCTTGGGTATTCATTGGTCTTTAGGTTCTTAGTTCTTACTCTTTTTCTTCAGTTGCTTATTTTTAAATCGTTTTCGCGGGTTTTTTGTCATTAATTGGTTATAATCAAAACTTTTTTGAATAATCGATTTTTACTCTTCTCTTACTGGGATAAAATCTTAACTACTACTAAACTCCCAGGATTTTTGAAGACATTCTTCTTCACTTATCCTACCCTATTTTTAATTTTGCTGATTATTCTCAGTTAAGATGATAGCCTTAATTTGTGGAAATACCTTTAATTTATATGTTAGTAATAATTATTAGTTATAATCAGGACTTTTTTGAACAGTTTGTTTTTCTGCTCACCGGGATAACAACAAAAAAACGTCAGGATCATTCTGAACTTTTTGTTTTTCTGCTCACCTGGATCACTTCGAACAGTTTGTTTCTCGGCTCACCAGGATCACCGGGATGGGCGACCACTTTTTACTTAATGCTACATTCCCAAGTGGGTTTTTCTGAAGACAATTCTTCTTCACTCTTATTCTATTTTCCTACTCTAAACAGCTGTTCTTAGTCGAGATGATAACTTTGAGTTGTGGAATTGTTTTTGGTTTATGTACATGTAAATTATGATCAAGACTTTTATACTTGAAACATTTTGAAATTAATTTATCCGGGATATGGTTCTTTTTTAACATTGAGTTAAGAAGAATTGGTCTCGAATAATTTTTGGAGACATTTTTCTCCTTTTATGTTGCTACAGTTTCTTGTTTCTAAGTCGAGATGATAACTTTTCGGAAGAAAATTGAATTTGCAAAATATAATTCTACCTTATTTCTATGTTAGTACTTACTTTATTGGGTTTCAACCTCATACGCAGATGGGTACCCTTTTTCAACCTTATTTCTAGGATTAGTTTTTACAATATTTGAATTATTTTTGCTTCTTTTTTCTTCACCTCTTTTTCACTGCACTTTTATTGATCTCATTGTACAGTCCCTTTTTAACACTTTTCTAGAACTTTTCTCAGAAAATTTCTGGAAGTCCCTTCTTCTCCCATTTTGGAGACGGATCTCCCGATGATGTCGGAAGTCCTGGAAATTGTTGATCAGGCGACGTCTTCTTGATCCACCTCTCCACAACCATGTCGGCAATCTCGATCTTTTCTTCTTTGCCGTCCTCTCTTGGCCTTTTTTGATAGCCTTGGTAGCCTCCTCTAGTAAAGTATCCTCCTCTGCCGCCGTATCCTCCTCTGCCAAGATAACCTCCTCTGCCAACGTATCCTCCTCTCTCGTCATCGTACGGTGGGTTTTGTCCCTGGCGTTTGATTCCTTCTTTTTCTTCTTTGTCATGCTGACGAAGGTAACTTCGCCTTCCTTGCTTGTTAACTAGGCAAACGTAGCAATTTATGATGTGTACCCAGTTACCTGGAACGGACGGGTCGCGGGATACATTGATCGGTTCAACCAATGTTGGAAAGAGCCCGTACCAAATAGGTCCTTCTCCCCTCGGGTTAGGACTCATCTTCAATCCAATCGGCGATAGTGAGCCCCATGCCATGGTGATTCCGAAATCTTCATCTGTCAAGGTTTCGTTCAGTCCGGCAGGGTGATTTGCTCTGGCTAAATGTTCTTCTAGCTGGACTCTGGCATGGGCCCTGATACTTCCTTCGTATTTATCCAAGTAGTTGGGGATCTTCTCGGCGTCAATAAGGCTGATCCTTATTCCTCCGAAGACTTCTCCTGCATTAGGTGAGGCATGTGCTGGTTGGGAATTGATAAACTGGATTATAGCTCCAGAATTGTCCACTATTGAACCATGGACATACCTGCTTTTCTTTGCTTCCACGTTTCTTTCCTGGAGTGCCATCCAGTTTTCGTCTCTGGCGACGATGTTGTTGACTTCCGCAAGGTCCTGCATCAGCGAAGTCATGGGTGTGTCGTTCATCATGTCGAGAAAGAATTCTTTTCTTGCTTTCTTCTTCTTTTTATGTGTCAAGGAGCTCACTCCTTTAAATAAATCTTTCTCAAAAGTCTCAATTTTTGTTGATTGCGAAGACAGTTTTATTTTAAGTGTTTTTCCGGGATATGAAGAAGATTTGTAGTGCTACTTCTTATTTGTAGAATTTGACGAAATGGTATTGAAGTATTCTTTTTGGTTTAAGAATTTTTCAAAGGTTTTCTAAATTCTGTTTCTATTTGAAGCTCACCAATGTATTGTATTTGTTTCTTTTTATTTCTAAAGACTTGAAGGACTAAGCCAAAGTCTTGATTTCAAAATTTTGTCTAAGTATTTTTCTCAACTTTAGACTTTCTAGTCAAGTGTTCAGGGTGAGATCTGGTAGCAGACTGATCTTCTTCTTCATCTTCACTCTTCTTTTATACAAATTTTTGTCCTATTCCGAGATAATTAGCGAGACTACTCTCGTTTTTTGCTATGTAAACTAGTTCTCGGGGACGTTGAACTCTTTTCTTAACCCTTGCGTAAACTCATTAAATGACAATAATAAGCGACGGCAACGATTTTGAAATTTAAATTTTCCTCGAAGGCTTTTTCCTCTTTTTAAACACTTTTTTCGTTTTGCCGAACTTTTTCTATTTTTACTTTTTTTTCGAGGTTAGCCCAGAGAAAAATTTTTACTTCGACCTTTCCTATGTCCTCATGCTTTCATGTTCTGCCGAATAAAAATGTATCAAAAGCGCAGCTTTTTCTGATTCATTTCATTCCACAATTTTCATGATCGCACTCTACTAGCCTTAGCTTAGTGAGTTTGCTAGCAATATAATTGCCTTTCAAAAATATTGCTTTTTTAGACTTTTCCAACGTAATTGGAATCATGAAATAAAAGAAATGTTTTTCAGTACTGATCTGAGTTAACTTGGTGATCATGGGTTTGACGTTAGGGGTTTATTTAGTATCTTTAATCTACCCAAAGCTATTTAAGAGCAGTCTTCCTGTTTTCTAAAGTATTTTTCATTTGTTCTATACTAGTATTAGAGAGGATAAGCTCAATCCATTCTATTCTAGTAGTTAAATCTCTGATTATTGGTACTAATGACAGAAAATTGTTTTCTCTTAGTTTTACTGCTATATCTAGTGTTTTCATGGCACTACTTTTGGCGTCTCTTTGATGATCCTCATGGAATCCTGTAAAAATATTGTTTTCCGCTAAAGTAGCGTCTTCAATGAATCGATCTATAGTGGAAATAATGTCTTCAGTAATTTCGACTGCTTTCTGTATTTTTTCTTTCGTTTCTATTTCTAGTTCAGGTGTAGGTTTGATTTCTATAATAATGCTGTCTAGCAACTTGTCTAATTTTTCTTGTTCATAGCTTATAAGATCACCATCTTCATGGATAATTTCATAAAAGCTATCTGGGGAAAGGGAAGGTTTGTCTTCCGTATTATCCATTACCTCTTATTTAATTACTCTTAGGAATTTCTATTATCCAATTATTCTTCTTACAGAGTTCTAGTGAAAAAGGGGATTTAACTAAATCTTCAATTTTGGCATAATAAGTAACTGATGCAAGAGCATCCACTTGATATAACTCATGTTGCCTTTTGTCTATATCTACCTCCTTAAGAGCTCTTAAATACTCTTTAAGAATGTCAATTATCTTTCTAGAAAGCAACTGATCTAGTCCTGTGATGTCTTTACTTTTAGACCTTTCTTGAATCTTATCTTTCCATTCCAAAACTTGTGTTAAAACTTCCTTAATAAAATTTTCTTTAATTTCTCGAGGATAGTTAAGGTAATAACTTTTAGTAACCTCATCTATTGAGTCTCTAATTACCTCCGATGATGATTTAAAGAGTTTTATAGCGATGTCCTTTTGATACTTTTCTTTCAGTATTGGATTGACTTTATTCTCAACTTGTTCTTTTACTTTAGACTTGAGAATCTGACGACTCATACTTGAATGAAAATTTTCTTAAGTTCACTTAAGCTTTAATGTAGAAAGTCAGGACTAGTTTGAAGTTTTTAATGTAAAAAGTTAATGCTAGTTGCCGGGATATTAGTGTAACGAGTCAAGGCTAATTGCAGGGATATAATGCTTTGTAGGTAACAATACCATCTTACTGATCGATTACCTGGATATAGTATAACAACAATATCTTTTTACTGATTAATTATCAGGATGTAGCTATGATTTTGAAGATTCCAGTCCGATTATGCTTTGGAATTTTTGAAATGTCTAATTTTTAAGAGCTTGCTGACTTTTGGGTCATTGACGATTCGTCTCTGTACCGTGACCTTACTTATTTTCCTCATGCTCTTTTGTTTCGTAGCTTATTTCTGCAGTAAGTGCTTTTTCTTTCCTCACTAGCTTATTAATAGCTTCTATAAAGTGGTAATTTTTTATCAATGTTAACCCTAACCATTCGGGGTGAGGACTGCTGCTGCATATTTGCATTACAGCTCTTTCTAATGCTAACCTCTCTTCTCTTACCTTCTGTAATTCTTTTACCTTTTGTCTTTCCATGTCTATTATTCTTACTTTTTAATCTTTACTAAAAAAATCTATGTTACTTTGTATTTTTAGCTCTACCGGGGTAGAACTTTATTAAAATGATTACTAGGATAGGGCTTACCGGGATACCTATCATAAAATTCCAACAAATACAAGTTAATAAAACTCTTATTTTTCAAATCGAAGCAATTACTAGAATAGAGCTTACCGGGATACTTATAAATTATGGACTTGCAATTACGACTACCTGTTACTCTCTTTAATTAAGAATTGTGCTTTTTTAATCGAGTTTTAATTAAGAATCATTTACTGACAGAGTCCTTAGCATGGTGTCCTTAAAATTCGCACACTGCGTTTCCTCTCTCTTCTGAGGGTTCTGACTGCTTCTCTCATTTTAGTTTTAATTATGATTGTTTTCCTGATTTTAATTAATACCTTCAGTAGTGCTTTAATTTTCTCTGTCAGTATTCTTTTCAATTGATAACTTGCTATCTTGTCTCTTTTCACCGCTAGTCTTCTAGTAGCGTATATAATTTGTTTTTTCTCATAGTTAAGTTCACTCAATTTCATGTTTTACGAAATTTCAGATTTTTACTTTTTTAAGTTTTTGACGCAGTTTCCTCTTTCTTTCTGCTTTTTTATATCTGACTCTTAACTGAAAAACTGGTACTTCTAACTTAGTTAATAAAATTAGACACTCTCTTAGCAAGAATTTTTCTTTTTTATGTACTTTTTTACTGTCCAATGCTGCTATTATCTCTATCTGTCTGGCTCGAACATAGCTTAGTTCGGCTTCAATATTAGTAATTTTACACTGCTTACTTTTGCTGCTCATTGTTCATAATGAATTCTTACCGGGATTTTTGATACGCCAAACTTATGTCCTTGATCTATTGTATTTGCTGCTTATTGCTTAAGAACGGTCCTCGACCGGGATATATTTTTATAAGGATGACTTTCTCTACTCAATGTCTTCCACATCTTATGAGTATTTCATACTGTCTCTCTAGTTCTAGGTATTTTTCTTCAGCCTGTAGGAGTAGCGACAAGTTACTCCTTAATACTTCTTTTAACTCTTGGGTTAAATTCCTTTCCAATAAATTTTCCAAAGTTTTTCTTTTATCCACTCTAGTGAGTTCTAAGTTATTTCTAACTTCTTCTAGTCTGGCTCTAAAGAATTCTGTGTTCATTCCTGAGTCAACTCCTTATCTTCAGTTTGACTACTTTTATTGCTATTGCTTTTTTGTGACTGTATTACCTTGCTAAGTTCCTGGCAAGTATGATAGCAACACTTGCAATCATGCAACTTAATTTTCAAGCATTCGTCGTCAGGTGCAAAGTATCTCAAGCACCACCCAGGGTCTATCTTGTTAAGATTTTGGATTGTAGCGCACACTCTTAAGTAATGGGACTTTGTGACTTGATCTTTTTCAATATCAACAGTTTCTCTTTCTTTTAAATGATTGCTTAGGCCTCCAATATAGTCAATAAAGCACCTTGTTAGTTCATCCCTGAGTTCTCTTACTTGGGATGGGTCTAAAATCCCATATTCAGGATGGTTAAATTCTTTGAGATTGTCTCCACACGACATTAGATTTTTCGTTGTATTACTTAGGCCCCTTGAAATGTGCGATTGCTGTTCTTGCTATTATATTGTACTGGAATCAAATCCCTTTCAGATGCAAAATTCTCTAATCGCCATTGTGGGTCTAACTTTTTAAGCTTCCTTATTATATTGACTATTCTAGCACAGTAGTGTTCTGCTTCTTTGCCTTCTTTAACTTCAACAATCTTTCCCCAAACTTCAGTAAAGTTAATTAAGTATCTGATCCACTGGTCCCTTGCTTCATTCACTTGAAATGACATCACTTTTCTTTTGTCTTTAATTTTATATAAGTGTCTTCTCACATCACTTCTCTCTTCAAGGTTCTGTTGACAACTGACCCCTGAATTCTATTTTACCCCCCTTTTATAGGTTGATTTATCATTTTAATAGAATCGGGTCCATTTTCTCCTTCTTGCTTCTGTTAGCATTCCTTCAGTAATTTCTGCAGATATCATTTTTGTAATTATATACTCATACATAAGTTTTAGGTCTACAAGTCTTATATTGATTTCATACATTAGAATAAAGTTTTCTTTCAGGATGCTTCTGG
>Ga0247724_1000267_pt1 | contig 13165 bp, 15 predicted proteins | sample OKSTACKMC2E_FD_182776 | JGI IMG/M metagenome (GOLD analysis project Ga0247724, IMG submission 182776) | Subsurface sediment microbial communities from gas well in Oklahoma, United States - OK STACK MC-2-E | ecosystem: Environmental > Terrestrial > Deep subsurface > Rock core/Sediment | place... | reverse complement strand
GCAGCTTTTGCGGATATTAGGGATAATGCTCATGATTTAAGTGATTTCAAAAAACCTGAAACATATTTATCATATGAAAAATTACAAGAAAAATTAAGATGGGTTACATTCTCAGATGCATCTCAAACTCCAGCAGTTCAAACTGTTGCAGCTGTTTCAGCACAAACAGAAATTAATGCAGCAACTAATACTACAACTGCTACAAATACTACAAATACAGTTGCAGTTTCTACACCAAATGAACAAGTTTCGGCGCCTGCTCAAACACAACCTGCTCAAGAACAAAAATCACAATCGTTAGATGACCTTTTACAAGGGCTGGTATAATTAAGGATTCCCTAAATGGGAATCTTTAAAAAAATTAAACATAAAGGAATAATTCATGATTGTAGTAGACTTTAGTAGTACAATGCATAGAATGATATATTCAGCATCAAAAGATTGTGAATTACAAGAAGATGGGAAATTTAGAACTGAAGATTTTATATTTCTTGCAAAATATTTAATCATTCAAGAGATACACAATATACATTCTGAACATAAAAATAAATTTGGTGATTTGGTTCTTTGTTTAGATAATTCTCAAGGGGGATATTGGCGAAAAGATGTTTATGATGGTTATAAAGCAAAAAGAAAATTAACTAAAGAAGCATCACCACATAATTGGGATGAAATATTCAAATATATTAATGAAATGCTAGATGTTTTTAAAGAGCACTTACCTTGGAAAATAATTTCTGTTCCTAGAGCAGAAGCAGATGATATAATGCTAGTTCTTGCTAGACATTATCACCAATTCGAAAATATATTAATTCATTCACCGGATAAAGATATGATTCAAGCGCAAAAAGGGTCAAATGGGAAGGTTCAACAATATAGTGCTTTAACAAAAAAGTGGATTGTTCCAGAAAATAAACATGATGATATGGATGATTGGTTACTTGAACATGTTTGTCTTGGAGATACTTGTGATGAGGTACCAAGAATTGTTGATGAAACTGTATTTAGCGAAAACTTTTTAAAGTACTTAAAAGAAAATAATATTAGTGCAGAAACACCTATGAATTTTGAAAAATTAGATAATACATTAAAAAATGAACTACTATCTAATTATAATGTTTATAAAACAAATAAAAAAGGTGAAGAAACCGAATTAGATATTTATTTTAAGGAAAGACTTGGATTAAGCACATTAAAGAAAAAGATTCAAAAAATAGGTTCTTTAGATGCATTTTTAGATTCACACCCCTTATATAGAAAACATTACAACAGAAATTATACTTTGGTTATGGAAGAAGGAATCCCATCAGATGTTTGGAATAATATTCTTTTAGCATATAAAGAATCAAAATCAGAATTAAATTTAGTTCAATTTGAAAATTATTTAGATAAACACAATTTAGGTTCTTTAAAATTAACAATTACATTTGAAAATACCAGAGAATTGACTGCAGAAGACTTTGGGTGGTGAAAATAATAATAAAGGAGAACTAAATTGATAACATTTAGAGAATGGCTAAATAAAGACATAGTAGAATCAGGAAATTCAGCAAGTAAAGTTACTTGGAGAAAAGACGGAAATGCTAAAATTGGAGAATTTCAAGTAACATCACCAAAAACAAAAGAAATAAGTAATTTTACAATAGTAATAAATAAAAAAGAAAAATATAAAGGTTATTTACTTAAAGATATTGAAATATTTGAATTTAAGTTCTATGACTCTGAAGGAAATATAGAACTTGTAAATAATATGGAATTTGTTCTTGGTGTTGGGCCAACAATTAAAAAGGAGTTCAGCAATTTACTAGATTCAAGACCAGAAGCAGTAATTTTTAGTGCAGATAAATACGAAAAATCAAGAGTAAAACATTACGATAAGTTCGCAAAAAAGATCGCAGATGAATATAATTATGAAATATTCTTTAAAACCGCAATAACATCTGGAGATGATGAATATTGTTTAGTGAGAAAAGATAAAATTCAAGATTTTAAAAATAACTTTATAACAACAAAAATTTAAGCACAAAAGAGCTTAAATTAACATTTCTCATTATATAATTACTCAAATAAACACTCAAAGGAACTAAATGATCAGTTCAATAAATAAAAAATACTTTTTAACAGCTGTTTCAGGAACAAGAATAGGAAAACAAACTGATGTTGATATAGCAGTAAGATGCCCAATTTGTGGTGATTCAGCAAAAAATCAAAGGTCAACAAGATTACATTTATTTCACAAAAACGGTAAAGATTCAATTAAATGTTTTAACGGAGATTGTGCTCTATCTGATGGGACTCAAAGCACACAGTCATTTTTATATAATTTCTTCCCAAAATTATATGAAAATTATAAAAGAGAAACATTTCTAAATAGAATAGATAATTTTAAAGATAATACAGATGTTTTTTCAAATATCAAAGAAGAAATTATACAAATTAAAGAAGAATCACAAAAACCGTTAACGCATAATTTATTTAATTATTTTGATGATATTATAGAACACGATGAAGCACTTGAATATTTAGCAAAAAGGGGATTTAATTATTTTGATTTGCCATATAATTGGTATTTTGGAATTCAAGATTTAAGAATTGGTGAAACATTATATAAAATAACAAATTCAATTATTATTCCACTTTATTATAAAGATGAAATGTACGGTTTTTATAGCAGAAATATTTATGATAAAACATTTTACACCTATAACCCGGAACAGAACATAGGATTGAAGGTGTGGAATTGGTTTAATATAGATAAAAATAAAGAATGCTATATATTTGAAGGAATATTTGATGCATTAGCAAGTTCATATGAAAATATTATTGCTTTAATGGGAGCAAAAATACCTGCAGAAAGATTAAAAGAATTGAAAAAACCTGTATTTGTTCTCGATAATGATAGAACTGGAATATTAAACTCATTAGAATATGCTAAAAAAGGTTATAATGTTTATATACAACCAAATGAATATAAAGAAAAAGATATGAATGAGTTAATGCTTAATCACCCAAATTTAGATATTAAAAAATTAATTTCTGATAATTTGTATTCTGGTATATCAGCAGAAGTAAGATTAAAAGCAAAACTATAAATCAAAGGATTTAATATGAAAAATATAATTGAAACTAAATTTACAAAAATTATAAATGATATACAATATACTAAAATAATTATAGATGAATATAATGCCGATAAATTACTAAAAAGCACAAATATATACAAACCTGCCATTAAAATTGGTTTAGAAAATAGTGATTGGATAAAAGTAAATTAACTACTTTTAGTATATAATAAACAAATTAAAAATAAAGGATGAAAATGGAAATTAGATCAACAGAAGAAGCTAAACAAAATACAGAAAATTTTACAAAAGAAATGCTTAAATTAATGCTTCAAAAGAAATCAATTGATGAAGAAATTAAAGATGTAAAAAATGCTTATAAAGAAGATGGTGTTCCAGTGAACACGGTTTGTAAAGCAATTAGTAAAATTAAAACAAATAAAAAGAAATCACAATCAGCACAATATGAAGAAGAAATTATTTCTGAATGGCTAGAAAATAATAAAGATATTGATGATATGATTACAACATTAATAGCAAAATGATTTTAACTTATGCTAAAATATGCCCCTTATTCATTTAGTAAAATAAGTTCATTTATATCTTGCCCTAGAAAATTCAAGTTCCAATATATAGATAAAATTGGAACTTTCCTTGATACACCAGCATTAATTAAAGGTAGAGCAGTTCATTACTGTATTGAAAATTCACATTTAAGTATTTCTGAATATACAGATGAAATAAAAAGAAACATAAAAGAATACCCTGAAATTTTAGATGTAGTAAATAATTTTAAAGCATCTGAATTAGGTCAAAAATACCTATTTAATATAAAAAAGAAACCAATCAATGAATATAAATTAGGTTTAACTAAAGAATTACAGTCATGTGAATATTCAAAACATTCGTTATTTAATGGTATTGTAGATTATATATGCTGTATTGAAGAAAATTCAGAAGAAATATTGTGTTTAATAGACTTTAAGACGGGAAAAAGCAAGGAACCGAGATTTCAAGATTATAACCAATTGCTTTACTATGCTATTCATTTCTTTGAAAAATATAAAATTCAAAAAATAAAAATATCATTTGTTTATGTTGAACATAATTTAGAAAATGATTTATTATTAGAATATAAGTACTTAAATAATTATAAAAAAGAATTAATTCAAAATATTTCAAAAATTGAAAATTGTTCAGATTTTGCTAAAAATGTTACAAAATTATGTGATTATTGTGGGTTCCAAGAAGTATGTAAATAATCTTATTTCCAAAATATAAATAATATAAAAAGGATTTATAAATGGAAATAGAAAAACAATTATTGGAAGATATTACTTCACCTTTAGGTGGTGATCCAAATATTGCTCAAGTTGATCAGAATCTTTCTGTTGATAATATTTTTCAACAAACAAATATTCAAAGTTTAGCTAGACAAGTTTGTGCTACAGTTCAATTAATGGGGCCATCAGGCGCTCTTTATAATATTATTAAGAAAGTAGATGGATTTAAACTTATTAGAAAAGATTTAATCGAATTACCTTCAACTATTTTAAAAACAGGAATTACTAGAGAAGCAATACAAGATTTGAAATCTCAATTTGGGAAAGATGCTGATAATGTGATAGGTACACTATTTAGAGGTATTTCAAATGAGATTGAGAATACTGCTTTATTAAGCGTTCTCGGAACACAAGGGAAAGATTATGGTGATTTACAATTAAGTGATTCTTTAAATGCTGAAATGAATTTATTTGAAGTTACTCAAAGAGTTCACGAGATTATTTTAAAAATGAATCAAAAATATCAAAGAACATTTGATGCTTTTGCAATATTACCATTTAAACCATTAGGTGGTATTATGGGATTAAGTCAATATGCTGGAGCTTTGAAGAAAGATGAAAGAGGGTTATTTATTACTCAAATTGGAAGCACTAAATTCTATTTAAACCCAGATGTTGCAGATGAATATGCTTATGTTGGTTTAAAAGATTCAGATAATTTAAGTAAAAGTTCTTTAGTATTTGCACCTTATCAAAACAACATTATTGAAGCAGTTGATCCTGAATCTGGAGAAGTTCTATATTTCTTAGTAAATAGATTTGCTTTAGATAGTTCACCATTACATGAATTAGATAATGAAATGATCTATAAATTTAAAGTTCTTGTGTAAGGAGCTTTAAATGGCGGATTTTGGTGGATATGTAGTTCTTGATAAGAATAAAATAGAGAATGATAAGTTATATATTTATGGTGAAGGAAGTTTAATTGCTTTAATTTTAACATTAGTTGATAAAGATTTAGTTATAGAACCAAAAATAACTGGAAAGGCATCATATTTAAAAATATTAAGAAACCCACCTAAAAATATGACATTAAAATTAGGTAATGAAAAGATAAGTAAAGAAGTACTTATTTCTGCATTGCAGTTTGCGGGGATTATAAGATGAAAGTAAAAATAGATTCAAAAAATAGAAAAATAATTTTAACGGCTAGTGGAAGAGAAAGAAAAGTAATTAATTTAATTGTTGCTTTTGCTGGTGGTTCTGTTAAAAATGTTAGTAAATCTTTAATTGATAGAATAGCAAATTCATTTATTAATACAATCGTTATTGATATGGATCAAGAAAATATAACTAAAGAGTTTATTCAATTATTATTGAGAATTAAATAGCCAAATAGAAATTTCTATTTGGCTTTTTTAGATTAAAAGAAAGGAGAAATAATGTCAAACACATTTAAAAACTACTTCATGAATGAAGCAGAAACACTTGTTCAAAATAAAACTGAACAAAAGAAAATTAAAAAAATAACAAAAGTAACTGATATTGAAGATGAATTAAGAAAATACTTTAAAATAAAGGAAATAATCTATAGTTCATTTGGTATTCAGATTGATTTTTATAAAAAAATTTCACCCGATGAAATAAATGCTATTTTAGACCCAAAGATAAATGTTAAGTTCAAAGATAAAAGTATTTTTATAGAGTTTTAATTTATTTTTAATTTAACTTAGTATATAATAAAACAAAAATGGGAAAATAATATGCAAAAATTTAGAAAATATTTAAATGAATTATCACTTAGTTCAACAAATGAGGTGTTATTTCAAATTAATGAAGCACCGGTCGCGGTAATAGATGATTGGAAAGGTTTTGAAACAAAAGATTTAAGAATTGGTAAAAAAGGTATTCAATTGGATTGGAATTTGGAAGACACATTAAAAGATAAATATGGGCACACCGTACAAATATATTCTTGTAATAATAAATATATTTTAGGTGCATGGGGGCACGAAGAAACCGAGAGAAAAAAAGAAGTATTTATCGTTATTGTGCAATTAAAGATTACCAAAAGAACTGACTTAAAGCAAATGGGTTATAATAATCCTATCCAAATGAGTAAAGTAGAAACATCCAAAGGGTTTAAAGATAAAGGTTATGGAAAATTATTATATTCTTGGTTTATTCACAATCATTACACATTAATTAGTGATATGATACAATTTAATGGTGCCAGAAAACTTTATGATTCTCTTTCGAGAGAAAAATTAATAATAGCTGATATTATAGATGATCAGGAAAGAAAAATTTTAAAGCATAATACTAGTGTTGAATCAGGTTTAGAAGATTGGGACTTTGATACAGAATTATGGTCTTATGATTTTGATAAATCTCATATAAGAATAGCACTATATTTAAAATAATTATAAATAATATAAAAATAGGAGATTATAATGAATTCATTCATAAAATACATAAATGAAGCAAAAATTACAGAGAGAAATGATAATATCAAAAACTGGAAAGATATTGTTAATAAATTTGATGTTATTGAAGATGCTATTTTACAACCTAATGGGAAATCTATTAGAGTTAGAGGTAAAAAAGATGGGAAATTTGCGGATGTTTATACAGATTATAAAAACTCAGAAGTAGCAAAAGAAGTACTTAAAAAGGTTCAAGCTTTTGTTGGAATTAAAGAATCTGAATTAGATGAAGCTAAACTTGATACAAGAAAATTTGATGATATAATTAATCTATTAAATACAAAAAGAGATGAACAAGCTAAAAAAGATTATAATAAATTATCTAAAACAGATAAAGAACTTTTTCTTATATATTTAAGTAAATCTAAAATTAATATTGAAGATAAAGTTAAAAAACTTTTAGATATTAATGAAGCTGCAGTTGGACAAAAGGGTAGAACTTCATACAAAGAAGCAATGGATTATTGTGAAGAAAATGAAGAGCTTGTTGATGAATTTAGAAAAATTGTTAAGAAACTTGGTGGGAAAACAGTAGCTAAAGCATTAGTTGATAAATTATCACAAAAACCAGAAATTAAAGATGAAATGGATCATATTTCGAATATGGTTGTAGATAATACAAATTATTAAAAGATTAAAATAGAGAAATACACTCTCTATTTTAAGAAAGGATAAAATGATAAAATTTAGAGAATGGTTAAAATTAAAAGAAATCAAAAAAATTAATTTAGGTGATGCTCTTGAAGCAGCATATTTCTTTGAATCTTTTAATACACATTACGATATAGCAGAAATTAAAAAAGTAGATGTTTTTACTTTTTACGGTTTTTCTGTTAATAATAATCCTTATAGAATTTTTATCGAGGATATGCCTAAATATGATATGATACATATTGGATTTGAGAAATATGATTTCAACGAGAGAAGATGGAGAATTGAGGGTATAGACAATGAGTTAAAAAATGGTGAAGTTCAGAAAATATTTGGGACTATTATATATGTTGTTAAAGATTTATATAAAGGTGTATCATATAATAACATACTGTTTGGTTCAGATGAAACTAAAAAATTTAGGGTTTATCTCAGATTAGTTTCGCAAATTTCAAAAAAACTTATACCGGATAGTGTTGTATCTCACACCGAAAGGTCGATAACTATAACAAAGGAAATAAAACCGGGTTTGAATTTATCGGAAATTAAAACAAAATATAAACCAAAGAAATAGAAAGGATTGTTTTTAAATGATAAAATTTAGAGAATGGTTATTAGAAAAGCAAATAAAGAAAGATATTGAAAAATCAAATGAATTATTTTGTTTCTTTGAATCTTTTGACACTCATTATGATATAACAAAAACTTACGAAAATAAATCAGTTAATATAAATTTTTATGAATTTAGAATAAATAAAAACGCATATAGAATCTTTATAGAAAATATTGATAAATTTATTCACATTGGGTTTGAAAAACAAAACCCCGTTATAGAAATGGAATGGTATATTGATGGTATTGATAATGATTTGCAAAATGGAGAAATACAAAAATTATTCGGAACAATAATATATGTTGTTAGAGATTTATATAAAGGCGATTTTAATGCAATAAAAGTTAAAACAAATGAAGATAAAAAATTTAGAGTTTATTTAAGACTTATGCAACAAATATCTAATAGGTTGTTACCCGAGTCAACAGTATCGCATAATGATAAAGAAATACATATTTACAAACTTCCGAGAGAAAATGTTACAAAATTAAAAGAAATTAATTTCAAATACAAACCAAAGAAATAGACATTTAAAGTCTATTTCAAAATACTACAAAAATACTTACAAACTTATTGAAATTAATTATAAATATATTATAATTAATCAAATCAAAAATAAAGGATTCATTTGAAAGAACTTATTACTATTTTTGATTCCAAAAGCAAAACTTATAAAACACCATTATCACCAACAGATGACAAAACATTTACATTCCAAACATTGATATGTTCTTCAAACCTTGAAATGTATTCGTTAATGAGCACACATTTTATTCTTAATATACCAATATTAATATCTAAACCTACAAAAATGCTCAGACAAAAATCTGTTCTAGAAGAATTTTACCAAAAAACGGTAACCTATGTAGTACTTGATATAGATGAAGTTAAATCAGAATTTAATAAACAATTAGTAATTGATTACTTCAAAAATTATAAAGTAATTCTTGGTGAATCAAGAAGTTATGATGGTTATTCAAATTTTAATTTAAAAGGGATACTTTTTACCGAAGAAATACCGGTTGATGAAGTAAAAAATGTTCTAGCTGAATTAACAATTGAATTATCAGCTTATTGTAAAATAGATGAAAGTGCAGCCAGACGACCTAGTCTAAATGCGCCAATGCTAAAAAATAAAGTTTTTATAAACAACGAAGATGGAATCAGATATAAATACATAAAAAAAGATAACATTGAAAAAATCAACGAAATAAAAAAGGAATATTTAACCAAAATATCTACATCATTTGATATACCGGTTGAAGATTTACAGAATATTGAAGCTGATAGTATTGAAAATCTTTGTTTAAAGGTATTTCAAAGTATGGGATTTCAAGCAATGAAGAATAATGGTAATGGTTCAATAACATTTAAACATCCTTCAGAAACTAAATCTCCTGGCGGATATTTTTGGTTTCAGCAAAGTCCGTACACAATGCATCATTTTAATACTTCTAAAAATATTAATATTTTTGATACCGTTAGAAAATTAGATGTTACAAAAAATTTATTAAGAAAAGATTTAAACTATAATACAGAATTTTTAAATTTCAACATTAATACAAAAATCTTAAAAATAAATATGAAATTTATTGAAAAAACACCAGAAATTGAAGAAAAAATACATAAATTTTTACATGCTAAAAATGGTTTGTTAGGTATCCGCAGCCCTATGGGCACAGGAAAGTCTAAAATCATTAGTCATGTAATTGAAGAATGTCATGAACAAGATATGAAAGTTCTTATTATAACAAATAGAATATCTGTTGCTCAAGATTTTGCTAAAAAATATAATATGAAACTTTATAATTCAGATAAGTATGAAGTTGGTGATTCTTTAGTTGTACAATTTGATAGTTTATGGAGATATAATATTAAATTTTTTGATATTGTTATTATGGATGAATTTATTTCACTTATGTTACATAGCCGAAATAATCTAAATAATAATAGTATTAATATTGCTAAATTTTTTGGATGTTTCCAGAAAAAATTGGTTATTGCCGATGCATTTTTAACTGGTTATGAAAATTTTCTCTTAAATAAAGAACATAATGTGCATTTAATTGATAATATATACAGAGATGGAACAGAATTATATAATTACAGTGATTTAAACGCATTTTCACAACAATTGGTATATACTGCTTCAAAACAAAAAATCACAATTAGTAGCACAAGTATTTCTTTTATAAATTCAATGGCTTTATTATTAAAAAATAAAGGATTAAAAGTAATAACATTAACCGCGGATACTATGGATAGTACTAAAAAATTAATTTACGATTTATTTGAGAAAGATGAACACGATAAATGGGACGTTTTAATTTATTCACCAACTTTAACTGTTGGTGTTAGTAATATGAATAATGTTTATTCCCATTTTCATTATGATAGTTCTATAAGTACAGATGTTATTAGTTCTTTACAAATGATAAAAAGAACTAGAAAAGCAAAAGAAATACATTTATTTATCAAAGATAAAATAAATTATTTAAAAACAAATTATAATGATATTAGAGATGAATATATGCAAAATATAGGTTCTAATATTGATAATAACTATTTATTTGAATTGGACAATTACGGTGAACCTAGATTATCAGATATTGGTAAAAAAGCAATAAAAATAGATGCATTTAAAAATATTTTGGAATTTAATCACAAAGAAGCATTCTTTTGGTTGTGTAAATATCATTTTAATTCTCCAGCTAAAACAATTGAAACAAAATTTGAAAGCAATATTTTAGGTAAATATCAAAAAATTGTAAAAGATGAAAGAGAAGAAAATATAAAAAGAAATATAGAAGACTATTTGAACTTAAATAATATGGAAAAATCAGATATTATAATGGGAATAAATAATGATAAAGTACTAAAAATTTTAGTCGATATTGAAGAAAACATTTCAGAGTGTTCAAAAGAAATAAAAAGTAAAATATTAGAACTATCTTTTTTGGATAGTTCTTTTATACAGAAATGTAAATATTTTAAAACTGTTTATCTATTTTCTAAAGGGATATTAACAACAACTGATATAAAATACAAAATATCTGAAGCCGTTATGAGAAATAAAGATGATTTATATTTTTATAATACAGTTTTAGATAACGTTAAATCTGAAATTTTATTTTCATATCGTGCAAAAGATGTTAATCAAAATAAAAAACTAAAATACATATTAGAAAAATGCGGATATAAACCCGAAACAGGGGATAATTGGATGACTCCAGGCGATAGAAATTATATTTTAGATGAAAATGTAAGACAATACAATGGATACATTGTATAAATATTTTAAAAATAAAGGAAATAAATGAAAAAAATTGTCATAAAAAGGGATGGTACAAAGGAAGGATGGGATATTGAAAAAATTCGAAGACAAATTATACCTGCTTGCGCTGGAACATCTATAAACCCACTCGAATTTGAGTCTTTATTGGCTTTGGATATATCACATAATATAAAATCTGAAGATATTCAAGAAAAATTGAAGCTCATTGCTAAAAATAGAGTTTCGGATGATGAACCCGATTGGGATATTGTTGCTGGTAGATTAAGTGCCCACCAAGTTCAAAGAAAAATTTGGAAACAAACAAAAATTGAGATTTTTGAGTTCAAAAAACACATAAAATATCTATTAAAAAATGGATATTATAGAAAGGATATTTTAGATAATTATAGTGATGATATGTTGGATGAATTGGATAAAGTTGTTGCAGCAAATGCCCCTAGAACAGATTATAATTTAAGATTATCTCAAATTGAATTATTGGCATCTAAATATTTAATTAAAAATAAAAAGGGATTAATTGAATACCCAAGTACAGCCGATATGAGTAATTCAATGATTTTAGCTTCGATTGAAGAAGAATCAAAAAGAGTTCCAATTTCAAAAGAATATTATGAAATGCTATCTGAATATTATATTTCATTAGCAACACCATTTAAAGCAAATTTAAGGTTACCAAATGGTAACACTGGGAGTTGTTTTATTGGGTTAATGCCTGATAATACACCGGGAATATTCAAAAGTTATTCAGATATGGCATTTATTTCACAAGAAGGTGGGGGAATTGGTTGGTATGTTGGTAAAGTTAGACCAGGTGATGCATATTCACCAAGAGTACCAAAAGCAAATGTTATAACAAAATGGATTAAAATAATTAATGATATTGCTGTTGCAGTAAATCAAAGAGGTATTAGAAAAGGAGCAATAACACCTGCATTAGATTGGTGGCATTTAGATTGTGAGACATTTACAGAGATTAAGTCAGAGCTAAATGGTGATTTAAGAGATAAGTGCTTTGATATTTTCCCTCAAGTTGTTGTTGATAATTATTTTGTTAAAAAGGCTATTGCAAAAGAATATGTTTATCAATATGATCAATATGAATTTAAAAATTTAACCGGTATTGATATAACAGAATTAATTGGTGATAAATTGGAAGAAGCACATTTACTTGCTGAAAAATTAATTGAAGAAGGCACATTAAAACACTTTAATAAAATACAAGCAAATAAATTATGGTCGAAAATGCTTAAGGCTTGGATTGAGTATGGCGACTTCTACATTTCTCATAAAGATAATATTAATATGAGTAATTATATGTCTGATTTTGGTATAGCACATTGTGTAAATTTATGTGTTGAAAGTTTTTCATTAACTAAAGAAATGACTAAATCAATTGTTGAAATTATTGATGGTAAATCTTATACTAGGGAAACAGATGCTTTATACCATAGTTGCTCTTTAGTATCTATAAATGTAGCAAATATTTTAAATGATGATAAGTTACTTCAAAGAGTTTGTAAAAATGCTGTTAGAATGTTGGATGCATCAATAGATTTAGGTACAATGCCTGTTTTGGAAGCAAAAAATTCCGCTGATTTATTAAGAAATATCGGTATTGGTGTTGTTGGTATGGCAGATTATATGGCTTGGAATAAAGTTCATTATGATACAGAATCAGGAAGAGAATTAGGTGAAAAATTAATTGAAAAAATTGCTTATTATTGTTATAATGCTAGTATTGATTTAGCAGCGGAAAAAGGTTCATATCCTGGTAT
>Ga0247724_1000266_pt1 | contig 13165 bp, 12 predicted proteins | sample OKSTACKMC2E_FD_182776 | JGI IMG/M metagenome (GOLD analysis project Ga0247724, IMG submission 182776) | Subsurface sediment microbial communities from gas well in Oklahoma, United States - OK STACK MC-2-E | ecosystem: Environmental > Terrestrial > Deep subsurface > Rock core/Sediment | place... | reverse complement strand
ACGGTGATTTCTTTCTTAAACTAGAAATCGCTGAAAAATTTGGGGTATATAATATTATCCCTTATACTGCATACCATATTGAGAGACAAGAAGGATATGATAGAGAAAACCCAGCATCTGTAAGATTTAGATTTGATCCTGATGGAGTATCTGCCTCTAGTTATGGCTACTATGATGTTCCTAATTCTGCCAATCAAGCTAATTCTATATTGTTTGATAACTATGAAATGGCTCATTTCCGTTTATTAACAGATACAAACTTTTTACCATATGGAAGAAGTTATATAGAACCTGCTCGAAAACTGTTTAAACAGTATACCCTAATGGAAGATGCTATGTTAATTCATAGAATAGTAAGAGCACCAGAGAAACGTATCTTTAAAATTAATGTTGGTAATATAGCTCCTGCTGAAGTAGAAAACTTCATGCAAAAGACTATCTCTAAAATGAAACGTACCCCTTACATTGACCAACAAACTGGAGATTACAATTTAAGATACAACATGCAGAATCTCCTAGAGGACTTTTATATCCCAGTTAGGGGCAATGATCAAGCAACCCAAATTGATACCTTAGGAGGTTTACAATACGATGGAATACAAGATGTAGAATATTTAAGAGATAAACTATTTGCTGCACTTAAAATACCAAAAGCCTTTTTGGGTTATGAGAAAGATTTAACAGGTAAAGCTACATTAGCTGCTGAAGATATTAGATTTGCTCGTACTATAGAACGTATCCAAAGAATTATAGTATCTGAACTTAATAAAATAGCTCTTGTCCATTTATATGCTCAAGGTTATAAAGATGAAAATCTTTCAAACTTTGAACTTTCTTTAACTACTCCTTCAATCATATATGATCAAGAAAGAATAGCTTTAATGAAAGAAAAAATGGACCTAGCTAGCCAAATGGTAGAACAAAAACTATTCCCTACTGATTGGATATATGATAACATATTCCATTTAAGCGAAGACCAGTATGATGAATATAGAGACCTAATCAGAGAAGATGCCAAACGTAGATTCAGATTAACTCAGATAGAAAATGAAGGAAACGATCCATTGGAAACTGGTAAATCATATGGTACTCCACACGATTTAGCTACGTTATATGGTAAAGAAAGAATGTACTCTAGTCCTGGTAACGTTCCCGATGGATATGATACGGATGAGAAAAAACCATTGGGCAGACCTGTTGAAAAAGTAACCAACAAAAATTCTCAAGATAATGCTTTTGGTAAAGATAGATTAGGAAATCTTGGAATGAAAAAAGATAATGATTCATCCGATTCAATAAAACCCCAATATAAAGGTGGATCTCCATTATCTCTTAAAGAAAAAACAATGCTTGAAAAAATGCCTATAAATTCAAAAAAATTAGTATTTGAATCAAGTGAAGGAAAAGGATCATTATTAGATGAAGATCAAATACGTGAGTAATACCTTTTTATATATTTATAAATAAATAACATTACGAAAGAATGAAAATTAAACATTCCAAGTACAAAAATACGGGAATACTATTTGAACTTTTGGTAAGACAAATTACCTCTGATACTTTAGAAGGTAAAGATTCTCCCGTTAAAAGTCTTCTTAAAAAATACTTTGTTAAAACTGAGTTAGGGAAAGAGTATAAGCTTTATGAGACCCTACTAAATAAGACTAGTTTAACAGAAACCAAAGCTGATATTATAATTAATACTTTAGTTGAATCTTCTAAAACTCTTAATAGAAGATTAATTCGTAAACAGAAGTATAATTTGATCAATGAGCTTAAAGAACACTATGATTTAGTTGAATTCTTTAACCACAAACTTCCCCACTACAAAATCCAAGCAGCCTTTTATACCTTGCTTGAAATATACAACCATGACAAACCAGTAAATCCAGAATATATCATCACAAACAAGATGACTATTCTTGAACATTTAACTGCTGCTCAAATAAAAGAAAATAACGTTCGTAATAGTGTTCTAGAAGAACTTAAAAAAGAAGATAAGGATGTTAAAATGTTAACATATAGAATTCTCCTTGAAAAGTTTAATACTAAATATGAAAATTTTTCTCAACCCCAAAAAGAAATTTTAAAGGAACTTATTTATTCTATAGATAATAAACCACGTTTAAAAGAGTTTTATATTTCTAAAACTACTGAACTTAAAAAAGAACTTACGGAATTAAATAAAAAAACTAAAGATAAAGTTACTAAAATAAAGTTAGATGAGGTAATATCTTTACTAGACCCTAATAAAATTACTAATAAAGTAACAGACAGTAATTTAGTTGATCTTCTTCAATATTGTGATTTAGTAAATGAATTAGAATTAGCAAATGCATCAGCTTAAAGAAAATATATTAGAAGTATTTAATGCTTTAAAAGAAGCTGAGGATTTCATTACTTATAAAACTGGTGAAGATCCTGAACATCAGACTACTACCTGGATTGTAGACTATCAACCTAATCTAAAATCATTATACAACGATATAGATAATATTGTTAAAAAATTAGAAAAAGTACAACAAAGAGTCCAATCAAATGAATCTGAAGTTCTTTTAAAATTAGGAAAATCATTAAGAAATCGTTTTGCAAGGTTACTTAAAAAATATAGTGATTTAAAAGAACAATCCTCTACCTCACAGGGTGGAGCTTCTTTTACTCCTGGAGAAGGGGCACAATATGCTACTCCAAAAGCATTTAATAAAAATACCAACTCTAAAGGAGCTAAAAATATTTATTATTATAAGCTAGGGTGGAAACCTGTCCCTAAAAAAATAAAAGGATCAGGTTTAGAAGTTAAAAAATTATACGAGGGGGAAGCTAAGGATTTTCAACAAGAGAGAATCAACATGTTTGATAAAATTGAAGATGAACTTAACACGTTATCCCCACTAATTTCAAACGCTAAAAATTCCACTATAGAATATTACAATGAAAACCCAGGATCATATGCTATTGTTAGATCAACAGATTTGATTTTGGATTATATTAAAGACATAAAACAACTACTTAAAGGAGAAACAGAATGAAAACCTTACAAGACCAGTATAAACTAATTAAAGAAGGTAAAGGACACAAAGATGTATTTTTAAAGGAAGCAAAACAAATGTTTCCTAACTATATTCGTAATGCTGCTACATTTGAAGAAGCATCTAATATCCTAAAGGATAAAAACGTTATTAGTGAAAATTTAGTTGGTATAGAACCAATTAATACTATCTCACGTGAAAAAGAATCATATGAGAAAGCATTTGAAAAATTTCTAGAAGAAGCTAATAAAAAGGACATTAAAGATCCTAATGCTGAGATCAAAAAGGTTTCCCAACAAGTAGAAGATAAACTTAAAAATAACTTTGATCGTACAGATAAGAAAAACCCTGATAATCAAATCTTTGGTGAGATTATGAAAGGGTATTACTGTGAAATGAAAGATCCTAAAAATGCTGATAAAACCGAAGAACAACTACGTGATATTGTTCTTAAAAATCTAGCTAAAGATCCAATCTACTATACTAAAAATGGAATGTTTGGTGAAAAAGGTGTAGGTGTTGAAATGGATGTACCTGGACTTGGTGAACCAAAAGAACCAAAAGGACCATATAAATCAAGCGGGTATGGTACTTTGAAAGAAGGACTTGAAGGAAATTTAGAAGAACAAAAACTTCGTAAAGTGATCAACTCAATGATCAAACAAGAACTCATCTCAGAAAATAAAAAATACCAAAAAACTATTAAAGAGATAGAAAAGGCATCTAAATTAGCTGAACTCACAACTAAAATGGAAGCTTTAGATAAAGCAATCGAGGAAAAAAATTCACGACTAAACTCAATTGAGGAAAGTGAAGAAATGAAAGAATTGGTTGACAGAAAAGCAATAAAAGAACTTCAAAAAGAAGTTAAACTTCTTGAAAAGTATAAAGATAAAGTTCTTAAAATATATGAAAAATATACTGGGAAGAAAAAAAAACAAGTAATAGATGAAAATCCTATAAACGAGGCAGATGGGGATGTAGCAGATACAGACCAGATGAAGAAAGACTTAGAGGATATAAAAAAAACAGTTGATGATATTTCTAAAACAGAACTCTTTGAAGAAGAACCATCTAAAGAATATCTTGATGCTAAAGAAGAAGCAGAAGAAAGATATGAAGGTGGAGAAGAAATTGAGGCAATAGTTAAAGATTTCCCTGAATTTAAAGAAATGTTATACCAGGATTTAAAAGGAAAATACGAAGGATAAAAATATGAGTAAGCAAGTATTAATAGAGACTCAAAATTTCATTTCCACTTTATCTCCCTTAACCGAAGGAAAAACCTCAGAACGTGGTAATCCCATTGTTGAAGGAATTTTAGCCACAGCTGAGGTTAAAAATGGTAATGGGAGATATTATAAAAAAGATTTGTGGGAACGCGAGATAGATAAGTATATGGAGTCTGTAAAAGAAAAGCGCGCTCTAGGAGAACTTGATCACCCTGAATCCTCTATAATTAACCTTAAAAATGTATCACACAATATAGCTGAGTTATGGTGGAATGGAGATAACATAATGGGTAAAATAGAAATTCTACCCACTCCCTCAGGAAACATACTTAAAGCTTTACTTGATAGTGGAATTAAAGTAGGTGTATCCTCACGTGGTATGGGTTCATTGAAAGAAGTAAATGGAATACTAGAGGTACAAGATGATTTTGATCTATTATGTTGGGACTTCGTTTCTACACCATCCAACCCCGGATCATGGATGTCTCCACTTAAAGAAGGAATTGATTATTCAAATCTCCCAAACCCCTATTTAAATGTTCAAAAAGTAATAACGGATATTCTTTGTTCTCAAGGTAGTTGTCCTATATTTTAACACCCCTTAGTGTTTTATCACTTTGGCCAAGGTTGAACTTTTGTTCAACCTTTTTTTTTTCTTTTGCATTTTGAAAAATCCCCACATATGTATAAACCGAATATGCTATCCAATCTATATATAGCATGACTATTAATTAATTTCTATTACGTTTCTTTAATAAACGTATTTCCCAAACAAAAACATAATTTTAGGAAAAATGGCTACAAACAGAGATTTGCTTAAAGAAGCAATCGCAGAAGCTAAAGCTGTAAAAGAAATGGCTATAGCAAATGCAAAAGCAGCTCTTGAAGAAGCTTTCACACCTCAACTAAAATCTATGCTTGCTACTAAACTTCAAGAAATGGAAGAAGAAGATTTAGAAGAAGCAGGATTTGGCAAAATGTCTTCCGATGCTACTGAAGGATTCAGTGATATGGAAGAAAAAGCTCTTGATGAGGAAGAAACTACTGAAGAGTTAGATCTTGATGAACTTCTTGCAGAACTAGAAGAAGCTGAAGATGATGACATGATGTATGAGGCTGAAGAAGCTGAAGAAGACATGATGGATGAAGAAGAAGCAGAATCACTAGATTTGGAAGATATGTCTGAAGAAGATTTAAAATCATTCATCGAAGATGTAATCGCTGATATGATCGAAGCTGGTGAATTAGAAGCTGGTGAAAGTGAAGAAGGCGAGGAAATGGAAGATGAAGAAATGGAAGATGAAATGGAAGAAGAAGATGAAGAAGTAAATATCGATGAACTTCTTGCTGAAATTGATTCTATGGATGAAGAAGAGGAAATGATGGAAGAAGGCCTTATGGATAAAATCGTTAAGGCAGTAAACCGATTTGGCTCCTCAGGAAGAATTGAAGATTTGAAAAAAGAAATCCCTGCAAAAGTTGCCGCAGGTAAAAAACTAGCAGCATCCGGAAAGATTGAATCTTTTACAGAACCTACAGAAGCTGATATTAATACTATAGTTAAAGCAGCTGAAGAAGATGGTGGTACTGGAAGAGTTGAGATTAAAGGAGGTAAATTAGTTTATACTCCTGGGTCCGAAGCTAAAGGAGCAGCACAGGCATCTACTTTTGAAAATCTTCAAAAAGAACTTTCTGAAGCTCACAAAACAATTCAAACTCTTCGTTCCGAATTAAATGAAGTTAATTTGTTAAATGCTAAATTGCTTTATACAAACAAAATCTTCAAAGGTAAAAACTTGACAGAAAGTCAAAAAGTAAAAGTACTTGAAACTTTTGATAAAGCTACTACTGTTAAAGAAGTTAAACTTGTTTATGAAACCCTAAATGAAGGAATTAACACAAACAAAAGACCAATTTCTGAAAACTTAGGAAGTGCATCAAAAGCAATGGGTACAACTAAAAAACCTATAATTGAAGCTAATGATCAATTCGCTCGTATGAGAGAATTAGCGTTCTACAGTACAAAACATTAATTTTAAAACTTAAAAACAAAAAACAAAATGTCAAACTTAAATTCACTTTTAGAAAGTTCTGCTAGCGGTTGGAGAAACATGCAGAACGAAGGTGCTCGTATCGCGAGCAAGTGGGGAAAAACAGGTTTGTTGGAAGGTCTTTCTACAGAGATCGATAAAAACAACATGGCCTTGATCCTTGAAAACCAAGCAAAACAATTAGTAACTGAAGCATCTGCTACTGATCAAGGTGGTGGTACTTTTTCTGTAGGAAATGGTGCACAATGGGCAGGAGTTGCTCTTCCATTGGTACGTAAAGTATTTGGATCTCTTTCAACTAAAGAATTCATGTCAGTACAACCAATGAACCTTCCTTCAGGTCTAGTATTCTTTTTGGATTTCCAATATGGAGATGCTAAACAATTAAATTTTGGCCCAGGTGGTAATCCTTATTCTTCTCCTGCTTCAATGTATGGTAACACTAACCCAGGTGCCTCTGCAGATGCTAGTGGTGGTCTTTATGGTGCAGGACGATTTGGTTACTCAATCAACCAAAAATCAGCTTCTTTAACAGGTACTATTACAAAAGCAACTTGGGCTCAGGTTGACTATACTGCTGAACTTTCATCTTCAATTGCTGCAGGTGTTACTTATTCTGCAGTATCAATTAATATGAGTTCCCTTACTGGATCTGGTGCAACTAACCCAGACTTCAAAGGTGTTCGTGCTTTCACAGCTACTTCAGCTTCAATTGCTACTACTTCAACTATCTTACCTCAATACACTTCAGTTAATGAAGCTACCGGAACTGTAACTTTCATTCACCAAGTATCCTCAGCTTCATTCGCTGATTTGAGTGAGCCATTCTATGTAACTTACAACGTTCAACCAACAGATAACAACCGTGGTGACTTTGAAGATGCATCAGGTGCTGGTTACCCAAATGCTAACTCAACTTCAGCTGATCAACTTGCTATCCCAGAAATCAATGTTAAATTGAAATCTGAAGCAATCGTTGCTAAAACACGTAAATTGAAAGCACAATGGACTCCTGAGTTCGCTCAAGACCTTAACGCTTACCAATCACTTGATGCTGAAGCAGAATTGACATCTATCATGAGCGAGTATATCTCATTAGAGATTGATCTTGAAAACCTTGATATGTTGATCCAAGATGCTTCTGCAGCAGATGAGTACTGGTCAGCTGTTAATAACCGTTCATTGAACTCTGCTAAAACAGGATTTGATGATCTAGGATTCTACAACACACAAGGTCAGTGGTTCCAAACTCTAGGAACAAAAATGCAAAAAGTTTCAAACAAAATCCACCAGAAAACTCTACGTGGAGGTGCAAACTTTATGGTAGTTTCTCCTACAGTTGCAACAATCCTTGAATCAATCCCTGGATTCGCATCAACATCAGATGGTGAAGCAACTAAAATGTCTTACGCATTTGGTATCCAAAAATCAGGTCAGTTAAATAACCGTTTCACAGTTTATAAGAACCCTTATATGACTGAGAACGTTATTTTGATGGGTTATAGAGGATCTCAGTTCCTTGAAACAGGTGCTGTATTTGCTCCATACATTCCATTGATCATGACTCCACTAGTATACGATCCAGATACATTTACACCACGTAAAGGTCTATTGACTCGTTACGCTAAGAAAATGATCCGTCCGGAATTCTACGGTCGTATCTTCGTGAGCGACTTGGCTTCTATCTAATAGAAACAACTAATAAAAGTTAAAAGAGCCTAGCGAAAGCTAGGCTTTTTTTATATATTTATAATCAAAAACGTTATATGACAGATTATAATAGAAGTGCTGAAGCACAGGAGGTTTTTAAAAGAAAAGGGAAACCAAAAACCCCAATCAAATTTAAACTCACCTTAAACGAGGAACAAAAAATTGCAAAAGATCAAATACTCCATAATACCGTAACTATATTAAAAGGTAAAGCAGGATCAGGTAAATCTTTATTAGCAGCAAATATAGCCCTAGATTTACTCTTCACAAGAGAAATTGAAAAAGTAATCATCACTCGACCCACAGTAGTAGCAGGACAAGATATAGGATATCTTCCAGGGGGTATAGATGAAAAATTAGCCCCTTTTACAGCTCCAGTATACGAAAATATGCATAGATTATATGATAAGGAAAAAATCGAAAAACTTATCACAGAGGGTAAAATAGAAATAGTACCTGTATCTTTTATGAGAGGGAGGAACTTCACAGATTGTTTAGTAGTTGTTGATGAATCACAGAATCTAACAGATGTACAGACTGAGCTAATCTTAACCCGTATATGCAAGGGATCTAAAGTAATATTTTGTGGAGATAGTGCCCAAATTGACCTTAAAAACAAGAAAGAATCAGGATTTGATTTTATGGCTAAGCACATGGCTGACATTCCAGGAATTAAAGTTATAACTTTAGAAAAAAATCATAGACACGAAATTGTTGAACCTATATTAGAAGTTTATAAGTCATTCAGAAGTTAACAATATTTATAACAAAATATTGATATGGCTTCTACATTAACTGCTACCTCTTTTAATATAAAAATAACAGAAGAACACATTATTCGTAATAGTGTTATTAAAAATGAAGTAACTCGTACAATTACTGGAGTTAAAAACATTGATCACCGAATTGTAACTTGCCCAAACACTACATCTATTGATTTATTTAATTTAGATGGAATTAACCCTGGAGCAGGAACATTCCCTTCAGGTAGTCTTCAATATGTTAGGATTACTAACTTAGATGATACCTATAGTGTAGCAGTAACAATTAGTGGGTCACAAGGAAATTTTACTCAAGAATTAACCCCCACAAATTCAGTATTTATAGTAAGTTCAAATGTTACTTCTAGTAACTTTGATGGTAGTTTTGGTGATGATATAGAGGCTGTAAAAATTTACGCTATAAGTAGTAGTGTAGATATTGAATATACACTTGTAAACGCATAATACTATGAATGTACCTATTTGGCCCGGCTCAAGTTCTTTCCAACCTGGAGAAACTCCATTTGGATTTTACGATAATGATCTTCAATTCCAGCAAGACATAGATAAATTTGCTATATTTGCTTCAAGAAGGATGGGATATCCTATTGTAGAAATAGAATTACAAGATTTAAACTTTTATGCTGCTTTTGAAGAGGCTGTTACAACATATGGTAATGAACTTTTTGCTTATCAAGCAGCACAAAATTTCTTATCCTTTCAAGGTGCTCCACAAACCATAGCCTCAGCTAACAATTCTTTGCCTCAACCCAATCTTGCAACTATAATCAGATTAGCAGATCAATATGGAGTAGAAGCAGGTGTTGGAGGAAATGTCACATGGTATTCAGGATCTATTGATCTTATTCAAGGAGTACAAAATTATAATTTAGAGAATTTTGCAGCTCAGGAAGGAGTAGCCCCTGGAGATCTAGAAATTAAAAGAGTTTTTTACGAAGCACCTCCCGCAATTGTAAGATATTTTGATCCATATGCTGGTACAGGTACGGGGATGATGCAAATGTTAGATAGTTTTGGTTTTGGTGGATATTCACCTGCCATCAACTTTTTAATGATGCCTATAAATTATGATTTGCAAAAAATTCAAGCTATTGAGTTCAACGACCAAATCCGTAGATCACAATATTCATTTGAGCTTATACATAACAATCTAAAAATATTCCCCATCCCAGGCCCTGCTATGGATAAACTTTGGGTCCAATATATTAAAAAATCAGATAGAAATAATCCTTATGTAGATACAGGTGGAGTAGATGTTATTACAAACATTTCTCAAGTACCGTATACTAATCCTATATATTCTCAAATTAATTCTATAGGTAGACAATGGATTTTTGAATATGCATTAGCCATTGCTAAAGAAATATTAGGATATGTACGAGGTAAATATGGAAATGAAATTCCTGATCCAAACGAGAAATTAACTTTAAATGCCCCTGATCTACTATCTTCAGCAAAAGATACTAAAGATGCTCTTATAGAAAGATTGAGAGCGTATTTTGATGAAACCTCTAGAAAAAAACTTTTAGAAAACAGAGCATCAGAATCTGAATATTTGCAAAAAGAGTTAAATTACGTACCATATACAATTTATATAGGATAATATGGCACTTTTCGGATCACAAAGAGATATATCATTGTTTAGAAAAGTTAACCGAGAGTTAATGGGTAACATTATGTCTCAACAATGTGTTTACTATAAGTTAAAGTTAAATGAAACTAAAGTAAACATGTATGGTGAAGCTGCAGGGTCAAGATATTATTTTGAACCCGTAATACTTTTTGCACGAATTCAAAGATCAGAACAAGAATTCCCTGCAGATGACATAGTAGGTGTAGATTTTCAATGGGGAATTGATTTTAAATTTTTAAGAGATGATTTAGTAGATGCTAATCTTGTTCCTGAAGTTGGAGATATTATAATGTACAATGAAGGGTATTATGAAGTTCATACCACCAATACTAACCGCTTTATAACAGGTAAAAATCCTGACTACCCTTACGAACCAAACCCACTAAACCCAGGACTAGAAAATTTTGGTACTAGCTTGTCAATCATTTGTCAAACATTCTACGTACCTGCTGATAAGGTACAAATAACTAAAGAACGTATATAATGCCTAACCACAGAAAACCCGTACCCAAATCTCAAAAAGAGATAATGAATGATCAGATTAACCCCTATGTTAATCCTGAAACGGGAGAAACTCGTGGTAATCCTAATGAACCTCAAGATTTTAGACAGTTTACTCCTGATACCCAACGTGGAGTTGATTTTAATAGATCTGAAGAACTCTCATCTAAAAATGACACATATAAACAATTTTCAGTAAACATACAAGATGTAGATGAAGCTATTTTATACTATTTTGAAAATGTAATCAAACCTACAGTTATACAAAATGGTGAAAGAATAGCTGTACCTTTAGTTTATGGTTCTCCTGAAAGGTTTAAAACTATCCAAAAAGATGGATTTTATCGAGATAAAAAAGGTAAAATCATGTCTCCTATTATTATGTTTAAACGTGATAGTATGGATAAAAATCGTTCTATAGCTAATAAACTAGATGCTAACAATCCTCACCTTTATACAGCTTGGCAAAAAGCATATAACCCAAAAAATTTTTACTCTAACTTTGATATATTAAATAACAGAGTTCCTACAAAACAGTTTATAGCTAATGTTGTTCCTGACTATGTTACATTAACCTATAGTTTTATTGTACAAACCTACTATATAGAACAATTAAATAAAATCATAGAGGCGATAAACTACGCGTCTGACTCTTATTGGGGTAACCCGGAACGTTTTCAATTTAAGGCGATGATTGACAGTTTTAATACCATCACTGAACTTAACCAAGGACAAAATAGAGTTGTAAGAAGTAATTTTAATTTGAAAGTTCATGGATATATTGTTCCAGATATAATACAAAAAGATTTAAAATCTATTAAAAAATACAATAGTAAATCTAAAGTAACTTTTGGAATCGAAACCACTTCAGGACTAGAATATGTTTCATCTTCCAAACCAAAATCAGTGACACAATTTGCAACAACTTCAACTAGTGGTGGAAATGGTATCAATACAAATGTGATAATTTACTTAAACACTAATATCCAAAAAGAAGGTACATATGTAAATTCAACTACTGTTACATTCCCAAGCGGTTGGTTAACAGCACCAAATGGTCTACCTTCAACCTCTGTAAATAACTTTAGCATATTTGTCAATGGTGCATTAATAGAAGGAGCAGCTATTGTTTCTTTCACTGAAAGTGGGGGAGTTACAACTCTAGTAATAGATCCTGTAGAGCTAGGATATAGTTTTAGCCCAACAGATGAAGTAATAGCAATAGGAAAATTTAATAGTTAATAATGGCATTAATCAAACCAGAACAACTCCGATCAGGCTCATACTCCATTTCAGGATCATTTTCAGGATCATTTTTTGGAGATGGTAGTGGCTTAACCGGGTTAGATGCTTTCCCCTACACAGGCTCGGCAGAAATAACCGGGAGTTTAAATTTAGAAGGACCTTTTACCATAACTGGTAGTATAAAACTAGACCCAACCCAAGACCCAGACCCATCAGGTTTAGATTTAGATACAACTGCTTTATTTCAAAGTGCATCAAATACATCTTTAGGATATGACTTATACATCCGCCAAAATGGTAATCTAATAAAATGGAAGTGGGTTGAAGGCATCTTAAATACTGGTTTATTGTATGGAGGCGTTGTAACATACAGTGGTGCAGATGTGTTTGTATCTCCTGGATCAGGAATTATTGTAAATCACAATGCAACCACAGGATCTGAAATATCTCCTATTGTAGAATACGTTACATGGAATGCAATTACTCAAAGTATCACAAACATTGCAACACAGCAAGTAACTTACCTATATATTGACAATACCGGGGCTTTGCAACAACAATCCACTCGATTTACAAATGAACAGTACCACGATTATATACCATTGGGGGCAGTAGGACATTTTGATTACACACAAGTGTCTGCATTCGGAGGCCAAGTTCAAACAGCATACGATCAAATCGCACAAATATCTAGTTTTGTTGATGCATTTGGACCTTTAAAAATATCTGGATATGGGTTGACAGGACAACCTGGAACTCTTCGATTATCTGTAGGCAGCGGTACATCTTTTATTCATGGTGGTTTTTATGAGGAAGATCCTGAATTACCCTCCCAAATCACAACCCCAGCTCAAGCAACCGCTAGTATGGCTTATGTGTATAGATCGGGGTCGGGAGTAAGATTTGATACAAACGGAGGTAATTTATACACTCAATTAAAACCTGGATTCTATGATCCCGGAACTGGTGTTACTGGTTCTGT
>Ga0247724_1000265_pt1 | contig 13230 bp, 7 predicted proteins | sample OKSTACKMC2E_FD_182776 | JGI IMG/M metagenome (GOLD analysis project Ga0247724, IMG submission 182776) | Subsurface sediment microbial communities from gas well in Oklahoma, United States - OK STACK MC-2-E | ecosystem: Environmental > Terrestrial > Deep subsurface > Rock core/Sediment | place... | reverse complement strand
GTCAGCAGGTGCCCCGCGCGATGCTGGAAAATATCCCCCGTCTTTGCAGTCACTATTACACCATCATGCCTGATCTAACTGATCCTGCGCAGCGGGTTGCCTTCGGCACTTCCGGTCATCGTGGGGTGGCAAGTGCAGGTTCTTTTAATGAATCGCATATCCTGGCAGTTTGTCAGGCTGTTGCCGAATATCGCGTAACACAGGGGATTTCTGGGCCGATGTTTGTCGGCAAAGACACCCATGCCTTGTCCGAACCTGCGTTTCAGACAGCATTACAAGTGTTGATAGCCAATGGTGTGACAGTAAAAGTTCAACAAGGTTTTGGTTACACACCGACGCCTGTGGTGTCGCATGCCATTCTGAATTTTAACCGCGGCCAAAGCGGCTCAAAGGCCGATGGATTAATTATTACGCCGTCGCACAATCCACCGTCTGATGGTGGTATCAAATACAACCCCCCACACGGCGGGCCGGCCGATACGGATGCCACCGGCTGGATTGAACAACGCGCCAATCAACTGATTGAACATCGTTTAGCCGGCGTGCAGCGCGTGAACCTGAACGAAGCACTGGCAAGCCCGTTATGCCAAAGCCATGACTATATCAGCGCTTATGTAGAAGATTTACAGCACGTCGTCGATATGGACGCTATCCGTGCTGCCGGCATCCGCATCGGTGTCGATCCGCTTGGTGGTTCTGGTTTGGAATACTGGCCGGTTATCGCTAAACGCTATGGTATTGATTTAACAGTGGTCAACGACCAGATTGATCCGAGTTTTGCATTCATGCCGCTGGACAAAGACGGCAAAATCCGGATGGATTGCAGCTCGCCATGGTCGATGGCCAATCTGATTAAGCTTAAAGACGATTTTGATATCGGCATTGGCAACGATGCGGATTTTGACCGGCATGGCATCGTTACACGAAGCGGCGGCTTGCTCAACCCCAATCATTATTTGGCGGTCGCTATCGACTATCTGCTGGCAAATCGGCCACGGTGGCCGCAATCGATCAAAATCGGTAAAACGCTGGTGTCCAGTGCTTTGATTGATCGGGTTGTTGCAGGCCAGCAACGTCCACTCTACGAAGTGCCGGTCGGCTTTAAATGGTTTGTTCCCGGATTGTTCGACGGCAGCCTGGGTTTTGGCGGGGAAGAGAGTGCCGGTGCAAGTTTCCTGCGCTTCGATGGCTCTGTCTGGTCGACGGATAAAGACGGTTTTATTCTCGGTCTATTGGCGGCAGAGATTTATGCCAAAACCGGAGTGGACCCGCATCAACGATACATGGCACTGACTGAAAAATACGGTGCGCCTTTATATCGCCGCCTCGATGCACCAGCCTCTATGGCACAAAAAGCCGCGCTGAAAAAACTTGATGTATCCAGCGTCACGCAAACCACACTTGCTGGTGATGATATTCTCGCTGTCATGAATCAGGCGCCGGGTAACGGGGCTGACATTGGTGGTGTTAAAGTCGTCACAGCCAATGGCTGGTTCGCGGCGCGACCATCTGGCACCGAAAACAGCTATAAAATCTATCTGGAAAGTTTTGTCGGCCCGGCGCACCTCGACGCGCTGGAACTTGATGCCAAAGCCTTTGTTGCAGAGGTATTCCGCCGCGCCGGCTGATTGTCAAGGCTTTGCATTCGTATGTAATTGGGTTACAGAATGCAAAGCAATACCTTTAGTTTCTTGCATTATCATGGCCTATTCTGTAATTTTGTTACATGAATATTTTGATCTGGACTTTCGAGGTTAATCGATTAAGATCCAGATAAAGTGATGGTCATCGGACCCTTAACAGCTGGAACCTTATTATGAAAGCCAAAGTTACGACTGCTCCTGCCACGACTGCTGTCGGAGCGCGGCCAAATGCCGTGGAACTGAAAGAACGCATCGTCCGCCACCTGCACAGCACCCTCGGTACCGACGTCAATAAAGCCAGCCCGCAAGCCTGGTGGCGCGCCACCTGTGCCTCGGTCAACGAATATGTGTTTGATGGCCTGCGTAACACGCAGCGCACGCACTATCAGCAAAATACGCGCGCCGTGCATTATTTCAGCCTCGAGTACCTAATGGGCCGCTTGTTCAGTAACAACCTGCACAATCTGGGTTTTTATGAAGAGGCTAAACAGGCACTGCTGGAGCTCGGCATTAACATTGCCGATCTGGAAGAGCAGGAAGAAGACATGGCGCTGGGCAACGGCGGTCTGGGCCGTCTTGCAGCCTGTTTTATTGACTCCATGGCGACGCTGAATTACCCGGCCATTGGCTATGGCATTCATTACGAACATGGCCTGTTTAAACAGGAATTCCAGCACGGTATGCAAATCGAGCGGCCGGATTCGTGGCGTGAATACGGCAACCCGTGGGAAATCTGCCGGCCAGAATCAGCCCAGGAAATTTCCGTCTACGGTTATGTTGAGACAGTGTACGATTTACAAGGCCGGATGAAAAAAGTCTGGCACCCTGGCCGCATCATTAAAGCAGTGCCTTGGGATATTCCGGTAGTGGGTTATAACGGCAGCTCGGTCAACGTACTGCGCCTGTGGGAAAGCCGCGCCAGTGACTTCTTTAACTGGGACGTGTTTAACTCCGGCGGTTATGTCGATGCGGCGCGCGAGAATATCGAAGCGGAAACCATCTCCAAAGTATTGTATCCAAATGATGAAACAGAAGCGGGCAAAGAGCTGCGGCTTATCCAGCAATATTTCTTCTGCTCCAGTTCACTCAAAGACATTATCCGCCGCTACAAACGCGCGCACGGTGATGACTGGTCGCAGTTTGCCAAACAAGTGGTTATTCAGTTAAACGACACACACCCAACAGTGGCTATCCCGGAACTGATGCGGATCTTAGTCGACCGTGCAGAGATGACCTGGGATGACGCATGGAATATTTGTCAGCATGTGTTTGCGTACACCAACCATACATTGCTGCCAGAGGCGCTGGAGCGCTGGCCGGTGCGGTTGTTTGAAAAAGTGTTACCGCGTCACCTGGAAATTATCTACGAAATCAACCGCCGGTTCCTGGTCGAACAGGTAGACGTACGCTGGCCGGGGGATGTCGAGAAAAAACGCAAGTTATCGATCATCGAAGAAGGGCACGAGCCGATGGTTCGGATGGGCCATTTGTGTGTGGTCGGTTCGTTCCGTGTCAATGGCGTGGCAGAAATTCACTCGCAGCTGGTGAAATCAGACTTATTCCCGGAAATGGTTGCGCTGTGGCCGGATAAATTCACCAATATCACCAATGGTGTAACACCACGGCGCTGGTTAAAAGCCTGTAACCCACGCCTGGCGAAGTTATTAGACAACACTATCGGCACCACCTGGCCGACACAGTTAACTGAACTTGCCAAGTTAAAAGCATTTGCCGACGACCCGGCAATGCAGGATGCCTTTATGGCAATCAAACAGCAAAACAAGGCCGAACTGGCCACTGAAGTGAAAAAGCTGACCGGTGTGGACATTGACCCGCATGCGTTGTTTGACGTGCAAATTAAACGCCTGCACGAATACAAACGGCAGCACCTGAATCTGCTACACATTCTGGCGTTGTACCGCCGGATTTTACAAAATCCGGATTACGATATGGTGCCGCGTGTTTTCCTGTTTGGTGCCAAAGCAGCGCCCGGATATAAACTGGCGAAAGAAATTATCTACGCCATCAATAAAATTGCTGACAAGATTAACCACGATAAACGGGTGAAAAACCGGATTAAAGTGGTGTTTATGCCGAATTACCGCGTGAGCCTTGCCGAGAAAATGATCCCAGCAGCCGATGTGTCCGAGCAAATCTCTACAGCCGGTAAAGAGGCGTCAGGCACCGGCAATATGAAACTCGCACTCAATGGTGCAGTGACTGTTGGTACTTTGGACGGCGCCAATATCGAAATTGCCGAAGAAGTCGGTGCTGATAATATCGCGATCTTCGGTCTGACGGTGGACGAAGTCAAAGCGCTGTACCAGCAAGGTTACAATCCGCATGATTATTACCTGAATAACCCGGAACTGAAGGCCATTCTGGACTGGCTGGAAACCGATTATTTCACGCCGGGTAAACCGGGTGAGCTGGCTGCAATCAAACGCAGCCTGCTGGAAGGCGGTGATCATTATCTGGTGCTGGCGGACTTTGCTTCATATTGTGAAGCCCAGCAGCAAATCGATAGCTGGTACCGTGATCGCAGTGGCTGGGCACGTAAAGCCATGCTGAACACGGCGAGTGTCGCGAAATTTAACTCGGACCGGTCGATTGAAGACTACGTAGAGCGGGTTTGGCAGCTCGAGCGCTGTAACGTCACAGTAAAACCCTGAGCAAAGTACGAAAAGCCGCTGCAAAGCGGCTTTTTACCGGGTGTCACTGAGCAGAAAACAGCCCAGGGCCGGCTCTTTACATTCATGGCGATCCGTTGAACCAGAGCCCGGCTTCATCGAGTTCGGCGATCGCTTGTTCTATTTCTTGCCGCTGGATGGCCAGCACAGAATTCTTACTGAATCCGGCTGCAACTTTGGTTTGTGTCAGGCGCAGCGGTGTGATGTAAAGCTGCTGATACTCGGGAAAATTCGCTCTGGCGAACTGCAGATAATCTAAATCTTCCACTAACCCCTGAGCACGGTCTTTTAGTACCAGCTCGTTTTTAATCCGACGTTCTGCAACCTCGATAGTTTTTTGCCGAAATTCCGGCTGTTGCAACATTTTTTGCATCTCGGCGCCCATAAAACTGCCTTGGGTCAGGGCTATAGTGCCGGGAAATTTGCTCAAAGCGTTAATGGTGCTGATTTGTCGCCACTGCGGATCGGGTAGTGTCGTTGCAAAGGCCAGGCGCTCCAGATGATGCGGCCGGCTGAACCAGATGAAGTGTTGCCGGTCCGGGGTTGGCGTCAGGTTAAACATTAAATCGATGTCGCCTTGTTGCATTAGCAGCAAGGCCCGAGCCCAGGGCACGTCTAAAAAGCGCACAGTACAGTTCAGTTTTTGCCCGAGACGCTGTGACAACACCACCCGGCTACCTTGCCATTCACCATCTTTTTGATAGGAATAAGGCGGAAAGTCGCTGACCTGAACCTTGAGCTCACAGGCCCAGAGCGGAGCAATGAGAAAAAGCAACAAGAACCAGCGCATGATGGTCTCCGGCAGAGAGATGCACTCAGTAAAGCAGAGCCTGGCACGCGGTACAATCCTGGTATGGCCTGCACCGCACAAGGTACGATGAGTAATACTGTCGCAAACATTTACAATTATGCAGTGGAGATTGCGCAATGCGTCCCCATATCGTTAGCAAGTAATTCTTGTCAGCAAATTTCTGAGGTTGGTATGCCAGGTTTTGGCCAAAAAGGTCCGGTATTTATTCAGTTTAAAAGTGGCCGGCCGGCCAGCTGGTTCAGTTTATTGTTACTCATTGCCGGCGCATTGTTTTTATTCGTTTTTGGCGTCTGGCTGCTGATGATTGTTGCCACTTTGCTGGTATTGTTGCTGCCTTATCTTTGGTGGAAAAAACGCAAACTGATGCGGCAGATGCAAGCGCATATGCAGCAATTTCGTCAGCAGCAAGCGGGCGCCGAACCGGCCGACATTAATACGGCCGGACAAGGGCAATCTCCTGTTCAGCAACCCAAGGGGAATTCAGGTTTGGTAATTGAAGGTGAAGTGCTGCAAAAGCGGCAGGAAGATTAAGAAAACTGTGATTGAAAAGCCGAAATCGGTCTTAATTGACTGATAGGCCGGTGATATACTCGGGGTCCCTTTGCCTTCAGTTTTCAGTGTTATGATCCCGAAGTTAAGTCCTGAGCAGATGTTGGTCCCGGTTGTTGCAGAATTTTGTGATGCGCTGCAACAAGCTGGTTTTGCTGGTGAAATTGAAACCAGTTACGCGTCCCGTTTAGCTGTAGCAACTGACAACAGTGTCTACCAGGCACTGCCGCAGGCGGTGTTGTTGCCACGCCAGCAGCAGGATGTTGAATTGCTGACCCGGCTGGCGACTGAGCCACGTTTTTCTGCGCTGAAATTTGCACCACGTGGTGGCGGCACCGGCACCAACGGCCAGGCGCTGACTGAGCATATCGTTGTCGATTTATCCCGCCATATGCGCGCTATCTTGCATTTTGACCCGGTAAAACGGCAGGTGCGGGTGCAGGCTGGGGTGATTAAAGACCAGCTTAATGCTTTCTTAGCACCCCATGGTTTCTTTTTTGCGCCGGACCTGTCCACTTCAAACCGCGCCACTATTGGCGGTATGGTCAACACCGACGCTTCAGGGCAGGGTTCACTGGTCTACGGTAAAACCAGCGACCATGTGTTGGCGCTGACCACAGTGCTGGCGGATGGCACTGTGCTGGAAACCGCACCGATGCCGATTGCCGCCGCTGCTGACAAAGCACAGCAGGACACGCCGGAAGGCCGGATTTATCGTCAGGTGATGCAGACCTGCCGCGATTTTCGCACTGAAATTCTGGCAAAATTCCCGCGACTGAACCGTTTTTTAACCGGCTATGACCTCGAACATGTGTTTAATGCCGATTTAACTGAATTTGACCTTGGTCGCGTCATCACAGGCTCTGAAGGCTCGCTTGGTTTTGTCACCGAAGCGCTGCTCAATGTCACGCCGATAGCGCGGCATAAGTGCCTGGTGAACGTCAAATATGACAGTTTTGAAAGTGCGCTACGTAACGCGCCTTTTTTGGTGGCGGCTAATGCCACTTCGGTCGAAACCGTCGACAGCAAAGTGCTGGACCTGGCGCGGCAGGACATTATCTGGCACCAGGTGAAAGCCTACATCGAAGATGTGCCGGATAAAACCATGCTCGGCCTTAACATGGTTGAGTTTAATGACGAAGACGATGCCGGCATGGCGCAAAAAGTTGCACAGCTTGAAATGCGCCTGCAGGAAGCGGTCGCGACCGGTCAAAGTGGCATTATTGGTTATCAGCTGACGTATGACCCGAAAGCCATTTTGCAGATTTATGCGATGCGCAAAAAAGCAGTGGGGCTTTTGGGCAATGCCAAAGGTGCGCAAAAGCCGCTGCCATTTACCGAAGATACCGCGGTGCCGCCGGAAAATCTGGCCGATTTTATTATGGAATTTCGCGCTTTACTCGACAGCCATGGCCTGAGTTACGGTATGTTTGGCCACGTCGATGCTGGGGTGCTGCACGTGCGGCCTGCGCTGGATTTATGTGATCCGGCGCAGGAACAACTGCTGCGGACTATCTCCGACCAGGTGGTCGCGCTGACCGCTAAATACGGCGGCCTGATGTGGGGCGAGCATGGCAAAGGCTATCGCAGCGAATATGGCCCGGCCTTTTTTGGTGAAACCCTCTTTGCAGAACTGCGCAAAATCAAAGGTGTATTTGACCCGCTGAACCGGATGAACCCTGGCAAAATCTGTACGCCGTGGCAAAGTCAGGATCAACTTGTCAGTGTCGATGGTCAAAAACGCGCTTATTTCGACCGGCAAATTCCAACCGCAGTACGGCAGAGCTTCGAAGCGGCTACCAGCTGTAATGGCAACGGTCTGTGTTTTAATTACGACGAAAACTCGCCGATGTGCCCGTCCAGTAAAGTCAGCAAAGACCGCCGTCATAGCCCGAAAGGCCGGGCTGGTCTGATGCGTGAATGGCTGCGCCTGATGCAAAAGCAGGGCGTTGATGTGCTGGCACAAGAACAGCAGTTGCTGCAGGCGAGCACTGGCCCGGCGGCGCTGGTACAAAAAGTACAAAATACTGTTGGCAAATGGCGCGGCGAAGCAGATTTTTCGCATGAAGTGATGGAGGCGATGGAAGGTTGTCTGGCCTGTAAAGCCTGTGCTGGCCAGTGCCCGATTAAAGTGGATGTGCCGTCTTTTCGCGCGCGATTTATCCAGCTGTATCACAGCCGCTATCTGCGGCCTTTGAAAGACTATATTGTCGGCAATATTGAGCGCTCAGCACCGTTATTGGCCAAAGCGCCGGGTTTGGTCAACGGCTTGGTCAAATTGGCGCCGGTGGCCTGGTTGCTGAAAAAATTGGTGGGCTATGTCGATACGCCATTGCTCTCGACCCCTGTGTTATCGGAGCGCGTGCAGCAATATCGCTCATTTGATTTAGCGGCTTTGCAGGCGCTTTCCGCCGCAGACAAAGCCAAATTAGTGTTGTTGGTGCAAGACCCATTTACCAGTTTCTACGAGGCGGATTTGGTCGCTGATGCGATGGCCTTGCTGTGTAAACTCGGTTTCGATCCTGTGTTGCTGCCATTTTTACCAAACGGCAAACCGCAGCACGTCAAAGGTTTTTTACGCGAATTTGCCGCAACGGCACAAAACGCCAGCGAGTTTTTACAGCAGGTTAGCGGGCTTGGTGCGCCATTGCTGGGGCTGGATGCGTCTTTGGTGTTGGTGTACCGCGACGAATATGTCAAAGCACTTGGCAACGCACGTGGCGACTATCAAGTCAGTCTGTTGCATGAATGGCTGGTCGGGCAGCAGTTGCCAGCGCTGCAGAGCTCAGGCAGCTTTAAGCTGCTGGCACACTGCACCGAGAAAACCGCGCTGCCAGCAACGGAAAAAAGCTGGCAGCAGATTTTCCAGCAGGCCGGATTGTCTTTGCAGGTGGTTGCCACCGGATGTTGCGGCATGGCCGGAACCTACGGCCACGAAGCGCAAAATCAGACCAATAGCCGCGCTTTATATGATTTAAGCTGGGCCAGCCCGGTGCAACAGACGGCGCCAGACTTGTTGCTGGTTACCGGCTTTTCTTGCCGCAGTCAGGTTAAGCGTTATGAGGGGTTTAAACCCAAACATCCATTACAAGCACTGTTGCAGCTGATGCCATAAACCCGGTTTAATCTGGTTGAGTAAGCGGATGTGATAAACGCGTTTGCAGAAAAAGTCCCTGCTGCTACTGTTAGCTGCAGGACCATTTCTGACAGGAGCGCGAGTTATGAGTATTGAATACAATCCGGTGGGCTGGTTTGAGATCCCATCGCCGGATCTTGCGAAAAATCAGCAGTTTTTTCAGCAGGCTTTTGGCTTTGAGTTTGAAATTCTAGAGATGGCCCCTTACACCATGGCAATGTTTGCCGCCGATCACAGCAAACCTGGCTCAGCCGGTGCTTTGGTACAGGGCCCGGATGTGGAGCCGGCGACCGTCGGTGTGACGATTTATTTTGGCTGTTCGGAAGTCAGTGCGCAGTTGGAAAAAATCGCTGCCGCAGGCGGCACTGTGCTGATGGAAAAGATGTCGATTGGCGAGCACGGTTTTATCGGCATGTTCCTCGATGTTGCCGGCAACAAGTTAGGTTTACATAGTATGAGTTAGGCCTGGCAAGAATAATAAAAACGGCAGCTTGCGCTGCCGTTTTTGCATCAGAATACCTAACAAGAAAATCAATCAGAAGCGGGCAGTCAGCCCAACCGCCAGCGAGCGGCCCGGCAAAGGCACATCCTCTTTGACAAAAGAGCTATGCACAAAACCAAGCTTATCCGTCAGGTTGGTTGCTTTGAGGTAGGCGGTTAAGTCCAGCGCAGCCAGGTCAAAGTCGTAGCTGACATTGGCATCCACCAGCGTATAACCAGCCGTGACTGTCTCATCCACAGCGATTTTGTCTTGTTTGGCGTAATGGGTCAGGCCAAATTGCCCTGACCAGTTTTCGCCCTGATACTGATATGACACACCTGCTTTCATCGGCGGTGTCCGAGGCAGGTCGCCACCGGACTTAAGTTCTGCCCGCACGCTGTCGGCGAAGAACTCCAGTTGCTGCGCCGGGGCAAAACGCCAGGTCAGGGCAAATTCAGCGCCATAGAGCCGCGCATCGGCCTGACGGTATTGATAAACAGTGAAATCACCGTGATCGTGCTCATCTTCGGCTTCTCCTTCATGCTCTTCATGGGCATGCAGCTGTGCCATCGTTAGGCCGGTATTGGCCTGATAGATAAAATCATCGACTTCATTGAGGAAGAAGTTATAACTGAAGGTCAGGTCACCTTTGGTTTTGGCAAAACCTAAGTCAATGTTGTTCGCTACTTCCTTCTCAACTGAGTCTGGATGGAAGTGGATATCGCCATCTTCTGTCAGTTCATAACCCAAACCGAGCTCATAGCCCTGAGTCGCGATATGCAGGCCATTGGCAAACAACTCACTGGCACCAGGCGCCCGTGCTGAGTGGCTGAGCTGCAGCGACCACTGATAACCCGGTACAAATTGCCAGACCAGGCCCGAGGATAAGCTGGATGCTGTTGCTGAATATTTCGTTAGCAGCAGTTCTTCGTGCTCTTCGTCATCATGCGAGGTGTCGTGCTCAGCATCGACGGGGGTATGACTGACGCGTTCTAAGCGCGCACCAAGTTGCCACTGCAAATCGCCAAAGGATTTTTCTTCCAGGATAAACAAAGCATTGCTATGAGTATCTGTTGCCGGTGTAAACGCCTCTTCGCCGCTGGCGGCAAAATCAGTTTGTTGCTGATGCAGGCCGACCAGACCATGCCAGCCGAGGACATCGCTGTGTTCAATACTCAGACGATTTTCCAGGCTGTCGTTGTCAAAGCGGGTGCCAGGTACACCACCTTCTACTTCTGCGTGCTGATAATCGGTATAGGCACTTTGCAGCGCGATAGTTTCAATGCCTTTGACCGGGGCATACCATTCGGCCGCCAGACCATAACGGTTTTGCGTCAAATCGGCATAAACGCCTTCGTCGGTGTGCTCGTCTGCTGACTCGGTTTCCTCTTCGCCATGATGGTGATGGCCCGGAATGCCGTATTGGCTGTTGATCCGGCCATAAGAGACCCCAATCAGGCCGTCAGTCGTGACCCAGCTGCCGCCAAGGTTCAGTCCTTGATTATCGAGTTGGCTATTTTCAATCTGATCCAGCGTTTCACCTTCATCATTGGTAAAGGTCGGCGTATCAAAGTTATCAGTCTGGCGATCGTAGCCATCGAAGTGCCAGGCAAATTCGCCTTGGCTACCGTCGTGCGCCAGCGCAGCAGTCCTTTCATTGGCAACGCTGTTGTATTTGGTATCAATGACGGTTTGCGGGCTGCGCATCTGGCGTGGAATGCGGTTGTCGACCAGATTGACCACACCACCGATAGCACCACTGCCATAGAGCAGCGTGGCTGGGCCGCGTAACACTTCAATTTGCTCTGTAGTGATGGCGTCGGCGGAAATCGCATGGTCCGGGCCCACACGAGACACGTCTGCGCTGTCGAGGCCATTACTCAGCACTTTCACCCGTGGTCCATCTAAACCGCGGATCACCGGCGCTGCTGCGACCGGGCCATAATAGTTGCTGTGCACACCTGGGGTAAATTTCAGTGTCTCGCCAATAGTGGGTTCCTGCCGGCGCTGCAACGCTTCACCGCTTAACACCGAAGCCGGTTGCGCCATATCCAGATCATAATGATGTAAACCGGCTGCTGAGACGCGTAAATGCTCAATGCTGCCTTTGCTCAGCGCGACTTGTAACTGGGGCTGTTCTGCTTTAACAAACTGATCGTTAAAGCCTTTAGCGGCGATGTGGATTTCGGCGCCGGACTGCACAGTTAAACGAAATTCACCGGCAGCGTTGGTATACACATATTGCTGGCGGCCATGCACGTGAACTTTGGCATTGCTGACCGGCTGGCCTTGTTCATTCAGAACTTTGCCTTGTAGCTGCAACTCGGCGCCTGTTGCTGTAGTAGAAACCAACGCCAGACCCAGCGCGAAATTCAGGGCGGATAAACGAAACGTCATAGCAAATTACCTGATTGAGGTGTGATAACATTACATTTTAAAGGTAATGATATAAAGTAACAATACTCTTCATCGGTAGAATCTGGCAGTTGGCAGGCAGGAACCCTGGTTTGTTGTGCTGTAAAACCTGCTGTGCAGTCAAGTTCCAGCCGCTATGTGCATGGATTATGCAGGACAAAAAACGGGCTTCTACACTGTAATTGCCGCGGTTTGTCACCAAAAAGGGGGCTGTATGCAACTGGCAATGAAAGTCGTGCGGCTGGAGCTGTTTTATAACCATGCGGCCAGCCAGCGTTTTTTACACGAAATCCGTTATTTGTCGCCATTTTTTGCCGAAGAGGTCGAGCACTTTTGTTTGCGTCTGCTTTCTTTGATGAGTCTCTATGAATTTGCACCGGCGCTGGCGCAGACTGCTGGCAAAGGCCCTGATCTTTTTGTCAAAGACGAGCACAGCCATTACCGGCTCTGGTGTCAGGTAGCGGTGCCAAACGACAAACAACTACAGCGTGCTTGCCATCAAAGCGATCAGGTGTTGTTAATGTTGCCGGAGTACGAGCAAAAAAAATATTTGCAGGCGCATAAACAAAGCGCCAACCTGCAGATCTGTGGCGTCAGTGCTGACACCCTGAATGATTTTGCTCAGATGCTCAAAGCCAATATGCAGCTCAGTGTCTGGCGTGACGACGACGTGCTGCAAATCACCGACGGCCAGCAGCTGCTCGAACTCGCGGCGCCGCCGGTTAGCTCGACGCTGCACTGATTGCACTTTCAGCTGTCACAGGTATAATTCGCCGCTGTTTTTTTGCTCCGGATTTGCGATCCGGCTTATTGCATAAAAGGTGAAATATGTACGTTGTTGCTGCGCTCTATAAGTTTGTGAATTTGCCCGATTATGTCGAACTGCGGGATAAGTTGTATCAGCATTTGGTGCTGAATAAAGTTAAAGGCACTTTGTTGCTGGCCGAAGAGGGCATCAACGGTACTATTTGCGGCACTCGCGAAGGCATCGACGCAGTCCGCCAGTGGCTCGATGCCGATGGCCGCTTTGAAGGCCTGTCATATAAAGAATCATTTGCCGATGAGCCGGCGTTTTACCGCACCAAAGTCAAATTAAAGACAGAAATCGTCACTATGGGCGTGCCGGGAGTGAACCCGCAACATATCGTCGGCACTTATGTCAAAGGCGAAGACTGGAACCGGCTGATTGAAGACCCTGACACAATTCTGATTGATACCCGCAACGATTACGAAGTTGCTATCGGTACTTTTAAAAACGCCGTTAATCCTAACACCACCAGTTTCCGCGAATTTCCGCAATGGGCAGCCGAGAATCTGGATAAAACCAAACACAAAAAAGTCGCGATGTTTTGCACCGGCGGTATTCGCTGCGAAAAATCCACGGCCTATTTAAAAGAGCAGGGCTTTGACGAGGTCTATCACCTCGACGGCGGCATTCTGAAGTACTTAGAAGAGATGCCGGAACAAAACAGTTTGTGGCAAGGCGAGTGTTTTGTGTTTGACCA
>Ga0247724_1000264_pt1 | contig 13231 bp, 21 predicted proteins | sample OKSTACKMC2E_FD_182776 | JGI IMG/M metagenome (GOLD analysis project Ga0247724, IMG submission 182776) | Subsurface sediment microbial communities from gas well in Oklahoma, United States - OK STACK MC-2-E | ecosystem: Environmental > Terrestrial > Deep subsurface > Rock core/Sediment | place... | reverse complement strand
CCAGAAGATCCTTGCGCAGCGTTTGCAAGGCCTCGTGTGGGGTGGTGCTTGAATTGGCACGGACTTAACAGGCTGGGGAAATTTGGCGGACTCGTTTGAACGCCTTATTCAGTGCGGCATTCAAGCGAGCGCCGACCACTACATCAGTAAAAACGCGGTTGGCACTAAAATTCAAAATTCTGGGTATTTTACGGCTGGTTTTTGCTCGAAACTTGGCATGAATTAGGAAATAAACACCTAGAAATCAGCACTACATCTCTCCAGCGGCTCGCAGGAACTTGAACGTCGCAATCATGCTTCGAAGCCGCAATTCAAGGTCAGGATAATCGCGAGCAGCCTCCAGCCAGTGCGGCGCGCCTTCTAACCCGAAGTCAACCATGTGAGCGGTTACTTGGTTGTCTCGTATTTTCTTCTCCCCAATCCTGAGCACAGCTTCCAAGGTATCCCGTCGCATATCAAAAGGCGGCGCGGGGATAGCATTGACGGAATATTCGGCCTTTGTGGTCTCGTGCGCCAGTCGAGTTGCTCTTGCTCCCTGGTCTCCACTTTCAACGCAGTTGGCTGGCGGCCGGGCGATTGACATGGCCTCATCGAGCAGGTCCATCGTGATCGTTTCAATTCCATCAATTGGATCGACCGTCGTGAGCCGTTCGTTGTAGGCGTTGATAAATAATGCCTTGGCCGTCGTCAGCGGTTCTCCTGAAGCGACTGTCACCCTGTAAGTATCGAAGCCCGAGCAAAGCTGGACTTTACGTATTAACGCCATGACTTCAGATGAAGGTACAAATTCTCGACGAAGTCCACCTGGGCCCTTCCCGGGGACCTCAACGAAGTCCCATTTTTCACGCTCGGCTAATTCATACCAACTCTTCCTTGTCGTAGGAAATTTAGGCAAGCGAAAGCTCGCAAGCTCGGCCGCAGAGTAAGTGTTACGCGACGTAACAGTTATATTCATAACGTAACAGTTATATTCATCAAATAAATCAATAGCTTAAAAAATTGCTTCGTAAAAGTAACTGTAACGCTTGACGTCGTTACAGAGTTACAGTTACGATGCGCTCTGTCAATTTCAAATCGTTCAACTGACATGGCTAAAAAAACCACCGCACCAAAAGACTGGACCAAAGAGTTCATCAAATACCGAATCAGCGAAATGTTCGGTTCGATGACGGACATGGCCCATTGTTACGGGTTGCACCCATCCGTGATTCGCCGGGCTCTGCGTGTGCCTTACCCGAAGGTTGATCGGATCATCGCCAAGGCCCTTGGCGAGCATCCGGCAGACATCTGGCCGTCGCGTTACAACCGTCACGAATGTGCGAGCAACCCGCGCCTTTGGCGGCGCTGGATCTGTGTAAAGACTAGCACACCCGATGCGGATGTTGATGTCAATTCACCGTCCTCTACCTGACATGCTGCGGCATCCAGATACCCGTTCCGGCGATCTTTTTGCCGAACACACCGAGCGTCCAGGAGCTCTTGGTTGCCAGGTAGAAATCTCGGCACGCATGGCGGTGGCTCTGGAGCATGCCCGTGAGCGTGGCCTGACCCGCGAACGGATTGCCGAGCGAATGAGCTATCTGCTCGGCGAAAAAATAAGCAAGGAAACCCTTGACGGATATATCGCACCGTCGCACCGCGATCGCGAATTGCCGTTCCGTCGCGCGATGGCGTTCGATGCGGCGCTTGGGGAAGACGTGCTGATGGGCTTGTTCGCGGAAAAGTTGGGCGGGCGGCATGTGGTGAGTGCAAATGACGCGGCGCTGCTGGAATGGGCACGGCTGCACTACGAAGAACGCCAACTAGTGGCCAGAAAGAAGGCGCTGGAAGTGGTGCTCTTATCAAGGAATGGAAAATGAGCTTCTCAAACGGCATGAAAACCCATTATTCCTGTGCTGAACTGGCTGCGTTGCGAATAGCTGGATTCCCAACTGCAAAAAAGAACTGGATTTCACTCGTCGAGCGTGAGAAATGGGAAAGCCGTCCAAGAGTTGGTAGAGGTGGTGGGTATGAATACCTTCCCCCGTCATCCGTCCTCAAGAAAATTCGCGCCCAGGAAAAGATTTTCTCCGCCGTCGCCAACCCGAAGCCGGAGCACGTGATTCTGGCGCGGGCCTGTGCCGATATCGCACAACTCAGAGCCGACGAGGAGGCCGCCAAGCAATCACGTTTCGAGCGCGGCCAAGAGCAGCTGCGCATGCTGGTAGGCGGTCTTTCAAAGCATGAAGCGCTGTCCCTGAGCGGCCATTGCGAGATCGCCGAGGGCTGGAAAGTCTGGTTTCACCGGCAGCAACCCCTCAAGCGGACCCCGTCCTGGCCGCTGTTCTCCCGCGCCTACAACCTGGCCGAAATCCCGGTTTCAAAAGCGGTTCGCGACGCGTTTCCCAAGGTCTCGCCGCGCTCAGTGCAGCGCTGGGTGACGTGGTACGAAGACGGCAACTTTGAAGCCCTGGTGGATCGTCGGAACGGCAGCGACAAGAAAGGCAAGAACACCTTTTCGGCGCAGCCACTGCTGGCAGCATACGCCAAGAAAATCATGCTGGAGCGCCCTGGAATCAAAACCGAGCAGCTGCATGAATTACTGAAAACCGCCGCCATCGACCAGGAAACCGGCGAGGTGTTGTTCCAGGCCCCGAGTTATACCCAGGTGTATCGCTTCCAGAAGGCGTGGATTGAAGAAAACGGCGATCTCTACCTGCAGGCGACCAACCCGGATGCCTTCAAGAACTCCGTCATGCTGGCCTTCGGCAGCTACTCCGAAGAGGTCACGGAATACAACCAGCGCTGGGAAATGGACGCCACGCCGGCCGACTGGCTGCTGCTCGATGCCGATGGCAAGAAGCGCCGGTATACCGTTAGCGTGATCGTCAATGTATGGTGCCGGCGAATGATCGTCGTGGTCAGCCGCACGCCGAAGACCGAAACGCACTGTATCGCCCTGCGCCAGGCGTTGTTGGCCTGGGGCGTACCGAAGCAGATCGTGACGGACAATGGCGCGGACTATCAGAGCGAGCATTTCAAGCGCGTGCTGAAGGCGCTTGGTATCGATCATCTGACCCGAAACCCCTTCAGCCCGGAAGAAAAGCCGCACGTCGAGCGCGGTATCGGCACCCTCAACCATTCCATTCTTGAGCTGCTGCCGAATTTTGCCGGGCACAGCGTGGCCGATCGAAAGGCCATCGAAGCGCGGCGCTCTTTTGCCGAACGCCTGGCCAAGAAGGGTGAGCTGGTTGATTTTGCTGACGTAATGGACGGTTCATGCACCGGCGATACGCTGCAAAAGAGCATCAACACCTGGCTTAAAGGGTGCTACGAACACAACGAACACGGTGGCCTCAAAACCACGCCCTTCCTGCGCGCCAGTTCATGGACCGGCGACGTCCGGCGCATCGAAAACGAACGCAGTCTGGACCTTCTTCTGGCACGGCCGGCCGGGAACAATGGCCGGCGCACGCTGCAGAAGAAGGGGATCAACCTCGATGGCACCTGGTTTATCGCTCCCGAGCTGGCCAGTATCGAAATGGGCAGCCAGCTGGATCTGTTCGAGACCGAAGATCTCGGCAAGATCGTCGTTTATTACCGAAAGAACTTCCTGTGCATTGCTCAGGCCCCGGAACGCACGGGCGTATCACGGGCCGAGATTGCCGTCAAAGCTGATCTGATCCAGAAAGACCGGCTGAAGACGGCACGCAAGACGATCAAGGCTGAGACGCGTAGCCTGCCGGACACCGGCGACGTATTGGCGCGCCACCTAGCCGAACGTGCCGCCGCCGCCAACAAGCTGGTGCAGGGACAGTTTGGCCAATCCACCACGGCTTACACCAGCCACGGACTGGAGCAGGCTGGCCGGGCGCAGGCGGCAATGGACGGTCCGCAGCCCTCGGCGCAGGCGGCCGCGCTCTCCGATCTGGCGCAACAGATGATGCGCGAAGCGCCGACCAACCTCTCCGCCCTGCCTGGGGCACAAGCACACGCCACGCCGATGGAAGGCATGACGGCCCGCGAACGCTATGTTCTGCACGGGCAATACGTGGCGCTTGTTGAAGCGCACGGCGGCGATATCGAGATTCTGCCGGAAGCCTGGCAGCGCCGCTTCCTGCTTAAGTTTCCAGAGTCATCGATTTACCGGGAGCAGGCCAGTTTGGCCGAGGCCCAAAAAGAAGCCGCTACCCGTTAGCGCGGGCAGCGGCGAGCGTTCAGAGCAGCAACCAAACCACAACGAACGGAGTAATTATGGCTGAAAACATAGTGACCATGCAAAGCGGCCTCGGGCAGATCGCCCCGCTGGCTAACATCGGCGTGATGGAAAACGCCATCCACCGGCTTAAAAACCGGGGGCCAGGTGACCCCGGACTATTCGTTATCAGCGGTCCGTCAGGCTACGGAAAGAGCATGGCGGCGGCACTCGCCAAGGCGCGGCACCAAGCCTACTACCTGCAGCTGGATGACTTTGTCACAAAGAAGGGCTTGTTGGTCAGTTTATGCCGCGTTCTGGCCCTGGTGCCCCCTAGCGAGAAGCCGAAGGGAACGACAGCGGAGCTGGCCGATATGGTTGGCGCGCAATTGGCCACCAGCCGGCGCGTGCTGATCATTGATGAGTTCGACTTCGCGGTGAACAAAGGGTTGGTGATGAGCGTCTTCTCGATCTACGAGAAGAGCAAGGCCAGCATCCTGTTGATCGGCGAAGAAGCCATGCCCGGTAACCTCGCCAAGTGGGAGAAGTTCTCCGGCCGCGTGCTCGATACGCTGTACGCCGAAGCCATTGGCCTGAAAGACGCGCAGACGCTGGCGCGGCACAAATACCCGGAGTTTGGCTTTGCCGATGACCTGCTGCAGCACCTGGTGAGCATCTCTGACGGTAGCGTGCGGCGGGTGAATAACAACCTGGCGACGATCCATAACGAGGGCTTGTCGATGGGCTGGGAACGCTGCGATCTGGCCGTCTGGGAGAAGTTCGAGGCAGCAAACGGGGCGCGCAAGCTGCAGGTGGCTGGGGTCAAGCGGAGGGGGGCGTGATGGCGCGCCGCGAATCTTGCGCTAAAGCGCTCCATCTTTCCGCAACCGTTGCTGCCAGCAAACCGGAGGGGCTGGTGATGGTCAATCTTTCCATCAGTGACCTGGTTTGCTCCCGCGACGCCAGCACCAGCCGCATCAATGCCCGACTCGCCCTGACGCGCACTGAAGCGGTTGAATTGCACAAGGCTTTATCAAACGAGGTGCGGAGACTTGGCCATGTCGCGTAAACCCGCCATCCTCGAACTCATCGGCGGCAAGAGCCAGCGACAGCGCGTTTGGGAATCCCTTCGCGCTTTTGCTGGAACGGACAGCGGATTTTTTACCGCAGACGCCCTATCGCGTAGCAGCAAGGTCGAGATCGACCCGATCAACACTTATCTAAAAGGGCTGCACGCCGCCGGGTACATTGGCATCGTCGGCGACGTTATGCGCGGCGTAAAAAACGTGTACCAGATGATGCGTGATAACGGCGTCGAAGCGCCCCGCGTGCGTCGCGATGGCTCCCCGGTAACTCAGGGTCGCGGAAACGAGGCGCTGTGGTCTGCAATGACCGTGCTCGACTCTTTCAGCCCGGCTTTGCTGGCGGAAATCGCCGGAGTCAAGGCGTCAACGGCCTCAGCTTACTGCAAGGCGTTGAGCAAAGCGGGCTACCTGCAGGTGATTACGGCGGGAAAAGGCATAGGGAAAGGTGGAATCGCCTCGATCTGGGCGCTCAGCCCGGAGCATCGACTGAAGCCGCGAGCGCCAATGATCACCCGCCTGCACGCCGTCTACGACCCGAATATTCACTCGATTGTGTGGTCGGAAGGCGCGGACGAAGCGGCTGATGCCGTAGAAATGGGCGAGGTGCTGTAATGGCTGACATCCGCACGCCTTCTACCCTAACCATGGCGCAGGCTGCTGTAAAACGCCTGGGAACCATCCAGGCTACGGCGAACGTGATCACGGCCTCCGGATTTCGCGTCGGTCGCGCCAACCTGTCGCGCTACCTGAACAACGATCTGGACAGCGTCTACAACATCGAGGCCGCGATTGTGGCGTGCTTTGACCGTTGCCCATGCCCCTACCTGGGAATGGAGGTCGATTCCGTCCATTGCCGCGAAGTGAATTCCGGCCCGGTACCAACGTGGGACCCGTCCGCAATTGATCAACGGCGCGCCTGCCAGACCTGCCCGCACGCCCCAGGAGCGTTTCCTCAGACCGGCGTTGCCGGATCTTCAGTGCACAAACCGGAGGTGAGCAAGTGAGCGCCAATCACGCCCTGGTCTTTGACCTCAACGTCGAGCGCGATCGCCGCGCCACGATGCCGCAACGCATCAGCCTGGCGGACGCCTTGCGCCGCATCGAGCGCAGCAGCCAGTGGCTGGCCGGTGCCCAGCTGCGCGTTCTGGCCTTTTCCGCCAACACCCTGCATGACCCGGTGATTATCGTCGCCAGTCACCCGCGCGTCTGGTCACTGTTCTCCGGCCGTGCCGAGCGTACCGGCTACCGGCAGGACGGCGCCCTGCGCTACGAGGTATGGGAAGGCATCGATCACATCAACCACGTCTGTATCCGCTGGCTGGAGGTAATGGCATGCGCAGCCTGAAAACCCTGAAACAACTCACCCACAACGCCGCCCGCGCCTGGCTGCACTTCTGGCGTGCCGTCCGTTACTGGCACTTCCTCAACTACTCCTGGCACCTGGCCTGGCACAAGGCGCGGAGGTCCATGTGAGCAAGATGACCGACATCACGGCACAAAGCGTCATCGGGCGTTTCCTGATTGCCCTGCGCGCCGGCCGCATGACCAGCCGCGAACTGACCGACCGCCTCGACAGCTTGCCGAGCTTGAAGCAGATGCGCAGCAGCGGCCTGATCGATGGCGACGAGAACGGCTGGTTCCTGACCGAGGCCGGGCGCGCCGCCTGCCCGCTGCGCAATCCGCTCGCCGCCGTCATCACCCCGCCACCGCTCGGCGGACAGGCCGCCCGGGCGGTACCGCTGCAAACGCCGCCCACCATCCACGAACGCCACAACCGGCTCGCATTGCCGGAAACCACAGGAGAAAACGCCATGCCCGAACCTGCATTGACAAAACCAATGACCGCCGTCAGCCAGGTGTTACTCATGCTGGCCGACGCACCCAAGGGAGTCACGCGCAAAGACCTGATCACCCGCACCGGCCTGAAGAAGAACAACATCGACAACGCCATCTTCAACCTCGTTTCCTCCGACAAGGCCACGCGCCTCGGTTACGGCCTCATCGGCATCACCGACGAAGGAAGAACCGCCGCCAAGAAGTTGAAGATCGACCGGCCGGCGATCGCCACAAGCGCGCCGGTCGTTGCGCCACCGGCCGAGGTCAAGCCACCCGTACAGGCAGAGCCGCCCGCCGAGCTTGAAACATCGACGACCACGCCAACCGACGAAGAACCCGACGAAACGCCGGCGCCAGACATCGACTTCTGTGTTTACGCCGATGGGCACCTGGCCATCATCGACGGCGACGAGATCCTTGTACTGCCGCCCGATGCCACCCGTCGCCTCGGCCACTTCCTCGGCTGCTTCGACCTGAACGACGGCGCGTCGCGCCTGGCCTGCTAGCCACAACCACCCCTTAACTACCCAACCACCCGGAGACCCCATGGAAATCACCCTAGCCACCATCCGCACCGCCGCCGAACGCCTGGCAGCGGCGCACGTCGCTACCACGGCGCGTGCCAGCCTGCTGCAGGACGAAATCAAGACGGCGGTAACGCCGATCTATGACCGCCATCGCACCGGCCTGGATGCCGCCGCCGAGGAAGAAGCCCGCGCCCGAGACGAACTGCAGCAGTTGCTCGAAGGCGCCCCGCAGCTCTTCACCAAACCCCGCTCATTCGTCATCAACGGCGTGCGCGCCGGCTACCGCAAGGAAGAGGACAGCCTCTTCTATGCCGACGAAACGGCCGTCATCGCCCGCATACGCGCGCTGATCCCTGACCAGGCCGATCTGCTCATTCGCACCGAAGAATCGCTGGTCGCGGACGCGCTGCCCCAGCTCGATGGAAACGCCCGCCGCCGGGTCGGCATCTCGCTCATCACCGGCGTCGATCGCGCCTTCATCACTATTGGCGACTCCGACGTCGAAAAGCTGGCCCGCACGCTGATCGCCGACGCCATCCGCCGGGTAGGCGATGAAGAGGCCGCGCCGAAGAAGAAGGGCAAGGCGAAGATCAAAGAATCGGTGTAATTCGCAAACCAATTTCCAACCACTCCCACGAAAGGGGAAAACGCATGAACTCATCTGAACTGATCGCCAAAGTCGCCAGCATTTCCGGCGAAACCCGCAAGGCCGTCGAGGCCGTCCTTAAGACCACGGCTGACGTGATCGCTGCCGAGCTGCAGGAAGGTGGCGAAGTCAAGCTGCTGGATATCGGCCGGCTGCACGCCCAGAACAAGGCGGCGCGTACCGGGCGCAACCCGAAGACCGGCGACGAGATCGCCATCCCGGCCCGGTGCGTGCCGAAGTTCACGCCGGCCAAGGCGCTCAAGGAGGCCGTCAACGCCTAGTCGTCTGGCTCGATGGCGCCCGGGTAACGCGCCGGGGCCATCCGGCAAGCCGATTTAACGGAGGACACGATGAAACTCACCAAAGAACAGAAAACCGAGCTGGCAGAACGACTGACGTCCCCCTGGGGGTGTGTCGAACTTCTCTGCGACGGCTATCGGATCGCCCTCCAGGTGCAGCGCGCAAAGGGCATGACCTACCGCGTGGTCACCTTCGTCAATGGCGAATGGAAGGGGCTGTGGTGCTCAGGGAAGGCGGAACACCCTGAACAGAAGTTCCTCAACAAGAAAACGCATCGCGCCTGCACGCCCAGCCAAAAAGCCAAGATGGAGAAGATCATCGGCAAGCGTGCGGTCGCCAAAGACCCGTACTACAGCAAGACGTTTGTCACCTACGACCTCTCGTGGCCAAGCGGGAAAGCCGCCATCAACCACCTGTGCCGTGTCTGTGAATCCGTTGAAATCGCGCCACCGAAGGAGGCACAACCATGAACGCTCCGTCCGCTGCCCTGCGCTCCATCGACCGCTTAAAGCAAAGGCGCAAAACAATTCAAACCGGAAAAAACTGGTTAGCCAAGCACGTCGACTTTGATGACATGGCTTACCGTACGTTACTAATGCGTTGTGCCGGCGTTAAGTCGAGCAAGGATATCAACTCCGTTGATCGTGCCGACGCGGTGATCGCCGCCCTGCGCAAGCTGGGATTCCCCACGCTGGCCAAAGGCGGGAAGGCGCCGGCCCGGCTGGAACACGAACCCTACCTGCAAAAGATCGAAGCGCTGCTCGCCGACATGGAACTGCCCTGGGCCTACGCTGAAAAGATCGCCGAGAACATCACTGGCGGCAACAAGCCCGAAGCCATCAAGCGCCTGGAATGGGTCAAACAGCAGAAGCACCTGGTGGGCATCATCGCCGCCCTGCATGCCGAGAAGAAGAAGCGGCTGACCAGAGTGCTCGAGCAGCTCGGCGCCCGCCTGGCCACGCGCGGATTAACGCCGCAATGGGTTGCGGATCAGGCCGAAGCCATGGGGCGACTCGGCCAGCCGTGGCCCTGGCATGACTGCCTCGAAACCCTGCGCCTGATCGCCAAGCGCCTTGATAAATACGAACAGGACTGACATGGACGCCCGAGCCTACCCGGAGCTGCTCGCCGACCTGGCCGACCAGGTGGCGCTCAAGATCGTTGAGCTGGGCACTCCCATGGATAAAGCGGCCGACATCGGTTTCGCCGTCGCCGAGCACATCCGCGAGCACTGGGGCGGCCAGCCGATCTACCTTCCCAAGGGCGCGCAGTACGATTTCTCAATGCGCGACATGCAGGTCTTCGAACGCTTCAACGGCCACAACCATGCCGCCCTGGCGCGAGAGTACAATCTGACGGTCATGCGCATCTACCAGATCGTCAAGGCCGTGCGGGCCGAGTTGATCAAGAAAAGACAGGGCGCGTTGTTTTGATAAGGGAGAATAAAATGAAGATGCTTGCTTTTGCTTTAGCAATGGTGCTGGCCAGCTTCCTGGCCGGATGTGGGCAACAAGAGCCACCGAAGCAAGCCGCTGCGCCGGCTGCTGTGGTTCCGGCGCCGCCAGTAAAAACACACAATTACTCACTCAAAGACGGCTACGAATACGGCTACGAGCGCGCGGTTTCAGCGGTGGAACAACAGCGTGGGCAGGCCACCAGCGTTTTGATAATGGCTAAGTATGCCGGGCAATACGAGGGTAAGTATCAGATTTACATGAAGCCCCCAGAACAGCCCGGGTCCGTCGTCGTCGCGGAGTGCTCCAACCCCTGCGAGTTCATGAAGGTGATGGTTTTCTTCCAGGGCGAGCACGTGACAACCGAGCGGATGCGCACCGCGCCCGGAATCATTGGCTGGATGATCCTGGAGGATGCTATCAATGGCGAGCTGGAACAGTACGTGGCGGAGAAGAATGGTCGCAAGATCGTCTTCCGGTTCGATGAAAAGAAGGGGTTGATCACTTCTCCACTGGCTGAGGTGAAAAACGCGCCGTAGCCTCTCAGCACTGGAAGAAGAACAACCAACCCCGCTCCGGCGGGGTTTTTGTTTTAAAGCCCTTTAGTCGATTGGCTTTGGCCGTCTGCGTACCCTTTCGGTATGCGACAAATCACCCTCATCGTCATCCACTGCAGCGCATCGCCAAATGGCGAAAGCCTGTTCCGTGGCACGCCCGGCCAGCCCGGTTTTCAAACGCCGGCCAGCGCCATTGACGGCTGGCATGCCGCGCGAGGCTTCAAGCGCGCACCAGACGCCCGCGCCCGCTTCAATACCGACCTCGCGGCGATCGGCTATCACCACCTGATCTACCTCAACGGCGCCGTCGTCGCCGGCCGCGCGCATGACGAGATCGGAGCGCACGTCTCCGGCTACAACCAGAAGAGCCTGGGCATCTGCATGGTCGGTACCGACCGATTCTCAGCCGCGCAATGGGCATCTCTGCGCGACCTGGTCAGCATGTTGCGCGGCATGTACCCCGACGCACGCATCGTCGGTCATCGGGATCTGTCGCCGGATACGAACGGCAACGGAGTCGTCGAGAAATTCGAGTGGCTGAAAATCTGCCCGGGCTTCGATGTCGCCACATGGATCGCGGGCGGCATGGCCCCCATCGCAAAAGGTCAGCGGGGCGCCGCTTGCGGCGCATCCGCTACACCGACGGGTTGTGCGTCAAACGATGGATCGGAGAGCTAACTTGCAAAATTCTGAGGGCAACGCCACTACGCATGTGGTCTGGCTGAGTGGCGGCAAAGACAGCACGGCAATGGCTTTGCGCTTGGCCGAAGTGCAGCCGGAAACAGACTGGCGCTTTGTTTGCACGCCTACCGGCAACGAGCTGCCGGATGTGTTTGACCATTGGGAGCGAATGGGCGAACTGCTGGGCAAGCCGCTAGAACGGGTGATGCACCCTCTTGGCTTGGCCGGACTGATTGACGCACAGGCGATGCTGCCCAGCCATGCAGCGCGGTGGTGCACTCGGATGCTGAAAATACAGACCGCGAAGGCGTGGTATGCAAAGCACGCGCCCTGCGTGGCCTATGTGGGGCTGCGGGCCGACGAGCCAGAGCGCGAAGGGTTGTTTGGCACGAAGATTCCCCAGAACTACCCGCTGCGCGAATGGGGGTGGGGTTTGCCGGAAGTGCTTGGCTACCTGCAACAGCGCGGCGTGAAAGTGCCAACGCGGACGGATTGCGCGTGGTGTTACGACCAGAGCCTGCCGGACTGGTGGGAACTGTGGCACCGCTACCCGGCGATTTACGCGCAGGGCGAAGAGATTGAAGCGCGGCACGGGCACACGTTTCGCAGCCCGCAGCGCGACACATGGCCGGTGCGGATGGTTGATTTGCGCCAGCGGTTTGAGGGTGGCGACGTGCCGAGAAATACGGCGCTGAACCACGATTTGTTTGATGCAGAGCCGCAGCGGTGCCGGGCGTGCCTGCTTTGACGCACAACAACCCCCTGGAGGTCCCCAATGCTCGTTCCTGACTGGAAAGAAGCATGGTCCTGGCTATCCGTGCAGCTTGCCGCAGGCATCGCCGCGCTGGCGACGGCGTATGACTACCTGCCGGCCGTGCGCGAGAACCTGCCGGAAGGCTGGGTCAAGTATGCGATCCCGCTGATCATCCTCGGCCGCGTGATCGACCAGACCAAACGGGCCGCCAAATGAACCGCGCCCTGGTTCTCCTGGTTGTCGGAATCGCCCTGTTCGGATTCGGTTTCGTCAGCGGCAAGCGCGCCGAACACAACGCCAACGAAGCCCGCCGCGCCGAGGCGCAACAGACCGCCATCGAACTGCACAACGCGGTCGCCATCACCGCCCGTACCGAGGACGCCAAGGCAGTAACGCGCGCCGCCAGGACTGAGGCTGTTTTTAACGGAATCACCCGGGGAGCACTCACCTATGCGCAATACCACCTGCCTGCTGATGATCTTTGCCATCTCGATGCTGACGGCCTGCGCCTCTGGCGGGACGCCAATGCCGGGGCTGATGCTGCCCCCGCCACAGACGGCGATGGCGCCATGCCCGCCGCTGCCGCCCCCCTTGAGCGGCAAGCCGATGGATCTGCTCAGCAACCACATCGAGGTAGCGAAGCTGTATCACCAGTGCCGGGACCGACACCAGGCGCTGATCAACTGGATGGAGGCAACTGATGCGCTACGCTGACGCCCGCAACCAGATCCGCACCGGCGACCTGATCGCCGTACGCAAGAAGCACGGTTTCCTGCCGACGCTCACGCGCTGGGTCACCCGCTCGCCTTACACGCACACGGCCATCGCGCTATGGGGCGGCACCGACGCGCAGCCGCGCCTGCTCGTGGCAGAGGCCAAGGCCAGTGGCGGTTTTCTCACGCCCCTCTCGCAGTACGCCGATATCGACTTCGACGTATTCGACGCCCCGCGCGAGACGCTGATCACGATCGAGTCCGTCGTCTGGGAGGTGCTCGGCGTGCCGATCGGCTACGACATGTTCGACCTGGTGCGCATCGGCCTGAATCGCCTATTCGGTATCCCGCTGCCGGCCGGCGATGACGCCCTCAAGGTCTGTTCCGCCCTCTCGGCCACGCTGTGGCTGCAGGCCGGCTGGCGCCCGCGTTATTTACCCTCCATCCCCGCGCCTGACGACGTCGCGGCCGCACTGGCGGTCCCGCCACGGCTGCAGGTTCGGG
>Ga0247724_1000263_pt1 | contig 13255 bp, 7 predicted proteins | sample OKSTACKMC2E_FD_182776 | JGI IMG/M metagenome (GOLD analysis project Ga0247724, IMG submission 182776) | Subsurface sediment microbial communities from gas well in Oklahoma, United States - OK STACK MC-2-E | ecosystem: Environmental > Terrestrial > Deep subsurface > Rock core/Sediment | place... | reverse complement strand
TCCCTGAACCTGAGGCCCTTTCAACTTTGTTTTAAATTCCAAGTTGAATGGAAAGCTGGCTGCTTTTTGCTCTCTAACTGATACTGCATCCAGTATTAACATATGTAGCATCTCATTTACTTTAAGCGTTCACTCAATTAAATAAATCTTGCCTTCCTCCAGAGGAGGGAATTCAGCATCGTGATCATGGCGTAACTGTTCCACTTTAGCGGTATTGTCGTTGACGGTTTGCTCAACCAGTCTGCCGTGTTGAAAACGCAGCACGAGTTCAGTGGCGTAATAGCTCCGCATATGGCGAGCGAGGAAACATTGACCGCTCATTCCAAGCACAAAGGTGCCACAGAACCAAGCAGCCAATTGTGGAGGTTCGAACACTGTCGTTTGTTCGGCATAAATAGCACGCAACATCAGGCAATTGTCGATGACCTCCCACTGGCAGTGATAACCATCGCTGTCAGCTGTCGTGCGTTTTTGTCTCGGTTGAAACTCAAATCTTGGTTCTTTTTGACTGCGCTTTTTACGATACAAAGAAATCTTCGCAATAGAATGGTTTTGGCCATTAAAAAGTAACGCATCAGGAATTGGTTCGCTCATTTGGCGTCTTCTCCTTGCCTATGATTGATAAAGCGCTGCCAAGCGAAGTAGTTTGTCTTTAATGCGGTTGCGTAATACATCAGGCGCCAGCACTTCAACTTCAGCGCCAAAACTTAAAATCCATTCATCAAGTTTTCGACTGTCTGGCACCGTTGCTGTGACCTGCATTTCAAAATAATCCGGATCTGTCGGGCACGGAAATTTTTGCTCTGTAATTGCCAAATGTGTGATCTGCTGATTTTCCGCAAGTCTCATTTGTGCTAGATGCCCACCACTGTTGAAAAAGTGCAGTTTAATTTTTAGCATCTCTGGCTTATCACGTAAAAACCAAGCGACACCACGCGATTTACAGAATTCTCGAAACGAACTGTTTACCAGTTCTTCAGCATCAGTAAGTCGTTCCTGTTGCTCTAACAAAGTGGCTTCGCGTATCCGGTACATCGCCAACGTCAGCACCGTGGACGATTTAGCTTTATTGCCAATCAGGTAGCTGTTTTGCCCTTTTAACATGACACCCCAAGGGTAAAAATCGAACTTTGTTTGCTGTAAGCGTGCATTTTGATAATGCAGTGACAAATAGCGCTTTTGCTGAATTGCAGCATAAACAGTATCCACAACGGCAGGATTTTCTGCAGCCGGCAGCAACACAGATTCTGGTGCGACATACACCCGCTCTAAAAAAGCTTGCAGACCACCAAGCTGTTCGTTGAGTTCATATCGCTGACTGAGCGGAACATTTTGGCTTAAGAAAGCCAATAACATCTTGAAGGAGTTTTGTGAGCTCGCTTTTAGCAATGGGCTGTCGACACGAATATGGTGTCTGTGCTGGTTGCCTCTTTCACCAGTCGTTTTCTCTAACCCAATTGGGTGTCCATGGTCATGGTGAGCATATAACTCTTCGAACAAACGTTGCAGGTTCCGCTCCGAAACATCAATGGACTTATTACCCAAGTCTTGTTTTATGTCCTGAACGGTGAACTCTTTCCCAGGGTTTTGCAATAACAGCTCCAGCACGCTGAGTAAAAGTAGTCTGGGCGTTGATTTGGCCATCATGAACTCCGGTTTTTTTCATGATAAAAATTTGATGCGTCAAGAAATGACGTTTCAACAGAGTAGTCTTAACTTGAGTTCAACAGAGGAGTCAAGAAATGGCTTACAAACTTCAGCGAAAAGAGACACCAGGTTCAGCCTGGTACACCATCGGTTCAGGATATTCCGAATCAAACGCTTACATGATGTTAGCGCAATACCAAGCGAAATATACTAAAAGCTATTTCCGTATTGTGGATCAATCCAGCAACCGGACCGTTCATACTGCGTGAGCTGCTATGGTAGTAGCGACGTTTCACAGTCGAAAAAGTCGCATATAACTATTTTAAATGGGTTTGTTCAATTACTCAGAGGGGTAGGTCATGGATATTCGATTATTTACGGAAATAATGCAGCAGGCGGCAAAGTCTCAGAATGTCGGCTTAAGGCGGTACGAGACGGAATTTGATTTTCGATTTGGTATACCCGAAACGTATGTTGCAGCATCTTTTGAACAGAATTCAAGTTCTACTGTTATTGAATTTAGAGTTGGAAATGTCGGCATCTTCGTGAATAAATTTAATGCGCTGCACGTGGGCTCAGCTCGACAGCATGACAGTAGCAAAGATATGCTTGAAGTCAGAATTAATAACGGGCATTTTGATGAGGAAGTAATAACGCTTGTTAAAAAGTGTGCAGACCGTGCTGTTATGCAGTACATCAATAGACGTTGATATCGACGATTAATGCTGTCTCGGAAGAAATAGGTGTATTAATTAAAGCGAATGATTTTTGCATGCCATTTTCAAAATCTTATGTGGAAAAAGCAAATCAGGTATTTTTAAAACCGAGCATTACCTCTAAGGCATCCTGACCTAATCCCCAGAAGTTGTGCAGGTAACACAATAATTTATGAGTAGGTCAGACCGGCATCATGAGCTAATTTGCCCCCTTAGGGGTAGGAAATCATCATTAACTCAAACTACCGGTCACGTTAATTATCTGAGAGCTCGGGTTAATTACTTGGCGGCTCGGTTCTATTCGACCTCGACAATTAGTGCATATCGTAAGCTAATGAAATTATTGAGTAAAACAGAGATGTATTTTGGTGGTAGCCAAAACGTATTTTCATATTGACTGTCATGCATTTAGGAACTTACACTCGCAGGAGGAATGAAGTTAATCCTCAGCAAATTAAGACAAAGCGACACAGAAAAAGCTCGTCTTGCTGGGTGTACATGGAACTAATCGCATGGTAGCAGTACAACCCGATAGCGGTGTTTCTAATTGTATCGATGACTCACAATACTCCACTGAATTTATCCTGAAGAAACTCCAATCACGTGGGATACAGCTCTCACCATCTGACGAGCAAATCCAGATAATCCGATATGCTTTATCTGGGAAAAGCATCAAGGTTCAAGCTTTTGCAGGCACCGGGAAGACAACCACCATTCGGATGCTGACGAGCTGTTTAGATAAACCTGGTTTGTACGTTGCGTTTAACAAATCAATCGTTACAGAAGTTGGTAACAGTTTAAATAATACCGAAGCCCGAACGACGCACTCACTGGCACATTCCGCGACGATCAAAACTGACCCGGGTTTTGCCAGAAAACTTAAAGATAAGAGCAAAATTTGGTCATCAAAAATGCTTAATAGTGTTTTTGAAAACCAGTTAAGCCCATTTGATGTCAAAGTTGTAAAATCGGTTGTACGTAAGTTTGCCAAAAGCACTTCAAAGAGTATCGACTGCGCTCATATTGAGCCGCAGTTAGAATTGCAAATTAGAGCCCATTACTTATCGACTCATGAACGCATAGTTCGTTGTTTATTGCTACTTGCAGAACTCTGCTTGCCATTGAGCAAAGACGGCTATTTAACAAAAATCAACAATTTGTTAGAGATGTTCCGCAACAAAGGAGAAGAACAACAGGCACTTGTGGAGCTAATTCTTAAAGAAATTAGTATTTCAGAGCTCGTGAGCTTGATTGAGCAAACCCTGAAGAATTTTAAAAACTACTCTCCAAATAAATCGGTGAGTCTCGAAGATTTTCCGCAAAAGTTTTATCAAAGAGTTCAGGCTTTGACGGCCGAACAAGAACAGGGGAGTCCGGACGAGCAAATAGAACGGTTGCTACAGTCAGCGAAGCATGTCTGGTCTGCGATTATCGATCCGAATCATCATTACCCAATGAACGAAGATTGCTATTTAAAACTTTGGCAATTATCCGACCCTGTGATTGATACCGAGATTATTTACATTGATGAAGCGCAAGATCTAGATCCTGTGATGTTGGATATCCTGCAAAAGCAGACCTGCCAAAAAGTGTGGTTTGGCGATCAGTACCAGCAAATCTATGAATGGCGTGGCGCCGTCAATGCCTTAAAACTCATCTCGGTGGATACGGAATTGTATCTGACCGAGACCTATCGTTTTCCATTGCAGATTGCCGACCTCGCAAACAAGGTCCTGACACGACTTAAAAGCCCTGCATTTATAAAGAGTAAAAAAAACAACTCCGGGCAGCCCTTGGCAAAATTTGCGTTTATCGCCCGCAACAACAAAACGCTATTTAACAAAGCACTTGAAATGGCGTCAAAAAACAAGAAATTTTACTGGGCGAAGTTTGATGTTTCAACAATTGAAAATTACTGCAAAGCAGTCATCGAGATTTCCAAAGGCCGACCTTCTCCGCTTTACGTATTGGAGGATTTTAACTCGGTTCAAGAAATAGAAGAGCACTTGGAAGATAACCCAGACGAGTTTATCCGCCGAGCTATCGATTTATGCATCCAGTACAATTTTAACCTCGCAGCGATCCAAAAGACGCTTAATAAAATCAAAGAGTTCAATGACCCAAACTCACCCAATATCCTGACCACGGCTCATCAAAGTAAAGGGCTCGAGTGGGATTATGTCTTGTTGGCCAATGATTTCAGTAGGCCTAGTTCGACTAGTGCCAACGAGGAAGCTGAACTTGCTGAATGGAACCTACTTTACGTCGCTTTGACCCGGGCAAAAATGCGGGTACAGATGTTCGGGCGGGCGATAGGGATGTTGTTTGATGGTTTGGACAATATTCTCGACGCATCTCCATTTAACTGCACGACTGAGCGTGATGATTCGCCACAACCTTTTATACGTCCTGACCTTGATTTGTTTTTTGACGAAGGAGCGAAACAAGCATATCAACGCTTCCTTTTAGAAGAATTACCACTGCCTGTTATTGGTCATGATGTTGTCGTTGAAGATAGAGTCGTCGCCTCATTCGAATTTGCTTGGCCGCAAGCCAAGGTTGGCGTTTTCTTAGAGGGCGAGAACATGTCTGCACCTGGTTGGCGGTCGTTTCCGATGGCAGAAATCGACTCTGTGATTGAAATAGTTAAAGCAGTGGCAGTTTTCTCTTGATGCCCGTCAATGATTCGTCCGATATCGTTGCTTTTGAGGGGGCTTATGTAGCTTTTTCAATAAAGATTGGATATAAATCCGGTACTTATAGTTTTGTTTGTAATCCCTAAAATATCTGGGTATTTACTATAAAAATCAGAAACTTTTGGGTTTAAACCTTTTTGTGTATAGCCATGGTGGAAGCAAAAGTTTGGCTCTGCGACACTGAATTCGACAAGTTGAGTAACATGATGATGAATGTTCAAAATTTTGCCCCAGGGATGCGGGTTGTCATCCGAGACGCCGAGTGGCGGATCCGTCGTGCTGATAGCAGTGGTGATGGTGGATATTTATTGGCATGTGATGGCGTCTCCGAGCTGGTTCGCGGCAAAGAAGGCTTGTTCCTGACCAAACTAGAACAACAAATTGAAATTCTCGATCCGGCCAAAACCAAATTGGTTGAAGACGACTCGGCGAATTACCAAGCGTCGCAGCTTTATATCGAAAGCCAACTGCGCCAGCGGGTACCAACCGATGGTTTGGTGCATTTTGGACATCGTGCCGCTATGGATTCGATGCCGTTTCAGCTTGACCCAACCCGCATGGCATTAGCTCAGCCTCGGCAACGTATTCTTATTGCCGATGCGGTTGGTCTTGGTAAAACGCTTGAAGCCGGTATTATGGTGTCGGAGCTAATTCGCCGTGGCCGTGGCAAACGGATTCTAGTGCTCGCGGTAAAATCGATGCTGACACAATTTCAAAAAGAATTCTGGAGTCGATTTGCCATTCCACTGACGCGGTTGGATTCGACAGGGCTGCAACGAGTACGCAACCGCATTCCGACCAACCACAATCCATTTCATTATTTTGACAAAAGCATCATCTCAATCGACACGCTGAAGCAGGACATCGAATATCGTCACCATTTGGAAAATGCCTGGTGGGACATCATCATCATCGATGAAGCGCACAATGTGGCGGAGCGGGGAACCAGTTCGTTACGCAGTAAGCTTGCCAAGTTGCTGGCAACCCGCAGCGATACCTTAATTATGCTGTCGGCAACGCCTCACGACGGTAAACCTGAAAGTTTTGCCAGTCTGATGAATATGTTGGACCCAACAGCCATCGCCAACCCGCAAGAGTACGCCTATTCAGACTTTGCTGACAAAAACCTGGTGGTGCGTCGCTTCAAAAAAGACGTCAAAGATCAGATGGCAGGTGAATTTCCAGAGCGGCAAATTCAATCGCTTAAACGCGCCGCGTCTATTGCTGAAGAAGAGGTGTATCGCCGTTTAGTTGAGTGCAAGTTACGTGATGATGATGAAGACGACGCTAAACTAAATAAAGGCCGGTTGTTTAAAGTAACCTTAGAAAAAGCGCTATTTTCCAGCCCAATGGCCTGTGCCAGTGTTGTCTCGAATCGCCTGAAGCGGCTGGATAGCCGCAAGGATATCAATTCACAAAGCCAAATCAATGAACTCTCATCGCTACTGCTGGCGTTAAAAAAGATTGATGCTAGCCAGTTCAGCAAGTATCAGTTGCTGCTGGATACAATCCGTCATGATTTGTCGTGGAAACCAAACAAAGCGGACGATCGCTTGGTCATTTTCACGGAAAGTATCAAAACCTTAGAGTTCCTCGAAGCACATCTGAAAGACGATCTGAAAATCAAAGAGGAGCAAATTGCCACCTTGCGCGGTGATCAGGGCGATACACAGTTGATGGAAATCGTGGAGGCCTTTGGTAAAGCGCTGTCACCACTTCGTTTATTAATTTGCTCTGATGTCGCGTCGGAAGGCATTAACTTACACCATCAAAGCCACAAAATGATCCACTTCGATATTCCGTGGTCGTTGATGGTGTTCCAGCAACGAAATGGCCGGATTGACCGTTACGGTCAAAAGAATGTGCCTCAAATTCGTTATCTGCTCACTGAAGCGGCAGATCCACAAATCAATGGCGATATGCGAACGCTGGAAGTGTTGATCAACAAAGACGAACAAGCGCAGAAAAATATCGGTGACACCTCGGAATTTACCGGTAAATACTCGCAGGAAGAAGAAGAGCAGCAGCTGTCCGACTTTATGCTGCGCGACGATGCAGATGGCACCAGCTTGTTTGAGGCACTGTTAAACAGCAATGTGGCTGATGACAACGGGCATGATTTTTTTGCAGATCTAGCCAATGTGGTATCCAACAGCACAGCCGATGCCACCACCAGCGACACCACGTTGTTTGCCAATGAACAAGCTTATTGTGAAAAGGCGTTAGGGCTACTCAAAGCCTCAGGTCAAACGGTGCAGTTTGAACGTTTACCCGATGGCACCTTGTCGCTCGTCGCCCCACCTGATTTGCAACGGCGCTTTAAACAACTCCCACCGGAGATAAAACCTGAGGTAGATCCGGACAACTGGCAGTTGTATTTAAGCCAGGACAAACAGGTGATCACCGACGCCATCACGCGTTCGCGCGGTGAACAACATGCTTGGCCGAGTATTCAATACCTGTGGCAAATCAACCCTGTGGTGCAATGGTTGGATGACAAAATGCAAGCTGCATTTGGTCGTCATCAGGCGCCGGTGGTGCGATTACCTCACATTTTTAGTGCGGATGAAGACCACTTTGTACTGTCTGGCCTGTTTCCAAACCGCAAGTCGCACCCGATGGTCAACCCTTGGTTGGTGGTGAGTTTTAACCGCGAAAGTTTTGCCGGCAGCATGACCTTTGCTGAATTTGTGGCAGCCAACCCGAAAATCAGTAGCAAGTTATCCAATGCCGGTGGTTCAGAACGCAACCATGAACGCCAACAGCAGTTACTACTTGCGGCTATCGAACATGCCAAAACTGTCTTTATGCAGGAGCGCAATAGCTTCGAGCAGCGCATCAATATGCGATTATCTGAACAATTAGAAAAGCTCGACCTGCTCAAAGGCCGTCAGCTGCAGCAGTTGGAATTAGCCTTTGCCGAGAACAAACAGCAAGACAGCATCAAGCAAAGCCGCAAAGAGCAGCGGCAACGTGAAATCGAACAAAACTTCAAAAATTATCTGGATTGGATCCAAGACACCATGACCACGGAAAAAGAGCCGTATATTCAATTGATTGCTGTATTCACCGGGGCGGAGGGGTAAGCATGGCACTGGTCGGAATTATCAACGAAAACGAATTTTACTCAAATCACTATCTCGCAGAAGTGTTTGTTAATGATATCCGTGATGTGGTGGAGCCTTGGCTTGAGCAAGAAAATGCCGCTAGAGAGCAAGAGCGGCTAGCCAAAGAGCAGGGCAAAACACCGGCAACAGGCTATCGTGCACCATGGAACCAGTTACAATCCTTGGCGACAGGCTTTTTCCGCCAATTGGCGGATCACGAAAAGCAACGGCAATTAACACAGCGCTTGCAAGACCAACGTAGCCGCTGGCAGCCGTTATTACAAAGCCTTGGCTATGAACTGAGCCCATGCTTGCAAACACTTGATGACAACACTCAGCTACCGCTGCTGGCCCGCTATCAAAGTGCTGATGGCAGCCCATGGTTATGGTTTGTTGAAGCGCATGATGGCGAAGACCAAACTAGCGATCCGTTATCACTACCGCTTCTAAAACAGCAATTCCCGACAGATTTTGAACTCAAGCTGCGCGATAACTTGTGCAAAAATAGCCGCGGCGATGAACGCAGCTGGCAGGACTTAATTTCAACGGTGGTGTTTACCCAAGCCGAGCCACCCCGGTTTGTGTTATTGCTGGGCAATCGCCAGTTATTGCTGCTTGATAGAACCAAATGGGCGCAAAACCGTTTGTTACGCTTCGACTTTGAAGAGCTGTTAAGCCGCCGTGAAACTGAGACGCTCAAAGCCGCTGCGGTGCTATTACACAAAGATTCGTTATTACCCGGCAGTGGCGCGCCGTATTTAGATTCGTTAGACGACAACTCACACAAGCATGCGTTTTCCGTTTCTGAGGATTTGAAATACGCCCTACGCGAGAGCATCGAACTGCTTGGCAACGAAGCCATGGCGTATTTAATTGAGCGTGGGCTGGCCACCTACACTGGGCAAAAAGCGGTAAGCCCTGACGACTTAAGCCGGGAATGCTTGCGTTACATGTATCGTATGCTGTTCTTATTTTATATCGAGGCGCGGCCAGAGCTTGGTTATGCCCCGATGACCGCCAAAACCTATCTGCAGGGATATAGTCTTGAAACCCTGCGAGATTTGGAAATGGTCAACCTGCAAACCGAAGAAGACCGTAATGGCCGTTATTTCCACGACAGCCTGAATATGCTGTTTCGCTTAGTGCGCGAAGGTTATAACGGTGGCGTCAAAATGCAGGGCGTGCTGGGCATAGATGCAACCGATGAGTCGGGGCGTCTTAGCATCAACGAACATCAGTTCCGCATTCCGCAATTAGAAAGCCACCTGTTTTCGGATAAAAACACGCCGATTTTAAATAGAGTGGTGTTTCGCAACGAAACCCTGCAGCAGGTCATTCAATCGATGTCGTTAAGCCGGCCGGGCAAAAGCCGCTTTGCGCGACGTGGCCGTATTTCGTATCGCCAGTTGGGCATTAACCAATTGGGCGCCGTGTACGAAGCCTTGTTGTCCTATCGTGGTTTTTTTGCCAGCGAAGATTTATATGAAGTCAAAAAAGCCGGCGAAGAATTTAATGAGCTGGACACCGGTTATTTTGTCAATAGAGACGCCATGGCCAAATACCAGGATGACGAAAAGGTATTTAACCGCGACGGCAGTTTAAAAATTCATCGTAAAGGCAGCTTTATTTACCGGATGGCGGGGCGCGATCGGGAAAAATCCGCTTCTTATTACACGCCGGAAGTGCTAACCCGCTGCTTGGTGAAATATGCCCTCAAAGAGCTATTTAAAGAACAAATAGACCCTATTCAAGACCTACACGCCAAAGCCGATGCGATATTGCAACTCACTGTTTGTGAGCCAGCGATGGGCAGTGCGGCGTTCTTAAACGAAGCCATCAACCAATTGGCCGAAGCCTATTTGCAGTTAAAGCAACAGGCAGAAGGCCGCCGTATTCCGCAAGACCGCTACACCCACGAATTGCAGCGGGTGAAAATGTATATCGCCGATCGCAACGTGTTTGGCGTGGATTTAAACCCAGTAGCAGTAGAGCTGGCCGAAGTGTCGTTATGGCTCAATGCCATTAGCGGTGATGCTTTTGTGCCTTGGTTTGGTTACCAGCTGTATAACGGCAACTCGTTAATTGGCGCCCGCAGGCAGGTGTTTGAGGTCAGCGAACTGACCTATAAAAAAGCCAAAGACCCAAGCTGGTTAAATAGCGAACCGCAAGAGCTGCCGATGCAAGCGGCCCGCCAGCCGCAACAGATTTTCCACTTTTTACTGCCTGACGCCGCCATGGCAAGTTACACCGATAAAACGGTTAAAGCGCGTTATCCTGCGCAATTTAAGCAGCTGGATGAATGGCGCAAAGCCTTTACCGCCAGTATGAATTTAAGCGAAATTGCCGATTTACGCCGCATCAGCCAAAAAGTTGAGCAGCTGTGGCAAGACTACCGCCAGCAGCTGAAAGCTGAACGCGCTAAAACAGCCGATAGTTATTCGGTATGGCCAGCCGAGAATAACAGCCAAATCCATGCCAGCTTAAGCAGCAAAGATGCGCTACTCAACGGCCGCCAGCAGGAAAACAGCAATTATCAAAAACTACGCTGGGTGATGGACTACTGGTGTGCCTTATGGTTTTGGCCGATTGATAAAGCCAGTGAGTTACCCGACCGCGCCGATTGGTTATTTGACCTTGAAACTTTAATAGATGGCGTGGTGCAAACCAACGCCGGCTTAGAACTGACCAGTACCGGCCAGCTGGATTTATTAGTGGCAGAGCCTGCAGTCAACGAACAGCTTAACCTGTTTAGCCAAGGCGGGGTGCTGCAACGCAAAAAACTCTTTTCCGCCTTGCCACGGCTAGCCATTGTCGATGATATTGTTAAAGCACAACGCTTTTTCCATTGGGATTTGGAATTTAGTGATATTTTTGCCGAACGCGGTGGTTTTGACTTAATGCTGGGGAACCCGCCTTGGTTAAAAGTGGAATGGCAAGAAGCAGGTGTGCTTGGCGATTTTGAACCTGAGTTTATTCTACGGAGCTTAAGCGCTTCTAAATTGGTGGGCTTACGTGAGCAAACGTTTAATACTATTCCTGCATTGGAAGCAGCTTGGCGTCGTGAATACGAGGGCTGCGAAGGGACACAAAATTTCCTTAATGCGCTTCAAAACTATCCTGTTTTAAAGGGTATTCAGACCAATCTATACAAATGCTTTTTACCTCAAGCATGGCGACTTGGTTCGAAAATAGGGGTTTCTGGTTTTTTGCATCCAGAAGGTATTTATGACGATCCAAAGGGCGGAATTTTGCGTGCGTCGATATACCCGCGATTGCGAGCTCACTTTCAATTTCACAATGAACTAAAGCTGTTCTCTGAGGTTCATCATGCCACGATGTTCAGCATTAATGTTTGCGGTCCTGTTAAATCTGCCCCATGCTTCGTAAACATGTCAAATGTATATGCCGTGAGTTCAATAGATACATCATTTAGTCACACTAATGATGGCTTAGTCCCGGGTATGAAAGAGGAAAAAGAAGTCGACGGTAAAATAAAAGTTGCATGGAATACCTCTGGGCACCAGAGTCGTTTGATTAATATAGGTCACAGCGAATTAGGTTTGTTCGCTAAGCTTTATGATTCCGAAGTAAAGACCCAAATGGAAGCACGTCTCCCAGCGTTACATGCGAGACAGTTTGTATCTGTTCTGTGGAAATTTGCGAACCAGCCCAAAAAGCTCTCTGATTTGTCTGGTAATTATTACTCAACAGTAATGTTTGATGAAACAAACGCCCAGAAAGACGGTTCTATTCGGAGGCAAACGCAGTTTCCGTTTGAGGTATCTCAATGGGTCCTTTCTGGACCGCATTTCTTTGTTGGGACACCGTTCTATAAAACTCCAAGAGCTAACTGCACTTTGAATAGTGATTACGATAGCCTCGATTTGCTGACCTTGCCTGATGACTATCTACCGCGAACCAACTATGTTCCGGCCTGTGATGCCGAAGAGTATGCCCGTCGTACGCCAACCGTGCCTTGGACCGAACCAGGTGAGAAGTACCCTAAAAAGGTAACTGATTACTATCGTTTGATTATACGGGCGATGCTTTCCCAGTCAGGTGAGCGGACCTTGATAGCCGCTATAACCCCACCAAAGACAGGTCATGTTAATGGCGCACGAACTTATACTTATTCTTCAACAGAGCTTTTATTAGAGCATGCAAGTCAGGTCATTTCCCTGCCATATGACTTCATGTGTAAATCTACAGGCAAAGCGAACCTACATCAGATGCTGGATGATTTCGCAGTTGTAAGTTTTTCTCCCGCTCAAAAGAATGCTTTATTTGTCAGGACATTGAACCTGTCTTGTTTGATCGATGGGTATGCTAGGCTATGGAGCGATGCATTTGATACTGACTTTATCCTCCAATCTTGGAGCCGCAATCTCCCACAATTATCTCAGGCATTTTTCTCCGAACTAACACCACAGTGGCAACGCAATTGCGCGCTGCGCACCGACTATAGTCGCCGCCAAGCCCTAGTCGAAATTGATGTGCTGGTTGCACAAGCGTTGGGCCTCACCCTTGACGAGTTATTAACTATCTATCGAGTACAGTTCCCGGTAATGCGCCAATATGAAGCCGATACCTGGTATGACCAAATTGGCCGCATTGTGTTTACGCCCAGCAAAGGCTTAGTCGGGGTTGGTTTACCGCGCACTGCACGTAAATCCGATTTAAAAGAGGGCATCACTTATGTCGTGGATAGCCCACAGTGGCAAGGCGGCACTGGGCCAGATCTGGTGATTGGCTGGGATGATATTAAACATCTGACCGAAGGCAGCGTCAGCATGACCTTTAATGATGATACCCAGCCCGGTGGAGTGCAGCGGCGCACCATTACCTGGCAAGCCCCCTTTATCAAACCTGACCGTGAAGACGATTATCGTGTAGCGTGGCAGTTCTTTTTACAAAGCAGCAGTGTAGCGTCGTAGCACGGAAGCAACGCCGGTGCTTTAATAGTGCCGGCTCTTTTGAAAGGATGTATATGAAAACAATCATAAAACTGCCCCAACAACTGGCGGACGTGACTGCCGAGCAAGCTGAACATGCGAAAGGTGCAGTCGAACAAGAGCTGGCAGAGTTAGAT
>Ga0247724_1000262_pt1 | contig 13275 bp, 13 predicted proteins | sample OKSTACKMC2E_FD_182776 | JGI IMG/M metagenome (GOLD analysis project Ga0247724, IMG submission 182776) | Subsurface sediment microbial communities from gas well in Oklahoma, United States - OK STACK MC-2-E | ecosystem: Environmental > Terrestrial > Deep subsurface > Rock core/Sediment | place... | reverse complement strand
AGATCGGCAAAACTGGCCAGTTTGTGCTCCTGACTTTTGGCGTTGTCGGCGCCCTGCAGGGCGATCACGGCGGTGTTGCGGGCGATCTCCCGCACCGCCTGGGTAGTCTGGCGCAGTTGTTCCGCCTGCGCCCGCTGGCGGCTTGACTCGCTGGTGATCCGGTTCAGTACAGTGCCAAGCTGTTCACCGGATTGGGTCAGGCGCCCCAGAATATCGGTGATCTGGTTGAGGGATTGCTGGGTATTGGCCGAGAGGTGGCGCACCTCATCGGCGACCACCGCAAAGCCGCGTCCCTGTTCCCCTGCGCGGGCCGCTTCGATGGCGGCGTTGAGGGCCAGCAAGTTGGTTTGCTGAGCGATATGACCGATCACATCGACAATGGCCGTCACATCGGCAACCGAGCGGGTGAGGGCTTGCAGCGCCTCATCGCTCTCGTCAATCGCCAATCCGGTCTGATGAGTGGCGTGCAGCATGCTCCCCACCAGATCTTCGCTCTGGCTCATCGCCTGTTCGTTATGGTGGGCATGCTGGGCGATGTCGGCGGCGACCTGATGGACCTCTCCGGCCAGCTGGTTCAGTTCATCCATCATCTGGCCGCTCTCGTCGACCACCTGTTCGGTGGTGCGGGTGCTGTGGTGGATCTCGTCAACCTGGCTGACCATCCCTTGCAGACTGAGGGATACCGCTGACAGCTGCCCCTCTTTTTGTTGCTGATCCAGTTGCAGGCGACCGATCAGCCGATTGTAGCTGGCAACAATATCGGCCAGCTCGTTGCGATCGCGCCCGGTAGGCAACGGCTCGGCCTGCCCCGTCTGATCGAGTTGCATAAAAGCTCCGCGCAGTCGCAACAAGGGGGTGAGCAGCCAACGTCGTTGCACCAGCGCAAACAGCAGGGCGACTATCACCAGACAGAGCGCTAGCGTGCCGAGGATGGTGGCCAGCTCCTGATTGACGGCTTGCCGTTCGCGGGCAAGTTGTTCCCCCATCTGTCTGGTCGCTTGCAACATGGCCATGATGTCTTGCTGCACGGTCTGGCGGCCAGCCTGTTGTTGTTGTAGCGCCGTGCGGCTGTTGGCCAGCTCCTGCGGATAGCGGCCCAGCAGCGAGCGTAATTCGCTGCGCGGTTGATCTCCCAGCTCCTTGCGTATCGGCTCCCCCAGCGTGAACTCATCGGCGGGCGCCTCTTCATACAGGCCGAGCAGCGGCAAGGCTTGCAGCGCTTGGGCCTGTTTTTGCAGTGCCTCCAGCTCGAAGCGGATCCCTTCGAGCAGCTTCTCATTGCCCTGTTCCATATAGCTTTGGCGCAAATGGGCGAGGCGCGGTAGGCCCGCCAGGATCTCGGCTGCGCCGCTGCGATATTGCTCTGCTGCGGCAGATTGTTCCGTGCTGGCGCCTTGCTCCCCATAGCGGATCAGCGCCATGGCCTGGCTGCCCAGCTCACTCTCGGCATTTTGTAGCAGCAACTGGCTGTTGCCCGAGAGCTTGCCTGCTGCCTGATAGTCGTGCGCGATGCGCTGCGCCATCTGTTCGAGTTGCTGCCTGAGCGGGGTCGCCACGGCATCATCCTGAGTGGCCAGCGAGGAGAGCGCTTGCTGGCGGATCTTCTCCGCAGCGGTCAGTTGCTGTGGATCGCCGCTGTTGAGGTAGTCACGCAGGCTGTTTTGCAGGGTCACCGTCACCAGTTGCTGCAGCGTCTCGTGCTGATGCTGGGCCTGATTGGTATGGGCAAGCTGCTGCCAGCCGTGGTAGAGGGCCAGCGCCTGTCCTCCCGCAACCAGTAGCAAAACAAGGGAGGATAGGGTGGCGTAATGGGCGATTTTCACGGGGTAATTCCTGTCAGCACAGACCATGGGGGAGCGTGGCCCGAGCCTAAACAGGGATGATGGCGTTTTTATGACAGCATGGTCAGGTAGCCCGATTTTACCGGCTTAACTGGATGGGGATACCTGAGCGCTGTTGCGTTGGCCAAGCATACCGAGCAGGGCGCCGCCCATGATAAGTGCACCGGCCAGCAGATGGCGCGAGGTCAACGCTTCTCCATTGAGCAACACCAGCAGCAAGGTGCTCAGCAGCGGTGTCAGGTAGGCAAGGGCACCGATCCGGCGTGGATCGCCATCTCGCAATGCCAGATACCAGGTCACAAAGGCCGCCCCCATGGGCCCCAGCGCCAGCCCGATGATCAGCCACCAGTCACTGGTGGGGATCTGCACGAGCGGCAGGGGGCCCTCCAGCAGACGGGCAAGCAGCAGCGCCAGCAAACCCGCGGGCAGGCAGGCTGCCGCAGTGACCACGGCTGGTGCCGGTGGCAGACGGCGTGATAATACCGAGTAGGCTCCCCAGACGACAGCTGCACCGAGCGCCAACAGGTATCCCGGCAGATAGGCCTGCTGCAGTTGCAGCTCGCCATCGACCATCACCAGCATGGAACCCGCCAGACCGAAGGCGCCAGCCAGCAGATGACGGGCATGGAGTGGATGGCCGGGCAACAACAGCGGGGTGAACAGAATGATGCAGAGCGGCCAGAGGTAGTTGATGAGGTTGGCCTCCAGCACCGGGGCATAGCGAAAGCTCATAAAGAGCAGCAGATGGTAGAGCAGCAATGCCGTAACCGTCACCAGCCAAGTAATCGGGCGAGCGCGCCATTGGCGCCAGAACGGCAAGGCCCCAACCCCGCAGAACAACAGCACCAGCCCGACCAGCACCAGTGGTGACACGCTGGTGACCCGTGACGTCAGCGCCGCCAGCGAGGCCCACAGCACAATGGTCAGCAGTGCAAAACCGGTGGATCTATCCCACCAGGAACATCCGGACATCCAACACTCCTTTGCAAGATGAAACAGGGCTTGGCCTCAAAGACAAGCCGAAGAGAAGCAGTCTATCAGAGAGCGCATGCTCTGAACGCAGAAAGGAGAGGGTCATTACGGTTGGATGGTCGGATTCATTGTCGCCAAAAACGACCAAGGGGCTAGCACCATGAAGATGCTAACCCCTTGTTTTGTATGGCGCTCCCGACTGGAGTCGAACCAGTGGCCTGTCCCTTAGGAGGGGATGGTTATAAGAGCTTTTAAATAAAAAATATCGTTAAAAAACAATGATTTAAATGCATTTTCGGATTTGAATAGCGCTGAAATAGCGCAAAATAATGCTTGCAACGCATGCGCAAATGCATTATTGGGGGTGAAATGGGGTTACGAGATGGCGTCCCAGGCAGGATTCGAACCTGCGACCTCGCCCTTAGGAGGGGCGCGCGCTATCCAGCTGTGCCACTGGGACGTGCGCGCATTATATAAAAATACTAATAAAAATAAACAGCTAATGTCATCGCCAGCGACCACTGAGGTGCAGATCACCCCGTTGTCAGCTGACAATCGAGCTCGCTGGAGCCAGAATTCCATTTCACGATACCTATAATGCGAATGCCTGCTGGTTCTGATGAGCAGATCACCCCGTTGTCAGCTGACAATCGAGTTCGCTGGAGCCAGATTTCCATTTCACGCTACCGATAACGCTAATGCCTGATGGTTCTGATGAGCTGATCACCCCGTTGTCAGCTGACAATCGAGTTCGCTGGAGCCAGATTTCCATTTCACGCTACCGATAACGCTAATGCCTGATGGTTCTGATGAGCTGATCGCCCCGTTGTCAGCTGACAATCGAGCTCGCTGGAGCCAGATTTCCATTTCACGATACCTATAATGCGGCTGACAGAGAGATTATCGGGCAGCGGCCAGGACTTCATTTCACACTACCGATAACGCCAATGCCTGATGGTTCTGATGAGCTGATCACCCCGTTGTCAGCTGACAATCGAGTTCGCTGAAGCCAGATTTCCATTTCACGATACCTATAATGCGAATGCCAGCGGGCTCCGAGGTGTAGATCATCCCGTAGTCAGCAGCCAGGATTTCATTTCACGATACCGATAATGTGACTGCGTCGAGTTTGAATTGGGCAGTAAATGAGCGACGTAATCTTGTCATTGAACACCTCAGGTTATGGTGGCAACTGTACCACCCAAAATGGTGTCCGGGATGATTAGCCCACTACACATCCATGTTTCCAGAAAGCAAAAACCCCGCAACGAGGCAGGGTTTCAGCATTGTATTATTTCAACTTCGCACTCAGGGTAGCGACTCTCCCTATCCCTTGATTTTAGGGCAAGTTTAAGCCACTAGTCAACATTTAGCCCGTTTAGCGTATAGGTTTTCGGCACCCGCTAACGTAGTCGCAGTTGGCCAGGGTCAGAGTTCTATTTCACAATACCGATAATCTGATCCCTTGCTGCCACTGAGGTGAAGATCGACTCGTTGTCAGCTGACAATTGCTACGGTGTGCAGAGATGGATTTCTAGTTAAACGGCAAACGAGATCTGAGATCCGTTTGGCATTTCAACATTGAGCTGTAGTTTTCCCCCAGCAGCCTCGACCCAGCGTTTAAGATCCATCAGTGTAACGTCCTGTACTGATGGTGTTTGATCGCAAATCATGGGTTCGGTGCCAGCCTGGGTCAGCATTTCACGCAGTTGGGTGAGATGAATCTCCAGTCGCATTTGCTCTGCTTTTTCCCTGGCCTGAGTGACAACGTCGGGCATTTCTGTGGTCAATATTTCGTCAAGCGTGCGTGCCATGGCTACCTCAAAAGAACACTCGATGGACTGGGTCCTGACAAAGTCATTTTGCGCTGAACGTAAGTGGCTAAGTTCTGTGCAAGATATGAGTAGTATCACCGGTGTGGACTGAGGTGTCTACGAATGGGCTCCAATGGATCTTTTTTCGTGTTTGCTGCGGCTATGCCGCCAGCAGCTGTACCAGTTGTAGGAGAGCTGCGTTGTTCCATTTCTCACTACCGATAATGGTGTGAGATTGATGTGGTGATAGGTGTATGGTCGCGGAATGAGGTATTGCTGTTGAATCTTGAAGCTATCGATGAATTGTTACGGTTGGATCACAGAAGTGGGGCGGTGAAAACAGTCAGTAAAACAATGTCAGCCAAGCTGAGCTGACTGACATTAGGTTATCGTATAGCTCTTTTCTTTGTTAACGACATAGACAGTGGAAACTCCACCTTGTCCTAGAACTTGGTTGCGATTTTAGTTGACCACGACATTAAACAAATCTGCACTCTTGAGCTTGAAGGTACAGCCTTGCTCGATGAGTTCCTCCCGGTTGGCCAGTACCAGCGGGTAGAGCAAGGGATGTTGTTGGTGTTCACCGTTATAGCTCACCTGCATCCGTTCCAATGCGTAATGTACTAAGGGGATCCGTTGGCTGAGCAATAGCTGGTTCCCGGTCATGGCATAGTCTCTGGCAATGATGGCCTGCTGTCCCTCGCTGAGGCCTGGATTCGGAACGACTACAGCGGTCACTTGGGTGTTCCACTCCAGATCTTGATCCCGGCCGTGAGGGGAGGCATCCAGCAGATCCGGTTCGCCCCGAAAACGACTCATCACAAAGTCCAGATATTCCCCTTTCTTCTCGCAGTAGGCACGTACGTGCCAGCGGATCCCGTCATAGACCAAAGTGTGAGGCACGATATTGCGGCCACTCTGCTCCTCTGAACTGAGGGATACGTAATCGACATCGACCCGCAGTTGGCCGCGCGCCGCTTGCACCAAGCCACGCACGATATTCGGGTCGATATGGCGGTTTGGCACATCCAGGATCTCGATGTGGCCGTAGCGCAGATCCATCAGCGGCAGTGTCAACAGGCCCGCTTCATGTTGGCGCTGGTGCTGCTTTTCACGGTGTAGCAGCATCAGGTACTCATCCACTTTTCCCTCACTAAAGCGCGGGACAAAGTGCTCTGTGGGTTTGTATCCCTTCAGGCTTCTGTCATAGACCAGCCCTTCCGGTGAGTAGTGGGTCAGGTAGTGGTTGATATCCCGCGACGCCTGTTGGCGGCCGATATTGAAGGCGGTCATCAGATGGTTGGTGGTCAGCCGTCCCTCCCACTGCAAGACGATCTCCAGCAGACGAAAACGAAGGGTTTGATCCCAGGTGAGCTCTTTGGGTGCCATACGTGCTCCAAAATGCGACATGTTTATGTAACCAGTATCGGCATGAGTATACAGGCTACATATACTGAGTCCATCGAAATGAGCGCCAAAGGGGAATGCCATGAACGGGAAGCTGGATAGTGCGTACAGCCATCACGCCGCGTGCCGGATGCAGCAGCGCGGTATTGCTCCCGAGCTGGTAGAGCTGCTGCTGAGCATCGGACGTTCTTCTTATCACTAGGGACGCGAACTGGTTTATCTCGATCGCAAAGGCGTGACGATGCTGCAAGCCGAGTACGGAGTGCCAGCGGAATGCTGCCAGCGGCTGCGCGTTCACTATCTGGTACTGCAAGGCGGTGAGATTGTCACCGTCGGTCATAAAACCACCCACTTCAAACGCGATCGTCACTGAGGCGCTATGAACTCAAGTCTGTTATCAGGTCAGGCGGCCATGCCCCTGATCAAGGGGATATATTGCCTACTGCCAGCCGAGCGAGCTAGGGAGCTGACCGTTCTGCTTGCCAAAGGCACGTGTCACCAAGAGGGTGAGACTTCACCACTGGCGGTGGTGGTGGCATTGGCTATCCATGTCGAACAACATAGGCTGGATTGCACGTCACAGCCCATCTATCTGGGGCGTGAGCAACTGATGGTCGGTGCTGCTGATTTGCTGGGGGAGGATGCCTGCTTTGAAGATCAGGATGCGTTTCGTCTGTTGGCGCTGCTACTCGACAAATTGCTGCGAGGAGTGCGTGGCAGTCGCCAGGCCAAGCTGGATGGACTAACTGTAAGCGTCATGGAGCAGCGGGCGCTGGCAGCCACATCTCCGAATAGCGGCGCCGTGGTGCGCGGCAGCTGGCGGCGCAAGTCACGCAATCAGCTGGGCCATGCCAGCTGGCTGGATGTAGTGGAGGCAGCCCTCTGGTGCTTCTGGCATGGTGACGATTTGGCAAGCGGCGAAGTGCTACTCGGTGTGCTGCTGGGCAGGGATGAGCGGGTGCGGTTGGTCTATGGTCTGTTAGCCGGGGCTTTCTATCTGTCAGATCGGACGGATTGAAGCCGAGGGGCCATCGCAGCCCGCCATCTTGCGACTGATTAACCAGCCAGCTCAACCACCGGATAACAGGCATCTCCCCACAGGGTATCGGGATGGGTCATCATCAACTCGATGATCACCGGCACCAGTTTGCCGAGCAGGTTGGCGCAATCCTTCAGTTGTTTGCGATTGACCGCGCTGTTCCAGGTCGCACCGCCATGAATTAACTGGTTGCGCAGGGTATAGAGGCGGTTAAACACCACGCCCAGCAACTGTGGGGTGTTGCTGCTGGCGAGGGCCTGGGTTGCCATCTTCTTGCCTTGTGCCAGCCGCTCCTTCCACTGAGCTTCGCTGATCTTGCCGCTCTGATAATCCCAGAAGCCTTGCAGCACAAATGGGGTGTCCAGCAGCATGCGGATACTGCCAGAGAATTCTTGCCAGACGAGTTGCTCGATCTGCTTATGCTCATCTAGGTCACACAGTTTCTCCAGAAAGCCTTTGAAGGTCTCCTGTTCCGAGAGGCGACGATCGTCATCGATTTCAGTGGCATAGGCCGCATTGAACGCAATCCAAAGAAAGATAAAGCGGCCATCTTCATCCTCGGCCATTTCGGCGCGTTGCAGCCAGCTTAATGCACGATGAACTCGTAGGTTGAGGTTGCTGGGAGAGTGTTCACGCAGCGTCCGGTGACGGTTTTTCAACTGTTCAAAATTCAACGACGATCTCCTTCTCAATCAGATGAATAGCCAGCTTCTGTAACCAGGACCACTGCACACAGTATTACTACGATCTCAACAGGTTTGTGACGAACTGGCTGGATTAGCAAGGGGTAATAACAACGCTTACTTTCGGATGACATCCTTCAGCTTAGCGATGGTCAGCTCCACCAAGGTGGCCGACGATTTTTCCAGTGGGGCATGGTTGCACTCGGGACATGCCTCAAACCAGGTGTGGCCACGTACCATAACGTCGCTCTTGGGAGCAACTGTCTTGTGCCAGCCGCAGTGGGGGCAATGAAAGGTAAATGGATGTGGTGGTACAGGCATGATGTTCCCCAAAAAGGTCCCTTTTGGCTTAGCCTATCATGGTTCGATATTGATGGACGCAGTATTGATCACAGACTTTCTGTTACATTTACGTTCGGTTGAAAATACGACGTGGTTGTAATAATCAGCACATACCGATCAAATGAATAGTTGCGGATCTTATTGGGATAACGGGTACACCTCATGCTAGCGATGATGGCGTGAGATAGATAAGGAGCTATAGGAGGGTTTCTCTACAGGCCATATAATACGTGCTCCACAACTCGCTAGCGGGTCGTCCATGCATCTTGATGCCGATATCTAGCAACAACAGCTCCCACTGCCGTGTATCGCGAAAAGCCATTTCACGAGCCTGTTTGATGCTATGGGCAGAATAGGCACGGAGCAATTTGTCTGATGTCGTCGAAAACAACCGTTCAAAAAAAGCTAGATCTTTGGCAGCCATAACCTGTGAGCGCAGTGTTGTTAGATACATAGTGTCCATTTCTGAATACCGAACTGCATCCTCAATAAATGCATCACAAACCTCATATGCAATCTCATGGGATCTCCCATGAGTACTGAGGGCAACGATTAGTAGAATGAGTTGAGTCATCACAAGATCTCTGCTGTCAGTATGAATAAACCAGTCTAGCAGTAACTAATGGAACCTGTGGGGTCTGAGCTCAAGTTAGGGTCGGCGTTGAGCGGTTACCCATAGCTTCCCTATGTGGCTATATAAGGATCAATTATTTTGATGATAAATATTGGCACTAAACTACAGCTAGGTGATAATGCTAGGCGATAAACAAATAACTTTTTAGGCGTGATATCCATGAACGATTTTATCAAAACACTGTTGAATATTCGTAGTCTCCGGGCTGCTCTGCGTGAACTACCATTCGAACAGTTGGTCGAGATTAAGGCCAAATTTGATGAGGTGTTTACAGAGCGTGAGGCTGCTGAGCTCCGATATCAGGAGGAAAATGCCGAGCGTCTGCGTAAGCTCGAGGAATTCAGCGAGATGCTGAAAAACGCAGGGATTGACCCCAGCGAACTGGTTGGTAGTGCAGCTCCGTCGAAAGCTGAAGGAAAGGAAAAGGCCAAGCGTGCGCCGCGTCCCGCAAAGTACAAGTATCACGAAGATGGCCAGGAAAAAACCTGGACTGGTCAGGGCCGTATGCCGAAAGCCATCGCTGAGGGCGTTGCTAGCGGAAAGTCCTTAGAGGATTATCTGATCTAATCCACAATTATCGTGGTATTGAAAGCAGCCGTAAGGCTGCTTTTTTTATTCATTCGACTATAATAAATTTTGTTTAGGGTGGCATAAGACATTTTTGTTCATGCTATCCGTCCATTAACTCAACATGTATAGCGAGTGTTCGATGAAAATAATGACCACAAAAGAGGTTGAGGTTATAGCTGATATTCAGTGTGACGTATGCCATAAAAGCACAACTCCAAATATGAGCCCAAATTTGTATAATCCTCAGTTTGGAGCCCTGACTGCAAAATGGGGTTATGGTTCGAAACATGATGGTACGGCATATGAGGTACATCTATGTGAGGAGTGCTTTTTACTGTGCTGAGTCAGATAAAAATATGCGTAGAAATGATCATGCGGGTTATGTTGATGATCAATCATTTGGGAAGCTTTTATCTCATAGCCTTGAGCTTATATGACAGCATTGGTTCGGCTATATCTAGAAAAGGTATGTCTGTCATAGGATGAGAGCATGCCTTTTTATATGACTTTAATCAGCCAATGTCATAGTTTTAATTTCACGGAAGAAAATTAAATTCACCATGTAAGTCTAGTTAATTTCATATTTTAAATATTAACTTTCGCCAATGCCATAGATAACCTTAGTCGTTAAATTAATAATTTAGCTCAAAAAATTGTTGATATTATATTTAGTGTTTGCAATACTATAATTAGAGTGAGTATTAAATATCACCGAATAATTTAGCTCACTTCTGAATGTGACTTCGTATAAATTTATTGTATATTTTTTGAAAAAACGCTAAACCAGCTATGTTTTAATGTCTATTAAATAGGTTGGTTTGAAAAATAAAACGCATAACACTACTAATAATTATTATAAAGGTGCACGCAATGAACAGAAAACCACGTTCTGGTAGACCCAAAAAATCAGCTGATGAAAAACGCAGTTTAATGCTCAGAATCTCATTTAATGCAGCTGAGCAACGTGTTTTAACTAAGCATAGTAAAACCTATGGTATTCCCAAAAAGTCTAGCCTGATTCGGTTTTTGGCTCTCAGGGAACCAGACAGTAATATCTCACCAGATTTTTCATATGATGATCGTGTGAGATTGCTCGAGGGGGTATACAATATATCATCGAATTTAAATCAAATCATTTTGTTGATTAGACAAGCTGAAGTCGGTAGTGACGTTTATAAATTTATTACTGACAGTAGTGATAACTCTCCAGTGATGCAGGCTTTCTCATCTATAAATTCTCTGTTTATAGGAATTGAAAAAGCTCTGATTGGAGTGAAGTTGAAATGAATTTTGAAAAACACAGGTTCGGCCAAAACTTCCAGTACAGACTGTCTTATATTTACCGAGCTATACATATTGGTAGGAAACGAAAATCCATGCCATCACAGGTTTATCATCTCGGTGGTGGTGTAATTAATAGACCAAATATTACATTGAATGAAAGAGGTGAGGTCTCTGATTATGACATCGGGCCACTACTCATGGAGTTGAATATGCAGGCATCATTGTATGCAGGCACAGGAAACCAACTATGTGCACATTATTCACTATCATTGAGCCCTGATGAATCATTAACGCCATATCAATGTCTAGTTGCAGCTAGGCTGCTAATGAGTGAATTGGGATATGGTAGCGATACTCGATGGACATCTGTTATACACCGCGATACATGCTCTCTACATGTACATGTTGTGGCATGTAGAGTAAAACTTGACAGAACCTTAGTTGATGATAGTAACGACTATGCTCGGGGAGTTGACGCTGCTCGAAAAATAGAAATTGAATTGGGATTGGCGAACTGTAAAAGTCCTGAAGAAAATTTCGGTCATGAGTATAGCATAGTCAATATTAAAAATGGCCGTGGTAGAGGGAGCTTTCATGCTATGCATGATCCCGCTTGTATTATCAGGGATGCAATGGACGAGGTTTTTAAAAACCAGCCGAACAACATGACTGAATTTGTCATTGGGTTGCGTGAGCATAATGTAATGGTCAGGGTGAGGAGAGCAGATAATCACGAGCCAAAAGGTATTTGTTATAGTGTAGACGGTAAGAAATGGATATCAGGGTCTAAGGTTAAGAGATTGCGGGCTACCTGGTTTAAGCTGCTCGAGCAGGGCATTGAATATTCACCTCGGCGAGATGATTTAAATTTGCAATTAGGTGAATCAAATCAATTAAGCGAGCTTAAGGTTATACTATTTACTGCATGGATTCGTTGCACTAAAAAACAATATGCCAAGATGAAAAAATCAGTGCCGTCATTTGTGGATAAAAAAACATTCGGCACATCGTCACTTTCTTTCCGACTTCTAAGACTGGATTTTGTTTTGCTATCAATCGAAGAGCCGTCAGATAGTTTTATATCAAATGCTCGAGCACTGTTGGAAGACGTTTTGGCTACAATTTTTAGGAAAGGGCTGGAGAGCGTTCATGTAGGATCAAACGCATTGATTCCTGATGGATATGTCCAAGATATTAACTCAGAAAAAGATACTATTGATAAGCCAAACATGTTTTTCTTAGATAGAGACAAACTTAATAATGAAATTTTGAAGAACAATGAATGGATTGCTGATTGGTATGGGGATCCCATATCACACGAACAAACCAAAGAAAAAAACATAAAATAACAATAATAATGAGAGGTGTGGCATGGCTAACATGAGGTTGAATGCAAATCTTAGAACAGTATCATTTAGCAAAACCGTGAGTGTACTGGAAGAGCTGGAGCTCAGTTCAGGTAAATGTGTTCGTAGGTATAGGGCTGTAAATGTTCACCTAGGTACAGTTGATGTAAATTCTGATTTTTCTCTTATAAAAGAGTTAACCGAGGCTGACGCAAAAAATGCAAAGCTATGGGTCCAGGAGCAGCAACGACTGGTCCAGTATGCTTACATGGAAAATCAGAAAAAAGGACTAATTGGCGGGTGTCCTGTTATCAAACGTAATAAGAGCGACGATGATAAGTATCGAGATCATTATGGGTATATTCCAGATTGCAGGGTTGGTGAATTTATTGGTGTAATCATCAATCAAATCCCACTGTCGTCACCCATACAATCTGTTGAGTCTAACAACTCGTTATATGAAAATATTATTGAGTTGAGAAAGAAAGGTCGTTTGTCTGACGTGTTTAAGGATATTTTTAATGCGCTAATTAAAATTCATAAAATAAATCCTTTCACAAAGAATGAATGGTTTTCTCTTTTCTTGGGGGAAAAAGATTGTTTTTACTTGATTACAGCGGCTTCTGGTTATAAACAAAGCATTTTTGAAAAAATGCTTCCACTTAATCATAGAGCAACAATATTGTCGCAGATAAATAAGGATCTGAAAAATCGAGTTACCAGCAAAACGTGTTGATAGAGGCTGATCCAGGCTTTTACCTGCGGTAATGAAATAACGATAGATATGATTGTACAGATTGTACAGATTGTACAGATTGTACAGATTGTACAGATATAATTATCACCTGACACCGGCCTCAAACCGGTGTCATATTTCAAGTCGTCCTCGATTGATTATGATTGACAGTCATTTTATAGCTTTATAAATCTCGGACTTAACTCTATCTATTGCAGGTTGACATGCTGGACGACTAAATATTTTGTATGTTGACAAATGAGGGAGGCGTACAAGCAAGGAAACTTGATCCCCCCTTTCGTAACGCTGAATTTGGTATCTGACTCTCCCCCAGCCAACCTGTTCATTGATTTTATCAACCATCTGGAAACCATGCTTGGTTAAATGGCCATCTAGTTCATCAAATACGATTTTCGAAATCGCGATATAAAGTTTACAGTGAACCTGCTTTATACGCTCATTCCATATTTCACGAGCATGTTCAAGCCACTCATCCTTTCCTTTTAATGTATGCCAATTTCGTGAGCGAGCGGGAATATAGTTTGTCATCAGAGAGCCATCCATGAGCTGTTTGTATGATACACCCAGTTCATCGCCAATTATTGTA
>Ga0247724_1000261_pt1 | contig 13290 bp, 25 predicted proteins | sample OKSTACKMC2E_FD_182776 | JGI IMG/M metagenome (GOLD analysis project Ga0247724, IMG submission 182776) | Subsurface sediment microbial communities from gas well in Oklahoma, United States - OK STACK MC-2-E | ecosystem: Environmental > Terrestrial > Deep subsurface > Rock core/Sediment | place... | reverse complement strand
AGATGGAAAATACTGTACATTAATTGCTAAATTTTCTGAACTATATAAAGAAAATAAAGAACTAACTATTGTTTTACCAGGTAAACAAAAAAGAAATTTTACTCACATTGATGATACTGTTGATGCTTTAGTTCTTATTGGTAAATTTGGAAAGGGTGATGAATATGGGATTGGATCTGATGAAGCTTTTAGTATTTTAGATGTTGCTAATATGTTTTATTCAGATAAAACAAAAATTGAATTTTTACCAGAAAGAGCAGGTAATAGAATGACTGCTTCGGTTGTAACAGATAAAACCAGAGCATTGGGTTGGGAACCTAAAAGAAATCTAAGAGATTATATATCTAATATAAAGGAACAATGTGCAAAATAATCAAAATAATCAAAATAAAACAAATGTTGTACTATTTTGGAGTTCAAAATATAATGGCGAAACACCTGAACAATATAGAAATACAGAATTAGAACTTTCTGTGTTCACTGAATTAACTTTAGAATCTCATAAAAAATATAATAATACAGAATTATACACTTATCAAAAAATTAAAAATGTGCCTTCACATATTACTATAAAAGATGCAAATGAAATATTTCCATTTGAATTAGCATTTGATGCATTAAAAAGAAATCATAGTATAGCTCATATTTCGGATGCTGTTAGATTAAAAAGAGCATTAGAAATAAATGGAGTTGTTCTTGATTTGGATGCTGTTCAAATAAATCCATTTCCAGATATTCCTTGTTTTACTTGCACAATGCCTGCTAAAACTTCAGGTGGTTTAGCTATAAAATGGGGTAAATCACACCCACCATTTATAATTCACGATGGTTCTTGGGATGGTAAAGCCTTATCAGCATTCCCAATTAAAGTACACAAATGCATTGAACCTGAAATAAATGCTTTAATAGATAGAATCATAAAATGCTTATCGGAAGAACCAATGAAAGATACTAAGGGTTGGAATTATATTATGTGGGAATTAAAAAATATCGCAAACAATAATCCAGCAGTTAAAGTTCTTGAACCAATTAGATGCTGCCCAGTCCCAGCTTGGAAATCGGCCGGTAATTGTTATACACTTGAATCTCCAACAAAATTTGACGGTAAATCAGAATTATTTGGTTATAAATTACCTTCAATTGATGAAATCTTTGAAAAATCTTATGTTGTTCAGCACTTTTTTGAAAGTTCATTTAAGAATTCAGAAAAATCAAAAGCAGATTTTTTCTATAATGTAAAACCTGGTTCAGTTCTATATAAAGAGATGGAACATATATTTGGAAAGGATAATAAATATTTTAAATTAATTTCTACTGATGAATGGTAGAAATTAATATATTTTTAAATATAATTTTTAAAGAAAATAAAGGATATAAATGAAATTTGAAACAGCTTGGAAAGAAGAATTTAAGTACTACGAAAGATGTTATGATGAAAAATTAGGAAAATCAATTAAAAGAGAAATAAAACCACTTTTTGAATGGTATGAACCAAATTCAATTGGAATGTATACATCGGTTATTGATGACACAATTAAATTAACAAAAAAAGAATCATATTCTTCAAAAGAAGGAAGAGATAAACACGGTTTTTTGGATCCTTTATATAAAAGCATAAGAGATAATTATTGGAATAAAGATTTATATTGCACTGATGCAAATATTTGGTATCTTGATATTGAAACAAGGTCAAGTGCTTCATATAAAAATCCAGGTTCAGAAAAAGAAATAAAAATTAAAAATAAAGAATCTGGTACAGAATATATTGAAAGTGCAAATAAATTAAGAACAGCATTTAAAAATGGTAAAGAAGAGAATTTTCTTTACTTTAATTCATTAGAAAATAAATGGGAAGAACTAAAAGGTTCTTATTATTTTCAAAGAAATATTGGATTTCCAGTACCTGAAAAAGCATTAGAAGAAATTGTTCTTATGCAATTCTATGATAAGAATTCAAAAACAATGTATGTTATTGGTGATAGAGATTGGAAACATAAAGATGATTATGATTTTCAATATAATCTAAAATTTATAAATGCTGGTTCTGAATTAGAAATAATTGAAACTTATTTAAAGTTATTTAAGACATTGGACCCACTTATTATTTATGCTTGGAATGGTATGGGGTTTGACTACCCTTATATTCACAATAGATTAAAAAAATTAGGAATCGACTCAAATAGATTATCAAATTATGGGAATGTTTCATATTCTGAAAGGGAATTTCAGGGTAAAATTGAATTTAGATTTAGAGCAGATGGTCACCATTATATAGATTTAATGGAAGTTTATAAAAACTTTGTTTTTAAACCTAGAGCAAGTTATAGTTTAAATGCTATTGCTGAGGTTGAAGTAAATGATCAAAAAATAAACCATACCGAATATGAGCGATTTGACGACTTTTATCTAGGAAATTATGAAATACCATTAAATCCAACAGAAGAACAAAAGAATTCTAAAATTTATAATGAAGCGATTGCCGGTAATTGGGCAGAAGTTAGAGAATTAGCATATTCCGATTTTTGTTATTATGGTGCTAAAGATACATATTTATTGGTTCTTATAGATAATAAATTAAAATTCACACAATTACAATTTATGATTGCAGAAAAAATGGGTGTTTTATTATCTGATGCTACAGCAACAGTTAAACCTTGGTCTCAATATATTGCCAATATGTCTTATTTAGAAAATAAAGTTCTTCCCCCTAGAACTGAACATGGTTCACCACATGTTGTTGGTGGTTATGTTAAAGACCCACAAAAAGGTAAACATAAATGGTGCATTTCCGAAGATGTCAACAGTATGTACCCACTATTGGGAATGGTTGGGTTTAATATGAGCCCAGAAACATATGTTCCAATGCATAAAGTTCCTTCAGATTTAAAAGAAATTTTATTAACTTATTTTAATGACCAAGATGAAGGAAAAAGATTAGAACTAGATAAAAATATTTGGGCTAAAACAACTGAATTACTTCAAAAATATAATTATTCGTTAGGAATAAATGGTGCAGTTTTTACAAAAGATAAACTTGGTATGATTCCTAATACAGTTATGACAATATATTCATCGAGAAAAGCAGCTAAAAAGAAACAATTCAAATATGAACAACAAAAGGTTCTTATAAAGGATATTATAGAAAGAAAAAAGGGAATTAATGGGTAGTTTGAAATATTTAAGATATTACTATAAACTTATGAATAAAGCTTTTTTAGAAAAAAGAGAAAGAACAGGTGAAAATAGATTATATGAAGGTCATCACGTGAAATTAAATTGCTTAGGTGGAAAAAGAATAGTTTTATTGAGTGCTAGAGAACATTATATAGCTCACTTCTTGTTATATAAACATTATAAATCAAATGGAAATAAAAATACAAAAATTAAAAGTGCTCGTGCTTGGAATTCAATGACATTTCAAAGTGTAGATAATATTAAAAGGTATACTTCACATACTTTTGAAATTGCTAGAAATGCACATTATGAAAGCTTAAGAGGTGATAATCATCCATTTAGAGTTAATGGAGTTCCAGAAGATTTTGGTAAAAAAGTATCAAAAGGAATGGAAAAATTATCCGATGAATGGAGAGAAAATGCTGCAGAAAATATGAGAAATGTACGAAAAAATATGACACCAGAGCAAGAATCCAAAAGAAGAAAATCAGTAAGTAATATTATGAGTGCAAAAACAGGTGATAAGAACCCAATGTATGGTATACCTTGTTCAGAAGAAAATAAAAAGAAAAAAAGTGAAAAATTAAAAGGTATAAAGAAAACTGAAGAACATTGTAAAAACATTAGTTTAGGTTATCAAAAAAGAAAAGAAGTTGTTTGTCCTCACTGTGAAAAAACAAGTAAAAATGCTGGTGCTATGAAAAGATTTCACTTTGATAATTGTAAATTTAAAGATAAAGGAACTGAAGATAATGAGTAAAGATATATTAGAATATACAAGAGATGAACTAGAAAATTTATCTATTGATGAATTAAATAAATTAGCTTTAGAAGCAGAATCTAAAGAAAATGAATATAATACAAGACAATTGGTAGAAAAAGTTTTAATGAACTCATTTAACTAACATAGGGTGAGTATAAACAGGTTAAACTGCTGGAATATCCTTAGAGCTTCTTGAACTACAAAGTAACTAGAAATAGTAAGCTTGAATGTTTAAAAATCAAGAAGATTGGACAATCAGCATCGAAATTTCCGTATAGGAAAACGTTCAGAGACTATAATCCTGCACTTAATGTGAATGTATAGTCCAGACCACAAACTATTTAATGGGTGTCCGAAAGGCATAGTGGTAAGGTATGGAGCTTTAGCGAACGCGCACTTTAGCTTATTTAATGAGCAAATGGCTGCCGCTATTACTGGTAATGGAAGATATTTTATTCAGAAAAAGGCTAATTATGTTGAGAAAAAATTACAATCATTAATACAATCTAAAAAAGAATATCTTCTTTATGCGGATACAGATTCTATTTATTTTCACATTGAACCTTTTATGTTAAAATATCAAGAGCAAAATCCAGATTTAACAATATCACAATATGTTGATTGGGCAAATTCATTTGAAGAAAAGGTAATTCAACCAACAATTCAACAAACTGTTGATGATTTTGCTCATGAATTAAATGCTTATAATAAAGATGTGATTAAATCAGAAAGAGAAATTATTTCAGATTCTGCACTATGGGTAGCAAAGAAAAAATATTTAGCAAGAGTAAGAGATTCAGAAGGTACTAGATATCCAGATGACAATCCATATATGAAAGCAATGGGACTTGAAATTGCAAAATCATCAACATCTGTTTGGGCTAAAAAGAAATTAAAAGAAAGTATAAACAAAATACTTGATGGGACAGAAGAAGAGTTATCAAATTGGATTAAAGAATTAAAAATTGATTTTGTTAAAGCAGATTTAAATGATTTAGCACAAGTTGGAGCTGCATCTAATTTGGATTATGATTTAAGCGATAAAGGAGTTCCTTTTGGTTCAAGAGCAGCAATATGTCATAATATCTATATTAAAGAGTACAACAAAGATGAAACATATTCACCAATTCAAGCAGGTGAAAAAACAAAAAGACTATTTTTAATTGAACCAAACCCATTAAAAACAAATATAATTGCTTATAGTTCAGATAATTTTGTAAATGAAATAAAAGATTATATTGATTATGATACAAATTTTGAAAAAAGTTTCTTGAATCCACTTCAATTAATGGTTGAGTGTTTGAATTGGGACTTAAATAAGAAAACTGAATCACTAGATGATTGGTAATAGAAATATTACCTTTCTTATAAATAATATAAAAAGGAATTAAATGAAGCAATATTTAGATTTATGTCAAAGAATTATAGATGATGGGCATTGGATTGAAAATAAAAGGACAGGGCAAAAAGTAAAAACTATCATAAACGCTGATTTTACTTATGATGTTGATGAAGGTAAATTTCCAATGATAACAACTAGAAAAACATTTTATAAAGCTGCAATTGGTGAACTTTTGGGATACTTAAATGGATGTTCAGATGCTATGGAATTTAAAGAAAGATTTAAAACTCCTACTTGGTTAGCTAATGCTAATGAAAATGAAAGTTGGTTAAAAAATCCATTTAGAACAGGCGAAAATGATATGGGAAGAGTTTATGGAGTTCAAGGTAGGGAATGGACTAATAGTAGAGGTCAAAAATTTGACCAATTAAGAAAGATTTATAATAATCTAAAAAATGGTATAGATGATAGGGGTGAAATTTTAACATTTTGGAATCCCGGTGAATTTGATCAAGGGTGTTTAAGACCTTGTATGTACCAACACCAATTTTCACTTTTAGATGGTGTTTTATATTTAAACAGTACACAAAGAAGCATTGATGTTCCTCTTGGTTTAGTTTTTAATCAAATTCAAGTTTATGTTTTATTAGCATTAATGGCTCAAATAACTGGACATAAAGCAGGTAAAGCTTATCATAAATTAGTTAATGCACATATTTATGAAAATCAAATTGATTTAATGCGTGAACAGTTAAAAAGAGAACCTTTCGAATTACCAAGATTAATTATTAATCCTGATATTAAAACTCTTGAAGATATAGAAACTTGGGTTACTGTTGATGATTTTATTGTTGAAGAATACAAACATCATGATCCAATTCAATATCCATTCTCGGTTTAAAGGAATAAAATGAGTTTAACATATGAAGAATTAAAAAATATGCAAATAGGTGAAGAATATTATGAATCTAGTCAATATGCTAATATAAAATTTACAGTAAAATCAAAACCAATAGAAAAACAAAATGGAGATTTAACACAATTAACTTGGATTGGTTCAGTAAAAGATCAAGAAGATATTGACTATCTTATAACTAAGGGGTTAGAGCATTATGGGCCAAAAATTTATAAATTTCCAGCTTATGTTGGAGTTGAACAATGGGGATATTAAGGAGAACATATGAAATTTGAAAATTATACAGATGTATTTTATAAAATAGATAATGAGGGTTTAGGATATTTCATAGAAAATTATGCATCAGCTGATTCAATGCCAGATAAAACTGGTGAAGAATTATTTAGAATTGCAGAAGAAGCATTATTTAATTTTTCTAATTATGTAGAGGAAAAAATGGAATTAGAAGATATTACTGAAGACTTTGGGGTTGAAGATTTTGAGTGATAAAAATATTAATCTAATAGTTGCTTGTGGAAACAATGGGCAAATAGGAAAGGATAATAAATTACTTTGGCACATTCCAGAAGATTTTAAGCATTTCAAAGAAAAAACAACAAATTCAGTAATAATTATGGGAAGAAATACTTATGAATCTTTACCCGGAATGTTACCAAATAGAATCCATATTGTTATTACATCTAAAGAATTGGAACAAAAAGATAATTTATATGCAGTGAAATCAATTGAAGAAGCAATTGATTTATCTAAAAAGTTAGTGTACTCCGAAGATGAAGCTATTTGGGTTATTGGTGGTGCTCAAATATATAATGAATTTATTAAAAGAGATTTAATAAATAAAATATATTTAAGTTCAATAAATTATTCTGGTGATGCCGATGCATACTTTGATTTGAGATTTTTAAGTTCAGGTAGATATACTATAAAATCATCTGAATATTTTGAGAAGAAAGACAACACACCTGAATGGTCATTAAAAATATATGAAAGGATATAAATGCTAGAAGATAAAAATATTATTTTGGTAAATGGTTTGCCTAGAGCAGGGAAAGATACATTTGCTGATTATATGGTAAAAAAATATGGTTTTGTTAAAATGAGTTTTGCAGATGAGTTGAAGGATATTGTTTGCAGAACATTTGATATTTCGAGAGAAGATTTAGATTATTTTAAGAATGATCAAATAGAACTTTGCTATAATAATGGTGGGAGATATGAAGAAGTAATAAATTTTAGAGATTTATTAAGAAGATTTGGAACTGAAGGTATGAAACCAGCATTTGGTGATTCTGTTTGGGCAGATGTTCTATATAGAAAAATAGAACAATCAAAACACAAAAACATAATTGTACCTGATTTTAGGTTTTTATGTGAGTACAAGAATTTAGATAATATAAAAACTGTTTTGGTGCAAGATGAAAGAGAACTGCCATTAGAAGGACATTCATCTGATGTCGAACTATATCAAAATAATTTTAAATTTAATTATGTTTTATATAATAATAAAGATGAATCTTTTTTCAAAGAAATTGATAATTTAACTAAAGAATTAATTAAAAATTAATAAAAGGTTGTATATAATTATTCACATTTAAAAATAAAGGAATAAAATGAACCAATTCAATCATCAAGAAAAAATATTTAAAAAAGTACAAAAAGCTGAACATAATTTATTTAAAAATTCTTCAAGTTCTTCGAGAACACAAGGTAGTGATTTAACTAAAAAATTAGCAGAAGCAATTTTTAATGCTGATATAACAATTTACCCAAAATATAAATTAATTGATGCAGGAGGAACAATTTTAATTGAAACTTCTGCCGGTGAATTTAAGTCTTTAGGATTACATCATATGTCAGAAGAAGGAGTTCTTTGCAATGATTTGGAAACATTCATTAAATGGGAAGATTTTTCAAAATAAAATTAAAATAAAGGATTAAATATGTTTCCTACTATGTGGAGTTCTTTAGATAAGAATAAAAATGCATCAGCAGAAGACTTAAAAAAAGTTTCTGCATTTATGTTTTGCAGATGGTTGGCTGGTAATCCCAGTACAATCAGAAAAGCAGCCGAATATAATATTTACCCTGATATTCCTGTTGAAAATATGTACTACAGCACAAAATATGAATTTGCTGGTAAAATTAGAAATATAAAATGGGTAAAATCAGAAACAGAAGATATTGATCAAAATACAATTGATATGCTATGTACGCATTTTAAAATTTCTGTTGAAAAAGCAAAAGAATATTTAAGTATTATATCATCAGAAGAGTTGGAGTACTTAAAAGAATTGTACAGGCCTAGAAAATAAATTATTCAAAAGAAGTTAGAGCAGTTAGAGCATTCACGGGTTCAATAATTTTGTGTGATATGCTTTTATGAAATATAACTTCTTGTGAACTATTAAATATTATCTTTATTTGTATTTTAGTGTTCACTACTTCAATTTCGTTAAATTGTGAATCAAAAATGAATATAAATATTTTAAAAAGGAAATAAATGAATGAAGAATTAATAGTACTTCTCCACAACGACCTCGATGCTTTCGGATCTCAACTTAATATAGAATATAAAATGCCAAATGTTAGGAAAAAATATTTCTATACAAATTATGGAGATTTACCAAAAAAAGTACAAGAGATAGAAGATTATATAAAACAACACGGAAATACACACTGTTTAATGGCTGATGTATCTTGGAGTACACACCCAAATGAATTGCACATAATGTGCAATATGTTTCAAAAAATAACACTAATTGATCACCACTTGTACCCAAATGGATTTTTTGATAACTATCCAAAACTGAAGGTCCATTGGGATAAAAGTAAATGTGCAACATTATTATGCTATGAATATTTTAATAATCAAAATGATAATCTTTATAAATTATCAAAATTAATTGATGTTTATGATATTTGGCAAGATTCACACCCAGCCTTTGATATTTCTCAAGACTTAAATAGATTCTTTTGGGAAATTGGAATGCAAAAATTTGTGAACGATTGTATATCGTCAGGTTATACATTACCTTATTATTATAAATCTGTTGTTGATTCTATAACAGCTAGATATACTGAAGCAATTGAAAAATACGAAAATAGAAAACTTATACATAGAACTGAAAAAATTACTCTTGCGTTTGTTGACGATTGGTTTAACGAGATATTAGTTCAAGAAATGAAAAAAGAAAAGGATTTTGTTATTAATGCAACGTCATTTGGTATTATGAAAATAAGAATAAATAATAAAGCAAATATCACATCTGAAATGAAAGATAATTTAAGATTAATATTAACTGGAACAAAAGACATTGGCCATCAAAATGCTTTTACATATAAGATGAAAAATTCTGTTTCATTTGAAAATGTTATGAATGAAATGAAGTACATTGTCCAAAATATTAATGATATATGTTATAAGGATAAAATATGAAGAATGTAAGGAATAATTTAATAATTGGGTGTGTCATTATTTTAACTGTTGCTTGTGGATTATTTGTTTCAATAGTAAATGAACCCAGTATAATTAATTCAATAAAGAGTATAAAAAGGATAAATAATGGCTGAAATTAATCCAGAGTATATAAACCACTTAGAAAAACAACTACATTCTGCTAAAATAATGCATTTTAAGAAGGTTCAAGAAATAAATGAAATTTTAAAATTCATTGAAAGTACTGAAACAGAATTAATCAAAATAAAACCTAAAAAATCTACTGAAACATTAGAACTTTCTGATAATTTAGAATGTTCTGATATCTAATCTTAAAATTCCGAGGTTCTTCTCGGAATCTCATAAATACAATCATTTAAATAAACTTTAATACTTATTAATATATAATAAAGAAAAAATAAAAGGAGACTTATGTTCGGAATCATAATATTTGGAATTATATTTTCTGTTGGATTAATAGCAATTATTTTCACAGGATTATATGTTATTCTAACAAAAAGAAAAAAGGAATTAAACGCTAAGTTCGTTATGGTGTTATCTTCAATTTTAGTAATAGTATCATTTTGGTTATCGTATAAAATGTTTACAGAAATGATCTGGTATCATTATGATAGTAAACATACTGCATCAAAAGGTATATTATTTAAAGATACTTTAATGCTTTCAGAGCACAAATTAATTGGTTCATCAGATTACATTATATTTAAAATGGATATGTACAGTCGTTCTGATAGACAATTAGAAGTTATAAATGTTATTCAAAATGAAAATAAAACTAAGGATATTAAATGAAGGAGTTAATTGGCAAAAAAGTAAAAATTCAAAAAGATTTTGAATTTTTACGAATTCTAGCTGCTTTGAAAAATCTAAATGTACATACAGCATTAATTTCTGATAAATCTGAAGTTCATAGTTTATTTTTTAAAGAGAATGAAACATTATTTCTTCTAAATAAATCGATATCTGATGCAGAATTTGAAAATGCCGATTTTGAAGAAATTAGCTTTGAAGATTTCTTGAATATACTTGATATTAAAAATAAAGATGATTCAAAATTATCAGAAAAATACAACTCTAATAATTATGTTCACATAAAATTTAATTCTGAAAATTTTTTATTTAACAAAAAAGAAATTTCATATCTGCATTATAAAGAAAAAGATAAAAACTTAATTATTAATCTTTGTAATAACGATAATATTGTATTAACAGGTATTTCAGAAGAAGATTATTTAACAATTAGAAAGATGTTTTAATGTTCAGTTTAATTTATGAAACACAGGATGGCTCTATTACTGACCAAGGGTATGTGTATAATTTATCTGATTCTTGTCTTTTTAAAACAAAAGCGTTCAATAGATTTAACAGAGAACACATAAATGTCACGATCACGGAAATAAAAGGTAAAAATTGGGATTTTACTTTAAAAACATTTGTTGAAGTAAAACAACAAATTAAAATTTAATTTAGCTTTTATATTCTTTAGTATATAATATTATATTAAAGGAGAACAAAATGCAAAATTATATACAAACAAAAGATAAATACATAATTTATGACGATATATCAAAAACATTTAAAACTGATATTACGTGTTATATGTCTTTTCTATCAGACGGAACAATAAATTGCTTTAATGGGTTTGGTGAAACTAAGTATTTTAAATATTTAGGGATAAAGGATATAAATGAATTGGAAATTTATGAAAATTCATCTATTGTTGAATTAGAGTACTTAACCAATACTTGGCAAAAAGCTATTGGTTATTTTACTTATGACGTAAAAACGTTTTCTTATATATTAATGATTTCTAAATCATTAAGTATTCATATTGGTAAGTTTCAATATAGAAATATTAAAATTGTTGATACAATACAAGAAAACAAATTAAAATTATTTTAGGATATTAAAATGAATAGAACTTTAGAAGAAATTTTAGATATTACAACAGAATATAAAGTGCTATGCACAAATTATGATACAGATACAAAATTTTGGGTTAGATTATATGGTTCTGTGTACTATGATGTTATTCTTAATTCTGATGAATTAAACAAAATAAAAGAAACTTTAAAACAAAAAGAGTTCTAATGCAAGTGTATGATTCTAAAGAACTTTTTGATATTTTATGCAGTGAAACATTTAAACTTGTATCAATTAAATCTCCTGACGCAAATAATATAACAATAATAAATTTTATGAAATTCATATTTTATTAGAATCAGAATATACAAATCCAATAATTCAAAGTAAAGAAAACATATATTGAATAAAAGAAATAAAAAATATTGAAATTTACACTATTGATGATATAATTAATAAGAACCTTAATAAATCTTTAAACAAAATAAGTATATAATTCATTATATAAAGGATTAAATGTGAAAAACCCAGATAAATTTACTTATAAAATTAAATTCTATAAAAAACAATATAGAACTATAGCAGTTTCGGATATTGAAGCTATTTCACATATTGCATATATAGTTTCAAAAGATTATTCATGCACTTTTGAACATGCTAAAAATAAATTAGAAATTGTTGGTAAATCTTTTCATTCAAAAGGTGAATATAAGAATACAAAGAAAGATTTTAAAAAAATAAATGAATTATATTCTGAATTATATTTAGAACAAGCGAAAGAATATGAAAATCAAATAAAGGAAGAATTATGAAAGATAAATTATTTACTATAAAGTTAAATAGAAAAGAATTAGCTGCTTTAGCGGTGTTTAAACCTGAATTAAAACAAATTTTAGATGATTATGATAATCATTATAACATCTATGTTGATAAAATTGTGCACTTATTTGGTGTTTTAAAGTATTTATCAGAAAAATCTATTAAAGATGAGTTATCAAAAATAAGATTATTAAGAAATTTATTACAGAATTATTTCTTTTTAGATAGTACTAAAAATTTTATTTCGGAGTTTTTCTTAAATAATTCGGATTATTGTAAATTTATCGGGTACATAGATTCTATTTATAGAGTAACTTTAGATATAATAGAGAATGATTTATCAGATGAAGATTTATTAGATTATCAAATTCTATTTAAAGAATATTTGGAAGATTTGTCTAAATTAAAATTAACAGATTAAAGGATTAAAATGAGTACGAAAAAAGAAAAACAAGAAATGATTGAAAAAAGATTTTTAAATTATAAAGATGAAAGATATGAAGTAACAAATGTATTTTCACACCAACAAAGAGATTATATTACAATAGATGTTAAAGATTTAGATGGTAATCCATATACAATTTGTGATATTAATGATACTTTATATAAGAAAATAGAAAAAATAAGAGTTCCAAAGGTTTAAAATGAAAAATATTTTAAAATTAATTTTAGTACTAAGTGCTGTTTTTGTTTTAACTGGATGTACAGAAAAAGATAAAACTGAAGCATTACTTAAAAAGCAGGGTTATACTTATATAACAATTAATGGTTATTCTTTCTTTGGGTGTTCTAAAGGCGATACATTTAGAACAAAATTTTACGCAAAAAGCCCATCAGGCGAAACAATTAGTGGTGTTGCTTGTAGTGGTTGGTTAAAAGGAACAACTTTAAGATTTGACTAAAATTTAATACTACTTTAATATTCTTTTGTATATAATTATAAATATAAATTAAAA
>Ga0247724_1000260_pt1 | contig 13307 bp, 15 predicted proteins | sample OKSTACKMC2E_FD_182776 | JGI IMG/M metagenome (GOLD analysis project Ga0247724, IMG submission 182776) | Subsurface sediment microbial communities from gas well in Oklahoma, United States - OK STACK MC-2-E | ecosystem: Environmental > Terrestrial > Deep subsurface > Rock core/Sediment | place... | reverse complement strand
CGCACGCGCAAAAAATTTCCCCTTTTCAAACTGGAATTCAAATGGCTGGAGTCAAAGGGCGCAGCGGTGGCGCTCGGGCTGGCGCCGGTCGGCCGCGAAAAAAGCCCGACGAAGCGACCAAGCCGCCGCCGTTGATCGCGGCCGACAACATGCTGGACCTTTTGCAGAAGGTCGCGCTTGGCCAAGTGGAGGCCACCGCTCTACAGGTCCGGGCCGCGATTGCAGCGGTGCAGTACACGCACGCGAAGAAGGGCGAAGGCGGTAAGAAGGGCGAGAAGGACGCCGCGGCGAAGAAGGCCAGCGCCGGCAAGTTTGCCCCCGGGGCGGCGCCGCCTCACGCCGGCCGCCGGCCGCTCAACTCATAAATTGATGTGACCAGCCGGCGCGGCCCTGGTCGCGCGAGGAACGCAATGCCGAAATGGACAACGGCCTGCCCTGACTGGGCGGAACGGCTACGGGCGGGCAAATCGATCATCCCCCCGCCGATTTTTCCGGAAGAGGCGGAAGCCGGCCTGGCGGTAATGCGCGATCTGCGGATAGTTGACGCGCCCGGCAGTCCCCGCATGGAGGATGCGTGCGGGCAGTGGGTGTTCGACCTGGCCGCAACGATCTTCGGGGCCTATGACTCGCAAAGCGGGCGCAGGCTGATCAAAGAGTGGTTCGTCATGCTGCCGAAGAAGAATTTCAAGTCCGGCTTGGCGGCGTCGATCATGCTTACCAGCCTGATCCGGAACTGGCGGCGGTCGGCAGAGTTCACGATTCTGGCCCCCACAAAGGAGGTTGCCGAGAACAGCTTTGGACCTGCCAAGGACATGGTGACGTTCCTGGAGGACGATGAGGACGAGGATTGCAGCGAACTCGCCGATCTGATCCATGTGCAGGAGCACTACAAGACCCTCACACACCGCGAGATGAATGCAAAGCTCAAGGTGATCGCGGCGGATGCAAGCACGACCGCGGGGAAAAAGTCGGTCGGCCTGCTGGTTGAAGAATTGTGGCTTTTCGGCAAGCAGGCGAACGCGAAAGACATGCTGCGCGAGGCTGGCGGCGGCTTGGCATCTCGCCCGGAGGGCTTTGTGATCTACATCACGACGCAAAGCGACGAGCCGCCGGCAGGTGTGTTTAAGGAGAAGCTGGACTACGCACGTAAGGTGCGAGACGGAGAAATCCACGACCCGCAGTTCATGCCGATCATCTTCGAACACCCGCCAGAGATGGTGAAAAGCGAAGAATGCTTGCTGCTGAAAAATCTCCCGATGGTCAACCCGAACCTGGGTTATTCGGTGGACGAAGTGTTCCTGCAGCGGGAGTTCCAGAAGGCAGCGGACGAGGGTAAGGACTCGTTAAAGGGCTTCCTTGCCAAGTACGGAAACGTCGAGGTGGGCCTGAAATTACGCTCCGACCGATGGGCCGGTGCTGACCACTGGCTGGCGCGCGGCGACCGCTCGCTGACGTTCGCAGAACTGCTCTTGCGATCGGAGGTCGTGACGGTGGGTATCGACGGCGGCGGCCTGGATGACCTTCTCGGTCTGGCCCTGACAGGGCGCGAGCGCGGCACCGGCAACTGGCTGCATTGGGGCCGGGCCTGGGCGCATCCGTCTGTGTTGGAGCGGCGCATGGAGATTGCTCCGCGCCTGCGCGATTTCGAGAAGGTGGGCGACCTGGTGCTGGTCAATCGCATTGGCGAAGACACCGACGAGCTTGCCGCAATCATCCGCGAGGTTTACGACCACGGTCTCTTGCCTGAAAAGAACGCCATCGGTGCTGATCAGAACGGCGTGACGTTCAACGACGCGCTGCTGGATGCCGAGATTCCGGAAGACTTGATCGTTGGCGTGTCTCAGGGCTGGCGCCTTGGCGGGATCATCAAGACGGTGGAGCGCAAGCTTGCCGAGGGCACATTCCTACACGGGGACCAGCCATTGATGGCCTGGGCCGTGGCAAACGCCCGTATCGAAGCGCGCGCGAACGGCATTGTCATAACGAAGCAAGCGAGCGGCACCGCGAAGATCGACCCCCTTATGGCCCTATTCGACGCCGCGCAGCTGATGGCGCTCAATCCGTCTGCCGGCGTCAGGAAAATTCAACAAGGATTCGTGGTGATGTGATGGGACTACTTTCCAAACTCTTAGGTGGTGGCAGCGCCGATTCGCCGCCGCAGGCCGAGCGGAAGGAACCGGCATTCGCCAACCTTGCCGATGGTGAAACCGTTTCGTCTTCCGATCTTCGGATTTTTGAGGTGTTCGGCGATCCTCGGACGGCTGCCGGCGCGGTGGTCAACGAGAAAACGGCGATGCGCGTCTCGGCGGTGTACGCCTGCGTGTCGCTGATCGCGGGGTCCATCGCCCAGCTGCCGCTACCAATCTTTGAGCGCGTCAGCGGGTCGCGGCAGCAGGTCGACCACCCCTACTGGTGGATGCTCAATGAGGAATTCTGCCCAAACTGGGTGGCTTCGGCAGGCTGGGAGTTTCTGGTTACCCAGATGCTCCTGCGCGGCGATGGGGTCGGATACACCACCCGGAACCGCGCCGGCGTCATGACGGGCGTTATTCCGTGGCCCCGCGATCGGGTTGATATCCGGGAGCAGGCACGCGAAAGCCCGCGAGAACTGCGGCGGCTCCAATACACGTTCCACGACGAGAAGGGATATTTCACCGTCGACCAGGATGACGTCATTCATCTTCCCGGCTTCGGTTTCAACGGCGTGAGTTCCATGTCGGTGATTCAGTGGGGGGCGCGCAACGGTATAGGGATCGCAATCCAGGGGGACGAACACGCGGGCAAGTTCTTCAGCGAAGGGGGCAAACCGGAGGTTGCAATCAAGGTTCCGGCGGCTATGTCTCCCGACATGCAGGAGGACTTCCGGGCCGCGTGGGTGGCGAAGTACGGCGGAAACCAAGGGAACCGGCGGATTCCGCTGATCCTGACTGAGGGGCTGGACGTCAAGGAATTGACCATGTCGGCCGTGGACCAGCAACTGCTGGAATCCCGCCAATGGCAGGTGATCGATATCGCCCGCGCTTTCGGCGTGCCGCCGCACATGATCGGTGAAATGACGAAGGCGAGCAGCTGGGGCAGCGGCATCGAGCAGATGGGTATCGGGTTCGTGAAATACACGCTCGCGCCCCACCTGAAGCGCATCAAGGCCGAATTGAACCGGAAACTTTTCCGCACCGCGCGCTACTTCACCGAACACAACGTGGACGGGCTGATGGCCGGCGATTCCAAGGCCCAGGGCGAGTACTTCTCTAAAGCGCTGGGCGGGCCAGGCACTCAGGGCTGGATGTCGGTGGACGAAGTGCGCCGTTTGAAGAACCTCCAGCCGCTGGGCGGTGTGTTTGACCGACCGACCCTTGCTGGCGCTGCGCAGGGGGCGGCGCAGCAACAAGACGATCAAGACAGGGAAACCCAAGATGAAAATTCCGAAACTGCTTCAGCTGGCGCGTGACAACGCCTCGGGGGCCAAGCCGTTGCGCGCCGAGACCGACGCGGGCGAGGCCACCATCTACCTGCACGGCGTTATCGGCGGATGGTGGGGCGACATTGACGCGACCGAGTTCGCCAAGACGCTCAACGCCATCAAGGCGGAAACCATCCACTTGCGGATCAACTCGCCCGGCGGCGATGTTTTCGACGCTCGCGCCATGATGACCGCGATTCGCCAGCACTCGGCCAAGGTTATCGGCCATGTTGACGGTTTGGCCGCCTCTGCGGCGACGGATATCTGCATGGCGTGCGACGAGGTGGAAATCACCAAAGGCGCTTTTTTCATGATCCACAACGCCTGGACGGTCGCCATCGGCAACAAGGCCGACATGCGTGAAACGGCGGACCTGCTCGAAAAGGTCGACGGCGCGATCACCGCCGACTACCAGACGCGCACCGGCCAGAAGGCTGACCAGGTGAAAGCATGGATGGACGCCGAAACCTGGTTCAGCGCCGAAGAGGCGCTGGAGCATGGCTTTGTGGACCGGATCGTCGAGGCGGCCGGAAAGAAGGCGACGGCGTCGAACACCTGGAACCTCGGCGCGTACGAGAACGCACCCAAAGCCTTGACCGAGCCGCAATCGCCGGCTGTCGATGACGCCGAGGTGCAGGCTCTCAGAAGCGATCTTGAGCGGCGGTTTTCGCTGATCGAGGCAACACCTGCTTAAGCGGCTCCCGCTCGCAGGACAACCCCACCGCCCTCGGGCGGTTTTTTTTTCGACTGAAGGAAACCAAACTATGGCTTTCAATCTGCAAGCCGAGCGGGAGCGCCGCAACGCGCTGGCCAAGGAAACCCGCGCCCTGCTGGACAACAACCCCGGTGCCAACTGGAACGCTGACCACCAGAAGAAATACGACGACAACACGGCGGAAATCGAGCGCATCGACGCGGCCATCGCACGCCATCAGAAGATGATGGATCTGACGGCCGAAAACGACCTGAAGGACGCCGGCGTGCGTGAACACGACGTGCGCCCCGGCGCCAAGAAGGGCCGCCCCGCCGATGTGGCGTTGTTCGACAAGTGGTGCCGTGGCGGGGACAACGCACTGACCGCGGAGGACTGGACGCATGTGCGCAACGCCATGAGCGGCAATCCGTCGGTCAATCCCGAGCAGGGCGGCTATACCGTTCCGACCACGGTCGCGACCTCCATCCTGGACGCTCTCAAGGCGTTCGGCGGCATGCGCGCGGTTGCCAACGTCTTCACGACCGGCGGCGGCGAGCCCATGCAGTATCCGACCAGCGACGGAACCAACGAAGAAGGCGAAATCGTCGCCGAGAATCAGTCGGCCAGCGACCAGGACGTGTCGTTCGGCACCAAGGGCCTGTCGGTGTACAAGTTCAGCTCCAAGGTGGTGACCGTCCCCTGGGAGCTGTTGCAGGATAGCTCCTCGGACATCGAGGGGTTCATCCGGCAGCGCCTGCAAACGCGCCTGGGCCGCGTCACCAACCGTCATTACACCGTTGGCCCCGGCACCGCCGGCCCGACCGGGGTTGTTACGGCCGCCACGACCGGAAAGATTGGCGCAGTCTCGGCCACGCCCGTCATTACCTATGACGACCTGGTGGACCTGGAACACAGCGTGGACCCGGCCTATCGCCTGGGCGCCAAGTGGATGTTCCATGACGACATGCTCAAGATGGTGCGCAAGATCAAGGACGACCAGGGCCGTCCGATCTTCGTGCCCGGCTACGAGCAGGGCAACCCCGGCGGCGCTCCGGATCGCCTGCTGAACCGTGATATCCAGATCAACCAGCACATGCCGCAGCCGGCTGCCGCCGCGAAGTCGATCGCCTTCGGGGATTTCAGCCTGTACAAGATCCGCGATGTCATGGCGATCACGCTCTTCCGCTTCAACGACTCGGCCTATGTCAAAAAGGGCCAGGTGGGCTTCCTGGCGTGGATGCGCTCGGGCGGCAACCTGATCGACGTCGGCGGCGCGGTCAAGCTGTTCCAGCACGGGGCCGCCGCCTAAGCGGCCATGTAGCCAACCTGCGCCGGAGGCAGTCACCCTCCGGCGCAATTTTCCAAGGACGAAACCATGGCACGAAAAGCGGCACAGCCGGCCCCGGCCGGCGATGAATCGAACGCGCCTGCGGCGTCGGCAACCCCGGAGGGCGCGAGCGGCGAATCGACACCGGCCAGCAATGCTCCGGCGGATCAGAACGACGGCGGCGCGACTATCAATGTCCCGGAAGGGGGCGGCCCTGGCGCTACGCCGGCGCCGCCCGAGGCAACCGCGCCCGCCGTCGCTACCGCCGCTCTGCCTCCGAGCGAGGGCGAATCGGTCCGCGCGCTGGTATTGCACGACAGCATCTACGGCAAGTGCGGCGAAGTCCGCGAGTTCGACGTCGCATTGGTGGCCGCGCTGAGGGATGCCGGTTACATCGACCCGCATCCCAACGCTGTGGCATCTGCGGGAGGATAGACATGTTGCGCCTGATCACTGCCGCGCAGGAAGAGCCCGTCGATCTGGACTTCATCAAGGGCCTTCTGCGCATTGACCACGGCGCCTTCGACTCTATCCTGCCTTCGCTCGTCGCGGCGGCGCGAGGGGAGGTGGAGCGCCAGACCGGATATGCGCTGGCCCAAGCTGAGTATGAATGGACGCCAGTCGGCGGCCGGTCTGCGCCGCTGCCCATTCTCCCCGCCACCGTGTTGAGTGCCGATGGTGTGCGTCCGATCGTGTTTCGCACCACGCCGGCGGCGGTGCCCGAAGGCTTGAAGCTCGCAATTGCAATGCTGGTCGGCGATTACCTGCTTAAGCCCGAGGCGTCCACGGAAAAGCTCGTGGCAGAGAACCCAGCCCTGCGCCGGATTCTGTTCTCGCACTCTGGGGTGCTGCCATGAGGGCCGGAAAGCTCAACACGCGCATATCGATTCGACGTCAGGACGAGGTGCGAAGCGGCGGTGGCCAGGTCGTGGGGCAATGGGTCGAACATGCTGCAACGTGGGCCGATGTGAAGTTCCCCAGCGGCCTCGGAGCGATCAAGGCGGACAGCGACGTTTCGTTGGTGCGCGCCAGTATCCGTATCCGCTTCCGCGACGACATCCGGTCAGACATGCGGGTCGTGACCGGCGGCCTGGTCTTCGACATTCAGGCGGTGCTGCCAGACCTTGCCCGGCGCGAGTACGTCGACCTGGTCTGTCAATCCATACCGGGTGAGAAGCCATGAAACTGACGTTCGAGATGGGCGGCGACGCGCTGGAGGGACTGACGCGCTTCGTTGAAGCGGTCGAGCAGCGCGTGGTCAGGCCGGCGGCGCACGCTGGCGCCTTGGTCTTCTACGAAAGAGCGCGCGAGCTTGCGCCGGAGTACATCGGCCCGCCCAAAAGCGGGATCAAGCCCGGCCAGCTGCGCGCGGCGATCTATCGCGTCTTCTCCGAGGACAAGTCTTCCGACGACCTCAAGATCTACCAGATCAGCTGGAACCACACCAAGGCCCCGCACGGCTACTGGATGGAGTATGGCAATAGTCGGCATGGTCCGAAGTCGTTTATACGCCCTGCGTTCGATTTCTACGAGAAGGCGTTGGAGGCATCGCGGGCGCGCGCCCGCACGCTGATAGCGGAAATTGCGGCGGAGCACTCACATGGTTGAAGACGACATTCGGACGGTTCTTTCGCCGCTGGTGGATGACCGGGTGTACCCGGGTGTCGCGCCGGACGGCGCCGGCCAGCCGCGCATCACCTACCACTGGGTGGGGGGCAAGCCCCTCAACTTCCTGGAGGGCGTGCCGGACCTGCGCAACGGTCGCCTGCAGGTCGACGTATGGGCGCAGCTGGACCAGGACGCCGCCCGCATCATCCGCCAGGCCGAGGACGCATTGCGCCTTAGCCCGGTGCTGCGCGCCGTCAGCGAGGGCGGCGCGCTGTCGGATCACGAAACCGACACCAAGCTCTACGCCAGAAAGCAGACTTTCTCGGTCTGGTTCAAGGATTAGCCCGCTTCGGGCAAAAACTCAGCCGCCTTCGGGCGGCTTTTTTTATGGAGGCCCGACATGGGCGTGAAACTTCCCAACGGCGCAATCTTTTCGGTTGCGAAGACCTATGCCGCGGCTGCTGTAGCGACGGCGGTGAGCAATGCGACTCAGGCCGTGGTGACCGCAGCAGGACACGGCGCGGCCGACGGCGACATCGTCGAGATGGTGTCCGGCTGGACCGCGCTGGATGGCCGTGTCGCTCGCGCGGACGCCGTCACCACCGACAGCCTGACGCTGGAAGGCATCGATACGACGGACACCAAGCGCTATCCCGCCGGCACGGGCGGCGGCAGCGTGCGCCGCATCGAGGACTGGACGCAGATTTCGCAGGTCATGGAATCGGCCAGCCAGGGCGGCGAACAGCAGTTCTACAACTATTCCTTCCTGGAAGACACCGGCGACGAACGCCAGATCCCGACCACGCGCAGCGCGCGGTCGATCACGCTGACGATCGCCGACGACGACACCCTGCCGCACTACCCGGTGCTGAAGGCCGCGAACGACGACCGCCAGCCGCGGGCGATCCGCTTCCAGCTGCCCAACGGCTCGGTGATTTATTTCCGCGCCTACGTCTCGTTCAGCGAGATGCCCACCACCACCAAGAACGAAGCCATGACGCTGCAGGTCACCCTGTCGCTGACCGGCGCCCCGACCCGCTACGCCGCGTAAGGACCAACCATGCCCAAACAAAACGAAGACCAGCTGTTCTCCCTGACCCCGCCGGCGACCTTTGCCGCGACCGTCGACATCCCGCGCCCCGGCGCCGAGCCGGCCAAGCTGCGCCTGACCTTCCGTCACAAGACCAAGGAAGAACTCAACGCGTGGCTGGCCAGCGGCACGGAAGTGAAGTCGGACGCCGAGTGGCTCGGGGTGATCGTCGTCGGCTGGGAAGGTGTGAGCGTGGACTTTTCGCCCGAGGCGCTGGCGCTGCTGGTCAGCAACTACCACCAGCCTGCCGTCGAGGCGATCGTCGCCAAGTACCTGTCGGAACTGACGGAGGTCCGCCGGGGAAACTGATCGCCGCAGCCCGGCGGCGTTACTGGCGGGCGCCGCCGGCGGACGAATACGAATGGATGGGCCTGACGTTAGCGGACATCGCGCCGCCCCTGGTGGCGCTGTTGCCCGAGAACCAGCTGCCGTTCAACGTCTTCTGCGCCATGGATACGCAATGGCGGGTCGGTGCCGGCGGCGCCACGGGGCTGGACTACGGAACGCTGCCCACCGTGATGCGCTTCATGGGCATCAAGCGGGGGCTGTGGCCTGAAATCTGGGATGCGGTGCGGGTGATGGAAAGCGCCGCCCTGGAAGAAATGCACAAGGATTGATATGACGGACGTTGTAGGCAAAGCCACACTGGAGTTCGGTGCCGACAACAGCGGCGTCAAATCGGCTGTGCAGGAGGTTGGCCGCGAGGTCAACAGCATGGCCACCGTTGCCGCGTCGGCGGCCGTAAAGGCATCCGGGAGCCTGAAGGGTATCGGCACCACCGCCGAGGGGGCTGCTCAGAAGCTCACCGCTGCCGCGCAGCGACAGGTTAAGTCGCTGGAGCGCCTGGTTAATACGTACGGAAAAACGCTCTCCGAAAAAGCGCTGTTTAAAGCAGACCAGGCTGGTGTTCCACGTGCCATATCTGAGCCGCTGGTAGCTCAGCTCGCTGCAGCGGAAGCGGCAGTGGGGAAACTGTCGGTTGCGCAGCGCACGGCGGCCGAGTCATCCGCAAAGCTGGTTGAGTCCGAGGGGCAAGCGGCAGCGCGTTACCGCGATATCGGCCAGGCTGCGGTGGAACGTGCTGCGGCGTTGCAGCGCCAGGTCGAACAAGCCCGAGCCGCGGCCATCGCGGAGCGGGAGCTGTCGGCCGCCTCGGGCGCAACGCGCGGTCAGGGTGCCGGCGTCATGGCGGGCCAGAATCGCGGCTTCCAGGAACTGACCCGGGATATCAACGAGGTCAACGCGGCCCTGGCGGCGATCGAGCGCGGGGCCGGCTCGCAGTCGGCTATCCAGGCCCAGACCGACAAGCTGGTTTCGCTGTGGAGCCAGGGCCGGATTACGGCCGAGCAGTACGGCGCCGCAGTGAAGCGCCTGGACGCCTCGGAAGCGGCGTTGGCGCGTTCCAGCGCGCAGGCGGCCGCCCAGGGTGACCGGTTCATCGCCGGGCTTCGTGAGCAGGCGGAAACCGCCGGCATGACGGCGCGGCAGATCCTGGAGTACCGCGCGGCCCAGCTGGGCGTGAGCGACCGTGCGGCGCCTCTGATTGCGCGGCTCGCCCAGGTCAACAAGAGCCTGGACGGCACGGGTATTTCTGCCCGGCAAACCGCCGCAGCCATGCGGATGGTGCCGGCGCAGATGACCGACATCGTGACGCAGCTGGCGGGCGGACAGAATCCCTTCCTTATCCTGATCCAGCAGGGTGGCCAGCTGAAGGACAGCTTCGGCGGCATCGGGCCGATGTTCCGCGCGCTGGCCGGCATGATCACGCCGTTCGCGGTGACGGTCGGGGCGGCGGCAGCGGCCATCGGCGCAGTCGGGTATGCCGCGTACAAGGGCGCCAGCGAAACGCGCGAGTTTGCGAACTCGCTCATTCTGACCGGTAACTATGCCGGCCAGACGGCGCAGCAGCTTTCCGACATGTCCCGGCGTGTGGGCGAAGCCCATAGCACCGTGGGCCGTTCGGCGGACGTGTTGAATAAGCTGGTCGCGTCCGGCCGGGTGGCGGGTGGTTCGCTGGAGACGGTGGCCGGCGCCATCGTCAACATGAGCGAAACCGGCGCGCGGTCGGTTGATGACCTGGTGGCCGAGTTTGTCCGACTGGGAGAAAGCCCCAGCCAGGCGGTCGCCAAGATCAACGAGTCCATGCACTTCTTGGACGCGGCCACCTATGACCGCATCCGGGCGCTGGAGCAGCAGGGGCAGAAAGAACAGGCGGCAGCGCTCGCCCAGGCGACCCTGGCGGACGCGACCAACCGCGCTGCCGATCAGGTGCGTGCCAGCGCCGGTACGCTGGAGCGAGGTTGGAACACCCTTGGCTTGGCCGCCCGTAAGGCCTGGGACTCGATGCTCAACATCGGACGTCCCACGCCGGTGGAGGAACTTCGCAAGCAGGCCGAGGCTGTTCGAGATCAGATAGCAAAGCTCGACGAAGATGGCGGGTTTGCATCCAACGCGGGTGGCGCGGCGTTTGGCAACAGCAAGCTTAGCAATAAGGCGAGTCTAAAGCTCGCCTCGGAATTGGCTGGACTTGAGTACCAGATCGCCACGCTGGATCTTGAGGCCGATCGGGCGCGAGAGGAAGGCGCTGCCAAGGCTGCGGAGGCGGAGAAGATCGCCGCCGGTGATCGCCTGCGCGAGTTGATGAAGTCGACCCGCGACCGCGCGCAGATCCGCGCCGACGAGATCAAGCAAATGCAGGCCGACGCCCAAAAGGCGAATTGGTCCGCGGGGCAGATCGCCGAGGCGGAAAAGCGCATCAACGAGAAGTACAAGGACCAGAAGGGGGCTTCGTACAGGGACGACGCCGCCACCCGGCGCTTGTCGGACCTGCGCCAGCAGGAAGCCTCCCTGGCCGCGCAGCTGGTGGGCGAACGCAAGCTGACGGAAGCCGGCAAGGCGCGCGCCGAGTTCGAGCAGGAAATCGCCGACCTCAAGGACAAGAAGATCCTGACGGCGGATCAAAAGAGCCTGCTCGCCAACCAGGGCGCGATCCGCGCCCAGCTGGTGAAGAACGAGGGTCTGGCCAAGGAACTGGCCGCCAAGCAGGCCATGCTCAAGATGGACGAGCGGGCGGCGCAGATCCAACAGGCGATCGCCTCGTCGGCCGAGTCGCGGCAGGAGCAGTACGACCGCCAGCTGGGCACGGCCGGCCTGGGCCAGGTGGCGCGCCAGCGCGTGGAGGCCGAAAACTCCATCCGCCTGGAGTTCAAGCGCTACCAGGACCAGCTTGCCAAGGCCACGCCGAAGGATCAGCTTGATTCGGATCGCTTCCGGGAAGCGCAGGGCAAGATCCGCGACTCACTACAGGCGGCGCTGGCAGACCAGCAGGACTACTACGACAAGGTCGACAAGCTGAACGGCGACTGGCGTAACGGAGCGCGCGAAGCGTTCTCTGACTACGCCGAATCTGCCGGGAACGTTGCCCAGCTGTCGCAAGGGGTCTTCTCGGGCGCTTTCCGGGGCATGGAGGATGCGTTGACCCGGTTTGTGACCACGGGCAAGGCGAGCTTCAAAGACCTCGCCACGTCGATTCTGGCGGACCTGGCGCGTATCGCGGCACGGCAGGCCATTGTCGGAGCCATCGGCAGCATTGTCGGCTCTCTGGCTGGCGGCATTACCGCCGGGGCCGGCGCCACGTCGGGCGGCACGATGACCGGCAATGTCGATGGCATGTCGGGCGCCTGGGGCGCGATTGGGCGCCGGGCTATCGGTGGTCCTGTCGCCGCGCGGCAGATGTACGAGGTCAACGAGCGCGGCATGCCGGAGATGGCCCGCATCGGGGATAAGTCGTTCCTCCTGATGGGTTCCCAATCGGGGCACGTCAGCCCGATGGTGGCGCAGGGCGCGCCGGCGGCGGGAGGCGTGGGGGCGGCTCCGAACATCTCCATCCAGGTCAACGTGACGGACTCCGGCGGCAATGAACGCAGCGGCGCCGGCCAAAGTCAGCTTGGCGACCAGCTGACGGATGGGATTGTGCAGGTGGTGCGGCGCGAACTCGACAAGGCCAACAGGCCTGGCGGGGTCAATTGGAACAAGAGGAATGGTCGGGTATGACGACAGAAACGTTTCGCTGGAAGCCCGTAGGGCAACCAGCCGGCACGACCACCTTCCGGCGGCACGTTGCGCAATTCGGCGACGGCTACCGGCAGGTGGTCGGCGACGGCATCAACAACAAGGTGCAGTCGTGGCCGGTGCAGTTCGCAGGCACGCGCGCGCAGATGCAGGAAATTGTCGACTTCCTGGATCGCCATGCCGGCATCCGCTCGTTCCTGTGGACGCCGCCGTTGGGTGTTGAGGGCTACTACGAGGTCGCGGAGTACAGCCCCTCGCCCATGGGCGGGACCGCCTACACGGTGTCCGCGAAATTTCAACAGGTTTTCAGGCCGTAGACACGATGGAACAACTTGAACAGATCCCTATTGGCCAGCAGCCGAATGACGGCACGGGTGACCCGCTGCGCAACGGAATGGCCAAGGTCAACGCCAACTTCACCAAGGTGCAGACGGGCGTCGACGCGGTGGAGTTGACCGCGGCGAACGCGGCGCAGACAGCCACCGAGGCCAAGGCGACGGCCGACGCCGCGATCCCTGCGACCCAGAAGGGGATGGCCGGGGGCGTGGCGCCTCTGGACGCCGCCGGCAAGGTGCCGGCCACGCACCTGCCCGATCCGGGAGACTTCATCCCGCTGGAAGAGAAGGGAGCCGCCGGCGGTGTTGCGCCGTTAGATGGCACAGGCAAGGTGCCGGCAGCCAATCTGCCCGCAGCGGAGGACTCAATTCCCTTGACGCAAAAGGGGGCAGCCGGTGGGGTGGCCACGCTCGATTCCAACCAGCTGATCCCGGTTGCACAGTTGCCAGCCATGTCGCGGGCGGAGGCCGAGGCCGGGTCCAGTACGGTCCCAAGGGCGGTAAGTGCCTACGTCATGTCATGGGCGGTCTACGCTCAGCGCAGGACGTTCGATCAGGGGGCTGTTCCTGCAACCAACATCGGCGATATCTGGGTCAATGGGATCGGCCCATGCCGATGGGATGGCACTGACAACAAGTACTACAGCATTCCCGGCACTCGCGGCATACGACGTGTGGTGACGCTAAGCGAAAACTGGACACCGGACGCCTGGACAAAATCC
>Ga0247724_1000259_pt1 | contig 13319 bp, 11 predicted proteins | sample OKSTACKMC2E_FD_182776 | JGI IMG/M metagenome (GOLD analysis project Ga0247724, IMG submission 182776) | Subsurface sediment microbial communities from gas well in Oklahoma, United States - OK STACK MC-2-E | ecosystem: Environmental > Terrestrial > Deep subsurface > Rock core/Sediment | place... | reverse complement strand
CATCTGGCGCATTTCGCGACGGATGACTTCGTCTTTGGTTGACGCGTTCCCCGTCACCGAAATACGGTTGACGTAGACGCGCTTACCCGGTGCGACGTTAATCGACAAGGCTACTTCTTTGGTGTCGTCATTGATGTTAGTGCTGGTGCGGACTTTCGAGTTGGCATAACCGAAGCTCGCCAGGAATTTGGCAATACTTTCTTCGGTATATGTCACCAGGGCGCCATTGTAGAGCTGGCCGTCTTTTAACGGCAGCATGGCCTTAATCAGCTCATCCTGACCAATCAGGTCGCCAACAAACTCAATACCTTTGATGGTGTATTGCACGCCTTCTTTGACCTGCAGCGTGACATACACCGAATTTTTGTCCGGGCTGACCGCAACAGTGTTGGCTTCGATATCAAAACGCAGGTAACCACGGTCGAGGTAGAAACTCCGGATCTTTTCCAGATCGCCCTTCAGCGTATCTTTCTGATAGCGGTCAGAAGACATAAAACGCCACCACGGCAAATCGACCATCGACTCGATGTCTTTCATGATCTCTTCATCACTGAACAGCTCATTACCAACGATGTTGATTTGACGGACCGAGGCTGCGTCGCCTTCTTTAAATTCGAGTTTCAGATTGACGCGGTTACGCGGCAAATAAGTCAGTTTGATCTCGACTTTGGCGTTGTATTTACCAACACCGTGGAAGAATTCGGTCAGGCCATTTTCCAGTTCACGGATAATGGTTTTGTCCAGCTGCTCACCGACGATGATCTTCTGGTTGGTCAGACTTTCCTGTAACTGCTCTTCTTTGATGTCTTTGTTGCCGTCAAATTCTACGGCATTGATGGTCGGACGTTCTTTCACCCGGTAGATGATGGCATTGCCATCACGCAGCACTGTGATTTCATCAAAATGGCCGGCTGCATATAAGGTCTTGATACTTTTAGATAAGGTATATTCTGTAACTGTGTCACCGATGTTAAACGGTAAATTATTCAGGGCTGCACCTAAAGCGACGCGTTGTAAGCCTTCCACCTGAATGTCTTGTACAGTAAAAGATTGTTCAGCGAGCACCGACGCGCTGGCAGAGGCCAGCCACATCGCTGCTACTAATCGTTTAATTGTCATTGTTTTGGACTACTTATGATTAGTTATTACAAACGAGAAATATCGTTGAGCAGCGCAATTCCCATTAACATCAGCAGAACGAAGGCTCCGATTTTAAAACCTGTCTCCTGCGCTTTTTCAGAGACCGGCCTGCCGCGTATTAGTTCCACGACAAGATACATTAAATGGCCGCCGTCCAAAATAGGCAGCGGCAGTAAATTTACCACGCCGAGATTAACGCTGATTAAGGCCAGAAAGGACAAGAACGCAATCAAACCGAGGTCGGCACTGCTACCGGCGCCCTGCGCAATCGAAATTGGCCCGCTTAAATGTTTCACCGATACATCGCCGAAAATCAGTTTGCCAACCATCGAAAAACTTAAGCGCACTAGTTGCCAGGTTTTTTGCACGCCCTGCCAGACTGCTTCGAGCGGGCCGTATTGCAGCGTGCGGATATATTGAGGGTCGACCGGTTTTACTTTCGGTGACACCCCCAAAAAGCCCTGATGGAAACCATCAGCGGTTTGTTGTGAGGCCGGCGTGACGCTCAGCGTCATCGGCTGACCGCCCCGCTCAATCAGCAGCGTCAGCGTCTTGCCCGGGCTGTTTTGGATCACTTTGACCATACTGGCCCAGTCGGTCAACGCAACACCTTCGAGTACCCGCAGTTTGTCGTCTAATTGCAATCCGGCTGCTGCTGCAGGGCTGTTCGGCTGCACCTGCCCCACTTCCAGCAAAGGTCGGGCTTGCACAGGCACTATGCCAAGACTACCGAACACCGAATCATGTTCAGGGTCAAACTTCCAGCCGGTTAAATCCAGCTGTACATCAGCACCAGGGCTGTCGATATCATCCGCCAGCGTCAGCGTCACGCTGTCGCGTCCAATCTGTTCGAGTAATAGCAGCTGCACACCCTGCCAGTCCTGTACTGTTTCGCCATTGACCGCAATGATCTGCTGGTTCGGTACATAAGCTCTGGCCGCAATCGAATCCGGGGCGACTTCCGCCACCACCGGACGCAAACTCGGCACACCAATCAGATACATCAGCATCAGCGCAAAAATGGCAAACAGGAAATTGGCGACAGGGCCGGCAGCTATCACTGCCATGCGCTGCGGCACTGTTTTGCTGTCAAAGGCTAAGTCGGCAAACTGCGGTAACACCGGGTCGACGCGGCCATCCAGCATCCGTACATAACCGCCAAGCGGAATAGCAGCAATGACAAATTCAGTGCCTTGTTTATCGCGCCAGCTGAACAACGTCTTGCCAAAACCTATCGAAAACCGCTTCACCAGAATGCCGTTTTTACGCGCTACCCAAAAATGGCCAAATTCGTGCACTGTCACCAGCAAACCCAGCGCAACCACAAAACTAAGCAAATTCCACAGAAAATCAGGCATCAGACGAAATCCTTCAACAACAACTGCGAATAAGTACGGGCCTGCGCATCCAGCGCCAGAATCTCTTCGAGTTCGGCCACTTTACTGGCGGAAAAATGCGCCAGTACCCGCGCGTTGAGCGCAGCGATTTCCGGAAAACGGATTTGGCGGTTTAGAAAAGCTTCAACCGCAATTTCGTTCGCGGCGTTTAACGCCGTGGTTGCGCCCTGCCCGGCGGCACAGGCCTGCTGCGCCAACAATAAACAAGGATAACGACCATAATCCGGCGCTTCAAAGGTAAAAGCCGGCACATCAAAGAAGTTCAGCGGTTTAACGTTGGACGCGATGCGCTCGGGGAACGCCAGGGCATGGGCGATAGGTGTGCGCATATCCGGATTACCAAGCTGTGCCAGCACAGAGCCGTCGGTATATTGCACCATCGAATGGATAATACTTTGCGGATGGATAACCACCTGAATATCGCTGACCGCGCAATTAAACAACCAGCGGGCTTCGATAAATTCCAGGCCTTTATTCATCATGGTCGCACTGTCGACCGAAATCTTTTTACCCATGTTCCAGTTCGGGTGGGCGACCGCCTGCTCCGGCGTGATTTGGTCAAATTCCGCAAGCGGCTTTTGCCGGAAAGGGCCACCACTGCCGGTCAGCAGAATTTTGGCAATGCCGGCACTTGCCAGTTTGCTTTGATAACAATGTTGCTGTAACGGCGCCGGCAGGCACTGAAAAATGGCGTTGTGTTCGCTGTCGATCGGCAGCAAGGTAGCGCCATGTTGCTGTACGGCGCGGATAAACAACTCGCCGCTCATCACCAGTGCTTCTTTGTTGGCCAGCAACACCGTCTTACCGGCTTTGACGGCAGCAAGGGTTGGTAACAAACCGGCAGCACCGACAATAGCGGCCATGACGATATCAGCATCCGGATGCGCTGCGAGATCAGCCAGCGCCTGAGCACCACTGAACACTTCGGTCTTAACACCAGCTTGTTGCAGTTGCCGGCGCAATTCAGCGGCATCTGCTGCATCTGTTAAGGCTGCAAAACGCGGTCTGAACTGAATACATTGCTGCAGCAGCACATCGACGCGTTTTCCGCCGGTCAGCGCCAATACCTGATACAACTCAGGATGCTGCGCGACAACATCCAGCGTGCTACAACCAATAGAACCGGTCGCACCTAAAATGACCACCTGCTTAGGCATCAGAAGCCACCAAACAGCGCGACAAAAATGGCAAACAACGGTGCAGTCGCGGTCAGACTGTCGATCCGGTCTAACATGCCGCCGTGGCCTGGGAAAATACTGCCGCTGTCTTTAAGACCGGCAACGCGTTTAAACATACTTTCCGATAAATCACCAAACACCGACAAAATAGTCAGGATCACTGCAGCACCAAACCACAGCATGGTTTGCTCCGGCCATTGCTGACTGGCGGCGACGGCGGTTACTAACAGCAGTACAAATAACAAACCACCGGCGAAACCTTCCAGCGTTTTACCCGGGCTCACGTCCGGCATTAATTTGTGTTTGCCAAAAGGTTTACCAATGACATAACCGCCAATATCCGCAGCCCAGACCAGGCCTAACATCAGGCAAATCAGCCAGGCACCGGTAAAACTCGACTGTTCGTAATTGACCTGACGCACCAGCCAGATTGCTGTAAAACTGGGCACGAGGGTTAACACCCCCATGAAGATTTTAATCAATCGGGACTGCGCCCACAGCTGTTGGGACTTGCGAAAGCTCAGAACCAACAAGACGGCAATTAACCACCAGATCACACCAAGCCACAACAGCGCCTCAACGGTGTAATTACTTTGAACCGGCCAGTGCAAAGCGGCCGGTGTTGCGAGGTATACCACGCCATACAACACAGCGATTAATGTAGTAAAAGCGGTTTTACTGCTCAGGGTGTGCCAGCCACAAAAGCCGGCCCACTCCCAGGCTGCGACTGAAAAAGCAGTTGCAAGAAAAATAGCAAAGCCGACTGGCGGTAAATAAAACACCGCGCCAAGCGCCAGCGGTGCCAGCACTAACGCTGTGATCACCCGTTGTTTAAACAAAATCGTTATCCTTGTACAGTTGCTGCGGCCAGCTCGCGAATTTGCGCACCGGTGCAGCCAAAACGACGTTCGCGGCTGACAAAACTGGCAATAGCGTCAGCAAACACCTGATCGTCAAAATCTGGCCATAAGGTATCAATAAAAAGCAGCTCCGCATAGGCAGCCTGCCACAGCAAAAAATTGCTGATGCGGATATCACCACCGGTGCGGATCATCAGGTCCAGTTCTGGTTGGTCGTGCATTTGGATATGGCTGGCGAGTAATTTTTCGTCGATGTCATCGGCCTGCAAAGTACCGGCAGCGACCTGACGGGCAAGTTCTTGCGCGGCCTGAGCAATATCCCAGCGCCCACCATAGTTGGCGGCTACGTTCAGAGTTAGCCCGGTATTACCAGCGGTCAAAGACTCAGCTTCAGCGATTTTTAATTGTAACTTGGTGCTGAAACGCGATAAATCACCGATGATTTTTAATCGGACCTGATTTTTATGCAGCAGTTTGATTTCTTTTTGCAGCACAAACATAAAAAGTTCCATCAGACTGCTGACTTCATCTTCCGGCCGGCGCCAGTTTTCGCTGCTAAAAGCAAACAGAGTTAACGAAGGAATATTCAGCCGGCGGCAAAAACTGACAGCACGACGCACTGCGTCGACACCTTTTTTGTGGCCCCAAACCCGTGGTTTGCCTTGCCGTTCCGCCCAGCGACCGTTGCCATCCATAATGATGCCAACATGTCGGGGCAGCGCCTGATCCATCGTCGTGCTTGAAATTGTCATCCGTCGAGATTTCCGCATTAAATGCTGTTTTTATCAACAAAAAAGCGCCGCGAAGGGGTCTGCACGGCGCTTTCCATCAGCCATGGACAGTCATCAGACTTCCATGAGTTCCTTTTCTTTTGCTGCCAGAACTTCATCAATTTTCTTGATGAACAAGTCTGTCAGCTTCTGCGCTTCATCCACTGCGCGGCGTTCATCGTCTTCACTGATTTCCTTGTCTTTTTGTAACGCTTTAAAGTCGGCGTTGGCATCACGACGGATGTTGCGCACCGCAACGCGGGCGCCTTCAGCTTCACCACGCACCACTTTGACAAGGTCACGGCGACGCTCTTCCGTCAGTGCTGGTAACGGCACACGGATACTGGTGCCGGCACCAATCGGGTTTAACCCCAGGTCAGATTGCATAATGGCTTTTTCCACCGCCTGAATCATAGAACGATCAAAGACCGTGATCATCAGGGTGCGGGAGTCTTCAGCAGATACGTTGGCGCATTGACGCAGTGGTGTATCCACACCGTAATAAGAAACCTGAATACCATCAAGCAGGCTCGGATGAGCACGGCCGGTGCGGATTTTTGACAGTTGGCTTTTCAGCGCTTCAACGCTTTTTTCCATCCGGGTTTTGCTGTCTTGCAGAATATCGTTGATCACTTGGTTGTTCCTTCGCGTACTTTCGGCTCGAAAAAGTGCCGGTAGTTTACTGTAAATTTTCAGCGTGGTCGATCACTGTACCTTCAGCTTCACCCATCGTCACGCGCTTCAGTGCGCCTGGTTTGTTCATGTTAAACACGCGGATTTGCAGGTTGTGGTCGCGCGCCAGAGTGAATGCCGCTAAGTCCATGACTTTTAACTCTTTTGACAATACTTCGTCATAAGTCAGACTACTGTACAGTGTCGCTGTAGGGTCTTTCACCGGATCTGCAGAATAGACGCCGTCTACTTTAGTTGCCTTTAATACCGCGTCGGCTTCAATTTCAATGCCGCGTAAACAGGCTGCAGAATCTGTCGTAAAAAATGGATTGCCGGTACCGGCAGAGAAAATCACCACACGACCGGATTTGAGCAGGCTGATAGCTTCAGCCCAGCTGTAGTTGTCACACACGCCATTCAGTGGAAATGCACTCATCAGACGGGCGTTGACAAAAGCACGGTGCAGCGCATCGCGCATCGCCAGGCCGTTCATCACGGTCGCCAACATGCCCATATGGTCGCCGACCACGCGGTTCATACCAGCTTTGGCTAAGCCTTCACCGCGGAAAATGTTGCCACCGCCAATCACGATACCAACCTGAATGCCCAGTTCAACCAGCTCTTTGATTTCAGCAGCCATCCGGTCCAGCACTTTGGGATCAATACCAAAGCCTTCATCGCCCATCAGGGCCTCACCACTGAGTTTTAACAGGATTCTTCTGTAGGTAGGTTTTGGATTGATGCTCATAGGATCCCCATTGTGCTGGTCAGTTAAATACTTAGAATGCAATGAAACAGCTGTGGCGGGACTAACGGATTCACCGAAGTTTGCACAGGTTTCACTTAAAAAAAACCGCGGCTGGCAAGCCAGTCGCGGTTAGTGTAGTCGGTTTCAGCAGCATGCTGAAGCGCGATTATTTCTTCGCTGCAGCGATTTGAGCAGCAACTTCAGCTGCGAAGTCAGTTTCCTGCTTCTCGATGCCTTCGCCTACTTCCAGACGGATGAAGCTGACAGCTTTCGCGCCGTGTTGCTTCAGGAAGTCACCAGTAGTGATGGCTGGGTCTTTCACGAATGGCTGACCAGTCAGAGATACTTCGCCAGTGAACTTAGTCATCCGGCCAGCAACCATCTTCTCAGCGATTTCTTTTGGCTTACCGCTGTTGATAGCGATTTCGATCTGGATTTCCTGCTCTTTTGCTACAACTTCAGCCGGAACTGAATCTGGAGTCAGGAATGAAGGGTTGTTTGCAGCAACGTGCATTGCAACGTCTTTGGCCACTTCTTCGTTACCACCTTCCAGTACCACTAACACGCCGATACGGCCTGAGTGTGTGTACTGACCGATCACGTCGCCCTGGGCAACAGAGATACGGCGGATAGCGATGTTTTCACCGATTTTAGCAACCAGCGTCGCACGCGCTTCTTCAACAGTAGCGTCGCCCAGAGAAGCAGCACTTAAGGCTTCTACAGTGAACAGCTTGTTGGCGTGAGCCAGATCAGCAGCGGCATTAGCAAATGCCAGGAAGTTGGCGTCACGGCCAACGAAATCTGTTTCACAGTTAAATTCGATTGCAACTGCGTAACCGTTACCAACGCGAGTCAGTACAGTACCTTCAGCAGCGATCCGGCCTGCTTTCTTGGCAGCTTTGGCCTGACCGTTTTTACGCATTAATTCGATTGCGCCTTCGATATCACCGTTGGTCTCTTCTAAGGCTTTTTTGCAGTCCATCATGCCAGCGCCAGTGCGCTCGCGTAATTCTTTAACCATACCGGCAGTTACGGCCATGGGGAATTCCTCGTTTCAATCGGGTTAGACAAACAGGGGCAATGCCCCTGTCAGATTAAAAGGTGAATGGGGTCAATCAGATGACAGACCCCATACAGCTGTATTACTCAGCTGCAACGAAGTTGTCGGCTTCTGCCTGAACTTCGATGTTTTTATCACGGCCTTCTGCGATAGCAGCGTTTACGGCGCTCAGGTACAGCTGGATAGCGCGGATCGCGTCATCGTTACCTGGGATAACAAAATCAACACCTTTAGGATCAGAGTTGGTATCAACGATAGAAACTACTGGAATACCCAGGTTGTTAGCTTCTTTGATCGCGATGTGTTCATGGTCAGCATCGATAACGAACAGAGCGTCTGGCAGACCGCCCATATCTTTGATACCGCCTAAGCTCTTCTCCAGTTTGTCCATTTCACGGGTACGGTCCAGAGCTTCTTTTTTAGTCAGCTTGTCGAAAGTACCGTCCTGGCTCTGAGCTTCCAGGTCTTTTAAACGTTTGATGGACTGACGCACAGTTTTCCAGTTAGTCAGCATACCGCCTAACCAGCGGTGGTTGACGTAGTACTGATCAGCTTGTTTTGCAGCGTCTTTGATTGCTTCAGAAGCAGCGCGTTTGGTACCTACGAACAGGATTTTGCCTTTCTTCGCAGCCACTGACTGGATGAAAGTCAGTGCGTCGTTCATCATTGGAACAGTTTTTTCCAGGTTGATGATATGAACGCGGTTACGGGCGCCGAAAATGAAAGGCTTCATTTTTGGGTTCCAGTAACGGGTTTGGTGACCGAAATGTACGCCCGCCTGGAGCATATCGCGCATTGAAACTTTAGCCATTTGAGTAATTCCTTAGTAAGGGGTTAGGCCTCCATACACCCCATAAATCCGACTGAAGCATGCTTCAGCACCCCGGTTTATGTGACGATGTATGTGTGTTGTTTAACTTAAGTTTGGTTGTGCAATTGTGACGCTGACTGATCTTTGCAGAATTTCGTCGGCTTTATTTGCCAAATTGCGGCGCGCTTTATACCATAGGCGCCCCGCAAACACAATGAATTGTGTAGTTTTACAGCAGAGAGAACCTGATGGCCGCCACGATCAAAACCCCGGAACAAATCGAAAAAATGCGCATTGCAGGCCGTCTGGCCGCAGAAGTGCTGGAAATGATCGAGCCTTATGTCAAGCCGGGCGTGACGACTGGCGAGTTGGACCGCATTTGCCACGACTATATGGTCAATGTGCAAAAAACCATCCCGGCACCGCTGAACTACCACGGTTTCCCCAAATCAATTTGCACCTCAGTCAACCATGTGATTTGTCACGGCATTCCGGCGGATGACAAAGTGCTCAAAGACGGCGACATCGTCAATATCGACATCACCGTCATCAAAGACGGTTTCCATGGCGACACGTCAAAAATGTTTGTCGTTGGCAAGCCAAGTATTCTGGCGGAGCGGCTGATCCGCGTGACGCAAGAATGTCTGTATCTGGGCCTGAAGAAAGTGAAAAATGGCGCGCGCCTTGGCGATATCGGCCACGTGATTCAGGTGCATGCGGAAAAACACAACTACTCCATCGTGCGTGAATATTGCGGTCACGGCATCGGCGAAATCTTCCATGAAGATCCACAAGTGCTGCACTACGGCCGGCCTGGTACAGGCGACGTGTTAAAAACCGGCATGTGCCTGACCGTTGAACCTATGGTCAACGCTGGTGAACGCCACAGTAAATTACTGAAAGACGGCTGGACGGTTGTAACGAAAGATCGTAGTTTATCTGCGCAGTTCGAGCACACTATCGTGGTGACGGACACGGGTTGTGAAATTCTGACGTTGCGATCAGATGACACTATTGAGCGGATCCTGACAGCGGACGCCTGAGCGCGCGCCCTGTCAGCACAGGGTAACAGCGCATGACAACGGCTATGGTCTTTGAAAAAACAGTCCCGGGCCAGTTTACCCTCGACGGTTATAAAAAACATTTCAGTGACTTTCTCGACTGGCTGAAAGTCGCTTCTGCCACGCAAAGTGTGGCGACACTGGTGCGGGCCCGCGCCCGTTTTATCGACGAGGTGCTGCAGCAGCTGTGGCGCCATTATCAGTTGCAGCAGCATAAAGGCCTGACCTTAATCGCCGTTGGCGGTTACGGCCGTGGCGAACTTCACCCCTACTCCGACATTGATTTGCTGATCCTGACTGAATCACGCTTGAGCCGTGAGCAGCAGGAGCAAATCGGTCAGTTCGTCACCATTCTTTGGGATTTACGCCTCGAAGTCGGTCACAGCGTGCGCACTATTAAAGAGACGCTAACGCTCGGCCGCGAAGACATCACTATTGCAACTAACCTGATGGAAATGCGTTTCCTCAGCGGCAATCAACAGTTGTTTGAACAGCTGGCGCTGGAAGTCAGCAAAGACAGTTTCTGGCCAAGCAAAGATTTCTTCCAGGCCAAACGCCACGAGCAACAAGGCCGTCATGCGCAATATCACGGTACTGCCTACAACCTTGAACCGAATTTAAAAGCCAACCCGGGTGGCCTGCGTGATATTCAGACTGTTGGCTGGGTGGCAAAAAAACACTTCCGTACCCGCACCATGCGTGAACTGGTTGCGCACCATTATTTGACTGAAGATGAATATCAGGAACTGATGGAGTGTGAGGCTTATTTATGGCAGATGCGCTTTGCTTTGCATCTGGAAGCCGGCCGCAATGAAAACCGTATTTTGTTTGATTATCAGCCGGCCGTGGCCCGTTGGCTCGGTTTTGGCGATGACGGCAAAGCCTCAGTCGAACGGATGATGAAACGATTTTTCCGTACTGTGCAGCGCGTCAGCGAACTGAACGAAATGCTGTTGCAGCATTTTGAAGGCAACATCCTGAAAAGCCACAGCAAATTTAAAGTGCAAAAGCTCGATGAAGTGTTCGAGCAACATGGCCACTTAATCTATACCTCGGATAAAGCGGTATTCGCCCGGCGTGAAAACATTCTGAAACTATTCTGGCATATCGCCGAACAACCGAATATCCAGGGCATCCACTCCGAAACGCTGCGGCTGCTGCGCCAGGTGCGGCGCCGGCTGATGGGCGATTTGCAGGATTATCAGGGTTGCCGTGATTTGTTTATGGCGATCATTCGACACCCGCAGGGCATGGACCGTGCTATTACGCTGATGCACCGCCATGGCATTCTGGCGGCATATCTTCCAGCCTGGCGTAATATTGTCGGCCAGATGCAGTTTGATTTGTTCCACGCTTACACAGTCGATGAGCATACGCACCGTTTGCTGAAGAATCTGCATCGTTACACTGAACCGGAATTCGCCAATGAGTTTCCGCTTTGCACTGATATCGTCAAACGGCTGGAAAAACCGGAACTACTGTATTTAGCCGGTATTTTCCACGATATCGCTAAAGGCCGCGGTGGTGACCACTCAGAACTCGGCGCCATCGACGCCCGCGAGTTTGGCAAGATGCACAAACTCAGCGAATTTGATACCAAACTGATTGTCTGGCTGGTCGAGCAGCACCTGCTGATGTCGGTCACAGCGCAGCGCCGCGATATTCACGATCCTGCCGTGATCGCCGAATTCGCCGACAAAGTCCGCGACGAAACCCGGCTGAATTACCTGTATTGCCTGACACTGGCCGACATCCGCGCCACCAATGACAACTTGTGGAACGACTGGAAAGGCTCGTTGCTGCGTGAACTTTATCTCGGCACCCAAAAAGCCTTCCGCCGCGGTCTGGAAAAACCGATGGATCTGCGCGATCAAATCCGCGAACACCAGACTGAAGCTTTAAGGCTGCTAGCCGAAAGCGGCATCAGCGAGCAGCAAGTTTCGCCGCTGTGGGCCAAATTTAAAGCCGATTATTTTGCCCGGTATAATCCAAAACTGATTGCCTGGCACAGCGAAAACCTGCTGGCGCACACAGATCTCAGCAAGCCGATGGTACTAGTTAGCCCCACAGCAATGCGCGGCGGCACTCAGATCTTTGTGTATACCGCTGACCAGCCAAAGCTGTTCGCCCGGATGGTGGCGGCACTCGACAGCAAAAAAGTCAGTATCTTTGATGCACAAATCATGACCAACAAAGATGGTTATGCCATGGATACTTTTGTCGTGCTGGAGCAAAACGGCAATGCGGTGACCTCCACCTCACGTATTCAAAGCATCAAAAAAGCGCTGGAACAGGCAATTGGCCAACCTGATTTGGTACTCAGTGCCAAAGTTCGTGTGAACAAACAGCTCAAAGCCTTCCATGTGCCGCCCAAAGTGGTGTTTTTACCGGGCAAAAATAAACACCGCACTATGCTGGAACTGGCGGCATTGGATATGCCGGGTTTACTGGCCACTATTGGTCAGGTGTTTGCGCAGTGTGAGATCAATATTCACGCCGCAAAAATCACCACCATCGGCGAACGTGCCGAAGACTTTTTTATGATTTCAACCCGCGAGGACCAGGCGTTGTCAGCTGATGAGCAGGCAATTTTACGCCGGGTGCTGGTGGAACAACTCACAGATGTTACAGAAGGCTGAAGAACCACCATGTCTGATTTAAAAAGCATTATCGAACAAGCATTTGAAGACCGCTTGTCGATCACTCCATCCACCGTCAGTGACGAAGTCCGCCAGGCCGTCAACAACGCTATCGCCCTGCTCGATGCTGGTCAGGCGCGCGTTGCAGAGAAGATCTCCGGCGAATGGGTGACTCACCAATGGCTGAAAAAAGCGGTCTTGCTGTCGTTTCGTATCAACGACAATCAGGTGATGGACGGTGCTGAAAACCGTTTTTTTGACAAAGTACCGATGAAATACGCCAGCTACAGCCATGAACAGTTTGTCGCTGAAGGCGTGCGTGTGGTGCCGCCTGCTGCTGTGCGTAAAGGCAGTTATATCGCGAAAAACGTGGTGTTGATGCCATCCTACGTCAATATCGGCGCTTATGTCGGCGAAGGCACTATGGTCGATACCTGGGCGACTGTTGGTTCGTGCGCGCAAATCGGTAAAAACGTGCATTTGTCCGGCGGTGTTGGTATCGGCGGCGTGTTAGAACCACTGCAAGCCAACCCAACCATTATCGAAGACAACTGCTTTATCGGTGCCCGCTCTGAAGTTGTTGAAGGCGTGATCGTTGAAGAAGGTGCAGTGTTGTCGATGGGCGTTTACATCAGCCAGTCCACCCGGATTTTCGACCGCGAAACCGGCGAAATCACTTATGGCCGTGTACCAGCTGGTGCTGTTGTTGTGCCGGGTTCAATCCCGTCCAAAGACGGCACCCATAGCCTGTATGCGGCTATTATCGTGAAAAAAGTTGATGCTCAAACCCGCGCCAAAGTAGGCATTAATGCCCTGCTGCGCAGTATTGATTGATAAACATGTTGGAAAAGAAAAACCCGGCAATTGCCGGGTTTTTTATTCAGGGAGATTTTTTTAACTACGTTTAGAAATTGCCGGTAATTCCAAAACGTACAGTACGTGGTGCTTGCCAGCCCATCGCCTGACCGTAGAAACGGTTAAAA
>Ga0247724_1000258_pt1 | contig 13415 bp, 13 predicted proteins | sample OKSTACKMC2E_FD_182776 | JGI IMG/M metagenome (GOLD analysis project Ga0247724, IMG submission 182776) | Subsurface sediment microbial communities from gas well in Oklahoma, United States - OK STACK MC-2-E | ecosystem: Environmental > Terrestrial > Deep subsurface > Rock core/Sediment | place... | reverse complement strand
AGTGGTGCTGGTGCTGTTTGCACTGATTTTCAAAAACGAGACATTAGCAGCAGCTCAGGATGGCCGTCATGACTAAACAGCCGCAATCTACTGACGTTGCGTCTACTGGCACATCCCGCCGCAATATGCTGAAGCAACTGGCGGCCGGCAGTGTGGCGCTTGGCGTCGCCGGGCCGTCGATTTTGCTCAGCGGTTGTGCAGCAACGGCAGCGCAATCCAATCAGGCAGCGGCCAGCGCAGGTGATGCAAATGGCACAGATGACGAGACGCCGCCACTCAAAGGCCGGGTGCGACATTCAGTCGCCAGCTGGACTTATAGCCATCTGTCGATTGAGGAGCTGTGCCAGCTGGTCAAATCCTTAGGTTTCAGTGCCATCGATTTAGTCGGCCCCAAAGACTGGCCGACGTTAAAGAAATACGGCATCGACTGCTCGATGTGTAATGGCGCTGAAATTAACCTGGTCGACGGCTGGTGTAACCCAGCATTTCACGCCGAACTGATTAAACGCTATCGGGCCCATATCGATTTAGTTGCTGACGCCGGTTACACCAACCTGATTTGTTTTTCCGGCAATGCCCGTGGCATGGACCGCGAAACTGCACTCAATCATGCCGTGATTGGCTTGTCGCAGATTTTGCCGCAGGCGGAAAAGCGTGGGGTGGTGCTGCAGATGGAGCTGTTTAACAGCAAAGTCGACCATCCGGATTATCTGGCTGATAACTCGCGCTTTGGGATCGAGCTTTGTAAGCGACTGAAATCAAATAACTTTAAGCTGCTGTATGACATCTACCATATGCAAATTATGGAAGGTGACATTATCCGCAGTATTCAGGACAACCATCAGTATTTTGGCCATTACCACACCGCCGGGGTGCCGGGGCGCCATGAAATTGATGACACGCAGGAGCTGTATTACCCGGCGATCGCCAAAGCGATAGTCGCAACAGGGTTTAAGGGGTATCTGGCACAGGAATTTATTCCGACGCCGGCGACGCCACAAGGCAAGGTGCAGTCGCTGGCGGATGCTGTCCGCATTTGTGACGTTTAACCAAATACAGCTTTAACAACCGACCCGAGGCGCCGGCAGAGCGCTCACACAACAGATCACAGGTAAAACAGATGACAACTGCGCAAAATCATTACGACGCTATCGTCGTCGGCTCCGGCATCAGCGGTGGCTGGGCGGCGAAAGAGCTGACCGAAAAAGGCTTAAAAGTGTTGCTGCTCGAACGCGGCCGCAACATCGAACATATCAAAGACTACACCAACGCGATGAAAGAGGCGTGGGACTACCCACACCGCGATCGGCCGACCGAACAGATGAAACAAGATTACCCTGTTCTTAAACGTGACTATCCGCTCAATGAAAGTACTTTCGGCATGTGGGCCAACGAAAAAGACTCGCCTTACACTGAGAAAAAACGCTTTGACTGGTATCGCGGTTATCACATGGGCGGCCGCTCTTTATTGTGGGGCCGGCAAAGTTATCGCTTCAACGAGCGCGATTTTACCGCCAACCTGGAAGAGGGCGTGGCAGTGGACTGGCCAATCCGATATGCCGATTTGGCGCCCTGGTACGATTATGTTGAGCGTTTTGCCGGTATTTCCGGTAATCGCGACGGCTTAGATGTGTTGCCTGATGGTCAGTATCTGCCGGCTTTTGAGCTGAACATCGTCGAAAAAGATGTGGCGGCGCGCATCAAAAAAGCCTTTGGTGGTAGTCGTCAGCTGATTTGTGGTCGCACGGCAAACATCACCCAGCCAAAACCTGAACAAAACCGCGTCAACTGCCAATACCGCGCGAAATGCTGGTTGGGTTGTCCGTTTGGCGCTTATTTCAGTACTCAGTCCTCAACGTTGCCGGTCGCGATGAAAACCGGCAATTTGACCGTGCGGCCATTCTCGATTGTGACTCAGGTGCTGTACGACAAAGACAAAAAACGCGCCCGTGGCGTCGAAGTGCTGGACAGTGAAACCAATCAAACCGTTGAATTTACCAGCAAAATCATTTTCTTAAACGCGTCGGCTTTTAACTCCACCTGGATTTTGATGAATTCAGCGACAGACGTCTGGGAAGGTGGTTTAGGTTCAAGCAGCAATGCGCTTGGCCGCAACGTCATGGACCACCACTTAGGCGTTGGTGCTTACGGTGAAGTCGAAGGTTACCTCGACAAATACCATTTTGGCCGCCGGCCGACTGGTTTTTACGTGCCACGGTTTCGCAACTGGGGCGGTGATAAACGCGATTATTTACGGGGTTTTGGTTATCAGGGCTCGGCAAGCCGCGAGAACTGGCGACGTGATGTGGCGGAGCTGTCGATCGGTGCAGACTTAAAAGCGGCGTTAACGGAACCTGGCCACTGGACCATTGGCATGGGCGGTTTTGGTGAAATGCTGCCACACCATGACAACCGGATTTTCCTCGACCCGAAAGTCAAAGACAAATGGGGTCTGCCGGTGCTGGCGATGGACGTGGAAATGAAAGCCAACGAACTGCGCATGCGTAAAGACATGATGCAGGACGCGGTGGAGTTCTTTGAAGCCGCCGGCGTGAAAAACGTACATGGTTATAACGGCGATTACGCGCCGGGCATGGGTATTCACGAAATGGGCACGGCACGGATGGGGCGCGACCCGAAAACGTCTGTGCTGAACGCCAATAATCAGGTGTGGGACGCCCCTAACGTGTTTGTCACCGATGGTGCTTGTATGACATCGGCGTCGTGCGTCAACCCGTCGCTGACTTATATGGCGTTGACTGCGCGTGCGGCTAACTTTGCCGTCGAAGCACTGAAAAAAGGGGAACTCTGAGATGGAAAGACGTGACCTGTTAAAAATGATCGCCGCCGCCACCGGCCTAGCTTTTGTCGGTGGTGAGGCCTGGGCTGCAGGCGTCAAAACCACATCGGCCAGCAAAGCTTTATTTGGTGCTGGCGACATTATGCTGCTGGATGAAATTGCCGAAACCATTTTGCCGCGCACAGAGACGCCGGGCGCAAAAGACGCGGCCTGCGGCGCGCAGATGGCCGTGATGGTGCAGGATTGTTATGACGCCAAACAACAAGCGCTGTTTGTTGCCGGGCTTGCTGCGCTGCAGGCAAGCTGCAAACAACAATATCAGCGGGATTTTTTGCAGCTGACCGCTGCCGAGCGCACAGCTTTACTGACGCAGCTCGACAAAGACGCCAGTGCCCGCAATGCGGCAATTGCCAGCAATGACAGCACCAACGTGTCAAACCGCAAAGGTGATGCCAGCATCGAACCGCACTATTTTACCTTGCTGAAACAGCTGAGTATTTTTGTGTTTTTCACCTCCAAAGTGGGTGCTACTGAAGTGCTGCGCTATGTCGCAGTACCGGGCCGTTACGACGGCGCGATGCCATATAAAAAAGGCGATAAAGCCTGGGCGACCTAATGGCCGGCCTTGGTTTTTATAGCCTGGGTTTTATAGCAACAGAAGGCGCTGTTTTTAGCAGCGCACCGAATCACTTTGTGAGAGTTTTTTATGCAGCAATTATCGGTTTTATTCAGCGCCGCGCTGGTGTTCAGCGTTGTGGCGCCAGCCTCTCAGGCAGCGAGCGGCAATTTCCCAACAGCGGCGGAACTGGCCAAAATGACCGACGCCGAGCGCCACGCCCAGGCCGCCCGCACTGAAGTCTGGACGCCAGTGCCGGCAGTTGTCAGCTTTGACCAACAGAACGTGCCTTCGGATGCTATCGCTTTGCTTGGCAGAGATTTGTCGGCCTGGCGTTCGGTGAAAGATGGCGGCGCGGCGAAGTGGCAATTAAAAGACGGCGTGATGACAGTCAAGCCTGGCAGTGGTGATATCCAAACTGTGGAGAACTTCTGTGATATCCAGCTGCATCTGGAATGGCAGTCGCCACCGGCAGATCCGGCGAAAACCGGTCAGATGCGCAACAACAGCGGGATCTTTTTCCAGGACAAGTATGAAGTACAAATCCTGGATTCATATCAAAACCCGACTTACCCGAATGGTCAGGCTGGCGCCGTCTACAAACAAACCATCCCGCTGGTAAACGCGACCAAACCAACCGGACAATGGCAGGTGTATGACATCATCTACAAAGCGCCGCGCTTTGACGGTGATAAACGCCTGAGCCCTGGATATGTCACAGTGCTGCACAACGGCGTGTTGCTGCAAAACCATACGGAAATTTTGGGGACGACCGAATGGATTGGTCCGCCGCAGCAACAGCCACATGGCTGTGCGCCACTGAAACTGCAAGACCATGGCGACAAGGTCAGCTTTCGCAATATCTGGGTACGTAAGTTGTAATCATACAGAGCGGGGGGCTATGTAGCCCCCTGACGTCGAAGTGCTGAGTCTGGCGCTGAGCGTCATGGCTCATCCTGTAACGCAATTCTGCCGGTGTTGCTGATAAACCGGTTTGAGTAAATTCAACGTGCTTTTGTCCGCCGTTTTACAGACAAATTGTTATCACTGACCTTAAAGCGTTGGATCATTTGCATCAGGGTGTCGCCGAGTTTTTTCACATCCTGGCCAACACTAAACGCCAGTTCGCTGCATTGACTGGAATCTGCAAAACTCTGTTCCATTTGTTCATAGCAAAATGTGACCTGAGTAAAGTTGTCCTGTTGCGAATGAATAGCCCCGGCAATACTGTCGACTTTCGCATTGATATGCGCCATGGCGCGGGTGACGGCGTTTAATTGCTCAATGGCTGCATCAATATGCTGGTTGGACAGATCTGCATTTTGTTTGCCTTGTTCCATCAGTTGCACCACAGCCAGAGTACCGCTTTGGATCGCCTGGACCATGCCCGTTACCACTTCGGTTGATTGGTGGGTTTTCGCCGCCAGTGAGCGGACTTCGTCAGCCACAACGGCAAAACCGCGGCCAGCCTCACCAGCGCGGGCGGCTTCAATGGAGGCGTTCAGCGCCAGCAGATTAGTCTGTGCAGCGATATTTTTGATCACATCTACAACAGTCACAATACGGTCGGTGTCACCTTTGAGTCTTTCTATTGCCTCGACTGAATAGTCGATGAGTTGCAGCAGTTCGGCAGTAGAAGTGGCTACTTCGCTGACGCGTTGCTGACTGACCGCAACCACTGCATTACCGTCACCGGCGGCTTCCCGGATCGCTTGCAGTTCAGTATCCACTTGTTGTGTGGCAGCATGCGTGTCCTGCAACCGCAGGTTTACTGCGTCGGCCTGACGGCGTTGTTCTGAGGTGGCTGATGCGAGCTGGCTGTTGACCTGATTCAGGTCCTCAGAAATCGGCACTAACCGTACCACAGACTTCAGAACACCAGAAAAGGTGCCGTCAATATGGCTGATAAAGGCATTCATCCCGGCAGATAGCTGAGCGAGCTCGTCGTGCCCCCGCACATCCAGGCGCTGGGTTAAATCGCCTTCGCCCTGCGCGATGTCATTGACAGTATTGAGCATTGACAGAACAGGCTTCAACAGAATGCGGGCGAACAGCCAACCGAGTAAAGCGCCGGCGAAAAGTGCGCCGATGCAGGCCAGCACGGCATTATGCAGAATGCTTTGTTTGAGTGCCTGAACGGGCAACAGCGCTTCCTCTGCACTCATTTCAGAAATGATCACCCATTGCAGTCCATTTATTTGCAGCGGTTTATAAGCAGCAAAGACGGCACTGCCATCTGTTTTGCTAAAAAGCCCGACACCGGATTGGCCGGTGAAGGCTAGTTCGACCGACTTGCTGCGTTGTGGCAGCAAGCCTATCGTGGTGTTTTTCAGCGTGATTGCGTCAGCTGCGGATTGACTCAGGCCTGCGGCCAGCTGTTGGCTGATAAAAGCGTCTTTGCTCGTCAGCAAACCGCGTGCATCGCTGCGCATGACTAAATCAGCACCGACCAGATAAGTTTCTCCGGTAGCGCCAAAACCAGTCTCTGCCCAGGCTTTGTTGTGCGTCATCACATTATTTAAGCGATCGACCGGCAGTTGAAAAATCAGGATGCCGCTGAGCTGTTCATTGACAAAAACCGGCGTGGCAATAAAAGCCGCCGGTGCATCGTAAGAGGGCAGGTAAGGCGCAAAATCAGTAATGTAAGTCTCACCAGGCGCTTTGGCATTCACGGCCGCCCGGTAGGCCTGACCCAGTCCGGTATCTTTGTACGGGCCGCTGTTGAGGTTGGTGGCAAAATCGAGTTCTTTAAAAACTGTATACACCACGTTGCCGCTCTTGGCATCGACCAGAAAAATGTCGTAATAACCGAACTTTTGCTGATAAGCATGTAAAGCCGGATGAAATTTACGGTGCGCTGTACCATAGGCATTGTCTTCTTTACTATCGATGAGCTGATCTTTATTGCCAAGTGGCGCGGGGTTTGCTGCGATAAACCGGTATTGCAGCGGGACACTGAGTGTTGCTGTACTTTGCAGCAAAGCATCAGGTGCAGCGCTTTTGCCGCCGTTCAATTCCGCGTACCGGCGATCAAATTGTTGCTGATAATACTGCTGCACTGCTTTGGTGCGCGTTGCCTGTTCGCTGGCTGGAACTGCGGCCGGGTAGGCGTTAAATGCGCTGTTAAAAGAGGTCAAGGCTTCCTGTACCATTAAGTCGCCGGCAAAGGTTACGACCTGATCCTCAATGGTTGCCAGATAGTCCTCGACATGAAGGGCGGTAGAGTCTCTGGTGGCGGTCAGTTTTTGTTCTGCAGCCTGCTGTAAGGCGGCTGCGCCCTGATTCACGGCTTTGATGCTGAGTAAAATGCTGAGCAGCAGAGCCGGGACAAAAGCCAGCAAGGTGCCAGCAGTAATCATTTTGGTGTGTAGGGAAATCTTCATCAACAGGTCCAGTCTTGTGCTTGTTTTCATTCGCCCGGCTGTGCGGGTGTTTTATCTGTGCAAGCCAACAGAGCAATGGATATGCCACGGCGGCATGACTTCAGACCAAGGTCGTAGTCTGTTTGGGCAGGTTGCGATTAGATGCTGGAAACGACCGACCAGTGGCGGTTAGAAGATTAAAAACGGCGCTCAACACTGGCAGCAAACCGCCTGGGAACTCTGATATTAAAAGGATGGTTGCTCTGGAAGATTTTCGTCAGGACTGAAGCGCACCAGTATGGTGCGACATACAAAAATGGCCTGTTGTTAAAACCACTCAGGTGTTAAGAACGGGATCAACGCCAAAATCAGCGCCTGTTGATACACACTGCTGCGGCTCAGTTTATGTTGAGTCAGCAAGCCAATAGCACCGCCGGCTTGTTTGATATTTTGTGTGCCAAATAAATCGTCCATCACATCGCCAAGCTCCTCGCCCTGCGCTAAACGCTGCACAGCTACTGGTGGGAGCTGCAAAGATGCGGAGCGGGCGCGGCCTTCACGTTTGCCATCGCTGATGCGGATCCAGGCGAATGTCATGCCTTCGTCTAACCCGGCTTCTATCGCGACATAAAAATCGGCTTGTTGTTGCAGTTGTAAATTGTGCAGGCGGTTGTCGGCGCCGAGTAAAGTTTCCGCTGAGCTCATCGGCTGTGCTGCCACGCCGGATTCTGTTTTAAAGCCAACCACCTCACTGCTTCTGTCCGGAAAAGCGATAGTGAAAGCGTCGCGCACTGCATTGATTTTAGCGGGATTGGTGGAGGCGACAGCGATTTGCCAGGACATTGGAGACTTCCTTCTGAACGAAAAATGCCGAGTATACCGACTGGGCGGCTGACTTGCATTTAGCCTGCATTGAATGGTCGGATTTCAGTTTTGAGTTACTTTGTGTTTACATGAATTTTACCCTGTTCTATCCATATGCCGGAGCCCTCTGATGGAAACCCAATATCCGCTGACTGATTTTATTGCATATAACGCTGAAGAGCTGCAACGCCGTGCCGGTGCGCATCTGGAGTTGATGCAGCGTCGTCATACTATCCGTAGTTTTTCTGACAAACCGGTGCCGCGTCAGGTCATCGAAAAGTTAATTCAAATCGCAGCCAGTGCGCCAAGCGGCGCCAATCACCAGCCCTGGCATTTTGTCGCCATCAGTGACCCTGCGGTAAAAAAACAAATCCGTCAGGAGGCCGAACTGCAGGAAGCAGGTTTTTACAGTGGCCGGGCCGGCGAAGAATGGCTGAACGCGTTAAAACCATTAGGGACTGACGCACATAAACCGTACCTCGAAACTGCGCCCTGGCTTATTGTGATTTTTTCGCAAAAACGCGGCGGCATCGACAACAATGACAGCGATACCAATTACTATGTGCATGAATCTGTGGGGATTGCGACCGGATTTTTGATTCAGGCGGCGCATGAGGTCGGGCTGGTGTCGCTGACGCATACGCCCAAGCCTATGAGTTTCTTAAGTAAAATTTGTGACCGTGATAACGACAATGACCGGCCTTATATGTTACTGGTATTGGGTTACCCGGCCGATGACGCGACAGTGCCAGCGCATGCGCTGAAGAAAAAACCATTTGCGCATATTTGTACTGTGCTGGAGTAACAGAACCCGCAGCAGCCCATGACGGTATAGGAGCAAAGGATGTACAACAACAGGCCCGACAAACTGGACCCATTATTGTGGTCATTGTTGCGACTAACTCTGGCCGGCTTATTGGCTGCACATGGCTGGGCCCGGTTGTTGGGGGGCGGTGTGGTGCCTTTTGGCGAATGGTTACAGACGCAGGGCCTGCCAGCCGGATTTTATCTTGCTGCCGCTGTCACCGGTTTTGAAATCATGGCCACTGTGCTTTACGCCGCCGGCAAGTGGGTCTGGCCTTTGTCGCTGGGCTTTATCGGCATTTATACGACGGGATTGCTGTTGGTTCATGCGCCTTATGGCTGGTTCGTTGTTGGTGCCGGCCGCAACGGAATGGAATACAGTGTGCTGTTAATTGTCTGCCTGGCGTTAACAGGCCTTCGCGCTTACCGACAGCAGCAACAGCCCCGATTCTGAGGCGCTGACTCTGCATTTTGCGGTCAAACACGTTTTTACAGCTGTTTTTAAACGAATTTTCTATGCTGCCTGCTGCTTCAGCTACGCTTGAAGGGTATTTCATAAAAAAGGCAGGATAGAGATGAAACCTATTATATTGGCTAATAAATCATTCCGGTCACTCGGGCTGGTGCTGGTCACGGCGTTATTGCCGGTCACCGCACTGGCCGAGATCACTCTGAATGGCTTTGCATCGATACGCGGCACTTCGGTGTCAAGCGATGGCGGGCTGGAGCCGTTTCCCGGTTTTGAAGAAGGCGAATTGTCGTTTAATCCGGAGTCGTTGTTTGCGCTGCAGGCGCAGGCCGATCTCGGCGAAGGGCTGTCGGCAACAGTGCAGCTGTTTGGTGAAGGTCGCAGTGACTTTGAAGTCGAAGCGCGCTGGGCTTACCTCAGTTACCAGTTCAACGACAAACACAGGCTAAGCGCCGGCCGTTTCGCCAACCCGATCTTCCATCAGTCTGAATACGAAAAAGTTGGCTACGCCCACAATTTTTCGCGTTTGCCCAAAGCCGTCTACATCGATTTTGATTTCAGTACCATTGAAGGGGTCGCTCTGGACAGCCAATACAACCTTGGCGACTACAGTCTGTCTACCAAAGTGTTATTTGGCGGTTGGTCCGGTGAATCCTTCAGCGCGGTAACCAACACCTTTGTCGATTTTGGTATGGACAATATCATCAGCGCGAATGCCACGCTGGCCGGAGATTGGTGGCAGCTGTTTGGAGGGTTTTTTGCTGCGCAGATTGATGGTACCAGTATCGATAACAGTACTGTGTTTCCGTTGGCTGCCGCTGGCATCAGTGCTGCTAGTAAAACCGGCGCGACTGCCGGACAGATTGAGGATTTTAAATCGCGAATCGGTTGGGATAACAAAGACGCCTTTTATTGGTTCAGCGGCTTTGCCATCGACCGCGATAACTGGCTGCTGGATTTTGAGTTTGTTGACTATGTGGTGAAAGACTCAACTGATGCAGCCAACCAGTCCTGGTATCTGGCGCTCGGCCGGCGGTTTGACAACGTGGTATTGACGGTGCATACCGAAGATTATGCCCAGTCGCCGGACCATGATTTCCTCAACGGTGTGGCTCATCCGGCCTTACTGGCCACGGGTAAAGGCATCAATAACGCTTTTGGTCAGCGTGAGTTTGATGGCGTCGGTTTGTCGGTGCGTTATGACTTCCACCCCAGTGCCGCCTTCAAAGCCGACTATTTCAGCGGCACTGATACCAGAGCTGCGGTTGGCGACTATAAAATCTTATCATTTGGCATCGATTTGGTGTTCTGAGGAGAGCATGATGAAAAAATTATTGATAATCAGTAGCTTACTTTTTTGTCAGCTGGCCCTGGCTGAAGTCGCTGTGATAGTGCATCCTTCGAACAACAACCAGTTGGACGAAGCGACCATTTCGAAAATATTCCTCGGCCGGGAAAAATCTTTTGCCGACGGCCAGTCGGTCGTGCCATTGGCGCTGGCGGACGCAGCGCCGGCCAGTAGTGCTTTCAACGATGCGGTACTGAAAAAATCGTCAAGTCAGCTTAAAGCCTACTGGTCGAAACTGGTGTTTACCGGTAAAGGCACACCGCCGAAAGAAATTGGCAGTGATGAAGAAATGCTGAAACTGGTCGCGACTAATCCATCGGTGATTGGGTATGTTGACGCCAGCAAAGTTGACGCTTCAGTCAAAGTGGCGTTGAAGTTTTAGCGGCGCAGTAGTTTTTCGTCGGTCATTAAAACAGGAGCTGATTTCAGCTCCTGTTGCTATTTCTGGCGGGTCCCAGGGCGTGTTGATGTTTGGTGTTTGTTTTTGCAGCAGTTTGGCTGCTTTTTATGCAAGGCAGTGCGAGAGCCGTGTAGTGATTCTACTCAAACGAGCACTAACGCAGCAGAAAGAGCAGCCAAATGCTGCCCTGCGGGTTCGTTTGGTGGCGCTTTGGGCTTTGTCACTCGTTGCTCACATAGAATAACTATGCCACGCGCCTCGTTTCGCACCCAAAACGCCACCAACTCGAACAAAAGTTAACCACCAAACATCAACACGCCCTAAGCCATTCGTTGATCTTGACAGTAGGTTGTTCTTTATATAGAACGTTCCATATAAGGAACAATTCGGCTGTAACAGTAAAAGGGCAATGGCGTGGATCCGCAAAGTTTACAAACATTGGGGCGGCATATTCAGGGCCTGCGGGTGAGCAAAGGGTTGTCGTTGTCGCAGCTGGCGGCAGCGGCAGGTATTGCTAAATCGAATCTGTCGCGGCTGGAGCAGGGCGCCGGCAACCCGACGCTGGATACCATTTGGCGGCTGTCGCTGCAGCTTGGTGTGCCTTTTGGCAATTTAATTGCGCCGGTAGCTGCGCTGGTTGGTGATGCCGGTGTGCAGGTACGTTTATTGGATCAGGGCAAAGATCGGCCTGCAGTGGATGCTTATTGGATGTCTGTGGCGCCGCATACTGAACGACAGGCCGAAGCGCATGCCAAGGGCACGGTTGAGATGATTTGTCTCATCAGCGGCGAGCTCGAAGTGGGGTCTGCCGGCAGCATAAAACGGCTCAAAGCCGGCGACAGTCATCAGTTTGCTGCCGATGTGCCGCATTTGTATCGCAGTGGTGAGCACTGGGTCACGGCGTTGCTGACCATTGTGTATCAACAGAAGGAACTGTGTGATGAGTAACATCTCAGCCTGGCGACTGGGTGCGCGTGATGCCTTACCGCTACTCGGTGGTTATATTCCGGTGGCCATTTCCTTTGGCCTGATCGCGGTGCAGGCCGGTTTTACCGCGGGTGCGGCGGTGCTGATTTCGACGCTGATTTATGCCGGAGCCTCGCAGTTTTTATTTATTGCCATGGTCGCAGCCGGCGCACCGCTGTGGCTGGTGATAGTGATGACTTTACTGATTAATGCCCGCCATGTGGTGTATGGCCCAAATCTGGCGCCTTATCTGCCATCAGGCCGGCTCTGGCCCTGGCTGATGCATGGTCTGACCGATCAGATTTTTGCCCTGGCGCATACCCGCTTGCCGCAGTTGTTGGAGTCACAGCGTCTCGGCTGGTATTGCAGCGCAGCTTTAATTGCCTGGGGCAGCTGGATAGCCGGCACCGCGCTTGGCGCAGTCGCCGGGGCAGAAATTACCGCACGCTGGCCGCTGCTCGGGCAAGTGCTGCCGTTTGCGCTGCCGGCTTTATTTATTGTGCTGCTGGCGCCGCGTTTTACTTCCTGGCAATGGACCTGCACTTTGGGCAGCACGGCACTGGTGGCGCTTGCGTTGAAGCTGGCCGGCCACAGCAATCTGGCGATCCCGCTGGCGGCTCTGTGCGGTGCTGTGGTGTTTTATCTGTTGCAACAACAGGCAACCCGCACGGAGGCACAGCATGAGCACTGAAATTTGGCTGACATTACTGGCCTGTGCAGCCGGTACTCTTTTACTGCGCATGCTGCCGTTGCTATGGATGCAGCGTCATTTGCGCCGGCGCGACCCGGTGCGCCAGGGCGAAGCGATGCCATTGTGGCTCACAGTGCTGGCACCGACCATGATTGCCGCGATGCTCGGCGTGTCGCTGATCCCGGTCAGTGAAACCGCCAGCGGCTGGCTGGCGACAGTGCTGGCAAGTGTCGTGACGGTATTGGTCTGGCGGCGCACCCGCTCGCTGGGTTGGCCGGTCTGCGCCGGAGTTGGTGTGTTTGGACTGGTGTCGGTATTGGCGCTGCTGAGTATGTAACAAATAAAGAAAGAAAAACCGCCTTGCGGCGGCTTTTCAGATATGGAGTGAAGGCTTATTCGCCAAGGCCGACATAAACGTGTTGGACGTCGTCGTCGTCTTCAATGGCTTCGAGGAAGTGTTCAACTTCGGCCAAAGCTTCGGCGGACAGCGATGACATGCTGAGCGGGTTGTTTGGTTTATAAATCAGTTTGGCAGCTGACACGGTAAAACCAAATTCCGGCAGCGCTTTGGCTACCAGGTCCAGGTCAGTCATTTCGGTGTAAAACACTGCATCGCCGTCTTCACCTGGTTCGAAATCTTGCGCGCCGGCTTCAATCGCCGCCATTTCAATGTCGGCATCGGCGTTGACCGGTGAGGCATCAATCTGGCCTAAGCGTTTGAAATCCCAGGAGACAGAACCAGAAGAACCGAGCTGACCTTTGCGGAATAAAATCCGCATACTTTGCGCTGAACGGTTTTTGTTGTCGGTCAGACATTCGACAATTACCGGCACCTGATGTGGCGCGAAGCCTTCGTAAACGACGTGTTCATAGTTGACCGGGCCGTCGAGTAAACCGGCGCCTTTTTTAATCGCGCGTTCCAGCGTTTCTTTTGGCATCGACGCTTTGCGTGAGGCTTCAATCGCCATGCGCAGTTTGGCGTTCATTGCCGGATCTGCACCATTGCGCGCCGCGACCATGACTTCTTTTGCCAGTTTGGTAAAAAGTTTGCCTTTTGCCGCTGCGGCATCAGCTTTGTGTTTGGATTTCCATTGC
>Ga0247724_1000257_pt1 | contig 13454 bp, 10 predicted proteins | sample OKSTACKMC2E_FD_182776 | JGI IMG/M metagenome (GOLD analysis project Ga0247724, IMG submission 182776) | Subsurface sediment microbial communities from gas well in Oklahoma, United States - OK STACK MC-2-E | ecosystem: Environmental > Terrestrial > Deep subsurface > Rock core/Sediment | place... | reverse complement strand
AATCACTGCAACCTGTACTTGCGGTAACTCATTCAAAACCCGTTCAGCACTGTGCAAAGACATCCACTTGGACGTTTGCTCAGCTTGCCACCCGTTCTACACAGGTAAGCAAAAAGTTCTGGACGTTGGTGGTCGCGTTGACCGCTTCAAAAAACGTTTCGCAGTACTGGGCGCAAAATAATCCCTACTGCGTTGACGCAAAAAAGCACCTTCGGGTGCTTTTTTTGTGCCTGCAGTTTGTCTGGATGCTGTTGCATAAACTGTTTGCTGATTATTTATCCACCCCCGACTTTTTCTTTATTTAATTCATTTTAAATCAATTGCTTAAGTTCGATATTTGTTGCCGGATTGCATGTAAATTCAGCCGGTCTGCACAACTATCTGCCATTTCATGACAGCTTTTTGCATCTTTAAGCAAATCGCGAAAACTGGTCTTACCTCTTGTGATTTTGTCACTTGGCACCTGCGACAAAACTTGTTATAACAACGCAGATGGCCAAAAAGTGCACAGACATTTTCCGCCGCTCCTCCACGTAAAAAAGGCAACTATTGGGTTTGGCTGGTGACTCTGGACAGAGGTACAACCAGCACGAAGTCAATAGGCATGCCGCGTCAGGCTCTTTACAATGGGCCGCCTTTTGCGCTTACCCTCGCAAAAGTATTGGCAAATAACATAAAGCCCACAGGGCTAAGCCTCAGGACTCTTACCATGTCAGACTTCAGGAAAGCAGCGCTCGATTATCATGCCAAACCGACTCCCGGCAAAATCGGCATCGAAATCACCAAACCAGCCGAAACGGTTAAAGACTTAGCGCTGGCCTACAGCCCGGGTGTGGCCGAGCCGGTGCGTGAAATCGCCGAAGACATTGATAATGTTTATAAATACACCGGTAAAGGCAATTTAGTAGCGGTGATCACCAATGGTACGGCCATTCTGGGCCTTGGCAATTTAGGGCCTATGGCCTCCAAGCCGGTGATGGAAGGTAAAGCCTTATTGTTCAAGCGTTTTGCCAATCTGGATTCAATTGATATCGAAGTGACGCACCGCACTACTGAAGATTTCATCAATACTGTCGCTAATATCGCCGACACTTTTGGCGGTATTAACCTCGAAGATATCAAATCGCCGGAATGTTTTGAGATTGAAAAAGAGCTGATTAAACGCTGCAACATTCCGGTATTCCATGACGACCAGCATGGTACTGCCATCGTCACTGCAGCAGGCCTGCTCAATGCGCTGGAAATTCAGGGCAAGGACATCCGCAAAGTCACTATCGTTTGTATGGGCGCCGGCGCAGCTGCTATCGCCTGTATGGAGCTGCTGATTAAATGCGGCGCCAAACGCGAATACATCTACATGCTGGACACCAAAGGCGTGATCCATACCCGGCGTGAAGATTTAAACAAATACAAAACGCTGTTTGCCAACAACACGGATAAACGCACACTGGAAGATGCGCTGGATGGCGCTGATGTGTTTATCGGCGTGTCTGGCCCCGATGCACTGCCACCGCAGGCGCTGAAGCTGATGGCAGAGAAGCCGGTGATTTTTGCCTGCTCCAACCCGGACCCGGAAATTAAACCAGAGCTGGCGCATGCGGAGCGTAACGACATTATCATGGCGACCGGCCGCTCGGATTATCCGAATCAGGTCAATAACGTCCTGTGTTTCCCGTTTATTTTCCGCGGTGCTTTGGACGTGCGCGCCAGCGTCATTAACGATGAGATGAAGATTGCAGCTGTGCATGCCATTCGCGCTATCGCCAAAGAGCCGGTACCGGCAGAAGTGTTGCAGGCAGCTCAGGTCGCGAAGCTGGAGTTTGGCGCTGAATACATTATTCCAAAACCGATGGACCCACGGCTGTTACCACGTGTGGCGAAAGCGGTGGCGGATGCTGCGGTTGCATCAGGTGTGGCACGCATTCCGATGCCAAAACACTATATGGAAAGCTGATTTTCCATTTCAATAAAAAGAAAAACCGCGGCTTGCCGCGGTTTTGTTTTTTGCCTGTTATTTGAATTTATTGTCGACTCTTGCTGCAACCTGTCGTTGTTTATTTTTCGGTTGCGTCGGTCTTTATTCTTCGTCTGATTCTGCTTCCTGAATATCCGGAATGGGTTTGCCCATGCTGGTCAGGATATTACGGACTTCGATCGGGATTTGGTGCGGGTTGTCTTTGCGTAAATCTTCATCGGCTGGCAGTGGCTGACCAGTGAAAGCATGCAAAAAAGCTTCGCATAATAATTCGCTGTTAGTGGCGTGGCGTAAGTTATTGACCTGGCGGCGGGTACGCTCATCAGTCAAAACTTTTAATACATTCAGGGGGATGGAGACGGTGATTTTCTTCACCTGTTCTGATTTCTTGCCGTGTTCTGCATAAGGGTGAACGTATTCACCATTCCACTTTGCCATAGTTGTACCTTGATTTATTTATTTGTTGTGCGTTTTGGCCCGAAATTTTATCTCTTTATACGCGTATAAACAAACAGTGCGCAAGAAATAATCGTGATAGACGTCTAAATGTTTTGACATCCTTTTATGGCGCTGTATACTTTTAGCCGTCTAAACATCTAAAAGTATGAGGTTGATATGTCCACACGTCGCTCCGCCACAGTTGCAGCCCGCGCCGGTATTGCGCAGGACCCCGCTTACGGTGCGGTGACGCCGCCGATGTATCTGACCTCCACTTACGAATTGCCGGCTTTTAAACAGCCAGGCAAATATGATTATTCGCGCTCGAACAATCCAACCCGCGACCTGCTCGGCGATGCTTTGTGCCAGCTCGAAGGCGGCGCTAAAGCACTGGTGACCAACACCGGCATGTCGGCCTGTGTGCTGGCGCTGCAGGTGCTTACGCCGGACGATACCCTGGTTATTCCGCATGATTGTTACGGCGGTAGTTACCGCTTATTCACCAATCTGGCCAATAAAAAACGCGCTTTTAAACTGGTCATTGTTAATTTTCAGCATGACAACTGGCCGGAGCTGGTCAGTGCAGCTAAACCCAAGCTGATTTGGTTGGAAACGCCAAGTAACCCGCTGCTGCAAATCACTGATGTGCGTGCTGTGTGTGCGCTGGCGAAAACGCTGCAGGCGCTGGTGCTGGTCGACAACACTTTTTTATCGCCGGCGCTGCAAAACCCGATCGCGCTGGGTGCAGATTTAGTGCTGCATTCCACTACCAAGTATTTAAACGGCCACAGCGACATTGTCGGCGGCGCTTTGATTGTCAAAGATGCAGCTCTCGGTGATGAACTGAAATGGTGGGCGAATTGCCTCGGCGTCACCGCCGGTGCTTTTGATTCGCATCTGACCTTACGCGGTATCCGAACTTTGTTGCCGCGCATCAAAGCGCATCAGGAAAATGCCGCTTTAGTGGTCGAGTACCTGCAACAGCAACCGCTGGCCGGCAAGATTTATTATCCGGGTTTAAAAGACCATCCGGGCCATGCCATTGCCAAAGCGCAACAACATGGTTTTGGCGCCATGATCAGCTTTGATCTGGCAGCCGATGCCAAATACCTTGGCATATTTTTCGACGCGTTAGAGTGCTTTACGCTGGCGCAATCCTTGGGTGGTATTGAGAGCCTGATTTGCCATCCCGGCACTATGACGCATGCGTCGATGGACGCGGCCGCGCAAAAAACGGCCGGTATTGGCCCGACTTTAATCCGGTTGTCGGTTGGTATTGAAGATCCGCGTGATTTACTGGCAGATCTGGAGCAGGCATTTGTTGCTGTTGCAGCAGCGCTTGACGCAGATGGCGGCAATGCGCAAACCAGTAATGAGCAGGCGTCAGTGACCGTCAAGCCCGAAGCACAAACTGAACAACATTTCCGGCTGAATCCAGCCCTGGCCGCATTTTGGTAAAGATCATGGCAGTACAACAACTTTCTTCAGAGGCCCACAAGGTCGTCGTGCACAAATTCGGTGGCAGCAGCCTTGCCACCGCCGAACGTTTTCATGCTGTGGCAGATATCCTGCTGCAACAACCGCAACAGAGTGCCTGGGTGGTGGTCTCAGCGCCGGGCGATACTACCGATCATCTACTCGATTTAATCGCCTCTGCTGCCGACGCCGCAAATTTTGACACGCAATGGCAGCAGTTGTCGGCGCAGCTGCGCTTGTTGCTCAACCGTACTTTAAGCGCGCAAACCGCACCTCAGGCGCTTAATTCGCTGAATAACTGGCTGGCGCAAATCCCGGCGCTGGTCCAGGCAGGTCAGCACAACGAAGTGCTGGCCACCGGCGAAAAGCTTTCCGCATTGTTGTTAAGCGCAGTGCTGACCGAGCGCGGCAAAGAGGCCCAAGCTATTGATGCGCGTGATTTTTTGCGGTTGGAATTACAACCTCTCGGCGATGCGCAGGTGTTGTGGCAACAATCCGCTGATTTACTGGCACCGCTAAAGCAAGCCGGCTTTAACGTCGTGACCGGCTTTATCGCCCGCGATACAGCACAAAACAGCATCACGCTCGGTCGTAACGGCAGTGATTATTCAGCGACTATCGTCGGCGCGTTAATCAAAGCCGATGCCGTGCATATCTGGACTGATGTTGATGCGATTTATAGCGCAGACCCACGTAAAGTCCCGTCAGCACGCGCTTATCGCCAGGTGCCATGGCCTCTGGCGATTCGCCTCGCCGAACTGGGCAATCCGGTGCTGCATGCCAAAACCTTAAATCCGCTAGCTCAGCATCCGGCCGAATTGATCGTACGCAGCAGTTATGAGCCGCAGCAACCTGGCTGTCGGGTCAGCCGTCAAAGCGCTATTGAAGTGCAGTTTGTCACCGATCTAGCCGAAGCAGTGCTGTTGACCTTACCGACGCATTGCAAAGTCAGCCCGCAACAAGCCGCCGCAGCGCTGCAGTTCCCGGTATTCGCCGCGCCGGCAACGCAGAGCAAACAATGGCTGGTGGCGCAGAAGAATCTGGATGCTTTGCTGCAATTTCTCGGGCAACAACAGATTTATCCGCGGGTCAGCTCGGAACAATTTTATGCGGTGGCCTGGTTAAAACCAGCGGCACGCCAGCAACGTCAACTACCTTTGCAGGCTGCACACTGGCTGGAGCGCCAGCAACCGGCACATAGTTTTCAGGACGATGAACTGGCGCTGTGGTTATTCAGTCCGGCATTGACGGCCAATGAGCTGACCGAACTACACCAGCTGTTACTGCCAACGACAGTGCGGCTGAATATTGTGGTGGCGGGGACCGGTAACGTCGGCTCTGAGTTTTTAAGCCTGCTGGCGAAACAGCAACAGACTTATGCCGGCCAGATTGAATTACGGCTGGCGGGTTTGTTCAACTCGCGTCAGGCGGTATTCAGCGACCAGATTAATGTCACCGAATGGCAGCAAACTTTAGCCGTTGCCGCGCCTTATCAGAAGCAGGAGCTGCTGGATTACCTGACCGGTTTACCGGATCCAAAAGTGCTGGTCGATATCACGCCAAGCCGCAGTTTTGCTGAAGACTATGCTGAGATTGTCCGCACTGGCTGCCACCTTATCAGTGCCAACAAACAAGGCGTGACTTTGCCACTTGCGCAGTACCAGCAAATTGTTGCCGCAGTGGCCGAGCAGCAGGTCAGCTGGCAGGCCAATACCACCTGTGGTGCTGGTTTACCGGTGCAGCGGCTGTTACAGGAATTACAGAGCTCTGGTGACCATATCCAGCAAATCAGCGGGATTTTCTCCGGTACTTTGTCCTGGTTATTGTGTAAATACGACGGTAGTGCACCGTTCTCTGAGTTTGTACTGCAGGCGCAGGCCGAAGGGCTGACCGAGCCGGATCCACGGGATGACTTGTCTGGTAAAGACGTACAACGCAAGTTGCTGGTGCTGGCGCGGGAACTGGGCTTAAGTCTGGATATCAATGACATCACCCTGACGCCATTGTTGCCGGCTGGTTTGGATACACTGAGCTGGGATGAGTTTTGGGCACGCCGCCACGAATTGGACCAGGCGTTGGCTGACACTTATGCCAAAGCTCAGGCGGCAGGCAAAGTGCTACGTTATGTTGCGACCCTTGCAGTGACACCGCAAGGACCAAAAGCACAGGTGGAGTTATTGACGGTTTCGCCTGAGCATCCGCTGGCGGCTATTCAGGCCTGTGACAATGTATTTGTTATCGAAAGTGACTGGTATCAGGCTAATCCGCTGGTGTTAAAAGGGCCGGGTGCAGGGCGTCAGGTCACTGCTGGTGGTATTCATGCTGATTTAGCTATTCTGGCGCGTCAGCAAATTGCGGCAGCCAAAGCTGCCCGGCATAGCCAGGCGCAAGCAGCAGCCTGGGCGAATCCGCGCGCTTGATGTTGTGTTTAACCAGGTCCCGGCGCTTTAGCCGGGTCTGTGCTTCAGCAACTTGCGCTGCAAGGTGCGCCGGTGCATGCCTAGTAGTCGTGCGGTCTGACTGATATTGCCATCCTGTTGCGCCAGCACCCGCTGAATATGTTCCCATTCGATTTGATCTGTCGATAACAAAGCTTCGTTGTCGTCGCTGCTATGCTCAATGACCTGCGGTACAGCTTTATCGCCTTGCAGCGCTTGCAATAACACTGCGAAGTCCACCGGTTTTGTCAGATAATCGTCAGCACCCAGTTTGACCGCCTGCACCGCAGTGGCAATGCTGGCAAAGCCGGTCAGCACCAGAATACGGCAATCCGGGAAGTATTGACGTAGTGGTGCCACATAGTTCAACCCGGAAACGTCACCATATCGCAGATCCAGTAGCCAGGCGTCGGCCGGCTCCTCGATAAGCTCCGTCAGTGCTGGCGGAGTGGCAAAGATACGGACCTGATGACCTGCAGCCGTCAGACGGCGTTGTAAGGTCCGGAGCAATACCTCATCGTCATCTAACACCGTCAGTTTCATGGTCTGACTCCTGCCGGGAAATGGATTTGTGTGATGAGGCCGCCAGACGGGCCGGGTTTTCTTGTTACCATCCCCCCCAGCCGTTCGATACTGCTATTGGCGAGGAACTGTCCGAGGCCTAAACCATCAGGACTGGGCTGAGGCCGTTTTCCCAGCTCAACAAGCTGTGCTGCTGGTACACCTGGACCGAAATCCTCAATGTGCAACACAAATCCCTGATGTTGCTGACTGAGTCTGACCAGCAGACGCGGCTGTTGTGCGGCCAGGCCGGCATCAGCGGCGTTATCAAGAATATTAAACAAAGCGGCGGACCAGGCCAGCGTGTCAGCAACCAGGCATTGGCTGCCATCCAGCTGTTCGTCCAGGCTGAGACTAATTTCCGGTCGGCTGACTAACCAGAGTTGCAGCGCCTGTTGGGCCACCTGATGCAGCGGAGCCTGCTGCTGTGGCTGGCGTAATTGCTGCGCACTATGCCGTAGCTGTTGCACTATTTGCTGACAGCGCCGTACTTCTTGCTGCAGGTCTTGCAACAGTGCCGGGTCTGGCGGACCATCATTGAGCTCATCGGTTAACAACGTCAGATTTTGCAGCGGCGTGGCCAGTTCATGGGCGGCGTTGGCCGCATAAGTGGCGACTGTCAGCATTTGTTCCTGCTGTGACTGTTGTTGCTGCAATTGCATCAGTTCACGGGATTTCTGCCGAACTAACTGTGCTTGGGCGCTGACAAAAGCCGCGATGAAAAACGCCGACAGTGTGAAGGCCCAGGCCATCTGCCACAGATGTGAACTGAAATGCGCCGGTAGCAGCTGATCCGGTGTGGCACCGTCAATAAAAACCTGATGACTGCGATGTGCCGCGTGCGGGTCAAAAATTAACTGCCCGGTTTGCGGGTCAACCGGATTGAGCGGTAACAACAGGGCCAGCAGCAGATAGCAACTGACCGCCAGTGCGGCGGTCAGCAGGGCGATACGGCCTGGCAGCAACACTGCGCTGACAGCGACAGGCAATAAAAGTAGCGCGATCAAACCATTCCCGGCGCCACCTGCCAGCGCCAGCATTAAGGTTAGCAGGGTCAGGTCGTACAAAATGGCCAGCGCAAAGACGCGCTGTGGTTTCAGCGGGGCGCCTGGCAACCAGGGCAGCGACAAGTTGGTGCAGCCATATAAAGCCAACAACAACAGCATTAGCGGCCAGCTGCTGACCGGATATTGCAACCACCAGGCAGCTAAAGCTGCCAGATAGCTCGTCCCGACTAAGCCCCAGCGAAATTGCTGTAATTGTTTGATTTGTTGGCGTGGATCTGAGGCGGTGCTGAAAGCGGATCTGTTCGGCAGCATAGCGGATCTCAAAAAAAGCGGGCGCAGAGCGCCCGTTGCAAAAAACTGACAAGAGCAGACTACGCATTCACCAGGAAAAAGTCACGGCCGGCGCGTATCAGGCTAAGTCGTGACTGACTATAGCGGTATTCGGCACTTTGCGGCATGTGGCATTTTGCCGCAGGGGCTGGTGTGACAAAATCTTGACGCTTAGATGGCGGCAAGCTGTGGCAAACCCGGCTATCTTCGGCGGAAATTTCTCGCCGCATCAGGTCGGATCTGCAGTGTAGGATCTGATTTATCATCTCGTTATTTGTAGGTTTGCTTGTATAAGTTGTTGTATTTAAACGATATGAATTAATATTTTTCAGCTGCTCGGCATTTGGCATTGCGTTTGCAATCTCTACATGCTCCCGCCGGATCTGCATGATCGGGGTCGGGGAAATTAAAATCCAAAACAAAATAATCTTTACAATTAAGGGATTTACTCATTATGAAATTCAATGCAAAATCGAAACTGTTCGCAGCACTGTTTCCAGTATCTAAACAAGAACAAACCGCAGAGCTGGTTGAGCTAAACACAGCTGAGCTGACTCAAGTCAGCGGTGGTATTTCACTGAGCATGGATGATGTGGCAGTTGGCACTTTTTCTGTTCACGATAATGGTGAGCCAGCGAAAGATTGGTGGGTTAAAAAATAACCAGATCTAGAGGGAGAATAATAAACACATTGAAGCCCTCGAATTATCTTAAAGACTGCACCGCTGGCGTATTGTGTTTTGGTACGCTAGCGGCAAGTACCTATTTTAGATCTGACGCAACAGTTGTTGTTGCACTGTCATTTCTTTTGGTTTTTTTCGTTGCAATTTTTTCGTTACCAAAGCGACAAATTCTACCAATATTATTTTTAGTATTTTTAATAAAACTTCTAGCTCTGCCAATTGCTTACATACTGGGTGATTTAGACCCTTTTACGTATTACTTAGCATCTGCATTTGTTGATCTTCTAATGGCATTTTGCATTGTGTTCTACCACAACGACCCTAAGTTACTTAGTTTATTCAAAGCCGATGGAAGTAGATTTGTCCCTCAGGTTTATTTGATGGCCCTAGTGCTTGCTATTTCTTCCACAATATCATGCGTTCAATCAATAGAAGCTTTAATGTTCGTGATGGATGACACTTTCTACGACGACGGCCCTCCATTAGTATCAAGTCACCAAGCGGTCATTAAGCAGATAATTAAAATCCTTTTTGATCTTTCGGTTTGCTCTCTCCTCCTCGATCCCAACCGCTGGAAAATCTTGCAAAAAATCCAAAACAAATTTCTGGCGCCCTGATTTTATCCCTACAATAGAGTTTTAAGGTTGTGAGGTTGCCTGATGTCACACCGTGCTCATTTATTCTCGTTACGGATTTTTCATGCGCTGCGGGAGGCCGCCGCTGAAGGTTATGGTTTTCCGGCGCTCAGCAAAGACATTCTGGCTGGGATCAGTGTTGGCATTATTGCCATCCCGCTGGCGATGGCGCTGGCCATTGCTTCTGGTGTTCCGCCACAATATGGTTTGTATACCGCTATTATCGCCGGCTTTTTGATTCCACTTTGTGGCGGTTCCCGCTACAGCGTCTCAGGCCCCACGGCTGCTTTTATCGTTATTTTATATCCGGTCGTACAGAAATATGGCTTAAGTGGTTTGTTGCTGGCGACAGTGCTGTCCGGAGCCATTTTGGTCGCAATGGCGATGTTACGGCTGGGGCGTTTTATTCAATATATCCCCGAAGCCGTCACCCTGGGCTTTACTGCCGGTATTGCCGTAGTGATTGCCACATTACAGCTACGCGATTTATTTGGCCTCAGTGTTGCCAGCATGCCCGAACATTATCTGGAAAAGCTGCAGGTGCTGTTACAAGCGGCGGACACAGCACATTGGCCGGCGATGGTCGTAGCCGGCGTGACTCTGTGGCTGATGCTGGCCTGGCCTAAACTGGGTAGCCGTATCCCACCGCATTTACCGGCAGTGATTGCGGCCACTTTGCTGGCCCTGGCACTGAATCATTTTGGTTATCCGGTGGAAACGATCGGCAGCCGTTTTCAGTACACAGCGGCTGATGGCAGTGTTGCCGCCGGTATTCCGGATATGCTACCCAGCCTGCAGTGGCCCTGGGATTTACCCGGCGCCGACGGCCAACCGCTGCAGTGGAGCTCTGAGCTGGTCAAAGATTTACTGACCGCCGCTTTTGCCATGGCGATGCTCGGCGCCATTGAATCGCTACTTTGCGCCATGGTGCTCGATGGCATGACAGGCCGGCGTCACAGTGCCAACAGTGAATTGCTGGGGCAGGGCATCGGCAACATAGTGGCGCCGTTTTTTGGTGGCATTACCGCGACTGCTGCACTGGCCCGTTCTGCAGCAAATGTGCGGGCTGGCGCTGTGTCGCCCGTTGCTGCCATGGTGCATGCCGGCGTGGTGTTGCTGGCGCTTTTTGCCTTAGCGCCGGTGCTGAGTTACCTGCCGTTAGCCGGTATGGCGGCTTTGTTGCTGGTAGTGGCCTGGAATATGAGTGAAGCCCCCAAAGCACTGCATCTGATCAATACCGCACCGCGCAGCGACGTGCTGGTGTTCGCGGTGTGTTTCTCTTTTACCGTGTTGTTTGACATGGTGATTGCCATCAGCTGCGGCATTATTATCGCGGCGCTGCTGTTTGTACGCGAAGTGGCCGAGATGTCCAAAGTCGCCGATGTCACCGAAAACCCGAAGCTGGTTAACGAAAAACTGGCGCCCGGCAACAAGGTATTTCGCATCAGCGGGCCATTGTTTTTTGCTGCGGCGGACAGAGTATTTGCCGAGCTGGCGCTGTTATGTAAAGAGCAGCAACAAGTGGTGATCCTGATGGACGGCGTCACCTTACTGGATGCAGGCGGGCTTGCCGCTTTTGATAAATTCCTCACTGCGACCGCCAAAACTGAATGTCATGTGATGTTGGTTGACCTGCAATTTCAGGTGCTGAAAACCCTGGCGAAAGCCAAAGTGCGGCCTATTGACGGTTTATTGTCGTTTTATCCGACGCTGTCAGATGCGCTGAAGTTATTGCCCAAACGTCAGCCGGATGAGTTTGCCGGGTTGACGGCTTTGGATAATCCGGGTTTATAGCGCGGCATCGGAGCACATCTCGTCGCGGGCGCGCTGGCGCTTCGCGCTGCGACTGCTAAATTTTCATATTCATGCACAACACAGTCTGCGACAATAGTAGCCACATCGCGCCAGGCCTTGCCGCGCGTAGGTTGGCACGCTATGCATTTTTATGCAGCAGGATAAAGTGAATTTGAATAATATAAAAATTCATAAAAACAGCATAATAATTCTTGAAAGTGCATGAAAGCCTCTATACACTGGCCGCAGTTTTTGGTGTGGCCATTTTTTATTTAGCATTTGGAGACTGACCACAAGATGTCATCACAATCTGCCACCAGTTCAGTGATTCGCAGCGCAGTGTTAGGGGCCGCCGGTTATAGCGGTGCCGAACTTTGCGTGTTATTGGCGCGTAACCCTCACTTTGCACTCTGCCATGCCTATGCCTCTGCCGGGCGGCAGGCAGAGTCTTTTTCTTCCTTGTATCCGCGGCACAAAGGCCAGATTGACCTGCTGGTTGAACCCTGGACCGATGCCGAGATCGAGAATATCCGCGGCAAAGTCGATGTCGCCTTTTTGGCGCTGCCGCACGAAGCTAGTGAAGAAGTTGCGCCAAAACTGATGGCGGCCGGCATTGTGGTGGTGGATTTGTCCGGTGCGTTCCGGCTGAAAGACCCTGATTTATATCCAAAATATTATGGCTATGCCCATCAGCATCCTGAACTGATTCATGAAGCGGTGTATTCGCTGATGGAATGGCTGGACCAGCCGTTACCGCAATTGATCTCAGTGCCAGGCTGTTATGTCACAGCCGCATCTTTGGCGTTGTTGCCGTTGGTCAAAGCCGGCTTACTGGCGGATGACAATATCCCGGTGATCAGCGCCACCAGCGGTGTGTCGGGTGCTGGCCGCAAAGCTGCATTAAGCACTTCATTCTGTGAAGTTGGCCTCAATGCCTATGGCTTTTTTAAACACAGACACAGACCAGAAATCGAACAGAATTTAGGCCGCAAAGTGGTATTCACACCGCATCTTGGCAACTTCAAACGCGGCATTCTGGCCACCAGCGTTGTGACGTTAAAAGCAGGCGTCAGCGCAGAGCAGGTGAAAGCCGCTTTTGAGCAGGCCTATACCGGCAAACCGCTGGTACGGTTATTAAGCACGTCGCCGAATGTTGCGGATGTCGCCGGTACACCTTATTGCGATATTTTCTGGCAAATCGACGGTGAGCAGGTTGTCGTGGTGTCTGCGCTGGATAACTTACTCAAAGGCGCTGCTGCACAGGCGATGCAGGCCGCCAACGTCAAATTCGGCAAGCCGGAAACAGCCGGTTTACTCGGTGGTGGTGTTTGTCATGAATAAGTCACCATTAGTACTGAAGATGGGTGGTCGGCTGCTGGAAGATATGCAGGCGCTGGACAATTTACTGACCGTGATCAAAGGCCTGGCGGCTGAATATCCGCTGGTGCTGGTGCACGGCGGTGGCGCTCAGGTCGACAGCTGGCTGGCCACTTTTGGCTTTGAAACGCAAAAAATTGATGGCCAGCGTGTATCACCGCCTGAGCAAATGCCGGTGATCACCGGCGCTTTGGCCGGTGCGGTTAACGGCCTGATGGTGGCGCGGGCACAGCTGGCGGGCTTAAACGCCGTCGGTCTGACGCTGGCAGCAGGTCAAAGTCTGAAATTTGACGTCAACACCAAACTCGGTGCTGTCGGTATCGCCAAAGCTAACGATGGCACTTTGGTGAATACGCTGGTGCAAAACGGCTTTGTGCCGGTATTCAGTTCTATCGGTTTAAGTGACGACGGTCAGTTACTGAATGTGAACGCCGATATCGCTGCGGCTGCTATCTGTCAGCTGGTGCAGGGGACTTTGGTATTACTGACTGATGTGCCGGGCATTCTGGATGGCAATGGTCAGCTGATTAAGTCGCTGAACAGCTCACAGGCACAGGCACTGGTGGACTCTGGCGTTATTAAAGGCGGCATGAAAGTCAAACTCGACGCGGCGCTGGAAACGGCCGCAGCACTGCGACGACCAATCATCGTTGCGGGCTGGCAACAGCCGGAAGATTTATTAAAGCTGATGCAACAGCAGGAAGTTGGCACTTGTATCAGTTGGTAACCCCACTGAGATCT
>Ga0247724_1000254_pt1 | contig 13537 bp, 9 predicted proteins | sample OKSTACKMC2E_FD_182776 | JGI IMG/M metagenome (GOLD analysis project Ga0247724, IMG submission 182776) | Subsurface sediment microbial communities from gas well in Oklahoma, United States - OK STACK MC-2-E | ecosystem: Environmental > Terrestrial > Deep subsurface > Rock core/Sediment | place... | reverse complement strand
GGCCGCGGCTTCTCGGTGGTCGCCGACGAGATCCGCTCGCTCGCCATCAAGACCCAATCCTCGACCAGCGAGATCCAGAAGATGATCACCGAGCTGCAAACCAGCGCCGGGGATGCAGAACAGGCGATGGAGAAGGGCTGCCAACTCTCCGAAAGCTGCCAGCAAAAAGCCTCGGCAACCGGCACCATACTCCAGCAGATCAACGATATGCTGCAGCAGGTGGCCTCCGGCAGTAGCCAGATTGCCCAGGCGGTGCAGGAGCAGTTCCACGTCACCGCCGAGATCAACCGCAACGTGCTCAGCATCAAGACCCTGGCCGATGACTCCAGCATCGGCAGCCAGCACGCCGTGCACGGCATCACCCAGCTGGTAAACCAGTTAAGCGATCTCGACCGACTGGTGCGCCAGTTCCAGAAGGGCGCTCCGGCAACCCAGAGCCGCTACGAAGTGGCCGCCACCCGCGCCGTGCCGGTTCGCCAAGCCAGATAACCACGACCCAAACCATCACCGCAGAAAAACCCTATGGGCCTTTGGGCCCATAGGGTTTTTTAGTGTCCGCCAACAAGAGGACGACATCCTCGCTTCACTGTCCGATTTTCCCCTGCACTGATGACCGCCGCTGTTGCGCGGCCATCTCACCGCCCGTTACTGATTAATTTGTTGATCTTGCTCAGAAAACCGCCCGCTTGTACTTCTCACCCCAGCCCCGTTCGGTAACATAGCCGCTTGGCAACCCCTTGTCGGAGTCAGCCATGAACCAAGCCAGTGCCAAAACACAGGTAAAATGCAGCAGACTGGAGGCTGAAATTCAGGGGCGGTAGCTTGCATAATATATAAGTAAGTTGTTGTTATAAGGATAGGGCAGAGTTATGTGGAAGGTTATATTATCGAGTTAATGACTCCATTCAATCTAATCACTTACAGCTCCCCCAAGTTTTCTCTTCATATCTAGGGATAGGTTTATGACGAAATATGAGAATCTAGTAAATGTTCTAGATCAGATTTGAATCCCCAATTGAGTTCAAGAATTACAGACCTAAGCAAGATGATTTTGAAAAAATTAACCAAGCTCGGGGAAGAGCATTAATACATCTTTATTTGAAGGTAACTTTTGGTATTTTAGATTTTAAATCAAGGGAAAAATTAATTACAGATAAAGGTTATGATGCAGGGGGTGATGCCTACTACATTGACACTGAGAATAAAGAGGTATATTTCATTCAATGTAAATTTAGAACTAATAAGGATAACTTTGAAAGTAAGGAAATATCTCCAAATGAATTGCTAAAAATGGATATAGATAGAATTGTTGACGGAGAATCATGTGACGAAGATGGCAATGAGTACAATGGAAAAATCAAACAACTTCTTAGAGAAATGTCTCAAGTAGATGATATTGGAAGATACAAATACAAGGTTATAATTCTCGCAAACTTAAAGCCTCTTAAAACTAGTCAGGTTAGAAAGTTAACCAGCGGGTTTTCTGCCGAGATATTTGACAATGAGAGAATATACAAAAGCCTTCTTTTCCCGGTAATTACAGGCACTTATTATAACAACAGCCTTCTTTCAATATCATTAAGTCTCACTAATAAAATCTCATCTAGTGCAAGAATTAGTTACAATGTTGAGACCGAATTCAAGGAATGTGATATCACTGTCGTTTTTGTTCCAACAGAGGAAATAGGCAGGATTTTACATACTTATAAAAACTCAATATTAAAGTACAATCCTCGTTGCTTTCTTGAAATGAAAGCTAACTCCGTGAACAAAGAAATCCACAATACTATAACGCAGAAAAAAACAAATGAGTTTGCTCTTTTTAATAATGGAATCACAATGCTTTCTGACGAAACATCCGTTAATGAAAGGATTGGTCAAAAAGATAAAGCTCAAATAGTCGTATCAAACCCTCAAATCATAAATGGTGGTCAGACCGCATTTACATTGAGTCGTATATACGAAGACATTCAAAATGGCCTTGAAAATGAGGGCATTTTCGAAAACAAAGAGGTCCTACTTAAAATAATCACATTTGGTCAGCACTCTGCAAATAGTGAAAATAAAAAACGTTCATTAATTGAAAGCATTTCCAAGGCAACGAATAGACAGAATGAAGTTTCTGATGCCGATAGGCGCTCAAACGACAAAATCCAGATAGATTTACAAGAGTTATTATTTAATAATTTCGGTTATTACTATGAGCGTAAAAAAGACGAATTTGCTGATGGAATCAAGGATAAATATATCTCTCGAAATCAGATAATTGAACGCGAGTTATTATTAAGATTAGCTGTCTGCTGTGACATGCAGCCAGCTGTAGCAAGAAGATCTAGTGGGGGATTTCTTTTTCAGGAATCTAACTTCACTAAATACCTTAATAATTCCGAAAGAGCTATTGAATATTTTTATGCATTTAAGATTTATCAAAGCATTAATGCTCTTGAAAAATCATTAAGGGAGGATGTTAATGACCGATTTGGTACTTCAGCATATGGACAAGCAATACGTTATGGTCGCTTTGCTGTAACCTCTGTTTGTGTAAAAAAATTATATCAAGGTATTGACTCACTAAATAAAACAAATGAACACTTAAAATATATAATAGATCAGTGGATTGAATTTTAAAAAAGTGCTCAAGGCAATGTCAAAAATTCATTATACTTTAAAACCTATCATGATGAAGACAGCGGAATATTAAAACAGGATTTAAATTATGAGGGCTACTATAAAGGCCGTACAATACATGATGACTTAAAACGTTTTTTTAATATATAAATAAAACCATCCCCAGAATTTATTCACTTGCACAAAATCCCGATGAGCAAATCATTAGCCTCACTACATAAAACTGAACCAAGGATTGAATATGCCAGTAAAAACCAATTCTAATTTAACCAAGCAAGATCTTTATTCAATACTCAATAAGTATGAAGAATCATTAGACTGGCTTAAATCAAAGGGGCTTAACATAGGCCCTAGCAGGTTAAATAAATATCAAGTTCATTATAGGGCTCTTATTGACAACTGGGGAAAAGAAACCATAAGAGACATTATAGAAAATAAAAACTATGCCAGTTCCATCTATGAGATACATGAGGTTATTGAAATAAAAAATAAACTTGAAGAACTTGATTGCAAAGAAGTACATGAAAGCTTAAAAAAGATGATCTCAGGCTTAGAGCTATATAGTAATGATGATAGTAGCCCCAAACCAAGCTCTGCTAGAGATTTTTCATTTGAACTATATATGGCTAGATACTTCAAACGCGCAGGATATGAATTAAACTTTAGCACTGTAGCTGACTTCAATGCTTTTACCCTTGAAGACTCTATATTTATAGAGTGTAAACGACCAGCCAAAGATGAAACTATAGGAAAAAATATTGAAAAAGCACTCAAACAATCCATGAAACGATTTATCGATGGCGATACGAGGGACCAAAAGGGCGTAGCTGCAATTGATTTAAGCCATCTTATTAATCCAGACCAAGAGTTCCTTATCACAGACAATATCAATAAAATAGCAGACCGTATAAAAACATCAGATGAAATTTATGCCCCCGAAGTGAAGAGACACTTTGACAAATATGGCGAACATTGTCTCTCAGTTATTTTCCATTGGCGCATTCCTGTGTGTAACCTTAAAGAAGGTATAGGCCTATATGAGAGATGCTTTAGTGTACCAATTTTTAAATCAGGAACCTCCTCAGAGGATGTATTCAATCGGTTGAATAGTCGACTTATTAATACGGTTGGGCTATAGCCTAATAAGCACCATGGTTAGACAATGTTTTCGCTACACTACTGACCTTCACATAATGCGAAGTTATAAATAAGCCCGTAGGTTCGAATAGCGCAGCGTATTCGGACAATCGCGAATAACCCCGCCGCGATATAAGCAAGGATCGGAAGATCCTCTTGCGGGGTTACGATCTACCGCCTTGCGGTGGCTCAAGGCCCGCCGGTGCCACTATAAGTTGAATTTATGGGTTTTCCGATAATGACCCAACTTTTTCTTATAGTGGCTGCCGCCAGCCCATCAGCGCCTGTGATGGCCTGCTTAAGGGCTGCCGGGCGCTTGTTATAGGTTCTTCCGATCCAGCTACAGGTAGTTCCCCTGCCGCAGGGCGGTCAGCAGCTCATCCACCAGCGCTGTGACCGGTTTACCGGCATTGAGCAGATGGATCTCCGGCTGCTCCGGCGCCTCGTAGGCGGAGTCGATACCGGTGAAATTGCGAATTTCCCCTGCCCTAGCCTTCTTGTAGAGCCCCTTGGGGTCGCGCTCTTCACAGATGGCGAGCGGGGCATCCACAAACACCTCGACAAACTCCCCTTCGTCCAAGAGACTGCGCACCAGCGCCCGCTCGGCACGGAACGGCGAGATAAAGGCGGTGAGCACGATAAGGCCCGCATCCACCATCAGCTTTGCCACCTCGCCGACCCGGCGGATATTCTCCTGCCGCGCGGCATCATCGAACCCGAGATCGCCGCACAGGCCATGGCGCACATTGTCCCCATCCAGCAGATAGGTGTGCTTGCCTTGTGCCGCCAGCGCCTGCTCCAGCGCCCCCGCCAGGGTCGATTTGCCCGCCCCCGACAGCCCGGTAAACCAGATCACCAGCGGTTTTTGCCCTTTCAATTCGGCCCGGCTCTGTTTGTCGACGGCATGCTTGTGCCACACGATATTGCTCATCCAACACTCCTTGATTGGCGCTCACGCCTTAAAACGGAAACTGTCCGGCACCACGGGGAGCCGCCTAGGACTATCCGCCGACAACGTGCTGATGCCATGGCATTGCTCATCCAACACCCCTTGATTGGCGCTCACGCCTTAAAACGGAAACAGCAGGGGCACCATCACAATCACCCCGAGGCTATAGGCCAGCGAGACCGGCAGGGCCAGCTTGAGGTAGTCCGGCATCTTGTAGTTGCCCGCTGCATAGACCATCAGGTTGGTCTGGTAGCCGTAGGGCAGGATAAAGCTGGAGCTCGCCCCGAACAGCACCGCCAGAATAAACGGCATGGTCGAGACATCCATGCTGAGCGCCAGCTGGTAACCCATGGGGAAGGCCAGCGCGGCGGCGGCGTTGTTGCTCATCAGCTCGGTCAACACCAGCGTAAACACATAGATACCGATAAAGGCGATGATGGGGCTGGCACCGTTGAACTCCCCCATCAGCCAGTCGGCGATAAGCTTGGCCAGTCCGCTTTTTTCCAGCTGATCGGCGATGGCGAGCGCCCCGCCCACCACCAGCCAGATATCCAGCGGAAAGCGGCGGCGGATCTCGTCCAGGGTCAGAATACGGGTGAGCAGCAGCGCCACCAGCATCAGCAGCAAGCCCTTGAACAGCGGCACCAGATCGAATACCGAGAGCGCCAGCACCCCGAGAAACCCCAGCACCACGGCGGCGCTGCGCTTGCCATCGAGACGGGTGGAGGCTTCCAGCCCGCTCACCACCACAAACTCCCGCCCCAGCGACTTGTTGCGGGCAAACTGGGGGCCGGGGGCCAGCAGCAGGGTATCACCGGCGTGCAGCTCAATCTGGCCGAGGCCACCGGTAAGCTGGGTTTCGCCACGGCGCACCGCCAGTACCACCGCATCGAAGTGGGTACGGAATTCGGCATCCTTGATGGTCTGACCCACCAGCCGCGAGCTGTGGCTGACGATCACCTCCACCAGATGCTGGCCGTTGAGGCGGTGCTGGCCGTAGAGATCCAGCCCCTTCATCTCCTGCAATACGCCGACGCTCTCCACATCGCCGCAAAACAGCAGCACGTCCCCTTCGTGCAGCTCGTGTTCCGGCTGCACCGGGCAGATCACCTGATCGCCGCGAATGATTTCCGCCAGATAGAGGCTTTTCAGGCTGCGTAGGCCGTTCTCCTTGACGCTGCGCCCCGCCAGCGGTGAACCGGCGCCCACCTTGGCTTCGAGAAAATAGCCGGATTCGCGGCTCATCTCGGTGTCCTGCTCCGGCAGGTGACGGGCAAACAGCAGCACGGCCACCAGACCGGTCAGCAGGGTACCCGCCCCCACCATAAAGAAGTCGAACATGCCGAGCGGTGGTGCCCCCATCTTGATGAGGAAGCTGTTGACGATCAGGTTGGTGGAGGTGCCGATCAGGGTCAGCACCCCGCCAAAAGTGGCCGCGAAGCACATGGGCAGCAGCAGCCGCGATGGCGCATGGTTGGGGTTGCGTTTGACCGCTCCCAGCATGGAGGCCACCACGGCGGTGTTATTGACGAAGGCCGACAGGAAGGCGGTGGAGAACCACACCTTCACCAGCACCTTGTTGAATGAACCCGTGCCCACCAGATTGGCGAACCAGCTCATGATGCGGGTCTTCTCCACCGCCAGCGACACCAGCAGCAACAGCACCAGCGTCAGCAGGGCACTGTTGGTGTAGCCCGCCACCACGGCGTTGATATCCGCCAGCCCGCTCAGGTAGGTGATGAGCACGGCGCCCGAGAAGAGCAGCGCCGGGCGGAGTTTGCCCTGGATCAGCAGGGCCACGAGAGCAGCCAGCAGACCCAGCACCAGGAATTGTTGCCAGGTCATGGGCTTACTCCTTGCTTGTGTCGTTACCGATGGCAAGGGCTTGCCAGTGCGGGAAGTGCTTGCGCACCAGCGCGTTGAGCTCGATTTCGAACTCGCTGTAGTGCCCTTTTACCGCTTTGGCGGCCAAGCCTTCCACTATCATGCCCGCGCCGACGGTGACGTTGGTCAGCCGGTCGATCAGGATAAAGCTGCCGGTATCGCGGATCTCTTGATACGGGTCGAACGCCACCGGGTCGGTGAGGCTCAGCTCGCACAGGCCGATCTCGTTGAGCTTGAGCTCGCTCGCAGGCAGCTCGTCCAGCTTGTTGATCTCGATGCGGTGGCGGATGGCCTCCACCTGACCGCGACTCTTCTTGGTGGCCAGCTTGACGTCGTAGACCCGACCCGGTTGCAGGGACTCCTCCCCCATCCAGACGATATGGGCCAGCACATTCTGGGTCACTTGCGGCTGCTTGGCGGCATCCACCAGCAGGTCGCCGCGGCTGATGTCGATCTCGTCGGCAAAGGTGACCGTGATGGCCTGACCCGGCAGGGCGTACTCCAGATCGCCGTCGAAGGTGACGATGCGAGTGACTGTGCTCTCCTTGCCCGACGGCAGCACCGCAAGCCGGTCGCCGACCCGCAGGATGCCGGAGGCAAGCGTGCCCGCGAAGCCGCGAAAATCGAGGTTGGGGCGGTTCACATACTGCACCGGCAGGCGTACCGGATGGCGCTCCAGCTCGCGCTCAACCTCGGCAGACTCCAGCAGAGCAAGCAGGGTTTCGCCCTGATACCAAGCCAGCTTGTCGCTCTGGTTGACCACGTTGTCACCGTCCAGCGCCGAGACCGGCACGATATGGATGGTGTCGACGCTGAGCTTCTTGGCGAACTCGCGGTAGTCGGCACTGATGCGCTCGAACACCTCCTGACTGAACTCCACCAAATCCATCTTGTTGACTGCCACCACGAACTGCTTGATGCCGAGCAGGCTCGCGATAAAGCTGTGGCGGCGGGTCTGATCCAGCACGCCTTTGCGGGCGTCGATCAGGATGATGGCCAGATCGCAAGTGGAGGCGCCGGTGGCCATGTTGCGGGTGTACTGCTCGTGGCCCGGGGTATCCGAGATGATAAATTTGCGCTTGGCGGTGGAGAAATAGCGGTAGGCCACGTCGATGGTGATGCCCTGCTCGCGCTCTGCTTGCAGGCCATCCACCAGCAGCGCCAAGTCCAGCTTCTCGCCGGTGGTGCCCAGCTTCTGGCTGTCGGACTCCAGCGCTTTGAGCTGATCTTCATAAATCTGCTGGGAGTCGTGCAGCAGGCGACCGATAAGGGTGCTCTTGCCGTCATCCACGCTGCCGCAGGTGAGAAAACGCAGCAGACTCTTGTGCTGCTGGGCGTGCAGATAGGCTTCAATGCCCTGTTCGGTGATGGCGGTCTGAATATGGCTGTTCATGCTGACGACTCCTTAGAAATATCCCTGACGCTTCTTCTGCTCCATGGAGCCGGCCTGATCGTGGTCAATCAGCCGCCCTTGCCGCTCGCTCGAGGTGGTGAGCAGCATCTCTTCAATAATTTCCGGCAAGGTGGTGGCGTCGGATTCGATGGCCCCAGTCAACGGGTAGCACCCGAGGGTGCGGAAGCGCACCAGCTCCTGCTTCACTTCGTCTTCCGGGCCGATGGGCATACGATCGTCATCCACCATGATCTTGATGCCACCCCGCTCCACCACCGGACGGTAAGCGGCGAAGTAGAGCGGCACTATGTCGATGTTCTCGAGATAGATGTATTGCCAGATGTCCAGCTCGGTCCAGTTGGAGAGCGGGAACACCCGGATACTCTCCCCCTTGTTGACCTGGCTGTTGTAGACCCGCCACAGCTCCGGGCGCTGGTTCTTCGGATCCCAGCGGTGGGACTTGTCACGGAAGGAGTAGACCCGCTCCTTGGCACGGGACTTCTCCTCGTCGCGGCGGGCACCGCCGAAGGCGGCATCGAAGCCATATTTGTTGAGCGCCTGCTTGAGCGCCTCGGTCTTCATGATGTCGGTGTGCTTGCCACTGCCGTGGACGAAGGGGTTGATGCCCATGGCGAGCCCTTCCGGGTTCTTGTGGACGATCAGATCCAGCCCGTACTTCTTGGCGGTCTCGTCGCGGAACTTGATCATCTCCTTGAACTTCCAGTCGGTGTCGACGTGGAGCAAGGGGAACGGGATCTTGCCCGGATAGAAGGCCTTGCGGGCCAGATGCAGCATGACGGAGGAGTCCTTGCCGATGGAGTACATCATCACCGGGTTTTCAAATTCGGCAGCCACCTCGCGGATGATATGGATGCTCTCGGCTTCCAGCTGCTGCAAGTGGGTCAATCTTTCACGGTCCATGTTGGTCCTCGGGTCATTGCTTATGCGCCTGCTCGGGGCGCTGGGTGGTTCAGTGTGCGGCCGCACCAACAGCCGCATCAAATATCTCTTTCTCGGTCAGGCCAGCTGCACCAGCTTGAGGTCACAGCCATCGAGATCCGGGTTAGCGCGCTGCTGCTCGCAGCCCTTTTCTCCAAACCAGGCCAGCCGCTCGCGCAGGGCGACCACTTCGCCGATGACGATAAGCGACGGGCTCACCGCCTGTTTGGCCAGCTCGGCCAAGTCGGCCAACGTGCCGGTCTGCACCCGCTGACGGGATGTGGTGCCACGCTCGATGATGGCGATGGGAGTGGCTTGGCTTCGGCCGTGATCCACCAGCTGCTGCTGGATATGCTCGGAGCGCATCAGCCCCATGTAGATGACCAGGGTCTGACTGGTGGCGGCGAGCTGCTGCCAGTCGGGCTCCTTGCCCTCTTTTTGGCAGTGGCCGGTAATAAAGACAGCGCTCTGGGCGTAATCACGGTGAGTGAGCGGAATGCCGGCATAGGCGGTGGCACCGGCAGCGGCCGTGATGCCGGGCACCACCGAGAAGGGGATACCTTCATCGGCCAGCACTTCCAGCTCCTCGCCACCCCGGCCAAACATAAAGGGATCGCCCCCTTTCAGCCGCACCACCCGATTGCCCGCCTTGGCGTACTCCACCAGCAGGCGATTGGTCTCCTCCTGCGGCACGCTGTGGGCGCCCGCCTTCTTGCCGACTGACACCAGAGTGGCGTCGCGGCGCACCAGATCGAGGATCTCAGGCGAGACCAGCTGGTCGTAGAGCACCACTTCAGCCTGTTGAATCTGTTGCAGCGCCTTGAGGGTCAAGAGGCCCGGGTCACCGGGGCCCGCCCCCACCAGCACCACCTCGCCCACTTCGCTTTTCGCCTGATCGAGGCCATCGCTCAGCCACTGCTCGGCCCCTTGCCAATCCTCTTTTTCAATCAGGCTGGCGAGGGTGTTGGAGGCAAAGGCGCGCTCCCAGAAACGGCGACGGTCGGAAATCGAGGAGAGCACCCGCTTGGCCTTGTCACGAACCCGGCCGGAGAGCTCGGTCAGCCCGCCGAGATGGCGCGGCAGCAGGCTCTCCAGCCGCTCACGCAACAGGCGCACCAGCACCGGCGCCTTGCCGCCGCTGGAGACTGCCACCATCAGCGGCGAGCGATCGATGATCGAGGGGAAGATAAAGCTGGAGCGCTTGGGGTCATCCACCACGTTGACGAACAGACCCAGCTGGTTGGCACTTTGATAAACCAGCGCATTGACTTCGAGATTGTCTGTAGCGGCAACGACCAGGATCTGGCCTGCCAGATGGGCCGGGGTGAAGCGCTCCGCCAGATGGGTGAAACGACCGGTGAATTCCGCAAATTCCGGTTCAAGCTCCGGGGAGACCAGGGTCAGCCGGGCACCGGCTGCCAGCAGCAGGCGCGCCTTGCGCAGGGCAACCTCGCCCCCGCCCACCAGCAGTACCGGGCGGCCTTCCAACTTGGCAAACATAGGTAAATAATCCATTTCGGCCCATCCCTCGGAACACGACTAATATGGGGCGACTATAGGCAGGGCAGCTTATCCCTCAAAATAATAAAAAATGCTTTTTAATGCGTTTTGGTAATTAGCAAAGCCAATTCATGACAAAGGCGTACAAAGTCACTTGTGGTACCTGACGCCAGACCATAGGCTAGGGACTGTGTTTCATAAGGAGCTAAATTATGAATGAATCATTGATTGTGCTAGGGATTTTCGTGTTCCTGGTGCTCGCCACCCTGAGCGCGGGCATCAAGATAGTGCCCCAGGGCTACAACTGGACGGTGGAGCGCTTCGGCCGCTACACCCGCACCCTGACCCCGGGTCTTAACCTGTTGATCCCCTACGTGGATCGGGTCGGCCACAAGATCATCATGATGGAGCAGGTGCTGGACATCCCGGCACAAGAGGTGATCTCCCGCGATAACGCCAACGTCACCATCGACGCCATCAGCTTTGTGCAGGTGGTGGATGCCCGCAAAGCGGGTTACGAGGTCAACGATCTCACCAGCGCCATCCGCAATCTCACCATGACCAATATGCGCACCGTGCTCGGTGCCATGGAGCTGGACGAGATGCTCTCCCAGCGCGACACCATCAACGAGAAACTGCTGCGCACCATGGATGCCGCCACCGCCCCCTGGGGTATCAAGGTGACCCGCATCGAGATTAAAGATGTGCGCCCGCCGCTGGCACTGGTCGAAGCGATGAACGCCCAGATGAAGGCCGAGCGCCAGAAACGGGCCGAGGTGCTGGAAGCCGAAGGGGTGCGCCAGTCCAAAATCCTGAAAGCGGAAGGCGAAAAGCAGTCCCAGATCCTCAAGGCCGAAGGTGAGCGTCAGGCCGCCTTCCTCGCCGCCGAAGCGCGGGAACGGGCTGCCGAGGCGGAAGCCAAGGCGACCCATATGGTTTCCCAGGCGATTGCTGAAGGAGACCTGCAGGCCATCAACTACTTCGTGGCCCAGAAATATACCGAGGCACTGGCCCGCATCGGTGAAGGCCCCAACAGCAAGATCATCATGATGCCGCTGGAAGCGGGCAGCCTGATTGGCTCTGTGGCTGGCATGGCCGAGCTGTTCAACAAAGATGGCAAGGGCAGCAAGTCATGACAGCCCTGTTAGAGGGACTGACCCACTGGCACTGGCTGGGGCTCGGCTTCATTCTGCTGGCCATCGAGGTGCTCGGCTCGGTGGGCTTTTTGCTCTGGACCGGCATCGCCGCGCTGGAAGTGGGGCTACTGCTGCTGATCTGGCCCTTTGGCTGGCAGGCGCAGTTGCTGCTGTTTGCGGTGCAATCCCTGCTCACCACCTGGGCCTGGTGGCGCTGGCAGCACCAGCACGACAACTCGGGTCAGGATGCTGCCAGCACCATCAACGAGCGGATGCAGAGCTATATGGGCCGCGAGCTGACCCTGCTGGATGATGTCGCCCAGGGCACCAGCCGGGTACATCTGGACGACACGGTCTGGACGGTGCGCTGCGACGAGTCGCTGCCTGCGGGCAGCAAGGTCAGGGTGGTGGGGGCTGACTCCCACATCCTGCTGGTTGAACCCCGCAACTAACGCAACTCTGCCATCGAGTCATAAAAAAGCCCGCGATCGCTCGCGGGCTTTTGTCTCTCTGGCTGCCACTCAGGTACGCAGCCGATCGAGCTGACTGGCCAGCGCCGTGGCCGCTTGCTCCAGCGCTTCGCTCAGCTGATGGCTGGAGCTGGCCTCCTGCCCGATCACGTTGGCGGTATCGCCGATCCGCATCAAATTCTTGTTGATATCGTCACTGACGGCGCTCTGCTGCTCGGCGGCGGTAGCCACCTGACTGATGTGGTCGTGGATCTGCTGGATCTGGGCCACCACCCGATTGAGCGCCTCGAACGCCTGCTCGGTGCCCTGCACCGTGGTAGTGGAGCGCTCGATGCCGGTATTCATCAGACGCTGACTGCTGCTTACTTCGGTCTGCAGGCTACCGATAAGCTGGCCGATCTCGTCGGTCGATTCACGAGTCTTGTTGGCCAGCGCCCGTACCTCGTCCGCCACCACTGCAAAGCCGCGGCCCATATCACCCGCTCGTGCCGCTTCGATGGCGGCGTTGAGGGCCAGCAGATTGGTCTGCTCGGCAATGGCGCGGATCACATCGAGGATCCTGCTGATATTGGTGCTGCGCTGGGCCACCAGCGCCACCGCGTTATCCGCCTCATGCATATCGCCGACCAGAGTATGGATCTCGTTGCGAGCATTGCTGAGGGTCTGCTGGGCGGTATTGATGTGGTGGGTCGCCGCTTCCGACTCCTGCGCCGCCTGCTCGGCATAACCCGCCACGCTGACTGCCGTGGTGCTCATCTGATGCATGGCGCTCACCACGCTCTCCAGCTCCAGATTCTGCTCGTCCAGACTACTGCGCATGGTGTCGGCGGTATGTTTCATCTCCCGCGCCTGCTGGTAGACCTGCTGACCAATCCCCTTGCTCATTTGCACCATGCCCCGCAGCTTGCCGAGAAAGGCATTGAGCTGAGAACCCAGATCGATCAGCTCCTGATGGGTGTCGATCTCCATCTGCTGGGTCAGGTCCCCCTCGTTGCTGGAGAGATGGCCCACATGGCGGCTGATAAGAGAAAGTGGCGCTGTGATGGTCTGGATAAACCAGACCAGCAGCCCCAGCACCAACAGGGTAATCCCGCCCATCGCAATGATCTGCTGCCGCTGGCCATCCACCAGCAGGGAGCCCAGTTCATTGCTGATGGCGTGCGCCTTGCTCAGCGCCAGCGCCTTGGGCACCTTGATCATCAACCACCACTGGGTATTGGCTGCCTCAACCCGGATGGGCTGATGAAGAATAAAGTCACTGTCGCTGCTGACCGGCTGACCGTCAGGCAGGGTCAGGCCCACCTCCTTGAGTGGACGGCCCAGCTTGTCGGCATAGCGGTTGCTGCCCACAATCAGCCCCATCTTGCTGACCAGGGTCACATCCGCCTTGTTGTCATAGAGGCTCTTGCCAAGGTTTTCAGCCAGTTGCTGGAAGATGGGCAGGTTCATATCCACCCCGGCCAGCCCGACAAACTTGCCGTCACGCAGCACGGGCACCGTC
>Ga0247724_1000253_pt1 | contig 13569 bp, 10 predicted proteins | sample OKSTACKMC2E_FD_182776 | JGI IMG/M metagenome (GOLD analysis project Ga0247724, IMG submission 182776) | Subsurface sediment microbial communities from gas well in Oklahoma, United States - OK STACK MC-2-E | ecosystem: Environmental > Terrestrial > Deep subsurface > Rock core/Sediment | place... | reverse complement strand
TCTAACCGGCTGAGCTACTAGGGAACGCTGAAACACAGAGTGATATTCTTGGAGTGGCTCCCCAGGTTGGACTCGAACCAACGACCTACGGATTAACAGTCCGCCGCTCTAACCGGCTGAGCTACTAGGGAATTGAGAATATCTTGGTTGCTGGAAACAGTGGCTCCCCAGGTTGGACTCGAACCAACGACCTACGGATTAACAGTCCGCCGCTCTAACCGGCTGAGCTACTAGGGAACTGTCTCTGCAACGGGGCGCAATACTAATGCTCCGAAAACAGGCTGTCAACACTTTCACTTGCGCTTTTGGGGTGTTGTGACTCAAGCGCTGATTCTTTAGCCAAAGCGGCGGATTTGCCAGCATTTTTGGCCTGTTGCATACCGATGCAGTGTCGGTTGCATAGGGGGAATTCCATGCTCTGCTGCGAAGCTGGTCGCAAATCCAGCGGCGACGCGGGTTGGACGATCTTACTCACAGAAACTGTGGATAAGTCTGTGTATGAGCCGTGCCGCCCCTGTGCAATACCAATAAAAATGCGGCTTGCAGCCAGATCAAGATTAATTCGATAAAAAATTAAATTGATATAAAACAATAAGATACAAAAAAGGTTAAATATGAAGTGGGCTGAATAATCCACAAGCTGCCGGATATTTCAGCGATGTTTCAGCTTGTGAACTATTTTTAGGCGCGAACTGCCGGAAATGCCGCCAACACTGTTGGTTACAGAGTTTTTTCCGCAACCGGATAGAGCCGCCGCTGCCTTTTCTCTACAATGGTGGCTTTCTGGTGTTCCGCAGGTATTTATGTCCAGCTCTCCTAAAGCAAAAATTGATATGACTCAGGGTGATATCCGGCAAATTCTGACCCGGATGACCATTCCGATGTTGTTTGGCATGATCACGCTGATGTCATTTAACCTGGTCGACACCTTTTTTATCAGTATGCTCGGGACACATGAGCTGGCAGCGGTCAGTTTCACTTTTCCGGTAACTTTTACTGTGATTAGCCTTGCCATAGGCCTCAGTATCGGCACATCGGCAGTGATCGCTAAAGCCCATGGCAGTGGCGATACGGCGATGGCGCGGGCCGACGGCCTGGCTGCTTTATGGTTATCTGCGTATCTGGTCGCGATTTTATCGTTGATTGGTTACATCGGGATGGAACCGTTGTTCCGGCTGATTGGGGCCACCGATGACACTTTACCTTTTATTCATGATTATATGAGCTGGTGGTTCGCCGGCTCGGTGCTTTTGATCACACCGATGATTGGCAACGCCGTGCTGCGCGCTGCAGGTGACACCAAAACCCCCAGTCTGATGATGGCCTGCTCTGGCCTCATTAACGCCATTCTGGATCCTATTTTGATATTTGGCTGGGGCCCGGTACCGGCGATGGGCGTAGAAGGGGCGTCAATAGCCAGTGTGATCTCCTGGGCAGTCAGTTTCAGTTTGATTCTTTATTTGATTATGGTGCGGCGCAAACTGGTCGACACTGGTCATCAGCGCTTTAGTGAATTTATCCGCATTAGCCGGCGTATTCTGCAAATCGGTTTGCCTGCAGCCGGTGCCAATATGCTGACGCCGCTGGCGATGGCTATTTTAACCGCGGTGATGGCCAGTTATGGCGCACATGCCGTCGCAGCTTTTGGTGTCGGTGCGCGGATTGAAAGTATTGCCTGTCTGGTGGTGCTGGCGCTGTCGATGACGCTGCCGCCTTTTGTTAGCCAGAATTTAGGTGGCCGTCAGCTCGACCGGGTGCAGTCCGGTTATCAGCTGTGTATCCGTTTTGTCTTAAAATGGCAGTTTGCGGTTTATGTAACGCTTGCGATCACAGCACCTTTTATTGCCCATATCTTTTCCACTGAACCTGCAGTCGAGCGGCTGATTTGCTGGTTTATCTGGATCCTGCCTTTGGGTTATGGCCTGCAGGGCATTGTGATCCTGACGAATTCGTCGTTAAACGCCTTACATCTGCCGATGCGGGCATTGGCGCTGAGCGTCGTGCGGCTTTTTGTGTTTTATGTGCCGCTGGCCTGGTTGGGCGGCAAGCTTTTTGGTGTCCTCGGCGTCTACGGCGGTGCATTGACAGCCAATCTGTTTATCGCACTTATCGCGTATTTATGGTTTCAACGTAGTCTGAATGGTTTGCAGCAAGGAGACGGTGTCAGTGTCAAAGCAGTTTGAATTACATGCGCCTTATCAGCCCGGTGGCGACCAGCCGACGGCAATTGCTCAGCTGGTTGATGGTCTTGAATCCGGATTGGCACATCAGACGTTATTAGGCGTCACCGGCTCAGGCAAAACTTTTACCATGGCCAATATCATTGCCCAGGTCGACCGGCCGACGTTAATCATGGCGCACAATAAAACGCTGGCGGCGCAGTTGTACGGCGAGATGAAGGAGTTTTTCCCCAATAACTCAGTCGAATATTTTGTGTCGTATTACGACTATTACCAGCCGGAAGCTTATGTACCGGCCAGTGATACCTTTATTGAAAAAGACGCTTCGATTAACGAGCACATTGAGCAGATGCGGCTGTCAGCGACCAAAGCACTGATGGAGCGGCGCGATGTCGTGATCATCGCGTCAGTCTCGGCAATTTATGGTCTGGGCGATCCAGAATCGTACATGAAGATGCTGCTGCACCTGCGCGTCGGCGATACGGTGGACCAGCGGTTTATCCTGCGCAGGCTGGCGGAACTGCAATACCAGCGCAATGACATGGCGTTTGAACGCGCCACGTACCGCGTGCGCGGTGATGTCATCGACATTTATCCGGCCGAATCGGACGAACTGGCGGTGCGGGTGGAGCTGTTTGATGAAGAAATCGAACGCATCAGCCTGTTTGACCCGCTGACCGGCGCCATTGACCGTATCGTGGCGCGTTATACCATTTATCCGAAAACACACTATGTCACGCCGCGCGAGAAAATTCTCGAAGCGGTGGACAAAATCAAAGTGGAGCTGGCGGCGCGGCGTGCCCAGCTGCTGGCAGAAAACAAGCTGATTGAAGAGCAGCGCATCGGCCAGCGCACCTTGTTTGATTTGGAAATGATGGTGGAGCTTGGCTATTGCTCCGGCATCGAAAACTACTCACGTTATTTGTCCGGCCGCGCCGAAGGCGAACCGCCGCCGACCTTGCTGGATTATTTCCCGGCCGATGGTCTGATGTTTATCGACGAGTCGCATGTCACTATTTCGCAAATCGGCGCGATGTTTCGCGGCGACCGTTCGCGTAAAGAAAACCTGGTCAACTACGGGTTCCGTCTGCCGTCGGCACTGGATAACAGGCCGCTGAAATTTGAAGAATTTGAAGCGATAGCGCCGCAGCGCATTTATGTGTCGGCGACGCCGGCGGCTTACGAGCTGGAAAAATCCGGCACTGATATCGCTGAGCAGGTGGTGCGGCCGACGGGGCTGATTGATCCGGTGATTGAGATCAGGCCGGTCGGCACTCAGGTCGATGATTTGTTATCTGAAGCCATCCGCTGCGCAGGCCTCAACGAGCGGGTGCTGGTCACGACGCTGACGAAAAAAATGGCGGAGGATTTAACCGATTATCTCGCCAATCACAATATCAAGGTACGGTATCTGCATTCAGACGTTGATACGGTGGAGCGGGTAGAGATCATTCGCGATTTGCGCCTCGGTGTGTTTGATGTGTTAGTTGGCATTAACTTATTGCGGGAAGGTCTGGATATTCCGGAAGTCTCGCTGGTGGCGATCCTGGATGCCGACAAAGAAGGCTTTTTGCGCTCGGAGCGATCGCTTATTCAGACCATCGGCCGGGCGGCTCGCAACGTCAACGGCAAAGCGATTTTATATGCCGACCGTATCACCGGCTCGATGCAGCGCGCCATTGATGAAACCGACCGCCGTCGCGCCAAGCAGGTAGCGTATAACGAAGCCCATGGCATTACACCGACGCAAATTCGCAAAAAAGTTGGTGATGTAATGGACTTGGGTCAGGACGACGTGGAGCTGCCGAAGGTGGCAGAACACGCCAAACTAATCAAAGGCAAGACGCCATATCAGGTGCAGGCTGAGATCAAAAAATTGGAAGCGCAGATGCTGCAACATGCGAAAAATCTGGAGTTTGAGCAGGCTGCTATGCTGCGTGATCAGGTTCATGCGTTAAAGGCTGCGTTGTTGGAGATTTAAGCAGTTATCTTTGTAACAAAATATGTGTAAAGCGTATTTCTGCTTGAATGAAAAATGCGCGTTATTTTTTATCTTATTGAAATTTAATAAATAAATATAAATAAATGAACGGATATCATATTTCAGTTCATTTTCGCGTTCAGATTCAATTAAGTTTCAAAATCATAAAGTGCCCCCGACTTGTTTAACTGCCGGAGGGCACAGTATGAAATCCCAAGTTATTCCTTTTATTGTTTCCGTTTTAGCCTCAACCATCGCAGTCGGCGCACAGGCGCAAAGTTTCCAGTTCCAGACCGACGCTGATTACAACAGCGCAGACTTAGGCGCTGTCGACGTCACCAGCATGCAAATCCGCCAACAATATTTCCTGTCACCGCTGCAAAACGGCGACAACCAGCCATGGCGCGAAGCGGCGTTTTTAGGCCGTAACAGCAGCGTCAATCTGACTTATAACCGTACTGAATTCGACGGCAGCTATGAAATGAACATCAATAGCTGGGGAGTCGGTGGCGAATATATGAGTAACAGCCACGATTTTTATGCAGCTTTAGATGCAAATTTTTTAAACGGTGACAATAGCTTCGCTGCTAACGGCAAATTGGGTTTCTTTGTGCAGCCAAATTGGTTAGTGGCACTGGATGTGTATTACAGCAATCCGGACAACTACGGCAGCAGCACAGATTATGGCCTGAGCACCAAAGCCATTCTGCCGGTGATGGATGGCGACCACCTGGTGTTGACCGCAAGCTACGCCGATTTTGACCTGGGTAATGGTTACGGTATTGGTGCAGATTATTACATCCGCCCATATTGGTCAGTCGGTTTCGCGGTGCGGAATGACATGCAAACGCTGCAAAACGTGTTCGGTGATAGCTTAGAGCTGCGTTCAGAGTATTTTGTCACGCCACAGCTGGCCCTGCGTGGTGCCTTAAGCCGGGTTGATATTGGTACTGACGAAGAGAATCAGTTCGCAGTGGGCGCCAGCTACCGTTTCTGATTTGTTTGACCAAGTTCCCATGCTGATTTAGCCCCGCATTGCGGGGCTTTTTTGTTTGGTTATTTGTTTCGCAACGGTCCAAACAAAATGCAGAAACTGAGTCCACAAAACTTATCGCTGATCTGAAGGGAAGGACTGCACCTCCCCGCAAGTCAGAGCAGCAACTCACTGTTGCCCGCAACTGCGCTTGACAGTATCTGGCCTTGGTCTGTTATGTTGACTGCTCATTTTGTTCAGCAGCTTATCGTAACTCTGATGCTGCTGTGTTCTGGCAGGATTTCTAATGACCACTCGTGTAATTTTCTCTTTGATGCTGCTGTCGGCCGGTGCGCTGGCGGCTGACACTTTACCGCCGTTGCTGCCCTGGCAGGGCAGTACTGAAAGCCTGATTCAGCCGAAACACCCCTGGGTGACCCCGGCGGAGCTGACCAATCTGACCGAAACGCCGGATTATGCCGCGACCGTCAGTTACCTGCAGAAGCTGGTAGCCAGCAGTGAGTTGCTACGGATGGAATCCATTGGCAAAAGCCCGCAAGGCCGCGATATCTGGTTAATCAAAGCCAGTATGCAGCCAGATTTGATTGGCAAAAGTACCGGTAAAAGCGGCCGGCCAACTTTGTTGGTGCAGGCTGGTATCCATAGCGGCGAAATTGATGGTAAAGATGCAGGGCTGATGCTACTGCGCGACATCGTGCATGGTAATAAACAACAACTGCTGGCGCAGGTTGATTTATTATTTGTGCCGATTTTGTCCGTCGATGCCCACGAGCGTAAAGGCAAATTTAACCGGATGAATCAACGCGGCCCGGTCGAGCAGGGGTGGCGCAGCACGGCGCAGAACCTGAATTTAAACCGCGATTATGCCAAAGCCGACAGCCTGGAAATGTGCGCTGTACTAGGGGCTATTAATACCTATCAGCCTGATTTGTATATGGATGTGCATGTCACCGACGGCGAAGATTATCAGTACGATATCACTTACGGCTTCAACGAGCCTTTTGCCAGCCAAAGCCCGAATGGTGCCAGCTGGCTGGCCAGTGTTTACCGGCCGGCCATTGATCAGGCGTTAAGCGCGGCCGGTCATATTCCGGGGCCATTAGTGTTTGCCGTGGACCCGCTGGATTTTAGTAAAGGCCTGCAAGGCTCCACCGCCACGCCGCGGTTTTCGCAAGGCTATGGCGATGTGCGGCATTTACCGACCATTCTGGTCGAAAACCACAGTTTAAAACCGTACCGCCAGCGGGTGCTGGGTACTTATGTGTTGCTGGAGCAAAGCCTGCAATTGCTGGCGCAGCAAGGCAAAGCTCTGCAACTGGCGAAAAAGGCTGACGAAAATGCGCGGCCGCAGCGTCAGGTATTGTTATTTAAAGCCGCCGAACAGCCAGATCCAATCCCGTTTAAAGGCATCAGCTATGAGATGGCGCATAGCGACATCATCAACGGGCCTTATGTGAAATGGACAGGCCAGGCGAAAGATTATGACGCCCTGCCGGTGTATTGGGAAAAAGTGCCGGCGGTGGAAGTCGAAGTGCCAAAAGCCTATTGGGTCCCGCCGCAATATCAGGATGTAATAGCACGCCTGCAAATCCATGGCATCGCGATGACCCGACTGGAAAAAGCCGGTAGGCTGGAGCTGCAGCAACTGACGGCGGCCAATGCTGAACTCGCCAGCCGTTCTTTTGAAGGGCGGGTTGGTATCAAAGCCAGTTTTAGCCCGGCCTGGGGCGAATTTACCTTGCCGGTCGGCACGGTGCGGGTCAGCACCGATCAGCCGCTCGGCGCTTTGGCAGTGGCTTTGTTACAACCCGAGGGGCCGGATTCGTTTTTCAGCTGGGGCTTTTTCCACGGCATGTTTGAACGGACTGAGTACTTTGAGACCTACGCCATGCTGCCGTGGATTGAGCAGGAGCTGAAAACCAATAAAAAACTGGCGGCGGATTTTGCGACGGCAGTGAAAGCCGACGCTAAACTGGCCAAAGATGGGCAGGCGAGGCTCCACTGGTTCTATCAACGTTCGCCGTTTTATGACCAGACTTATCTGAAATATCCGGTGCTGATTGAACGTTAAGTGCTGCGCTAAAAAATCAGCCCCGTGATGCGGGGCTGATTGAGGAGGGTTATTCATAATGCAGCATGCCGCGGCCACCGGCGTCGGGCTTAGCTTCCACATTGACCGGCTGACCATTTTGCAGGCCATGCTGGCCACGGATCACTACTTTGTCGCCGGGGCGTAGCAGTGATTCGACAATATAGTGAGTATCGAGTGTCGACAGAATTTTCAGCGGCACCCGTTCGACGTTATTGTCCGCCGTCACTTTCCAGGTACGGAATACTTCGCCCTCTAATTCAATCGCTTCATTCGGCACTTTGGTGATAGTGTCGGATTGCACCTGCATATCAATGATCTGCACCTGGCCGACCAGTAAGTTGCTGCGATCCTGCGCCGGATGGTCAAAATACAGCGTAAGATGTTCTGCTTTGGCATCGAGCTGCTGGCTGACTTCACGTAGTTTCAGTGGCTTGCCTTGCAGAATAAACTGATGGCGTTGCAGTTCGGCATTGCTGCTGTAGCTGATGACCGGCAGTAAACACTCCAGCTGTTTATTTTGGGTAGACAGCAGTTGCATGATGGGCTGGCCTTCGACCAGTTGCGAACCGGGTTCGGAACTGACACTCATCACCTGCGCATCAAAAGGCGCAAAGTGGCTTAAGCGTTTGTGTTTCATTTGCGCGAGCTGCAGTTCCTGTTCCAGCCGCTGGATTTTAAGTTCTGAACTGTCGAGCTGAAATTTCAGATTATTGATTTCTGTCGCGGCGGTGAGACCGGATTTACTTAGCCGGTTCATGCGTTGAAATTCTTCACTGGCAAAATTCTTGGCAACCCGGGCCGATTCGATGTCGGTTTTGATGATATTGATTTGCCGTTGCAGGTAAGCGTCGTCCTGTTTGGCGACCAGCTGGCCTTTTTTCACTGAGCTGCCAACCGGTAACATCTGCAGCAATTCAGCGGTGGCATGGCTGGAGATTCGGTAACGCTGCGGTGCGGTGACAGTGCAGTTCAGCGGATGGACTACGGCAGCATGGTGCGCCAGCACCACGTCGGTTAACACGGTTTTGTCGGCAGCAGCGCTGCTAAAAGCCCACAACAAGGCAGAGGTGGCAATAAACCGCAAAGGACCAGGCTTTAACAACACAACGCTCCCGCTGTTAGTACAACAAGGTTTCTTATACCCAAAACAGCACTGATTGACCAGCACCGGGTGCGATGAGTTCCCGTCAACATCAGTTCGCCGGTAAATTTTGCTGCAAAACCATCAGGCCGGATAACGCCCAAGGACCGGATGCCAGTCCTGCCAAACCGGCTGTACGCCATTTACCCGCAACATCGCCGCTATTTCCTGTGGACTGCGTTCATCGTCGATACTGAACTGCGCCAGACTCTGGGGCGATACTGCATAACCACCCGGCTGGGTTTTGCTGCCGGCGCTGGCGCTGCAGGCGATGCTGCTCAGCAATAAATCGCGAAGCGCCGGGCTGTCGCGGGTGGAAATGCTCAGGCTAATCTCCGGTGCAAAAATTTTCAGCGCACACAAGAGCTGCAGATATTCGCGGTCTGACACGCCGCTTTGCTGCGTACTTTGGCTGGCGCAAGGTTTTAACCGCGGCAGTGCCACCGAAAAAGCCAGCTGATACCAATGCTGTTGCAAATACCGCAGATGCTGCGCCAGCAACAGCACGTCAGTGCGCCAGTCGCTCAGCCCCAGCAATACGCCCATCCCAAGCTGCGTGATGCCGGCCTGAGCCACGCGTGACGGCGCAGCCAACCGGTTGGTCATATCAGCTTTGGCACCAAAAGTATGGTGGCGGGCATAGCTTTGTGGGTCATAAGTTTCCTGATACAACATCACCGCATCAATACCGGCGACGCGCAGCTGCTGGTAATCCCTGGCATCAAGCGGTTGTGATTCCAGCATCAGCCTGGCCACTTGCGGGCGCAGCGCCTGCGTCACTTCCAGTAAATAATCGACGCCGGCTTTGCGTTGATGCTCACCGGTGACCAGCAGGATTTGCGAGATGCCAAGCGACTGAATCGCGGTGGTTTCCTGCAGTGCTTCAGCGACAGTTAAAATCCGCCGTTTGACCGCTACACTTCTGGAAAAACCACAATAACTGCATTCATTGCTGCACAAATTGGACAGGTAAAGCGGCGCAAACAGAGACAGGGTGCGGCCGCTGCGCTGGCGTTTTAACTGGGTGGCGCGGGCCAGCAGTTCGGGCAGAAATTCGCCGGCGGCCGGGCTTAACAGCGCCTGTAAGTCAGCAAAGCTCGGTTTTGCTGCTGTCAGTGCCCGTTGCACCGCCGCTTGGTCTGGCAGGCAACTTTGCGCCTGTAAGGTATCAAATTGCTGTTGGGTCAGCTGAAAATTAGCGATTGGGACTGGCATCAGGATAACCCCGCCAATAAGTGGGCAAAGCCTGGTTCTAACGGGCTGCTGGCCTGGGCTCGTACTTGCCTCATCCCAAGGCCACTTTGCTGTGCCAGTACACCGGCTTCCACTGCCAAACGAAACGCCTGCGCCATCCGAACCGGATCAGTGCTCGAGGCAATAGCGGTATTGACCAGCACCGCATTGGCGCCAAGTTCGAGCGCGAGTGTGGCGTCCGACGGCGCGCCGATACCGGCATCAATAATCACCGGGATATTGGCCTGCTCGATAATAATCTCCAGCATGGCGCGATTTTGCAGGCCCTGATTGGAGCCAATAGGCGCACCGAGCGGCATCACGGCGGCACAGCCGGCCTGTTCCAGCTGCTTACAATGCAGCGGATCGGCGCTGCAATACGGCAACACCACAAAGCCCAGATCACACAGCTGCTCGGCGGCTTTGAGCGTTTCCCGCGGGTCCGGCAGCAGATATTTTGGCTCCGGGTGAATTTCTAATTTCAACCAGTGGGTGCCGACAGCTTCCCGCGCCAGCAGCGCTGCTTGTACCGCTTCTTCCGCAGTGCGGGCGCCTGAGGTATTGGGCAATAACTGCACACCAAGTACTTGCAGCGGGCTGAATAAATCGTCTAATGGGGCTCCGGGCTGCAGGCGTTTAAGTGCCAGTGTCACCAGTTCAGTGCCACTAGCCCGCACGGCCTGCTGCATCTGCAAAGCGCTTTGAAACTTGCCGCTGCCAAGTAACAAGTGCGAGTGAAAGGTCTTTCCGGCAATCGTCAGCATGTTAACCTCCGGCAACCAGCTGAAAAATTTCGATATGATGGTCCTGCTCTGTTGACAGCGGCGTTTGTGCCCACAGGGCTCGCGGCAGCAGTTGCCGGTCCAGTACCAACGCGACGCCTTGTGCCGGCAGCGCAAGTTGCTCAGCCAGCTCTGCCAGTGTGGTGGCTTGCAGTGCGCTTTTTTGTTGATTGATATACAGCATCAAAAAGCTCCATGTTGAGCAGTGCCACAGCAGGCGCAATCTGGGTTCTGCTGTAGCGGGTACCAGTGAAAACCAATGTGATAGTCAGTTGCAGCAAAACGGCCATAGTGGCCGAAGGGGATTGAGCTATCGTGCCCGAAGGGCACTGGATTTGCCTGCCCGAAGGGCATTTGATTTGCCTGCCCGAACGGGACTGCCTGTGCAATTTGGTCCGCTGAAGCCTGTAAATACTGCAACAACAGCCAGGCCAGCTGCTGTGCGGTCAAAGTCACCAGCGCCGGGTCTACACCCATGCTCCGGCAGTTTTGCAACATCTGCCAGTCGGGGTCGACCAGGCACTGATAACAGGCACTGTGGCGATTGAGCAGATACAGCTGTGCCGAAGCACCGCTGACTGCGCCGGCAAACAGCGGTTTGCCGGTTTCGCGCGCCAGCCGGTTCAGCTGCAGCCGGGTCGGCAGGTTGTCGCTGCAATCCACCAGTACATCACAAACTTCAGCGGCCTCACGCAGTGCCTCGTCATTTAGCCGGCACTGCAGTACTTGAAGTTGTGGATGCGGATTGTGCTGGCGCAGCCGCGCCGCTGCGACTTTGGCCTTGGGTTTACCAACATCGTTAGTTTGATACAGTTGCTGGCGCGGCAGATTAGATAATTCCACGACATCACCATCAATCAAAGTCAGAGCACCCACGCCGGCACTGATCAAAGTGCTGGCAACAGGGCAACCCAGCCCGCCGAGCCCAAGCACCAGCACCCGAGCCTGTCGCAGCCTGAGTTGGCGTTCCAGGGCGTCATCACCGAGCATCAGGCTACGGCTATAGCGGATAAATTCGTTGTCAGATAGGTTCATAAGCGCTTTCCCCGGCCTGAGCCTGACGCCACAATTGCTGCAGCTGTTCGCAGCGCGCGTGGATGTCGGTGGCATCGACCACAGCCCTTACCATTGCTACGCCGGACAATCTCATCATCCGCAACGCTGGCAAATGCGAAGCGTCAATGCCACCAATGGCCACCGCCGGAATGTGCTGTTGCTGACACAGCCGTTGCTGGCGGGCCAGCAGGCGCAGACCTTGTGGGATGGACGGCATGTCTTTGGTTGGCGTGGCAAACACATGGCCCAGCGCGATGTAAGAAGGGCGCAGGTTAAGCGCCTGCAATAGCTCCAGATAACCGTGAGTCGAAATACCAAGTCGCAGGCCGGCTTGTTGCAGCGCGGCCAGGTCGGCTTCGAGTAAATCTTCCTGGCCAAGATGCACACCATAAGCACCCAGCTCCAGCGCCAGTTGCCAGTGGTCGTTGATAAACAGCTGCAGCTGATGTTGCCGGCCAAAGGCGATGGCGGCCTGCAGTTGCTGGCGCAGCTGCACTGATGTACCGGTTTTCACACGAAGTTGGATGGTGCGCACTCCGGCTGTAGCGACTGCCGCCAACTGACTAAAATTGCTGACGACCGGATAAATACCGGGGGCCTGCTGCAGCGGCGCAAAGCCGGCACCGACGTTTTGCTTCGCACCCGCCAAAGGGCCACGCACGCTGATGTGATCTTGCGGGTGCAACGCCAGCGGCCAGCCGGGCCGGCCAAGCTGATGAGGCTTTGCGGCCGGGTGCTGCAGGCATTGTTGTAAGTAAAGACTTGCCAGCACTAATGCATCCGGCAACAGCATCGGCTGCGCTAAGGCACAGGCCAGCGCCGTGGCAAAACTGCAACCGGTACCGCGCCAAAGTCCGGCCAAACGGGGTTTTTCCAGTTGCAGTGCGCTTTGCGGCGCGCCGGCTGACAGGGCGTTGCAAAGTGCCTGCACCGGCCAAAGTTTAAAGCTTTGTGTCGCCGCCGGATGCAGATACAGCTGTTCGCGAAGCATCGCGCCGCCGCCATGACCATCTTTACACCAGATGGCTTTAACACCGCTGGCGAATAACAGCCGGACCGCAAGCTGTACCTCCGCATCGGCAGCTAAACTGGCCAGCGCCCGAAGTTCGGGGCCATTGGGCGTCAGCACGTCGGTCAGCGCCAGCAACGGCGCCAATGCTGACGGACTCAGGCGTTGCAGGGCGCCACCAGAGCTTGCCAATTGCACCGGATCGACAATGATCCAGACCTGCGGCTGTTGTTGCTTGAAGCGACGCAGCCAGTCAATCAGCAGCTCCAGTGTGGCACTGTCCGGCACCAGCCCAATTTTTATGGCGACCGGCAGCAGCTGGCCATCAGCTGTAAGAGCATCCAGCTGCGATTGCAGCACCGCAGGCGTAACCGGATTCACTGCCAGCACAGCACCATTGTGTTGTGCCGTTACGGCGGTTAGCACTGTGGCAGCCGGCACATGCAAGTCCTGCGCTGTGGCCAGATCCGCCTGTATGCCGGCTAAAGCACTGCAATCCGAGCCGCCGATGAGCCAGATCAAACCGGGTTCAGGCAGGTTCATCGGCGTGCTCCGGCTTTGGTGCTGACAAAGAACCGGCTTTCACCGTTTGATTCAGTTTCATCGAGCAGAATTTTGGCCCACACATGGCGCAAAATTCGGTGTCGGCACCTTCCGGCAGCGCTGCCTGGTAATAAGCTTTGGCGGTATCCGGGTCGAGCGATAAATGAAATTGATCCAGCCAGCGGAATTCATACCGCGCTTTGGATAAGGCGTTGTCGCGTAGCTGCGCGCCGGGATGACCTTTGGCTAAATCGGCGGCGTGCGCGGCAATTTTGTAGGCAATTAGCCCTTGTTTGACATCTTCTTTATCCGGCAGGCCCAAATGCTCTTTGGGTGTGACGTAACACAGCATGGCGCAGCCAAACCAGCCGATGAGCGCCGCGCCGATGCCAGAAGCGATATGGTCATATCCCGGCGAGATGTCGGTGATAAGCGGGCCTAAAGTGTAAAACGGCGCGCCATGGCAATGGTTCAGCTGCTCAGTCATATTGGCCTGCACCAATTGCAGCGGCACATGGCCCGGGCCTTCAATCATCACCTGCACATCATATTCCCAGG
>Ga0247724_1000252_pt1 | contig 13590 bp, 8 predicted proteins | sample OKSTACKMC2E_FD_182776 | JGI IMG/M metagenome (GOLD analysis project Ga0247724, IMG submission 182776) | Subsurface sediment microbial communities from gas well in Oklahoma, United States - OK STACK MC-2-E | ecosystem: Environmental > Terrestrial > Deep subsurface > Rock core/Sediment | place... | reverse complement strand
CCTGTAACGGCATGAGCGGGGCGCTCGACCCTGTCATTCAACAGGAAGTGATAGAACGTGATTTGTACGCCACCGCCGTGTTGTCGGGCAACCGCAACTTTGACGGCCGCATTCATCCTTATGCCAAGCAAGCATTCCTGGCATCACCGGCCTTAGTGGTGGCTTATGCGATTGCCGGCACAATCCGCTTTGATATCGAAAAAGATGTGCTGGGTTATGCTGCAAGCGGCGCGGAAATTCGCCTTAAAGATTTATGGCCAAGCGATGCTGAGATTGATGCGGTGGTGGCTGCCAGCGTCAAACCTGAGCAGTACCGCAAAGTCTATGAGCCAATGTTTGCCGTTGATGTCGATTACGGTGAGAAAATCAGCCCGCTGTATGACTGGCGGCCACAAAGTACCTATATTCGCCGTCCGCCTTACTGGGAAGGCGCTTTAGCCGGTGAACGCACGCTTAAAGGCATGTTGCCGCTGGCGCTTTTAGGCGACAACATCACCACGGACCATTTGTCACCGTCTAACGCCATTATGTTGGACAGTGCGGCTGGTGAATACCTGCACAAAATGGGCTTGCCGGAAGAGGATTTTAACTCTTATGCCACCCACCGCGGCGACCATCTGACGGCGCAACGGGCCACTTTTGCCAACCCGAAACTTATCAATGAAATGGTGGTTGTGGATGGCAAAGTGAAGCAAGGCTCGCTGGCCCGACTGGAGCCGGAAGGCAAAGTCATGCGGATGTGGGAAACCATTGAGACCTACATGCAGCGTAAACAACCACTGATTATCATCGCCGGTGCTGATTATGGTCAGGGTTCGAGTCGCGACTGGGCGGCTAAAGGTGTGCGTTTAGCCGGCGTTGAAGCCATTGTGGCCGAAGGTTTTGAACGCATTCACCGCACGAACCTGGTTGGTATGGGCGTGTTACCACTGGAATTTAAAACCGGTACTAACCGGCTGACGTTAGGGCTTGATGGTACTGAGAGCTTTGACGTGATTGGAGAGCGCCTGCCCCGTGCCACGCTGACCTTGGTGGTGCATCGCCGCAACGGTGAAACGCTGCAGGTGCCGGTCACTTGCCGGCTGGATACTGCTGAAGAAGTGTCGATTTATGACGCTGGCGGCGTGTTGCAACGGTTCGCCAAAGATTTCTTAGGCGGCAATCTGTAACAGACTAAAGCCGGCCTTGTTGCCGGCTTTTTCAATGAAGAATAAAGGCTATCTGATGAGTTATGCACCTCAGTTAAGAATTCCGGCCACTTACATGCGGGGTGGCACCAGTAAAGGCGTGTTTTTCCGTTTAGAGGATTTACCGCAAGCAGCACAACAATCAGGCGCTGCGCGCGATACGCTGCTACTGCGGGTGATCGGCAGCCCGGACCCTTATGCTAAACAAATTGACGGCATGGGTGGCGCGACATCCAGCACCAGTAAAACGGTGATTGTCAGTAAAAGTAGCCGTGCTGGTCACGATGTGGATTATCTGTTTGGCCAGGTCGCCATCGACAAAGCTTTTGTCGACTGGAGCGGTAACTGCGGCAATTTATCGGCTGCGGTTGGGTCTTTTGCCATCCAGTCCGGTTTGATTGATGCGTCGACATTACCGGCAAATGGCCTTGCCACAGTCAAAATCTGGCAGGCCAATATTCAAAAAACCATCATCGCTCATATCCCGATGTCTCACGGCCAGGTGCAGGAAGACGGTGATTTTGAGCTCGATGGCGTCACTTTCCCGGCCGCAGAAGTACAGCTGGAATTTATTGACCCAGCCGCCGATGAGGGCGAGGGCGGTGGTGCGATGTTTCCAACCGGTCAGCTACTTGAAACTTTAGAAGTGCCTGGTATTGGCAGTTTTCAGGCGACTTTTATCAATGCCGGCATTCCGACTATTTTTCTGGATGCAGCGGAATTGGGCTATCAGGGCACCGAATTACAGGAAGCGATTAACGGCGATGCCAAAGCGCTCGAGCGGTTTGAAACCATCCGCGCCTACGGCGCACTGAAAATGGGCCTGATCAAGGATTTAAGCGAAGCGGCTGCGCGTCAGCACACGCCTAAAATCGCTTTTGTCAGTGCACCAAAAAGTTATGTCGCGTCCAGTGGCAAAACGGTTGGCGCCGCAGACGTGGATCTGTTAGTGCGGGCCTTATCGATGGGTAAGTTGCATCACGCTATGATGGGCACTTGTGCTGTTGCCATTGGCACCGCTGCCGCTATCCCGGGGACTATCGTTAATCTGGCGGCCGGTGGCGGCGAGCGCACCGCGGTGCGTTTTGGCCATCCGAGTGGTACTTTACGGGTTGGTGCTGCTGCAGTGTTGCAGGATGGGCAGTGGCAGGTGACGAAAGCGATTATGAGCCGCAGCGCCCGCGTGTTGATGGAAGGTATGGTGCGGGTGCCGGCAGGTACGCTGGAAATGCTGGAGCTGGAATAGCCTTACAGCTGAGCGAAGAGGCGTCTGGCAACAGCGCCCTTCGATATTGATTTTTCTGCAGTTGATTGCAAATTAAGATTTTTCTGATTAGATTGATTAGATGTCGCAACTTAAGCGGGATGCTTCCGATGAAAAAATGGTGTTTAGCTGGATTATTGTTAAGTAGCCTGTTGCCAGTTCAGGCGGCAGATCAGGATTATAAGTTAGTCACGGTCGCGGGTTATCTGAACTTTTATCTGTTGAATTTAAATGCCTGCCAGGATTTCCATCCGTCGGTGCGCAAAGAAGCCTACGCGGCAGAAAGCAGTTTGTATCCGTGGCTGGATAAGCTGGATGCCAAGACTAAAGGCAGTATCGATTCCGGTATGTTAAATGCCGTGGTGCAAAAGCGTCGTGATGCGTTGAATGCACAAATCAAAGAAGGCGATTTTACTGTTGACCATTGTCATGCCGTGATTAAGTTATTGACGGCAGATGGTTTGGACAAGACGCTGCTCAAAGCGATTGAGTGAGTTTTGTAAGCCGCAACGGCAGGGTCCATCGCAGTCTGTAAAGTTATGTTTCAAATCCGTTTAATGCAAGTCGCAGATCTCGGCAAAGTGGTCCGGTTACAGGACCACTGTTATGCCGACGAGTTTTATGAATCCCCTCAGGTTGTCTCTCAACGTCTGATGCTGTATCCGCAGTCCTGCTGGGTGGCGGTGTATCAGGATAAAATCTGGGGTTATTTGTTTACTTACCCTTCAAAGTTATCGCAGATCAATCCGTTAGGTGCCGAATTTGGCCAGTATGAGCAGGCCAATTGTTTGTATTTGCACGACATGGCCGTGAGCCCGGATGCGCGTGGCCAGGGTGTTGCCAGTGCGTTGCTACAAAGTGCGCTCGCCTATGCCGGCACTTTAGGTCTGGGTCATCTGGCATTAGTTGCAGTGCAAAATTCCGCCTCGTTCTGGCAACAGCAACAGTTTATCAGCGATACGGATCTTGGGGAGCAAGCACGGGCCGCGCTTGCCACTTATGGTCGTCAGGCGCTGTACCTTACCAGATCCGTCTGAACTGTCATCTTCCGGTCATTAATCCAAGCCAGACTGCTGATTTTTATTAGCTGAGGATGGCGTTGATGTGGCGTTTGTTTGGTGTCTTGTTGTTGGTTGTCAATGACGTCAGTGCGGCTTGTCCAGTCTGGCCGCTGGTGATTGCACATCGGGGCGCCAGTGGCGATTATCCGGAACATACGGCAATAGCTTATTGGCAGGCGATGCAGCAAGGCGCTGATTTTATTGAAGCCGATTTAGTGCCAACTAAAGATGGTGTGTTGATAAGCCGACATGAAAATGAGCTGAGCCAAAGTACTAATGTGGCAACGATTAGTCAGTTCGCCAACCGTAAAAGCAAGAAAGTAGTCGATGGCCTCGCAGTCGAAGGTTGGTTCGCCGAGGATTTTACTTTGGCGGAGATCCTTATGCTCAGAGCGCGTGAATCGAAACCAGAATTAAGACCTGACAGTGCTGCCCATAATGACCATTATCCGCTCGTCACTTTGGCGGAAATTATCGAGCTGGTTGAGCGTTTTGAACAACAAAGTGGCCGGCGGGTTGGTCTGTACCTGGAAACAAAACATCCAACCTATTTCCGTGTGGAGGGCCGTCATCAGGATGGTAAGCTGATCAACCAGGATACCTCGGTGATGTTGTTGCAGCAGCTGGCACAGTGGCAACGGCAGGCGGATAACCCGGTCTATATTCAGTCGTTTGAAATCAGTAATCTGTGGTGGATTCGTCAGCAGGGCTTGAAGCAGTATCGGGTCAGTGCAGCACTGATTCAATTGCTGGGCGATATAAGCGGCAACAGCTTATATCCGGCGTCTAATTTCGCAGAGCCTTGGGATCTGGTGGGTCAGACGGCTGCAGAAGCACGCAAGATCAACCCTGTGCTGCAACTGCCAGCCTTTCATTACGGTAAGCTGCTTACCTCTGAGGGGCAGCAGTTCCTGCAAAGTTATGCCGATGGTATTGGCCCCTGGAAAGAACAATGGTTCAGCCCGAACCAGCCTCAGCGATTGTTATTTCTACAATCGAAAAGCCCACTCAAAGTACATCCTTACACCTTTCGCGCGGAAAAAACTTTTCTGCCCTCAGGCGTGACGGATCTAAACACAGAATTGCGGCAGGTTTTTCAGCAGGGCATCGATGGGGTTTTTACTGATTTCACTGCCATTGCGGTGCAGAGCAGGGCTCAGACCTGCGTTTTATAAAAGTCGCCGGATTGCACAGATACCTGACATAACTTGTTACTGTTAACAAGTTGGTTTTACTCAGGCTTTCGATAGACTAGGATTTGGAATTATTTTTTCAATTACCTGGAAGTCGTTTATGAAAGCTCGCCCACAACTTACTTTGTTAGCCCTGGTGATGGCGCTGACGCTAAGCGCCTGTTCCAAGCCGGCGCAACCGGAAACTGAGACTGATGCTGTTTCCAGTCTGGCGCTGGTGTCGCAGGATATTCTGACTATAGCAACCAGCGAGCTGTCAAAAGGACCGATGATTTCCGGTACGTTACAGCCGGTGATCAAAGCAGAATTAAACGCCGAAGTGGGCGGTATCGTCACCCGCGTGTTAAAAGACAACGGTGATTTGGTCAAAGCCGGCGAAGTGCTGGTACAGATTGACCAGACTACTTTTCGCGATAAATTACTGTCGGCACAGGAAGCTGAACGCTCAGCGCATGTCGCCTCAGATCAGGCCGCCAAACAATTAAAACGTATGCAGCAGTTAAACCGGCAAAATCTGGTGACTGCTGAAGTCTTAGAAACGGCTGAAATCAAAGCCAATCAAACCCAATCCGACTTAGCGTCCGCCAAAGCCCGCACCGTCGAAGCCCGTCAACAACTGGAACGTACCGAGGTCAAAGCGCCATTTGATGGTGTAGTGGCGGTACGCAAAGTTTCTTCAGGTGATACCGCGCAGATCGGTAAATCGCTGATGGTGATCATCAACCCGGAAAGCATGCGGTTTGAAGGTTATATCGCCGCAGATCAGGTAGGCAGCGTCAAGGTGGGCTCCGCTGTCAGTTTTAGAGTCAATGGCTATCCGGGGCGTCGTTTTGACGGTGAAATTGAACGCATTAACCCACAGGCTAATGAACAAACCCGTCAGGTGCAGGTGTTTGTGAAGTTGCGTGAACAGGCCAGTTTTGTTGCTGGTCTTTATGCCGAAGGTTTTATCTCCGTCGAACAACAACAAAGTGTGATGTTATCGCCGGCAAGTCTGATCAACGAAGGCGATCTGCAGTTTGTCTGGTTGTTAAAGGACAATAAGCTGGTGAAGACCCAGGTGGAAACCGGCGCGAAAGACCCACGTTTTGGCACAGTGCAGGTGGTCAGTGGTCTGACGGTTGGTCAGCAGATCCTGCGTCATCCGCAAGGCGCGCTGAAAGATGGCATCAGTGTGACTATTGGTTCAGAGCCGACAGTTGCCAGCAAAGCGGCTGACAAAACTCAGTCTGTCAGTGGGAAATAATTATGATCCTGTCCGATTTTAGTATTAAAAGGCCACTGGTCGTGGTGGTCGTGACCATCGCATTGATGTTATTCGGCTATTTTGCCCTGACCAACCTGAAAACCAACCAGTTTCCGGACGTGCAACCGCCGGTGCTGGTGGTCAATGTGCCTTATCCGGGCGCGTCGCCGGAAACAGTTGAGCGGGAAATTTTAAACCGGGTTGAAGACTCGATGTCGACCATCCAGGGCATCCGTGATATCCGCTCTTACGCGCGGGAGTCGAGTGCGACTATCGTGGTGTTCTTTGACTTTGATAAAGACTTAACCGCTGCTGCACAGGAGCTGCGCGACAGTATTTCCACAGTACGTGACAAACTGCCAACGGAAATGAAAGAGCCTTTTATCAACCGGGCTGATCCGAACGCACAACCGGTGATGTCGCTGGCATTGTCATCTGACGTATTAACCCCTCTGGAGCTATCCCGTCTGGCAGAAATTCAGATTGGCCGGCAGTTACGCTCGGTTCCGGGCGTTGCACTGGTTGAACTGGAAGGTGAACTGGAACGCGAAATGACGGTGTTCCTCAACAGCCAGGCGATGCGGGAAGCCAAAGTGTCGGCGCAGGAAGTGGTCGCAGCATTGCGTGCACAAAACCTGGCTGCACCCGTGGGTCGTGTGGTCAATGGGCTGGAAGAACAAAGCATCCGCTTACAGGGCCGGCTAAAAGATGTCACTGAATTTGAGCAGATGGTGGTCAAGCAAAATGGCGACCAGGCAATCCGCTTAGGACAGGTCGCAGATATTGTTGACGGTGGTGCTGAGCAACGCCGATTATCTTATTTCAACGGCAAAAAAGCTTTGGGTATCGATATTACCAAAGCCCGCGAAGCATCAACCATTTCTGTCACTGATGATATCAAAGCCAAACTGGAAGAAATTCAGAAAACCCTGCCGAAAGAAGCTGAGCTGGTGATTGTGTCCGACCAGGGCGAAGACGTTGCGGCCAGCATGCGCAACGTGACTGAAGCACTGGGCTTAGGTGCGTTGCTTACCATCGTTGTGGTGTTTGTGTTCCTGAACTCCTGGCGTTCGACGCTGATTACCTCGTTAGCGCTGCCAACGTCCGTATTAGCTTCTTTTATCGCCGTCTGGGCTTGTGGTTTTACTCTGAACTTTATGTCGTTACTGGGTTTATCACTGGCGATCGGTGTGTTAATTGACGATGCGATTGTGGTGCGGGAAAACATCGTGCGACATATGGAAATGGGCAAAGACAATATGACCGCCGCCCGTGACGGTACCCGCGAGATTGGTATGGCGGTTATCGCAACGACCATGTCGATTGTGGCTGTATTTATTCCAATCGCCTTCCTGGATGGCATTACCGGTCAATGGTTTAAGCCGTTTGGCCTGACGGTGGCATGTTCGGTCTTAGTGTCGTTGTTTATCTCTTTTACTATCGACCCGATGATGTCGGCTTATTGGCATGACCCGGATCACGACAAAAACAAACAACGCAGGGGCCTGGGTAAAGTATTCCAGAAGTTCAACATTTGGTTTGACCATCAGGCAGAGCGTTATTCTCGGCTGATTGGCTGGGCGCTGAAACACCGTAAGTCGATGTGGTTCCTGGCATTTTTAAGTTTCTTTGGTGCTTTGTTTTTGCAAAGCAAGTTTGGTGGTTCGGGTTTTATGCCGGATACCGATAACGGCGCCTTTATCGTGTCGATTCGTGCACCGAGCGAGGCCAGTATCGAATACACCAAAGCCAAAGCAGCGCAGGTGGCTGAGATCACCCAAGTGCTGCCGGAGCATCGTTATACCCAGACCACTATTGGCGTGCAGGGTAATATTACCCGGGCTCAGGTGTTTGTGCGCTTAGTACCGGAAAAAGACCGCAATCGCAGTGCCAAACAAGTGGCCGAAGAAGTGCGCGGTAAAATCAAAGCGCTGGTTGGTGCTGAATTTACCGTGTCGGCGGACTTAAACGGCGGCGGTGGCGGGGATGGTAAACCGTTGCAAATTCAGTTCCGTGGCCCGGAAACCCGCGTGCTGGAAGGCATTGTGATGGATTTTGTCGAGAAGCTGAAAAAAGTACCGGGTGCAGTGGATGTTGGTCTTTCAGCACAGGATCCTAAACCTGAATTACAAGTTGAATTCGACCGTGGCCTCGCTGCCAGTGTCGGTTTGTCGATGAGCGATGCTGCCAATGCGATGCGACTGGCCTTTGCCGGTGCGGAAATTGGTGACTGGGTCGACCCGACCGGTGAAACCCGCAACGTCTTTGTCCGGGTGCGGCCAGAGGAGCGGGCGACAGTGGCTGATCTTGAGCAATTACCGCTGTTATCCAGTAAAACCGGTGCTTTAGTGCCGCTCGAGCAGGTCGCGACAGTGACCCTTGGGAAAGGCCCGGCGCTGATTGAGCATTTAGACCGTGAAACTATGATGGCCGTAACAGCCAACGTGCAGGGCCGCAGTTTCGGTGAAGTCTTTGCCGATGCGATGAAGCTCGCCAAGCAAATCGATTTTCCGCCGGGATATGATTTGGTCGTTGGCGGCGAAGGCCGTGACCAGCAGGAAGTATTTGGTAAAATCTTTGGCGCCCTCGGTCTGGCTGTGGTGCTGATGTATTTGATTTTAGTTGTGCAGTTCCACAGCTTTATGGCACCGGTGGCGATTATGATGTCTTTGCCGCTGTCGTTGATTGGTGTGGTGTTGGCGCTTTTAATCGGTAACTCAACGCTGAACCTGATGAGCCTGATTGGTGTAGTCATGCTGATGGGTATTGTGGCGAAAAACGCCATTCTGCTGGTCGATTGCGCGCGTAAAAAAGAGCAAATCGACGGTTTATCGCTGGAAGAGTCGCTGATCGCCGCAGGCCGGGAACGGCTGCGTCCAATTCTGATGACCACTTTTGCGCTGGTCGCCGGTATGTTGCCGGTTGCAATCGGTGTCGGGGAAGGTTCTGGTTTCTACCGGCCGTTGGGTATTGCGGTCATTGGCGGGACTATCACGTCAACTATCCTGACGTTGTTAGTAGTCCCAACCTTCTACGACAGTCTGGAAACGCTGAAGCGCCGCATCAAAGCGCGTTTTAAAGGTAAAAAAGCCACTGCAACCCATACAACAGTGGAAACACCAGCTTCCTAAATGTAAGAGCTGAAATAACAAGGGCGCCACATGGCGCCCTTGTCGTTTGTCGGAAGTATTGAGTTAGAAACCCAGACTCACAGTAAAACTGGCTGTACGGCCAGCGCCGATGTAATAAGCGCCTTCCTGGCCGCCGGACAGATACTCCTCGTCAGTCAGATTGTTCACCAGCAGCGATAAATCGACATACTGGAACATCGCATCCTGACTCAGCGTTTTCTGATAGCCCAAAGACAAATCCAGCACTGTAGAGGCTGGCAGCTCATCTTTGTTACCACCCATTGCCGCGCCGTAATATTCCGCAGTGTGACGGGCAGTCAGAGCGCCATGGTATTTGTCCGTAGTAAAGCGCGCGGACAGGGTCACTATAGTTTCCGGTGCGCCGGCCACCTGGTCATCCTTAAAGATGCCACGTGGATTCTTCACCGTCTGATTGCCTTCTTTGATGGAACCATTAATGGTTTGGTTATACACCGCGTCGTTTAATGTCAGAGCGCCATATAACGACCAGACGTCGTTCAGCTGCAAGTTCAGGCTGGTTTCAACACCTTTGGCATCAATACCACCAACGTTGATATAGGTGCCATCAAGCTCGTTCAGATAATCCGGCGCGCCCTGATTGGCACCTGGCTGCAGGAAGGTGATGCGGTTGTCAAAGGTGGTGCTGTACAGCGTCAGGTTTAATGACAGATTGTCAGCGTTATAGCGCAGACCAAAGTCAATATTGTCAGCCGTTTCTGCTTCAAGTTTGCTGAAGTCCTGACTGGTTTCCAGAATTGCATCGCCGATGGCTTTGAAGTTCTGGCTAAAACCAGCAAAGGCTTCCAGCTCATCGGTCACGCGGTAGACAGCACCTAAGGACCATAATGGATCTGAATCACTGGATAAATCACCGGCATTGCTGGTGACGATATTATCCTGACGTTCCACGTCAACATAAAACTGTTTCACACCGGCGGTCAGGGTCAAATCACCCAGCTCAATCGTATCCTGCGCAAACAGTTTCAGCGTGTCTGTGCTGTAATCACGGTCATAGTGAACCCAATACGGTGTTTCATTGAAGTAATGATAGATTTTGGTATCCAATACCTGATGCCAGTCGCGCGTCTCGTTGCGGTCCTGCTGTTCGTACCAGATCCCGGCGCGCAGCTGATGATTATCCAGTTGCATTTTCAGCTCTGACGTGAGGCCCAGACGGTCTTTTTCGTAGTGGGTATGACGGTATGACGCGACACGGGTGGCTTTGGATACATCTGCTTTCGGGTCGAGAATAGGCCGGCCCTGCGCATCCACATGGGTATAACGTTGTAACTGGCCATTGCCGGTACCGCGGTTCACGCGTTTGCCGTCTTTGTCCGTGACATACACCTGATAAGGTGGCAGCCAGTCGCCACGACCACTTTGTAAATGCAGGTAAGGCGTGACGATTAAATCAGTCTCATCGGCCAGCTCCTGCTCCCATTTCACGTAGCTGAAACTGTTTTCGCGCAGCGTCGACCAGGTTTCGGCGAAGTTCTGGTCAATCTCCGGATCGCCGGTCCATTGGCTGGTCAGGCGGTCCCAGGTCGGATTTTGCTCAAAATCGGCCAGCGAAACGGTGTTGTAGTTGTCTTCTGCAGTGTCGTCATAAGAAAAACGCGCTGTGATTTTGCTGTGCTCCAGTTCAGTCACAGACTTGGCTTCAAAATGCGTGCGCTCGGCAAAACCATTGCTGCCAGTGCCAATCCAGCGGTTGTTAAAGCCGTCCGACAAGCTGAAATAGGCGGTGGTGTTGCCAAATAGCTGGCCCGTATCATAACGGGTGAAATACTTACGAGCGTTGTGGTCACCGCCGGTAATGCCGGCCCGGACTCCGGCTTCTGCTTCCGGTGTTGCTGAGACAAAGTTCAATGTGCCGCCAAGCGCATCTAAAGACGCTGACGCGATGTCCGCAGTACCTTGTGCCACTTCAACCGCCGCAGTGTTTTCAGTATCTAAATAGCGGTTGGCTTTGCTGCCGCCACCATAAGCCGACCCGCCGTTTGGCAGGCCATCAATAGTGATACCAAGCTGCTGTTCGTTCAGATTAATGTTGAAACCGCGCATGGAGATGGTGGTGGACCAGTCATCTGCACCAAAAGCATCGCCCTGGCCAACACTGACGCCTGGCAGATATTTAATGGCGTCCAGCACGTTGCCGGCTGGTGATACCGTATCCAGCATAGCTTCATCAGTACTGTTATTGGCGTAAGCAATGCGTTGGCCAGTGACGGCGATTTTTTCGATAGCGGCTTCAGCGCTGGCATCTGCTGCGGCGCTGGTTTCTGCTGCGGCAAAACTAGGACACGCGGTTAAAAAGGTGCTGGTCAAAGCCAGACTGATCAGTGATTTGCGAAACTGCACGATATTCTCCGTATTGTTATAAAATCGCGGATATTCTCTGCAGCTTCAATGACGTTGGTGTGAAGTCACAGTGACAAAACTGCGACTTCGTTGTGACGGAATTACGACAATGTTAGTTTTTTTTGGCAAATGGCCGCAGCAAAAAGTTGCCTTGGGCCAGGTCCTCGGCCAGTTCAAACGAACGCTCGGTGACTTCCTGCCAATAAGCGATACGGACCGGGTCGGGGAGTTTGTTAAAGTCGGTCCGGTCCGGAATTTTGCCAAACGGCAGGCTGGCCACCCATTCAGGTGTCGGGCACAGCATCGCGACCTGCTGAAAATCTTTGGCTTTTGCCCGGCGCCATGGCAGTGATTTATCGAACCAGCCCGGACTTGCGTGTGGATAAAAGTGCGGGAACAACACCAGTCCTGAAGTCTGAAATGGCCAGGCGAAGTGGTAATCGGTCAGGCCGCCATCGATAAATTGGCCAGGTTGCATGCCGGCAATCTCAGTGACAGGATCCAGCACTAAGGGTATAGAACCCGAGGCCAGCAGCGCAGGCTGCAGATTAGCGGTGGTGAGGGCCTGACGTTCCGTCGGTAGATCGGCCGGTGCCGTTACATTACTGTCTTTTTGTGCAAACAGCACCCGCTGGTAAAACCGGCCAAGCCAGGGACGATGTAACAGATTCAGCGCCGCTGTGCCGGTGATTTGTCCAAGCTGACCAAACCGGCTTTGCGCCAAAGGCCGGCCTTTTTTCTGCGCCACGATAAAATTCAACCGGAAGGTCGTATTACTGACCACTTGTGTTACATGTGCTGCATTTGGGAATACGGCATCAAGCACTGTTTTGGAAATAGCGGTTACTTCGCTGGTTGGCGCTTTCGCCGGATAACACAAGGTGCGGTAAGCATCACAAAAACGCCGGGAAGCGGCAGCGCCATCATGTTGCGCATAACAGGCAAAACGCCAGGCGCCGGCTGAACTGCCTAATAATTCTAACGGCTGTTGGCGGTCTTTGAAAAATGTACTGAGCAGGTATTGGTCGAGGCCAAACAGACTAAACCACTTGGGACCACCGCTGGCACCAACCAGCATGTCGATGTCCTGTGCACGCAAACCATCGCGGCTGATGTGGGCATAAGCGTTGGCGCCGGCTAACAATTGCAAGCGAGAGTGCTTCAACTGAGGCCTCCGTATAAACGCTGCATCATGCGGCTGGCATATTCGTCAGTCATGCCAGCGATATAATCGCAGACCACGCGTTCGCCACGCTGTTGCGCCGCCAGTAACTGCCAACGCTGACGTGTGTTTGCCGGTAACAGCCGTTCTGGCTCTGCCGCGAAAGCGTCAAACAATGCCTGCACTGTGCGCTGACCGCGAAATTCGTTTTGCTGCAATTCCGGATGTCGGATCACATAGTGATAAATAAAGTTTTTTAACAGTTGCAGCATGTGATGTTCGGCTTGCGGCAATACTGCGTTGTAGCGCAGCAGTGGCTCTGTTACTTCAGGCAGCAGATCGGCAAGTTGTATCGAAGTGATTAGCCGGTTCACCAGGCTACCGATGGCCGTTTTGCGGATATGGTGTTCGCTGCGAAACAGTTGGGCGCCGATAAGCCGCAGGAAAGTCAGATCTGCGCTATCCAGGGCCGCATCCTGCAGTGTCTGTTGCCATTGCTCGGCACTGACGGTACCTGTAACTACGGCATCTTCCAGGTCGTGTACACCGTAGGCGATATCGTCAGCCAGCTCCATAATGGAGGCATCCAGCGATTTGTAGCAGGAGCGTGGAACATTGCCGGTGTTTATCTGACGCTGAAAAATATCGCGATCGGTGCCGGATAAAGGCGCCAATACCCAGTCCAGTAACGCCGCGTCTTCACGATAAATGGCTTTTATTGGCTTGGAGAGTCCGTCTGGCATGACTTCCGGCTGCAACACCGGGTATTTCAGCAGGCCGAGCAGAGTGCGCCGGCACAAATCCATGCCACCAGTTTCGGTGTAAGGTTCCAATTTTCCGACGATACGAAACGTCTGGCCATTGCCTTCAAAACCACCAAAAGCGCGCATTTTTTGATTCAGCGCTGTCTCGCCGCCGTGGCCATAAGGCGGATGTCCTAAATCGTGGGCCAGGCACAGCGATT
>Ga0247724_1000249_pt1 | contig 13633 bp, 17 predicted proteins | sample OKSTACKMC2E_FD_182776 | JGI IMG/M metagenome (GOLD analysis project Ga0247724, IMG submission 182776) | Subsurface sediment microbial communities from gas well in Oklahoma, United States - OK STACK MC-2-E | ecosystem: Environmental > Terrestrial > Deep subsurface > Rock core/Sediment | place... | reverse complement strand
AAGGATTACCTCCAGCAGTTAAAGCCGCAGTAACCGCTAAAGCCGTGTTAATAATACTTTGAATTATAGCTATCGCCTTTGCTTTTTTAGCTGCTTCCTTCTCAGCTTGTTCCCTCTCTTTAGCTATTGCTTTAGCGTTTTCCTTTTCATTTCTTAGTTGTTGCTCTAAGTACCTACGCTCTAAACCAGTAGCATTTTGTAAGCGTTCCTCTAATTCGCTTTGTATTTGTTCATTCGCTTCAGCATCCTTTTCTAAGCGTTTTAATCTCGCTTCGTCACCAGCCTGAATAAGACTTGAAACCGTATCAAAAGCTAATTGAGTATATTTAGTAGCATTATCAATATCTTTTTGTAATTGAGCCTTTCTTTTTTCTCCATCTTCCTTTTCCTTTTGTGTTCTTTTTTCAGCTTCAGCATTCGCATTCTTAGTTCTATCCGCATCCAACTTAGCCAAATCTGCATTTAATTTGATGTTTTGGCTGAGTATAGTATCTTTCTCATCTTGAGTTAAACCCTCTATTGTATTGATTTTGTAAGTGTTAAGGTCTATCTCATCTTGAATTCTTTGGCGTTCTAAATTTAAAATATCTTCTTGATATTGTTTGTTAATCTCTTCTAATTTATCTTTATTATTTCCAGCAGCAATTACCTGCTCATTATATGCCTGTTCTAATAAATTACGTTGGTTTTCATAGTTCCTTTGTTCAACAATCTTTATTGCATCAAACTCTTTTTTCTTTAATTCAATAAGTTTGTCAGATTGGTCTTTATTTATTTTCTCAATCTCTTTATCCGCTTGTAATTCAATTGCAGTTTTTAGTTTAGCAGTTTCATCAGCTGCTTTTTGCTCTTCAGCTTTGATAGTATCATTTAAGGTCTTAACCTCTTTGGCATTTGCACCATAAAGTTTAATAGCTTCATTTAACCTTTCTTGATTAGCTTTCTTTTGTTCTGTTAAAGTCTTTTGAATACTCTCAAGTTCTTTTTGTGTATTTTGTTCTGCTAATTGTCTACGCTTTTCAAACTCATCCTCTAATAAATTTGTAATAATAGTATTGGTTTTTTCAGTAATAGTTTTTTGAAGTTGCAATGCAGCCTCTTGCAACTTTAACTCATCCTCTTGGAATTTCTTTCTTGCATCAGCTATTTCTTTTTGTTTAGCTAATTGCTCTTCATAAGCCTTTCTTTGTTGTTCTTGAATAGCTTTATCCTCTGCCTTAATAGCATTTTTAGCTTCTACAATTTGAGCATTAAGTTCCTTAGTCTTATTAAAATTATCTGTTTGTACTTTTATTTTTTCGGCTTCTAATTGAGCCTCTTCATTTAAAGCATCCTTATTACTTTTTGATAATGAATTTTGTGCTTTTTTAATTTCAAATTTTTGTGTAGCAATATCCTCGTTTGCTTTTAAAATTAGCTTTTCCTTAGCAACCGCCTCTTCTAAAAACTTTAACCTTTCAGCATTTGTGAAATTATCTTTTTGAGCAGCCTTGTTTCTAAGTTCAGCAATGTCGCGTTCTATCTTTGCCTGTTCAGTTAAGTTTTTTCTAACTTGCAAGTCCAAAGCATCTTGTTGTTTTGCTAATTGTGCCGCCTTATTAGCTACCTTACTAAGCCTTGTTTCTGCTCCACCTAAATAGTTTATAAGATTATTTACTCCAGTTCCTATTCCATCAATAATTTTAAAGATAGCACCCCCAACCGTTGAAACTACATCACTAATAACACCAAATACTGAACTAAAAACCGCGCTTAATCTACGTAAAGCATTCTGCCCCTCTTCACTACTTGTAAAGAATGTTTTTAATGCCATTACAATAGCACCAATAGCAGCAATAACTAAACCTATTGGTCCAAGCATAAAACGAACTGCCACACCAATACTTTGAAATAAACCTATTGCTGCCTTTGCAGGTGCACCCAAAGCACCCATTGAACTTGCAGCTTTGTCAAAAGCACTACCATAGTTCCCTACATTACGTTGAAACTGTCCGACACTTGCATCAGTATCCTTTAATTGTTTGTCTAAGGCTTGTATTTGTTTAAGTAAATCCTGACCGCCCTTAGTTGCACCTTGACCACTTACCGCAAGGTCTTTATATTCCTTTCTAAGCCTATTTAATTTGTTGCTCAATTGGTCATAAGCCCCCAATGCTCCAGATGTTTCCTTAAATGATTTATTAAGGTCATCCTGTTGCTTTTTAATACCTGCTTGTTCAGCCTTTAATTTAGCTAATTTTTGAGCGGTCTGAGTATATTCCTCCGTTCCAACTGTTAATCCATTAAGTGATTTTTGAGTGTCCTTAATAGCTTGGTTTAATTGGTCTATATTTTGAACGCCATCTATATTTATACTAAAGCCTACTACTGTATTTGCCATTTTATACGTTTAATTTTCCTATGATTAAAGAATTTGTTATCTGTGTCGCTTCCGTTCCATCGCCCAAGTCATCATATATCAAATAAGTCTTTGTCGAATCAGTACTCGTTACTGAATAACTATTTACCTCTTGCAAAATATAGTTATCACCATGTATCTGTATTTTCTTAGTAAAGTCCAATTCACGAACCATTAAAGCATCCCAAAATATATAACATTCTACTTCCTTACCGCTTTGCCTACGAACAAAGTCACCTAAGTAAAAACGCTCTAATAACCCTTGTACATAGTTTCCGTTTACCGTTTCACTGCCAAAGCTTAGGCTTATAAAATTACCTGTTATACTATTGTAGTCAACCATATAGGCAACTGGACATTTTGTTTGAACTACTGAAGTTCCATTATATACATTTATAGAACCATATAAATCCAAAGTTATGTCATCTGTAAAAAGTATTCTCGGCATTATATCGTAATTAGCTTCAGCACTTATAGTATTCTCTAAATAATTGTCATTCCAAATAATTGGAATTATAGGAGTTTTGGTAGTATCAACACCTTGAATTGTACTATCTGCAATACATAAAGTTGTACTAAAAAAAGGATTTTCAATAACCTCTTCATCTTTTTGGAATCTATTTGAAGCAAAGGTAAATCTGGCTTGGTGCAAAGCTATATCTTCAACTCCATTGATAGCCTCCAATGTAGGGTCATTACTATCATACTGCCAACTTAATTTAACAAGTTCTTGAATGTCCGACCTACTATAAACCTCACCGCCTTTACTCAAATCGACATCCTCTGTAAAGTCAATAAAGCCGTTATCGTAAAAACCACTTTCGGCATTCATTACACTTGGGTTGCTACTTTGGTTTAAGTAATTGTTAGCAGGTTCTATAAGTATAGATTTATTGTCGACATCTGTTTGGAATGTAAGGTTAAAAGCATGAGCCAAACCTTTGATAAAGTCTAAGCTATTCCATTCTTTATTTATGAAATATCGGAAATCTATTGTAGTACCGTTTAAAACTTGAGCCTCACCAGTTATACTATAATTTATAACAACATCAGCAGTACCTCCACCTCCACCTCCACCAGCACCATCAAGCAACCAAACAACATCACCAGCATTTAAATTTAAAATAAGTTCACCTTTTAATTGTGTATCTGTTGTGTAAGGTTGTGGTCCAAATAAATTAAAACTTCCTATTACTCCACCAGCAATAGTTCCATTTACATATATTGCCATTGTCATTCCATAGGCAATAGTAATATTAGTTATATCAGCACTATATTCAAATAAGTAAAAACCAGTTTGTGGTACTATGTATTCGTTATTTATTGTGTCATAAGGATTAGGTCCAATTAAAGGAGCTACTGTTTGTGTTAATACTGTTATACCACCACTTGAATAATTTATACCACCACCAACTCCCTCAATGTTTAAATAGTCTATTCCAAATTGCTCATCATTTATTTTGTCACTTAATGGAATAGGCATTATCAATTTCTCAAAGGATGCCAAACTAAAAAAGTTACTATTGTAAGTATATCCTATATCAGAGAATATCCTATCCACAATCGACTTAATAAACAAAGCTGGAGTATATTCTAAGTAATCAACCTGACCCGATATTAACCAGTCCTTCCATTTAATAAGGATATATTTAAACGTATCGCCATTTGGGTATGAATAATAAGTAGCGGCATCAATATTAGTATAGTCGTGGGTATGAGTACCATAGTCGTATTGATACAAAAACTTATTCTTTAATTGTTGTACCCAGTCTACATTGTTTCCATAAAAAGAAACCTTATAGTTCTGTCCCTTCCAATAGTAAAAGTCTTGGTCTATTGTAACACTTGTCAACTGTGCCAAACCGCTAAAGAAAGGTAAGCCATCAACCTCTATATAGGCAGGTAAAAACTTTTGTTCCTTAACGGTGTCCTCACTAACATCATAGAACCTGCTAAAGATTAAATCGTTATTCTTTGTCGCTGGAAGTTCAAAGCTATATTCAGAACGTGAGCCAGTATTGACTGCAATTCCTTGTCTATCCTTTAAAGCATAGGTAAGGTTAAGGTTTAAATCCTTTTCAGGTAGGTCACAAATTTGATTGTCTATATATATTCTAATATTACTCATTAATTTTGTTGTACGCTTATGTTATTAGATTCGATAAACTTAATGGTCACGTTTATAAGTTCGTTCGTTTCCTCAATCTTAATAGAACTATCTGTAATTACAACAGATATTAAACCGACTGAAGTTTCCATATATACCTCTGGCGAACTAAGTAATTCTGCTAACCATTCGCCCCAGCTAACATCATAAAATGTACTTTCGACTTCATATTCCTTAGTAGCGTTTTGTTGTATCTTAAACCTACCTTTATCAAACGTATAACTTGATGGTGCAGTAGTAATCCAAGTCTGAGCCTTTTGTGCCAAACTTGAACTATTAGATTCCGATACTATCTTTTTATTAGTGAAAGTATAGGCATCAGAACCGCCTAATCTATTAAGCCAATGTAAGCGTACTTTATTAGCGCAACAGTCAACCATTTTAAACATATACTTAACGCCTTGCAAAGTAAATGTACTCGGTGCTATTAGGTTTCCTACTTGTACTGAATAGTAGTAACCGACTGGCATACCTGCTAAACTTAAAGGTACTGTCGGATTAGAATATGTAAATTGTGTTAACTGTGGAATACCTACGCCTATTGTTCGCGGTGTCAATGTACTATTTGGTGTCATAGTCACAAAGCCTGAATCAACTATTGCTTGATTTGCATCATATACAATAACTCTCAAAGCATTCGTTCCTGCAGTTGGTATATATGACATATTTAAGTTATCGAACTTACATATAGGAATAGGGTTGTTTGTTGTTACAAGTGCTTGTGGGGCGACATAAGGTAAATTAGTAAGCCAATACCTATCGTAAACATTTGGTAAAGTAGGGTAGTCAATAACATAATTGTCAAGTCCCATATATTCGCCAGTTTGCCTCGTGCCTATTGTAGCATAATTACCGCTTAAAGTAATATCAATAACTGGTGAGCCGCCACTTTCCAACTGTGTAAGTACGTTTGTTGTAGGGTCATTGTAAAAATACTCTACTAAAATAAATACGTTCGTATGGCAGTCACTATTTAAGACATCATAACTCGTATTCAATGTATTTGGAAATACAGTAGTCAAAGTCTTTGGGTTTGGAGCTGATACACTTTGTAAAATCTTTGATACATCAAATTCAAAATAGTAATCAGTTCCAGATACATAGGCTGGAGATTTTTTTATCGTAGTAGTCAAAGTAATACCGTCTACATAAATTTGAGCAATTGCCAAAACTAAAGGATTCGGAGCAGTCTGATATGTTACAAATAGGTTTGGTCTATATTGTGAATTTGGCGTGTACGGTGGGGTATAAACTACTGGCATTATGGTTTAGGGTTTAGGTAGTTATTCAATTCCTCGTCCTCAATAGATAAAGCATCAAAGTTAGTAACCCAACTATCAGCAGTTGTATATTCAATTAGTAACGATTTAATGCTTACCCTCTTAAATGCTAACTGTAAACTGTAATCAGCCTCAGAATATTTCAACTCATATTTACTTGGAATCAATACCGTTTCATATTGCTTCTCATATTGTGAATCCCAAACTGTTACAACAAAATATTTGATAGTTAAAATATACTCTACAATTATTTCGTTTAGTTGATTTGCTTGTTCTGTAGCTTGTTCAAATGTCATTTTATATTTACTTTTAAGTTTTTAGAATTTGATTTACTTATCTCTGCAAATGATTGTATCATAATACCGTTTATAACTTCTCCGAATACTTTGTTTATTGTTTCAACAACTTTTGGATTAGCATTCTCTAAGCCTATACCTATCCAGTTCAATTTATTACCCATTGCTCTGCTCCCTTTCGTTGGCATTCCTTCGGCTTTCATTTTTTTAGCAATAGCAAAAGCAACTCCTTCAGCTTCTTTACCAGACTTGCCCAATTTCTTTTGAGCGAACTTTATCAATCCATCAATAAACTTACTTGACTTTGCACCGCTACCTTGTCTGTATGGAATCCTATCTGGTGTCACTCCATAGTTTAAAACCATACCATACTCAAGAAAGCTATACTCAATCAATACTTTTGTCGCTTCAGCCTTTACCTCGTATTGTATCGACTTTGATAGATTTCCATCCATCTTATGCCCTTGCGCTTCAAGTTCGTTCCTGACCGCTATCAATACAATTTCACCTACTTGGTTACCCAACATTTCAAAAGCTTGTTCTGCTGTCATTATATCTCTTGTTCTAAGTCTTTAATCGGAGGTGGTACATCATTGAAATCACCAGTTAATAAACTAATATCAGCTGGATATATAGGGCAGTCCCAAATATACCAAATAGTAAAACCACAATCCAACAATACTAAGCTATTATTGTGGGCGTCACTCAAATAGTCTATTGAGATAGGAGTAGTTATTCCACATTGATAATCTTTAGTCCTGCCTATCCTATTGAACTCACTAAATATGTTAACGGCTAAATCTTCAAGGTCACTTTGTACCTCAATAATTGAACGCTGGTTAACACTTGCATCGTTATTATAGTATTGTAAGTCTGAGAATATCACTCTACATTGTAGCGTTCCTTTTACAGACTTCTCCTTAATTTCTACTGATGCGGTAGGATATAGTAATTGAACACTCGGATAAACAACTCCGACAGTATTCTGACCAGTCCAATTGTTTTGAACGTTCGTATTTACATCACTATACCAACCATAATGATAAAAGCCAACCCTACTCGATTGAGGATTAGCTTGATTTATTGCTAAACAAATCTGGTTAAAAAGATTTGATATTTGTACTAATTTCATTTCTCGTTATTATGCCATAAGTTAATAAGTTCTCTCTTTACCTCGTTATAAAATTCTATCTCGTTTTTATCTATAAAGACCTCAAAGAAATCAATCATTTCGTTTACATAAAACAGGCATTTATCTAAGTCGCTAAACAACTCATTTTCGCCTTTATATCTCATATAAATTTCATAAGCCGTATCCTTTGGGTTCATCGTTTTTTCATTAACACTTCTTGATATCTTTGTTGGTATTCGCTTTCAGCTGCCACACTACTAAGATAGGTAAACGCTTCGTATAAGTTAGCAAGTTCCGCACTTCGCATCGGTGTTTCATCTGGTCTGTTAAATATACCGCTTTCAGCTATCTGTTTTATTGTCAAGTACCAACCGAATCCATCATTTAGTTTATCAATTCCTGCCTTAACTGCATCAAAGTCTGCGCGTTTGTATAGGTTAGCAAACTTAGTCGCAATACTTCGATTCGCCTCAACAAAAAAAAAGCTACCCTCCAGCAATCTAACAAGTTCCAAGATAAGAATAAATTTTCACGTTTTAACAACTTATCGGAATATTGCTCATCTTTTTTTCGTACAAGTACACACATCATTTTTGCAAGTGCCTTCCATTCGCCGTTCTCTACCTTTGACAGGTTAGCTTGAAATTGTGCCGCTTCAGCAAATTCTATAACGGTACTGTCACTCATAAACCTTTCAGGCAAATACCAAACTTCTCCATTTACTTCCAATACGTTTGAATATTCGACTTCTGGCAGTTGGTTAAATATCTTTGTAGTGTGAATGTATAAACCTGTCAAATGGTCTACTCGCATACCTTCGCCACCATCCTGACCTAAAATAAACGGTACTGATAAACCACTAAAAAAAGATATTACTCTTGCATAGTAAGGGAATACTTGTTGATATTGAACAACGTCATCAATAACCGAAGTAGCTTCGTCAAGTTCTTTACGTGCAAGTTCTAAGCCCTTATTATCTTTCAGTTCAATAGCTTCAGCAATCTTAATGTTAGCCGCGTCAATATCCTTTAATACTTTTGGCTTTGTGCTTTCAACAAATTCTAAGTATTCTAAGTATTGTTTCAAGGTCACATCTGAAAGTGATTCAGGATACTCAAATGCTTGTCCGTTATCTGTCTTAAACTTAATCATTCTCAAATGGTGGTTTGTTAGTGCGTTTGAATCTCTTTGGCTTGTCTTCGGAAGTTGCAAGTACATTGGTTGGCTCTTCTGCTTCGATAATCTCTTCTCTAATCTGTTTAGCCTCTAATAAAGACACTCGCTTGTCCTCAATGATTTGGCTTGTTGACTTTGGCTGTGGAGCAAGGATACCGCCCTTTGAGTTAGTAACTGGTTTGAATCTATTACCATTGTTGTTATTCAATATCCTTTGGATTTGTTGAAGTAAACTTTTAGCTTGGTAGTTAGTTGGGTACTTTGCCAAAATAGGTAAAATCTCTGCAATCTGTTTTAAATCTTCGTTTGTCATAATTCAAAATTTGTAAAGTAAATTGTTCAAAATATGTAAAATGAAATGCTATTTCAATTGTACGTTTTTGCATATAAAATGCTATTTATAAGTAATATTTATATGTAGTTAAATATAGTTATCCAAATGCTAATAAACCCTTACCTTTATTTGCTGCTAACATACCCAAAGCCCAGTAACGTGTAGCATCCCAAGTATGGTTAAAAGCATCAATAGGCTGGTTTGTTCTATTTCCACTTCGCTCTTCTTTCCACTTATAAGCCTTTGCCTCTTTAATAAAGTTTATAGAATCCTTAGTTATGTTAATCGTTCCGTATTGCTTAAGTAAACTAATTGAATAACTTATTGAATCTGGTCCTTTGTCCGCTGGTCTTATATTCCAACCGTATAATTTTAATTCCTGAATACTTTTTGGGTCAGCACTATCAGCAAATATAATACTATTTTTTGATATATTGTTACTTCTCAACAAGTTGTTAATGTCTGAGTTCGTTAAGCCCTTTTGATAAATAACTTCCCTTGTATATATTTGCCCATCAGATATTCCACAATGAATTAAAGTAGTAGGGTCATTGGTAAAACCAAAGTCTAAACCAAAAGCCTCCTTATTCAGATATTGTGGCATTGAATCGACTATTTTGTAATCAAATACTAAGCCTTCTATTTTCCCAGTTTGCCCTAAACCGTAAACGCGCCATAGTTGAGGGTCTTGAAATTGTAAACGCTCAATACTTTCAGTTATGCTTTCAGATATAAAAGGATTGTGTTTATAGTTTGATATAAAGTAAGCAACGTTTGGAAGTTTCAAAACTTTTTCGTGAACCCAAAATTCAGCATTTGGATTGTAGTCTATGTAAGTTCTATAAGATGTTCTTAAATCTAATTCAGCATAGATACTATAATCAATACCGTTCGCCTCGTTTACAAATAGAACATTACGCTTACCGTTCTTTGCATCCTGACTACTTTCATAACTTGTAAATTCTATTATCGAACCGTTTTTAAAATGGTATATCTTGTCTGAGCCGTTCCAACGGTCTATCATTGATTGAATAGCTATTGATGTACTTACAATATTTGAAGCATCTCTTATTGCACCTCTCTTTAAGTTTGGTATATCCTGACCGACTACCGTAATTACAAAACGTGAGTTTTCTATTGCTAACTTGAATAGAACTTGTAATATAGAATAAGTCTTTGAACTGGATGAGCCACCCTGATTAACGCAAATTATTTTCTTATTACTATCTACATTCGCGTATCTTTCAGGTTCGGCATTCCATAAAAAAACTGGTGTTGTTTGCATTATTCAGGTTGAAAAGGTTTATTTTCCTTTGCCTCTATTACATCAATTTTAAATTCTATTTTCTCGCCTTCCGCTCCAGTTATCTCGGTCTTTTGTGTTGCTTTACCATAGTAGTAATCCAAAAGCATTTGTGATGCCTTTAAATCGCCTTTAACAGCCTTAGAAAGTAATACTTTAAATATAGCATCAACTCCAGTAATACCGTTTTTCTCCTCACCCAAAGTTTTCTCAATAAGTTCTTTGATTGGTGGAAGTTTTTTAGGTCTGCCATTAGGGTTTCCAGTTTGACCTTTTTTATATGGTTTTAAATTTTCAGGATTTGGCATAATTATTCATAAATATATTTTCCTACCCATTGAATACCTATTTTAGTTTTATACTCAAAATTAATAGGCATCTTTGGTTGTTGTATGGATTGAATAAATCTTGCCTTTAACCATCCATCAACATAAATTGCATTATAATAGGTTTCAGGATAAATTTTATCAGCCAACTTCTCAACCTCATCTTCAAGTGTTGGTAATAAACCCACACCATCCAATATTGGTGAGTTATTGAGTGGCAAATGTGCAATGATTTTTTTATTATCATCCCATTTATTAGGTGTTACAATATAGTTAGAAGTATATATACATAATTCTTCATCATTGTCATAAAAATAATCACCTACTTTAATCTCTGAATCATCTACAACAAGTAGATAGTTTTCTGTACGAATTATTTTGTGTTTCATATTATGTATATCTCTGTTTTTTCACTGTTTAGAATTATAAACTTCATTATAATATATCTCAGCTAATTCTTTATCATCATTTATATATTCACTAAAACAAGTAGCATCCATTATCTGTTGCTTCTCCATTTCTAATGCTTGGTTAAAAAGCCCTATAAATTGCATCTTTTGTTCGTGAGTAAAATGAATAGATAATGCCTCTTGTAAAAATAATACTGCTGTCTGTTTCATTATTTCTTTTTTTCTTTCTTTGCTTGGTACTCTTCTTGTCTCGTTTGCTCAAATGATAGTGTACATACAGCATATCTCTGACCAGCTATTTTGTATTCGTTTGTCATTACATCATCCGCCATACAACGGTTAATAAATTCGAGTTTACGTTCGTTCTTTTTAGGCTTAGGAATAGGCATATTAAAAAGGTAAATTATCGTTATTAGAATTATTGTCGGTCACTTGGTTTGATTGTTGCTTCTTGTTATAGTCAGTATTGATATTATAGGCTACTAAGTTAGTATATACTTTTCCATTATACTGTCTGCCCTTTACATTAAATACAACTTCAATTTCTTCGTTTAGGTTCACATACTTTAACTTTTGGATATGGTCGCCAAATATGTCAAATTTAGCATAGTTCTCCCATTGGGTTGTACTGTCTTTGATTACAAATTCTTGTTTTGTAGTCTTACCTACATTTTGAATCTCACTTTTTTCGATTAGTTGTCCTTTAAATTTGTACATTGCTTTGTTTGTTTAATTGTTTAAAATGGTGTTTCGTTATCTATCTTTTGTCCGCACGTCGGACAAGTTACATTAGTTACTTTTGTATTGTCTTTTTGTTCTATTTCGCTTTCTGTTTCACTCTCAAAGTCGGTATAGTCATAACCCCAATCAACTAAATCAGCCACATCCCACTCATTCGCCAAAGCATCCACATCATCACTACCAAAACTTATATTATCCTTTATTATGATAGCCTTTATTTGTTCAATACTGAAGTATTCTGGAATAACTTTACAAGGTAGAGAATCGAATCGTAAATCTTTAGCCGCTCTAAATCTCATATTCCCACAAAGTACTATATACTTCTCACCTTGTTTATGTACTATAAGTTCACGCGCTCCAAGAAACTCTGGGTTATCTTGAATAGACTTAACCAGTTTTTCGAATCTCTCATTACGGATAAATCTTGGATTCTTTGGAATGCCATCTATCTGTCCATTGTTAGGGACTAACTGAGATACTGGAATCTGAATTGTGTGAATAACTTCTATCATAGTGTAAAGATACTAATTTTTTAATACATTTTACCTTCAGCTAAAAAACAATCATTCCAAACATTTACCTGCTCGACATAAAATTCGCCCTCGTTATTTACTGTTACTATTGCGAAGCCATTAGCCCACGTTTCACGTTGTAATCTCGGCATATAACTAAAGCCCTTACTTTTTATATCATATAAGCCACCAATATTGTAAGATGCTTTATTGCCTGAATGATAACATTGTACTCTATGTGTATGTCCAAACATTACAGAATGGTTTGTCTTGTCTAAGTGGGTCTTTGCAGAATGTACGCTTGTATAAATACCGTGTATAACGTCTAAATGCTCACCAATTGTAAAGTAGTCCGACATCCAATCCGTTTTTACTTCCCAATTGTTCTCATGTAAGTATAAAGCCTCAACAGGGTTCAATAATGCGCCACCGTATTTGGCATTATCCTTTTCCTTTATATGCCTAAAATATCTGTCCTCGTGGTTGCCGAATAAGAAAACTTTTTTAGTGTGCTTTTTAAGTACCTTGTTAAGGTCATCCATTCCCTCAAGTCCATCGATATATTCGTCTTGCAATGTTAGTCCTGAAAGATTAGCCAAAGATTCTGTATTATAGCTTCCAAGTGTATAAAGGTCTAAGTAGTCACCAGCCATCACAAAACCGTATAAGGTATTGTTGAAATCTTTAATAAGTTTAAGTAGCTTAGACCAAAGAACTTTATTGTGAAAAGGTCTATGTACATCGGAAACAACTATCCACTTTTGAAACTTAGACTTGTTTACATACCTATCTGGATACGCTCCCTTTATTATTTCTACCTGCTCAATATAATTTTGTAATTCAGCATCGCTATTATACCATATCTTAGGTCTATATATTTTCATTTAAGTATTAGTATTATTGAAGTAATAACTGTTGCAGTTATAGCCCCCCAGCCTATACCGTTCCAGAGTTTAGTTTTGCGTGATTGCTTTTTTAAATCCTTTTGTAGTTGCTTATTTAACAATTCAGATTTATGATAAGATTCAGATATACCCTCACAGTATAAAACTTGTTTATGCAGGTTATCTATTAAGCTATCTTTTTGAGTTGACAATAACTTGTAGTTATCTCTTAAATTTGCACAGTCAGTTAATACATCAGCACAATCAAAGAATGATGCTTTAAAGTGTTGTAAACTGTCGAACTTTGATACTAAGTAATTACCGTAAGCCTTATTGAATACGAATACCGTATCTCCGTTAATGACGGAAAGTTTGATATTTTGGTTATTTTGGCAATAAGAATTGTAGGATAGCATTATAAGTGCTATCACTAACATCGCGTGTTTGAACATCTTTTTTGTTGTTTATTTGTTGAATGTTTGTGTTTAATTGTTTGTCTTTGGCATCAATATATTCCTTTAGTGTATTGATGTTTTTTTCTATAATAGCACGTTCACTTTTGAGTTTATCTATTTCGTGTTTGAGTTCCTTTCGCTTTTGTGCTTCCAGACTTTCAAGTTCGTTTATGTATTTATTGGTTTGTAATTGGTAAAAATACAAATATGCAAAAACTA
>Ga0247724_1000248_pt1 | contig 13636 bp, 7 predicted proteins | sample OKSTACKMC2E_FD_182776 | JGI IMG/M metagenome (GOLD analysis project Ga0247724, IMG submission 182776) | Subsurface sediment microbial communities from gas well in Oklahoma, United States - OK STACK MC-2-E | ecosystem: Environmental > Terrestrial > Deep subsurface > Rock core/Sediment | place... | reverse complement strand
GGTGTCTAAAGCGACTTTGTATTCTCGGTTTGGTAACCGCAATGCGCTGATTGAAGCCGTGTTGCGTGCTCAGTCCGATTTTTTTGTCGAAACTTTAAGCCCGGCTGTGCAAAACGCCGCTAAGGCTTTTGCTGCGCTGGAAGCTTTCAGCTTGCGGCTGTTGCAGTATTTATTCAGCGAAGATCATCTGTGTCTGATGAAAACCCTGCAGGGGCATCAGGATATTCCGGCCGACCTGCGTGAGCGCATGTATGAATTGGGCCCGGTCGACACTTGTGTGCGGGTCGAAGCCTGGCTGGCGCAGGTGCACCAGCTCGGTCTCATTCATTGTCCGCAGCCGGATTTCAGTGCAGAACTGTTATACGGCATGCTGGTCGGTATGGATATGCTGCGCACCATGTTTCAGCAGACTCCGAAACGTCAACCGGCCGATGTCCCCGGTCATGTCCATGCTGTGGTGACGCTGTTTTTACAGCTGCATCAATGTCAGGTGCCGGCTGCAGTTACACCTTAAAGCGGCCGACCAAATCGGTTAAATGTTCCGCGACACTTTTTAACTCATTGATCAGCACATAATTCTGATCAGCGATTTGCTCCGCAACCACGGATTGGTCGTGTAGTTGATGCAGGTTGCGGTTAATTTCTTCCGACACCTGCGACTGCTGTTCCGTCGCCGCCGCGGTGCGCAGTGACATGCCGCTGACCTCAGACGACGATTTCATCAGATGGCTGAATACAGATTCCGCCACTTCAGTTTGTTGCACTGAGCTGTCGGCGGACTGGCGGCCACGGCGAATGGCCTGGGTTGATTCCGTCACCAACTGCTGTAACTGATGCACTGTGGCTTTGATTTCTTCGGTGCTTTCCTGGGTTTTCGAGGCTAGTTTGCGCACTTCGTCGGCCACCACGGCAAAACCGCGACCCTGCTCGCCGGCGCGCGCGGCTTCAATGGCGGCGTTCAGTGCCAGCAAATTGGTCTGCCCGGCGATGTTGCTGATCACCTCAATGACACCGGAAATGGCGATAGAGCTGTTGTTCAGCGCTTCGGATAAATTCATTGCGGTATCGACGTCGGTTAATACGCCGTTGATACTGCCGGACACCGCCTGAATCGAGCTGATGCCTTTTTCGGCATAACCACGGGAATCGTCGGATTCACGCGCTGTATCCGCCGCCACGACCGCCACTTCGCGGTTGGCAACCGACATTTCATGCACGGCGCTGACAATCGAATCTGTGGCGCTATTCAGGCTCTGGGTGATGCTTTTGGTTTCGTGCACCGAACTCAGCATATTTTCTGTGACTGTGCTGAGCTGTTGGCTGCTGCGCAAAATGTCCGCAATCATCGCGGTTTGCGCATCGAGAAAGCGGTTAAAGGCATCGGCCAGGTCGCGTAGCTCGTCTTTGGTCTGCACACTGATGCGCTGGGTTAAATCGCCTTCACCCTGCGTGATTTCATTCAAACGGTGGATAATGGTTTCGACATTGGCTTTGATAGCGGTTGGCATTTTCACGCTGTACCAGGCTGCCACGGCAAACACCAGCAAGCTGATGAGCAGGGCTGTGGTTTCAATGCTTCCCACTTCACTGTTGGCTTGTTCGATATGCTGTTTGGACAAGTTCAGCGCAAACTCGCCGGCGTCGTTGTAGATTTTACGCAGTGCAGCAAACTGCTGGTCTTCCAGCTGGACAAAAGCAGCATCTTTGCTGGCACCTGCGGCAAAATACTGGTCGGCACTTTGCGTCCAGTCATTCAATTTCTGTTCAAAATCAGCAAACTGGCCGCGAAATTCCGGATAAGTGCTCATCAACTGTTTATATTGGATAAAGCGATCTTTGGCCTGGCTGACATTTTCCTGATAATCGGCGCTGAACTGTGGATTTGCCGCCGCTTTGTGCTCAGAAATAGCCAGTTTTGCCTGATACAAATCGCGGTCCGCGTTCAGTACAATTGAAATCGCTTGCTGAAAAACATCAGATTCTTCGTGCACGATTTGTTGCAGCTTTGACACTATCACCGAGGATAAACTCAGGACAAACACTAAGGTGATAAACATCAGCGCGGTCGGGACACTGGCTTTAAAACGCAGACCGTGGTAATTCATGAACAACCTCTATCACTTCACTAATTTTGAAAAAGAGACGAATATTCAACGGGTTTGCTGAAATAATAACCCTGCATATAGTGAATATTCAGTTTGCTGAGCACCTCCACCTGGGCTGCGGTCTCCACGCCTTCAGCCACGATTTCCCAGCCCATCGATTGCGACATCGAGGCAATAGCCCGCAGTACCGGCATACCGCCATCGTCGATTTTGTCGATAAATGCTTTGTCAATTTTAACCTTATTGACCTGCAGTTCATTGATCACCGACAAAGATGAGTAACCTGTGCCGAAGTCATCTATCGCAATGGCGATACCGGCATCCCGCAGCTGGTTGGTTTTGTCGATGAGGATTTTTTTATCGACGGTAAACACAGATTCGGTGATCTCAATCTGCAGCAAGTTGGCAGGGATTTGATGTTTGTCCAGCAGCGCCAACAGGTCGGGCACAAATTCATTTTGCTGAAATTGCAGTGCTGACACGTTCACCGCCAGTTGTAATGGCTTGCCAAGCTTTATGCTGTGGCTGATGGTCAAACACGCTTGTTCCAGCACCCAATAACCAATCGGATTGATCAGGCCACTTTGTTCGGCCAGCGGAATAAATTCGTCCGGTGCCACTGGCGTACCGTCGAGGGTCCAGCGTAACAGCACTTCGTAATAATTTTGCTGTGTTGCGTTCAGCTGAATAATCGGCTGATACACCAGCCGCAACTCCTGCTGGCTGATGGCCTGTTCCAGCCGGGTGCGCAGCATTGATTTGCGCCGGTATTTACCGGCAATCTGGCTGTCATAGACAGTAAAACCCTGCTTGCCGGCTTTTTCGATATTGCCGTACAACGCGAGGTCGGCGAGGTTAATCAGCTGGGAGATGTCCTGCCCGTGGTCCGGGTAAAGCGACACGCCGATATTGGCTGACAGTCGCAGTGCGTTTTCCTGAAGCCGGAAGGGCTGGGAGATACTTTGCTGCACCTGCTCGACAAAGTGATACAGCGCCTCGTCTGTGATCGGAATCGCAATTAAAAACTCGTCGCCGCCCCAGCGGCAACAGATCGCCGGCTCATGTGTGAGCAGCCGCAACCGCTCGGCGATTTCACGCAAAAACTCGTCGCCGATTTCATGGCCCAAGCCATCGTTGATGCTTTTTAAGCCGACTAAATCAATCATCACCAGTGCCAGTTTTAACTGATTGCGCCGGCTGACTTCGGTGAGTTCCACTGCAATTTCAATAAAACGCCGGCGGTTGTAAAGCCCGGTCAAACTTTCAATATCTGACAGATACGACAGTTCTTTGGTGCGCATCAGCACTTCAGTTTCCAGATTCGCCAGCAGATGCTCGTGTTCACGGCGCAAGCGGATAGATTCCAGTGTAAACAGATAACTATTGCGGGCGGAGAAGCTCAGTAAGCCTGTGAAAATGATGCCAAGATAACCAAAAATGATCTGATCACCACCTTGCCACAAAAACCACAGGCCAAAAGGCAACAAACACAACGTGATGTAACTGATAATCAGGGTTTTATTAGACGACAGCGCATTGGTGACACCGGCGGCTATCGCAGCCAGTGTGGCGAGAATGATGATCAGTTGTTCGGAGTCACTGCCGATGCCAAACCACAGGCTAAACAAACTCCATAACATGGCGGTGGCGATGGCCAGGGTGGCAAAACGGCGGAAAATTTGTGGCTGATATTTTTCTCTTTTGGTTTTTAAGCTGTTCCAGCAGCGTAAGTCATAGCCGCGCCAGCTCAGCACCCCGATCATCAACAACCACCAGATGCCGATTGCGGTATTTTGACTGTACTGAAACAGCAATAAACAAGATGCTGTGGCTGCGACACCTGTGCCAATCAGCCCGGTTTTCAGGTTGTTGTAGAGGACGTCGAGCGTACCCTGCAACGTGAGATCCTGATTTGGCATTATAAGCAAAACTCCGAGCGGCGACCTGCACCAAAATACAGCATTATTTGTGCAGTTTCTGTGCGTTTTGCTTTGATCGCAATGGAATATTCGCTGGTCTTACCAGAATTGCGAAGCGTTTGTACTGCGGTGGCTAAAACGATTTAGTTTTGGAGCCCGCCACTGACAGAGATGGCAGCTTTTTTGCTGTTATGGCCGAATCCCGTCAAGTGGCACTGATGATGGGATCAGCCAACACTGGCCGTCCGCGCTGCGTTTACCCCGCATCAGCTGGCTGACCACTTTGTCGGTGACGGCTATACCTTGTGCCGCCATAGTTCCGAAATCAGTCAGGCCGTTATTGGCAAAACCTTTGCGAGTACGGTGAATGTCAAAACGCCGCGATAGCTTCTGACCAAATAGCTGCTCAACCTGATCAGCGCCCAGCATCAGGCCATACAACCCGCCCCAGGTCGCCGCCGGATTGTCGGAATCCCAGCCGGCCAGCACAGCGATTTTTAATGTATCCTGCATGTCGCCGGCGCCATAAAAATAACTGAGCAAACTAGCGGCGAAGTTAATCCCGGCGGCAAAACAGCCGTTGCAATACAGCTGCTTAGCGCTGAGCTCATAGCCGTCCTGCTGCTCCAGCTGGTAACGCCGGTACAACGCGTCGCGCGCGGTTTCCCAGGGTACGCCGGCCTGAAACTGCGCCAGCACAAAGTCATACATCTTGGCCGGATATTGATTGGCGGGCAGCGTCTTACGTGCCTGTGCGGCGATATTCAGCAGTGCCTGGTGTAGTCTGGTTTTGTCCTGTACCACATCTTCCGTGAACAATGCGGCGCGGGCATGTAACTCGACATAAAACTGCGCGATATCAGCCGCTTCGCCGGATGCTGTAGTACGAATGGGTAAATACGCCAGCTGCTGGGCGATATCGGGCCGGCCCGGTGCCAATGCGCCAAAAAGTTCAGTAGTGAGCTGGGCGTCAATCATATCGTAATGCGGGTTTTGTGGTGGCATGCCGGTAAAGGGCGGGAGCATTCCCTGCTGCATTAAATCAAAGGCTTGCTGGTTGGACACCCAAAGGAAATTCTCTGGTTTGCCGTCTTTGGTGCGATGTGGTGTGTTGTCATCGCGATAGATGTAAGCCAGCCAGCCGGCGCGAATTTGTGTGCCGGTCAGCAGCGGATTTGGGCTTTGCAGCATCAGTTGCAGGTAAATATATTCAATGTCGCTGTCATCGTCCGAGCCCCAGACTTGCGAGGGGCTACGCAGCACCCAGTTGATGGTTGGCGACAAATCACTCGGCACACCCTGGCCCCAGATACTGGGTTCATCGGCTTTGCCCCAGTCGGCGCGGGTATAAAAACGACCGGCCGGGCCGGCACCGCCGATTTTATCCATCTCGGTCACCAGTCCGGTCCAGTTGGCAATGCTGAGCCCGAGCCAGAAGCCGGCCAGTTTTTCCTGATAGGCGGTTCGTGACAAGGCAATTTCGCCGGCGGTTGAAGCTGTGCAGCTGGTTGGCACTGCTGCAGCGCCAGCCGGTGGAGTTGCCAATAAGCAAGCCAAAAGGCCGAGGCAGGACGTGTGGCGGAGCAGGCTCGACAATAGAACTGACATGAAAAATCCATTTAGAAAGCGCTTTCATTTATCCTGCAGTGTTGGCCATAAACTGTCAATCGGCAGCACCTGCTGACTCAGAAAGTGAGGTTGGCCGGCGCTTTCCAAAGCGGACTCCTGCTACACTGGCGCCACTTCGTTTAAGGACTGCTCTGCATGCTGCAAATCACTGCCACCATCACTATTGATGAAACCGAAATAGACTGGCAAGCCATTCGCGCCAGTGGCCCGGGCGGGCAGCATGTCAATAAAACCTCGACTGCGATGCAGCTGATGTTTGATATTCAGCAGTCGTCGTTGCCTGAGCATTACAAAACCGCATTGCTGCAAAAATCCGATCATCGCATCACGGCATCCGGCAAAATTATTATCAAAAGCCAGCAAAGCCGCAGTCAGGAAATGAACCGGGAAACGGCATTGCAACAACTGATCGAACTGATCAAATCCGCCGGTGTTGTGGCGAAAAAACGCCATGCGACGAAGCCCACTTATGGCAGCCAACAACGCCGGCTCGACAGCAAAAAACAGCGCAGTGGTACCAAAAGCCTGCGGCAGAAAAAGCCTGGTTTAGACTGATCGCGACAGTCGCTCACCGGCTTTTCTTGCATTTATTCAGTCAGATATTTTCAAGTTATCAACACTCATGTAACCTGTCGCACCATTAAAAAATGGGCTTCAGGCGGGTTTCAGACGCACGCTGGCCCAGCCACGGCTGAATACAAAGCAACGGAGAAGATGATGCGATACCAGACAGTTTTTGCAGCAGGATGGCTGCTGAGCCTCAGTGGCTGTGGTGGCGGGGGCGGAGACAGCCCGACGCCAGTCACACCGGAAGTGCCACAGTATCTGGTCTCGACACAGGCTGGCACCGGTGGCAGCCTGAGCCCGGCCAGCTTGCAGGTGCGACAGGGTTCGACAGCAACTTTCACGGTGAGCCCGGCGACTGGCTATGACATTGACAGTGTCAGTGGTTGTGCCGGTAGTCTGACCGGGAGTCAATACACTACAGGGGCAGTCAACGCTGCCTGTACTGTTACCGCCAGTTTCAAAAAACAGAACTTCCTGCTCACCGCCAAAGCCGGCACCGGCGGCACTATCACCCCGGCCGAACAGCGCTTGTTTTATGGTGATAAAGCCGAATGGACAGTCAAAGCCGGATCCGGTTATCAGATTGATCAGGTCACCGGCTGCAATGGTAGCCTCAGTGGTGACATTTATAGTGTTGCCGCAGTGACTGCCGCTTGTGAAGTCAACGCCAGTTTCAAAAAGCTTAGTTATACCGTGAGCGCCGCCGCCAATGCCGGTGGCACTGTGACACCTGTCACGCAAAAAGTGGAGCATGGCAATACCACCACGGTCACGCTGAAAGCTGACAGTGGTTTTGCGATCAATTCTGCCAGCGGCTGTAATGGCCAGTTGCAGGGCGAGGTGTACCGCACCGGCGCTATTACTGCAGATTGTAAAGTGGATGCCGTGTTTGGACCGGCCATGATCCAGGTCACAACCACAAGCAGCAGCGGTGGCAAGCTGAATCTGGCAAACCCACAGGTGAAATACGGCGAAAGCCTGCAGCTGACACTGCTGCCGGATACCGGTTTTGATATCACGACGGCGTCCGGTTGTGGTGGCAAATTACAAGGCGCGGTGTTTACCACAGCGCCTGTCACAGCAGCCTGTACTGTTGAGGCAAAGTTTAACGTCAATACGATTGTGGTTTTCCCGGATGCGGGGTTGGACAAAGTTGTTCGAACTGTTTTGGGGTTGGATGGCAGTACCAACATCACAAAATTGCAGTTATCGCAGCTGACTTCTTTGGTGGTGAATGCTGGGCAAGTTGTTGATTTGCAAGGCTTGCAGTACGCAACGGGTCTCACAAATCTGCGGATTCAGAATAACAAAGTGGTTGATATCTGGCCTTTGCAGTATTTGACTAAATTGCAGGAACTCTATTTGGGTTATAACCCAGTCAGCAGTTTTCAACCGCTTAGTTCATTAAAAAACTTGCGACTGTTGTGGTTATTTGATGCACCTGCGACGGATTTGTCGCCATTGCGTGGTTTGCAGCTTAAAGAGCTGGGGCTCAGCAACAAGGCTGTGCTTGATTTAAGCCCGTTACAAGGCATGCCTTTAGAGAACTTTTATTTGTGGTTTAGTGATACAACTGACTTAAGTCCGTTGGCAGCGGCGCCATTACGTTATCTGGACGTGCAATACAGCAAGGTCCAGAATTTATCTGTGTTGTCGAATCTTGCCAATTTATGGGGACTGAGTATCTCGGGTACTGAGGTGACAGACTTGAGCCCACTGCGTCAGGTCAATCGTCTAATGTCGCTGTCAATGTACAGTAGTAAGATACAAAATCTAGATATTTTCAACGAGTTGCCTTTGACTCAAAATGCGTCATTAGAAATCTCTGGCTGCATTGACCAGAACGGTTACTCCCGTCACCTGGAGCAATTAGAAGCCTTAAAAGCCAAACTGAACTTGTATCTGTACTTGGGTGCAGAAAAACGTAGTGATTGTGCTGACACCTTCAAAGACGCTCAATTCGCTGTGCAGGCGCAGGTGTTGAACCGCAGCTTGCAGTACAGCTGGCAGATCAGTGGCAATACTGGACCGGTGCATTGTGCTTTATATCTGGAGCAGGACGATCAATTACCAGGTTCAAGTGCCTCAACCTTACAGGCTTGTGCTGCAACCGGCACTGCAACTTACAGCGGCCATCAGGCCGACCAATTCCGCCCGGCTATCTGGTTTGATAACGGGATTGGTGGCGAAAAACTGGTGAAACTGGACGAAGTTGGGGCTGCTCCGACACAACCGGCACTGCAAAGTCTGGATTTAAGTCAAATTACTATTTCTGCGAAACCTTTATTGGTGGCTGAACGCGATGGTTTGTTGCGATTGCACGTGACTGCAGCTCAAAGCCCGGCAGTCCTGCCGAAATTTCAACTTGATTTGCAGTTGAATGGCAAGACCCAACTGCTGGACGCCGTAGCACCGAAAAAACTCCCGGTTAGCAAAGTGCATCGCAGCCTGACCGATGCTTATCAGGCGATCATTCCGGCCAGTTGGATGCAACCTGGTTTGCAAATCAAAGTGTTACAGGACGGCCAACTGGTCCGGACCTATACACCACCATTTGCGCCGGCACGGCCGCTGGCGATCCGGATTGTGCCATTTCAGCTTGGAGACCAGGTCGCGACACTCCCTGATGTCAATGCAGTGAAGAATGCTGTTCGCACCTACTGGCCTTTTAGTCAGATTGATGTACGGGCCCGCGCGCCTTATCAGCTCAAAGCCGGCGGTACGAAATCCTCCGCTTATGTGATGTTGCCGGAGCTGGCAGATTTGCGCCGCATTGAAGGTGAAGGGGTGTATTACTACGGTTATTTTAAACCGGAGATGGGGGATAATTGCTGTGGTGGTTTAGGTTACATCGGGGCACCCATTGCAGTCGGTGTTGACAATGATAGTGGTGAAATTCTGGCGCATGAGCTGGGGCACAACTTTGGCCGGCAACATGTCGGTTGTGGCAACCCGGCCGGCCCGGATCCGGCTTATCCATATCCAACTTCCAGCATGGGCTCAGTCGGGTTGGATTTAGCGCTGACTGGCTGGATGTCGCCGGATGATCATAAAGACTTGATGTCATATTGCGGCCCTAAACATGTGTCGGATTACAGTGTGGCGGCAGTGCAGGAGTTTGTGAAAAAGAACCCGCCGGCAGCATTCCCGACGCCGACACAGGCCGTCGCTCAGGCCCAATCGGGCGGTAGCGCCTTATACCTCGCCGGCACTTTGCAGGGCAGCAATGTGCAGGTAAGGACATTAATGCCGTTATCGCGTGCCCCGCGCAGCGAAGCACCGGGCGGTTACAGTATCAGAGTGTTAAACGAGCAGGGCAGCTGGTTTGAATTTAACCTGCAGCTGCTAAAGCTTGATCATCCGACCGACCGGGCTGAGCAACATTTCAGCGTGGAACTACCGCAGATGAATATTCAGCGTTTTGAGATCTGGCAAAACGGCGTGTTAGTTGCGACGCAGGATCATTCAGCTGCGCTGGCCGGCAGCGCTGGTCAACAGCAGCAACAGCAGCAACAGCAGCAACTGAGCCAGAGCCAGTTCCAACTGGACGAGAGCGCCAATCAGCTCTGTGTGAGCTGGCCGGCCGGCAAAGACGCCACGCTGAGTGTGATACATCAGCAAAACGGCGAAGATACCGTATTGGCGCTAAACGAAACAGCAGGCCAATTCTGCCGTGATAGCAGCGCATTGCCACCGGGGGGTGACTGGCGGCTGATTTGGCGCCAGCAACTGTCGGTGCGGGAATTCCGTCAACCTCGGTAAACAGTTGCAGTGAACACAAAGCCGGCATCACGCCGGCTTTGTTGTTTTGGGTTCGTGGCAACCGCCGGTTCGCTGTTAAAGCCGGCCCGAGGCGATTAATCCGGCAATCATGCCGGCCCAGCCGGAGCCGATGCCGACAACAGTTCCTATTGCACACCCCAGCCATTGCCGGCGTTGTTTAGCCGCAGCTTTTGGCTCTGCCGCTCTTTCCCGCGCCTGTTGTGGTGCCAGCAGGCGACTGAGCTGGACTTGAGTGCTCAGCAGTAACACGGTCAGCATCGTCATGCACGCGATGGGTCCCCAGGCGCTTTGCGTCAGCTCATAGGCCGCTACCCAACACAAGCCAAACAACGCCATCCAGGCCATAGTGCGGCGTCTGAGCTGGCGTAATTGTGCCGCAAGTTCGGCGCTGTCGGCACGGTCTATCGCCGGTTTCATGCCATAAAACACGGCTGCCACTGCCAGTAAGGCACCGATAGCGGCGCCACCCAACAGGGCCAACAACTTCAGCGGGCCTGAGGCTGCGCCCGGCGCGACAGTCTGCACCAACTGATCGGCTGCCATAGCCGCCGCTGGCGGACTGGCGGTGGCCAGTGCGGCAGTGAGCGCTGCGGAAAAACCAAGGCCTGGCGCGGTCGATAGAATCAGCTGGCCGTAGCGGCTCAGCCATTGTTCTTTTAAGGATTCACGCACCCGCTGTAGCTTTTTGCGGACATTGGCTTCGCTGATGCCGAGCAAGGCCGCCACCTGGCTGCTGGATTGGTCTTCGCGATAAAACAGCAGCAGCATTTCTCGGCTTTCGGCCGGCAGCGCGTCGAGAAATTGTTGCAACAGTTGGCTTTGTTCAGCACGGCCATGCCACAGCTCCGGGCAGGCGTCCGGATCGATGAATTCGGCTAATACAGATTCTGCGTCGTCGCCATCCAGTTCCCGCCGGGCTTTTTGGTCGCGCAGGCCATGAAAAGCCTGATAGCGGGTGATTTGCCGCACCCAGGGTAAAAAGCTGCTGGTTTCACGCAGTTGTGGCAATTGTTGCCAGACGTGGATAAATACCTGCTGGGCGATATCTTCGCTACGGTCTAAATCTTTGACGATGGCGAGCGCAATACTGCTGACCATCTGGCGACAGCGGTTGATCAGACGCTGATAGGCCGCCATGTCGCCTTGTTGTGCCGCTAACACGTCAGGCATTAGTTGTAATTCGATGCTGTGGTCCATGTTATTTTGCCTCCTGCAGAAAGCTGCGGATTTTTCGATTCAGCCAGGCCGGGTCGTCCAGCATAATAAAGTGCCTTGCGTTGGTATTGATGTCGAGTTGTGCTGCCGGTAATTTTTCCAGTTGCTGCTGATATAGAGCTTTGACGCCCGCCTGTGCCTGTGGTGGTAAAGCCCCGCTGGCGCCTAATAACATCACCGGATGTTTGATGTTGGCCACTTGCGGCCGTAAATCGGTGGTCAGCAGTTCTGCCATCACCCGGCCGACAGTGGTTGGATCTGACTGCTCCGCCATCGCCAACACCTGTTGCTGTGCTGCCGGGCTGGTCGCCTGAATAAATAAACCTTGTGCCGTGGCCTGGCTGAGCTGGGCTTTGGTCATTCCGCCATATTGCATGCTGATTTGTGTAGCCTGCGTTTGCATCTGTGCCGCCGTGGTCGCCGGATTGCGGGTAAAGACCGGGGCTAAATACGGCAGACCGTCCACTGAGACAATCGGGCCTATGGTATCCGGTGCGCTGCTTGCCAGCGCAAACGCCAGAAAACCACCGAGGCTATGACCAATCACCACTGGCTGCTGCAACTGTTTGGCTGCGATATAAGCCAATAATTCCTGCTGTACCACACCGAGCAATGAGCTATCCGGCTGCATACCCGTGCGGGCCGCTTTGCCGGCAAAACCAGCCAGATGAACAAGATGCAGCTGATGGTCGGCTTTTAATGCATCGACAGTGCTTTGCCAGACGGTCGGGGATGACATTAGCCCCGGAATTAAAATGACCGGCCGGCCTTTACCAATCACTTCGACACTAAAGCTTGGTGCTGTTGCTGCGCTCACAACTGCACTGACTGCAACCGGCGCTGTGACTGCTTTTGGTGCCGGGGCCGCATGACTATGACCAGACTGGTTCGCCGCAAAAACCGCAACAAAAATAGTTGGGATCATCGATAAACGAACGGCAGTGGTGGGATTGGCACATTTAAACATATGAAATTCCTTTGTGTTGGTGATATGTCTTGCTGATATCTCCTAGTGCCGGCTCCTGCGGTAATTGTGACAATTATTGTTTAAATAATTTTTATCTATATGAATTTAAATGAATTAATTATTGTCACTCGTGACAAGACCGCAAAGCCGCGACCCGTGGGCGCCTGCTGTTTATGTTGCTGCAGCTGCTGGTCGCAAATTTTGTTCGTAACAAATCGAAAGTGTTTCAATGTATTTTTATTTGTGTTATACCAAAGCCATCAACTGATAAAAACAGTCAGGTCTGACGGCGCTCCGGCGCGCAGCAACACTGGCGGAAACCATCACAGGAGAGAGTTATGGCGAATTTTGACCGGCGCAGTTTTATGAAAGCTTCGATGGCCACTGCGGCACTGGGTGTAGCAGCGGCCTGCAGCCAACAGGGCGTTAAACCCACCGGTGCAGCACCGGCAGCCAAAGGCAAATCGGTGATGGGGCTGGTGGTGCCGGCGATGGCAGAAGTGCGGGTTGGTTTAATTGGCGTCGGCGAGCGCGGTGTTGGTTATATCAGCCATTTCAGCCAAATCGAAGGCGCCCGCATCACGGCAATTTGTGACACGGATCCACAAACGCTGCAACGCGCGCGCGGTTTGTTCGACAAAATGGCCAAACCACAGCCGGCGTATTTTGGTGACAGCCCGGATAGCTATCACCAGCTATTAGCACGGCAAGATGTCGATATCGTCGTGATTGCGACGCCATGGGCACTGCACCATCCGATGGCCAAAGCTGCCATGCTTGCCGGCAAACATGCCTTTGTCGAAGTGCCGATGGCGCTGGAGCTGGAGCAGATGTGGGATTTGGTCGACACGGCTGAAGCGACGCAACGCAACTGCATGATGCTTGAAAATGTCTGTTATGGCCGCGACGAGCTGATGGTGCTGAATATGGTGCGCCAAGGCCTGTTTGGCGAACTGCTGCACGGCGAAGCGGCGTATATCCACGAATTACGCTGGCAAATCAAAGAGATCGAGCGCAAAACCGGCTCATGGCGCACTTTTGAAGAAGCGCGGCAAAACGGCAACTTGTATCCAACCCATGGCTTAGGCCCGGTGGCGCAATATATGGGCATTAACCGCGGCGACCGCTTTGACTTCCTGAACTCGGTAAGCTCACCGGCGATTGGCCGCGCTGAGTATGCCAAACGCGAATTCCCGTCCGACCATCCGCGCAACCAAATCAAATACACTTGTGGTGACATCAATACCAGCATCATCAAAACGGTGCAGGGCCGGACTATCATGCTGCAGCATGACACCACTACACCGCGGCCATATAGCCGGCATAACCTCATTCAGGGCACCAATGGCGTCTTTGCCGGTTTTCCCAACCGCATCGCGCTGGAAACTGGCGGTCGCGGCGGCAGTTATCATGAGTGGGATATGGATATGGCGCCCTGGTATCAGCAATAC